>Ga0075355_1000051_pt1 | contig 14503 bp, 27 predicted proteins | sample WestPond_Cattail_6_FD_120069 | JGI IMG/M metagenome (GOLD analysis project Ga0075355, IMG submission 120069) | Natural and restored wetland microbial communities from the San Francisco Bay, California, USA, that impact long-term carbon... | ecosystem: Environmental > Terrestrial > Soil >...
TAGCTCTTGAGCAGCCACCAGCGGGCGAGCCCTCGCCACAAACCGCTCGACCATGGGCGGTACTCGCCGCGGCGCGTCATGATCACCCAGGTGCCATCACCCGGGCTGATCGGTGTTCTGCCGCCGAGCTCGTCGCGCACCATCCACGTGCGCAGCTTCCAGTCGTAGGAGAAGTGCTTGGGATGCCACCAGCGAAAGCGTGGATAGACGCGCCCGGTTTCGGATTCGACCCAGAACTCGTGCTTGCCGAATCCGACGCCGACCAGCGACATCCACATGACGAGCTGCTTGAGCTCATCGCGCGGCCACGCGCGCGGAAAGTCTTGCTTGAGCTCCACCGCCTTTTCGGCGTTGCCGACGGTGGTGGTTTCGTCCTTCTCGAACGAGAGCTCACTGCCGAGCAGCGTGTCCGCCAGCGTCTCGAGCAGCGTGCCGAAGCGGTCGTCGGCGATGATCTGGTCGCACAGGTCAGCGAGGCGGTACAGGTCCTCCGCGTCGGCCTGCAACTCGAGCGCGCGCAGGTGACGCGGCGTCCAGTGGATCAGGACGCGCGACGACGGCTGCGTGATGATCTCCGCGCGCTGCCGGCTCACGATCGCGGGCCGAAACGGTGCAATCGCCGTCGATGCCGATGCCGGCGCTTTGTCCGGCGTCGCGCGCCGCTTGTTCTTTGGCATGGGTGCGGCGCGCGTTCAGCACGCGAAGCGCAGCGCCAGCTGCGCGATCATTCGGTGAGTTCGTGCTTCTGCGGCTCGAAAACCCCGAGCTCGAACACGTGACCGACGAAGTTGCCGTTATCGTGTTCGAGCTGAAAGGTCCCGTGATGCTGCGCGCCCGGCGGCACGTCACCGCCGGTGACCACGATGACGAAGCGACGCTCGACGCAATCGCCGTCGATCCTTCTGCGCGGCGTCTGAACCCATATAAACGGAAGGGCGCGCTGTACTTGCACCGCCAGCACCTGCGCGCCCTTGCTGAGCGTCAGCGTGGTGCCTTCCACCCCGAGTGAAAGCGGAAACTTGTAGATGGTGTTCATGAGTAGCGACCGCCGGAGCCGAGGATGCCGAGGTCGTCGGTGTACTTGACGGCCGCGTCCACGCCGCTCACGAGGGCGTCGACTTGGTCGTCTTCGGGATCTCTTACGCCGGTGAAGTTCGTGATCTCGTCGACGAACACGTCGACCCACGGATTGGCTTCGCTGTCCGCCGGCACCAGGATGCGGCCGAGGTTCCAGAGCTCCGCGCTCTGCTGCGAGCGGGTGAACTTGTCGCGGCCGCCGGGATCGACAACGACGACCGGCACGCCCTTCTGCTTGATGAACTGCGCCGAGCCCTTTTCAGTGCCCGATGCGTACCAATACATCTTCGCGCGACGCGTCGTGTAGCTGGCCTTGAGCGTCAGCGTGAACGCCGGCGCCTCGACCTGCTTGCGCTGCACGTCGACGACGTAGATCAGGTAATCCTTCGGCTCGTTGCCGCCCGTGCCGTCCCGCTTGGGGATCGGTGGGATGACCCAGAGCTCGACCAGCACGCTGTAGTCGGCGTGCGTCTTCTCGGTGTAGGAAAGATCGAGGCCGTACACCACGCGGAAGCCGCGCTCGGGCAGCTCGGTGTAGTACGTCGGGTCTTTGAAGAGTGCGCCGCCGCGCGGCCTTGGCTCGCCCTGGTAGAGCGATGCGAAGTTCCACAGGTTCGCCGCGCGCTTGGCGACGAGAAAGTCCAGCGGCCGCTTCTGCGGCCACAGCGCTTCACCCGGCTGACGGTTGTCGAGCTCCGGCCGTACCTCACCGGCGATCGCCTGCAGGTTGACGTAGGTGAAGCCCTGTTCGCGCACCAAGTACCCGGACAAATCGTCCGAGTGCCAGCGTGTCGCCATCACGATCACGGACGCGCCCGGATGGACGCGTGAGTCGACCGTGCCGTGGTACCAGTCTTTGTGATTCTGCCGAATCGTCGGCGATTCGGCTTCTTTGCGATCCTTGAGCGGATCGTCGATGACCATGACGCCGTCGATCGGCTCGCCGGTCATCCCACCGCCGACCGACGTCCAAAGCACCTGGCCGTCTTCCGGCGTGACCCACAATCCCATCGTGGCCGCGCTCAGTCGCACATCTGCGCGCTCAGCGAGCTCACGGGCCCGGCGGCCTACGCGGTAGCTGCGATCCTGGTTGTAGGTCGCGTACGCGTAGCGAAGTTCGGGATGCTTCTTCATCCACCACGCGAACGCGTGGATGGTGCTCTCGGTCTTGCCGTGTTGCGGCGGCGCTGCGACTACGATCCGCAGATTGCCGTGGACCGCGCACTCGAGCAGCGTGATGTACGCCAGCAGATGCAGCGGCGCTTCCCAGCGCGGTGTTACGCGCGGGATGAACTCGAGCAGGCTCTCAGTGAACTGGCTCGGCGGCTTGTCCGCCCGGATCAGCGCCAGTCTCGTCTCCACCGCTGTCCGCAGTGAGGTACGCGTCGAGGAGTGCCTCGAAAACTTCTGGCGCAAGAACCCGCTGGGCGACATCGAGCAACCTGTTGTGTTCCTCCTCCACGGTGTGCACGACGCGCTGTGACCAGCGTTTGGGGAACCGCAGCGTCAGCCGCTGCAGAGCGACCGAGGCCGCCATGTTCTTGACGTTCTGCGCTGCAGTGACGTGGCTCTGCATGCCGAGCAGCGTGAACGCATCGATCTGAATCGCTGCGCCGCACTCACTGCACTTCGCGTCGCTCTTCTCGAGCGTGGCCGCGCGGCGCGTCATCATGACGTCGTTGGCCTCGCACTGCGCTTCCGCCGTGTCGATCTCATCGACGAGCGCTTGCTGCTTCTTCTTGCCGTTGCGCGCTTCCATCCGCCAGCGGCGGATCGCGCCGGGCGCGACGCCCACGGCCTGGCACGCGCGGTCCGGATGCATTCCGCCGCGGACCAGCGCGAGCAGTTGCTTGCGCGCTTCGTCGGTCAACTTCCACTTCATGGCCCGTTACGAAGCGGCTTGCAGGGCGCTCGGCCCGAACTGCTTCGCCCACTCTGCGTCTGGATCGATGCCCAGCCGGCTGAACACGCGCGCGCCGTCGACGTTGCGCGTGTTGGGGTCTTGCCCCATCGCGGCCATGAACACCTCGCGGTGCTTGCGGCTCTCGAACACCACGATCGAGTACAGCTCGGTGTCGTTCGCCTCGTTGCGGGTCGCCATGTACGACTTCACCGCGTCGCTGCGACGCTCGACTGGTGGCGCCGCGCTAGCAGGTAGCCCACCACCATCCCCGCCGTCATCCCCATCACGAAGGTCAGCACCATCGCGATCGTCCACTGCTCCCACGTCGCCATCCGAGTTGTCTGCGTCTGTGGGAGTGGCTTCATGCGCGGGTGCTGGTGTCGGGGGCGCAGCGTTCGGCTGCTTGATGCCACCGACGCGTGCGAGGTCCGCGAAGACTTCTTTCGCGGCCTCGTCCGGCGCGAACATGCCGGCCAGCTCGTCGTCGGTGAACCACACCTCGAGGTCGAGCCGATCCCAGCCCGCCGCGACGTGGTCGAAATCTTCGGTCTTGAGCAGACCCGCGAGTGCGGTCACGTCCCAATCGCCCTGCGCCATCGGGTTGTTCAAAAACGCGTTCTGCGTTTTCTCGACCTTCGGCTCGAGCTCTACCTGACACACGTCGAGCAGGTAGTTTCCGTGCCCGACCAGCAGATCCAGGATCGCCACGCGTTGGTGACCCGAGAGCAGATTGCCCGTGGTCACGTTCCACGACGGCGCTTCAACCAGCCCAACCTCTTTGAGGTTCTTCTTGAGCTTCTCCCGCGCGCGCTTGTCAATCGTGCGCGGGTTGTAGGGCGCGTTCAGCAGTTGCGAGCGGTGCACCCGCGTCGTCGTGTACTTCTGAAACTCGCACAGCGCCGCCGGCGCGTCGGCCGCGTCGGGGCTTGGGCTTGCTTTCGCTGCCTCCGGCTGCGGCCTTTTCGGCTGCGCGCGCGGCTGCTTTGGCTTGCTCGTTGGCATAGCGGATCACTTGCACTTCGGCGTACGGAAAGACCCGCAGCACCTTCGCGTAGTCACTCGGCGCGTGCTCTTTCATCCACGCGAGAGTCTTGGGCTTCAGCGAGAAGCCCGTCATGTGTTTGTTGTCCGCGGCACCCATGCGCTCGGGCAGCGGGATGCGCCGGGCTTTGAGGTACGCGTAGACGTCGGCCTGCAGCCAATCCCAGATCGGCCAAACGCGCTTCCACCCTTCGTGGATGCCGTCGTTCTTCCGCGTGTACAGCCGCCGCGCGAAGCTGTCCGAAGCGCGCTCGCCGTACGCGCACCAGGTGATGCCGGTGTCGCGCGCGAGCGCCTCCTCGATGTCCTTCTGCTTGATCAGCTTCACGTCCTCGCAGCCCACGGTGTGCGGGCGCAGGATGGAGAGCTTGATCAACCGCGAGAGCTCGGGGTGCGGCACCTTGTGCAGCTTCACCCTGGCCCGTTTCGCCGCGGACTCCACGTGTCGCTCGACGCAGTCGAGTCCGGCCACGTGGTACATGTAGAACGCCTCGACCCGAGGGAAGACGCGCGTGCAAAGGTCGAGCGTCACGAGGCTGTCTTTGCCACCCGACAGCCCGACCAGCACAGCGCCGCCGGTCAGCGGGACCGCGCGCTGCATCCGCGCGATCGCCGCTTGCAGCTTCGAGCTCATCCGGTCTCAGCTGTCCGAGCCGGACCCGACCGAACCCTTGATGCCCGCCGGCGCGCCGAGGAAGCCGCCGCCACCCGCTGCACGGAGCGCCGCGCGCGCCTTGCGTGCGCCGGCCGTGTTGCCCTTGAGGGCCTTGGGCTTCAGCAGCGAGCGCTTGATGCCGCCCTTGGTGCTGCCCGTGGTTCCCTTGGGGGCACGCGCTTTGCCGAGCACGAGCTTCTTGCCGCCGCCCTTGCCACCCTTACCGCCGCCGGCCTTCTTCTTGGTTGCCATGTCTCTGTCCTTTGCGCCCTGCGTGGTACGCGCGCGCGTCTGGCGTTCGATTCGACTGCTCGCGCCTCGCCCTGGCTCCGCTTGAGCCCCCTGGTGCGACTGCACGCTGTGGGCTGCCGCTGGGCTGTCCCGGCGTTCTGGGCCCTTTTATTAGGTGGTGCGCACCCCGACGCTTGCTGCCGCTTGCTGCCTCTCGCTGCCTCTCGTTTGGTCGGTATGTGTGGGTGAACTCGCGCCGTAAAATGTGACCTCCGAAGTTTCGATTGACCCCGTGGCCCGGGTGGGTGCGTCGGCGAGTTGCGACACGATTTTCTTCGGCTGTCGTTACTCGAACGCGTCGCCTGTGCTGCCGCTGAACTGGGATCCGTCAGGTCCCGGTTCGAGTAGCGGCACGAATTCCGACGCTGCGGCCGTACTCGCGCGCGCCGCGTGTGCTGGGGGTCGCGCGCGTACCAGACCGTCGAGCTCGCAGGGTGACCAGCGCGCGGGTTCTTTTGGTCACCTTCCCGATCGCACGGCGGCCGGTGTAACTCTGTGCGTTACACCCTAACTCTGTGCGTTACACCCTAACTCTGTGCGTTACACCCCACGGCCGAGCCGAACCCACAGAGCGACCGCCCCAATCCTCGGTTCGCTCTGTAGGTTTGGTGACGGGTGACGCGTTTTCGGCGCACCTACACGGCGGCCGCTTGCTCGAGCAACGTTGCGAAAAACCGCGTCACCTGCCGTCACCTGCAAAAGGGGGCGGACAGCTACTGTCCCCTCTGTTTTCCCCTGAGCTACTTGCCCGGCCTGCACCGCGGCCCGCCGTACACATGGCGGCCGTCCGGCAGCATGAGCTTCTGGCACTTGGGGCACGCAACAAAGACCGACTCGAAAATCACGCTGCGGAGCCAGATCGCCAACGGCAGCGCAGGGGGCCGCGCGAGCTCGAGCGCCGCCCCTTCGTCCTCGGTCATCGAGAGCTTGGTGATCACCGTGGCCGGTGCACTCTTCACGCGCGGCTTGCGCCCGGCGCCTTCTCGTTTTCCGCCTTTGGGCATGCCGCGCAGTGTTGCTGATTTCAGGTGCCGTAATCAACTTCTGCGTTTTGCGTGCGCTGCGCCGGACAGCCGGTTGTTCAGCGCCGTGTGCTTGGCGCAGCGCACGAGCCCACGCTTTGCTTTGCTCGCGCAGTCGATGCAGATACCCGCGGCGCGCTTCGCGGCTTGTCGCTCCAGCTTGGCAGCCTGACGGCGCGCGCGGCACTCAGCGCAACGCTTGACCGTGGAGAGGCATCGTTCGCAGCGGTAGGGCTCTTGCGGCATCTAGTCCGCACTGTCCTATCACAGTTGCGCGCGCTGCAACACCTCGAGCACCTCGGCGCCGTGCGCAACGAACCACGGGGCGCGGCCCTTCTGCGCGCACGGTGCCAGTTGCGGCAACTCATCGGCCACGCGACACGCGACATCGAACGCGCGGAACCACCGTGGGAGCACCATGCCGCTCGGGGCATGCGACACACGCCACCGACGCGAGCGCAGCTGGCCGACTGGCTTGTGTACGACCCAGACACCCGAGCGGTGCGCGTACGCGCACCGCTCGATTCGGTCAAAGCATGCCGCGTCAAACGTTGGCCGCACGCGCGCAGTCACGGTAGACGGCTCGCGATCGTGGGAGGTACGACCCATAGACCCAACGCACCTTTGCACGCGATTGGAGTGTCGAGCCGACGCACGTCACGCAACAGCCAGCCATACGGCCCGATGTACCAGGGTGAATCACTACCCTCGACACATCCGGCTAGCAGCGCAGTGGCCACGATGACCTGCGCTGGGTAGCGCACGGGTGTCTGATGACACGACTCCGCAACGCGCGCGCGCGCGCTTGCGCTACCAGGGTTGCTCCCAGCGTGGATAGCGATGCGCGTACCAAGGTGCGCGCGCGGGATTTCCCACACACGATTTTCGATGTCTTTGCCGGCATGGGCAACAGCCCATGCCCAACACCCGTGTAGTGTCAGTGCACGCATTCTGTAAGCCTTTCGAAAGTGTCAGGGTGCGGCAAGCCAGCCAGCGTCCCGTAACGAGTGGTGAGCGTCTAGGGTCACGATCACGTGGTCCAGCATCGGGATTCCGAGCACCTTGCCCCCACTCGCAAGCTCGGCTGTCATGGCTAGATCGGACTCGCTAGGGGTGGCATCGTTGCTCGGGTGGTTATGCACCACGATGATGCTCACGGCACCTTGTTGGACCGCGACACGGAACACCTCGCGACGGTGCACGCATGCCGCTGTGAGCGGGCCGCGCGCTACTTCCGTGTAGGCAACAATGCGGTTTCGAGCGTCCAGCAGAAGCGTGAGCATCACTTCTTGCGACGCATCGGCAATCAACTCGCGCGCGACTGCAGCGACGTCTACAGACGTGGTGACAATCCGCGCGAATGACGTCTTAGCCGTCCCAAGCTTCGTGCGCGTCACGCGTAGCTCTAACTTCTGAATGGTCCGCATGGGTCCGCATGGGTAGCGCACGTGTGTGCGCGTGTCTACTGATTCCAGTACCTCTACGGTACCATAACCCTGGAATAGCAGAAACCCGAGAAACCCCTGGCAACGTCTTAGATTCTGGTACCTCTAATCATAGAATCCGTTATTCTGATTCTTGTGAGCCGAACGCAATCCAACGGCTCGCAAGGAAGTACCCCCCCAATGTCCGCTGTAGCTCGCAAGGTGTCCCCCCGCATTGCTCTCATCTCTGCCGTCCGCGCGCACGCACGCGACCACTATCCGGCCGATTGGCAACTACTGATTGAGGCTACTAGCGACGCTAGCCTAGCCGACATCGTGGGTGGTGCGCGCAGCACAGTGGAAGCAATCGAGCGGCTGGAATCGGAGCTGCAAATCGTCCTGGCTTGAAGCCTTGCGGCTAGGCCGGAGTCGACTCCGGCCTAACAGCAAGTGTTCAAGTTCGGACACTTTCAGGAGTCAGATGTATGTCAGATGTAGTTGCCAAGCCTGTAACCGCGGAGTACCTGCGCACGCTCACAATCGAGGGAATCGCACGCACCATCAAACGAGACTGGAAACGCGTGTATTTTGGGGCTGTTCCCTACTTGGAAGCCATGCACAGCTTGAGCTCGGTTGACGATGCCTACGGCTACGACAGTGGCCGCGAAATCGTTTCGTACTTTCTCGGGAATGCGGCCACCTACCGCGGTGCAACGGCCAAGCTCGTAAAAGCCGAGCTGAAAGCGCGCTTGAAGGCTCCCCGCTCCGCACGCGTGGCTTGAACGCTTGCGGCTAGGCCGGACACCTCCGGCCTAGCAGCAAGCGGTCAATCCGACCCTTGATAGGAGTAGCTGTGCACAAGTTCGCTTTGCTCGTGTGTGTGCTGTGCGTCGGTTGTGTCGAGACAACCGTTCCCGACGTGGAACCCTACAACACCGACCCGTGTCTAGTCGTGGCTGCTGGCAGTGCAGCCCCGGCCGACCCTAGCGCAGCTGGTAGCGCAGCCCCTAGCCCTGAGCATGCGCGATGACCGTCGGAACTGACAACGGTCCCGAGTGCACGCGGTGCCAGGGCACAATCTGGACGTACCGCGCATGCTCGGACGGCAATCGCATGAGGGCTACCGTCGTGAGTGCGCAGCGCTCACCTATTGGACGCTCCGAATCGGCTGGCAGGACCATGGCCGCACACCGTGGCACCCGACCGAACGCACAGGGCCGTTTGCCGTCCTGACCAGCGGTGTGTTCCCTACGCGCGCACTCGCGTGCGAATGGGCTGCTCAAAAGCTTGGCCCGGGCAACTGGGAAGCCGTCCACATCGTGTGCTCCCCTGTACTAGACGAAAGGAACCCACCCCAATGACAGAACGTGAGCTTGACCGACACGAGTGCGAGCGCGGCATGTCATGGCCGGAGTACGATGCGCAGCGCATCTATCTGTGTCGGGTGTGCGACGTTTGCCGCGATGCCAAGCTTGCGCGCTACCGTCCAGAAATCCTGAGCGGCTACGACCAATCGGACGTCAACGAACCCATTGAACCGGAGTAGAGGCTTGCGGCTAGGTCTGACTGTCCAAGGTCGGACCTAGCAGCAAGCCGCTAGTCTGGCTTGGTCTGGAGGTCTGTATGTCCGCTGTAACCGATGCATTTGACCGCGCTCTCGCGAGTGCGGTTATCGATCCGACGTCACTGCACTGGGCAACGAACGCGCGCAACACACTGTGCGTCCGCATCTCGGGTGTGGAATACCGCACCAAGGTCGCGCTCCCCTCTCCCGCAAGCGTGCGCGATGCCATCGCAGAATGCTTGCGTCAACACTGCACGCGAGTGGCTGTAGAGAATGCAGCTGCCGAGCTCAAGCTATGAGCGCTTGGCAATGCTCAACATGTCACGTCACTGTGCTGGCCGTTGGCATCGTGCGCGCGGAGTCGTTCAGCCGCGATGCACCGCTCGGATGGGATGACATCACACGAGTGTTTCGTCGGCTTGCGCGCGAAAATGCGCGCAGCCTGCGCTATCGCTACCCAAATGACGGCTGTACGGAGCTGCGCGCAGCATGCGCAGCATGCGCAGCGCGTGAACTACCAGCGTTGCACCTGGTCACACTCGCGCGTTGCTACGCATACCAAGCCTGTGAGCACCCTGGCTGGCTCAAGAGCCAAGCGCGCAGAGACATCGAACGCATGGTGTACGAACTTGCGCGAGACTGGCCGAATTGGGACTCGGGGCCATGGGGCATACCGAACTGCAGTTGATTGCAGTTGCTTGAATCATAGGAACCTGGTACCAGGTTCCTATGACTGGCATCGAAGAACTGCGCAAAGCCGTCCGACTGTTCAACATGTGCAGCGAGACAATCAACGAGCGCTTCACGCCTCCGCAGCTGCTACGCATCGCAGCCGCGTGTCGCGCATGCACTCATGACTACCTGCCAGACCAATGGTCGGACGAGCAACTGCAAGCGGCCGCAGACCATGGCACGGTCCCCGTATTCGAGGACGACGAATGAGCGACCGAAACCTCGCGCAAACCATGGGCGCCGACGAACCGCTCGAGCTCGCCTGGGATTACGTGGAAGCCGCGCAGGAGCTGACCACGGCAGTGAGCGACGCGCTGGAGCACGCACACGGCTATGACGACCCGCTCAAGATGACCGCCCCAATCCGCATCGCGCTCGACGAAGCACGGCTCTTGGTCGCAGCGCTCGAGGCGCTGCACGCGCGATTCACGTCGTCGCCCTAACTTCTCGCGCGCTAGTCGCTTCTGTCCTATAGTCGGCACCGTCCAATGAGCGATCGCGCTGAACTGTTCGAACGCTACAAGCTCGCGCACGCCGAGTACCGCGCCGAGGTCGCGCTCGGGTGGGACCGGCAGAAGCTGTTTCTGGTCCTCCCGGCCACGCTCACCGCCCTGGTCTCCTCGCTCGCCACGCACCGGCTCGCCGCACAGGTCGCGCTCGGCACTGCCGCCCTGGTGGCGCTGGCGGGCGCCCTCGTGGTGTTCCGCTCGCACGGCCGCTACCGCGCGACCCGCGCCTCGCTGCAAGCGCTCGAGGACGCGCTCGGCATCACGGACCTGCAGACCACGGGCGGCCAGCGCGAAGCGCGCGGCTCGATGCGCCTCGAAGCGTTCCGCGTGGTCGACGTGCTACTTGCGGTGTTCCTGCTGATCGCCTTGCTCGACGTGCTGCTCGCCGTTCTTTGGTGAGCGGTCGCCGAACAGCTCGCGCTCGTGCGAGCGCATCAACATCAGCGCCCGGCCGAGGGCACGCAGCAAGACGTCGTTCACCGCGTTGCCGGGGTCAGGTTGGCGCACCAGCACGTCGGCGCGGAAGCGGTGAAGCTCCTCGAGCTTTGCGATGTCCTCGCGCAGCGCGTCATGTATCGCTTCGATCGCCACGTTCATGTCCACACCGCCACGATCTTCGGGTCGTCGTCTGGACTCGCCGAGATGCGCACGAGATCGGGGAACTCCTGCCCGATCCACGCGAGCGCCGTCGCCTCCATCTGGAAGCCGAGAACCGGGCCCGACCGCACGCCGCCACTGCGGATGAACCACGGCCGCACAACGAACAGCTCTGGGTAGTCCGCCGGCTTGTTGTACAGCACGAGCTGCAGCAACTCGCCGGCCTCGCACCGCATCGACGGGTGGAAGCGCCAGCGGTTGGTGTACAGATCGATCTCCGCTTGCGACGACTGCGTAACCTCCGCCGCGTCGCCGCGCGTCGCGAACTCATGCGCCGTTCGGATGATGTGGTCGACCGCTTCTTGTGCGGCTGCTCCGCGCGCCGCGAACTCCTCGAGCTTCATGGGTCGCCTCCCGAGTTGTCACTCGGCGTCCTACCTACCACAGCCCGCGAGGCCACATCCAGAGACTTACGACTCCTCGGCGATCTTGATGACGTCGTCGACCAGGTCGTGGAACTCCGTCCCGGTCGGCTCCGCGCTGGTCACCTGGACGATCAGCATGCGGCGCAAGATGAGCAGCGCCGTTCGGTCGCACAGTTGCTTGTTGCTGCAGAGCGTCACCACCAAGCCGGCGCGGTCTCGCTCCACCAGCTCGCATGCAACGGCCAGCGTCGAGATGATGAGGTGCATGCACACGTCGACCGCATGCTCGACGCACATGCCGGCCAACACCCGGCGGAAGCGTGCGTCGAGCAGGGCCATCATCACTCCGGCAGATGCGCGATCACTTCGTCGGCCGCATGCGGGAATGCTCGCCGCAGTTGCGACTTGCTCGTGTAGTAGTAGCGTCCGCTGCGCGAGCAGGCTTTCTCGCGGAGCAGCCAGCGACGCACCCGCTGCGTCCGCCAGTTCATGATCTCCGCGATCTCGGCGACCGACCACACGATCCGGCCGGGGCCGGCTGGTGCGTTTACAGCCCTTCGCATAAAGGTCAGGCTGCCGCCCGCGCGCTGTTGCGCTGTTTGACACTGAACCACACTGCCCGCGCGTCGAGCTCCAGCGCTTTGGCTTGCGTCGCGCAGTACGACAGCGCCTGCGCGCGCTCGGCGTTGGGCTGCTTGGCGCCAGCGATATTCCACATGCGCGCCGGCGCCGTCAGGTCGATGGCCGCGCCGTTTTGCTTGGTCTTGCGCGCGTCGTCTTTGATGAGCTGCTGTCCCTTCGCGGTCAGGTGGTAGAGCGCGCCGAGACGGCCGTGCGGTGCTTCCGGCGCCCAGCGCTGCCCCAGGTCGCCGTACAACAGAGCCATCACGCACGACGCCGTGCGTGACAGCGCCTCGACACGCTTCAGCAGCGCGGACATGTGCGCGTAGCGCTGCAGCACGTCGCTGTCCGGCACGTAGCCCGACTGCGCGCGTGTCTCGGCGGTCGGCCGCGCCGTGATCGCCCGCTCGTACCCGATCATGCGGCCGTATGCGTCGTGCACGGGCCGCATCTCCGAGTGGTACAGCTGCGCCACGCTGAACAGCTCTGCCCGCTCGAGCGTGGCCCCGAACGTCGAGCGTTCGAACGCCACTTGTCCTGCACTGAAAAACCACTCCAGCTCGCACTCGTCACGCATCGTCAGTTGTTGCTGTGGTGCCATGAGACCTCCGACCGTTGTGTGGTTGACGTTTCGAGACCGTGAGACGTGCGCCCAAGTAAGATCGCGAGGCCGCTCATCAGCAGCGCGACGAACAAGAGCGCACTTCGGTCCGCGATCATGAAATCGACTCGACGCGTTCGCCGTCGCGCGGGTTGTCCTCGCCGGGCCGGGCCCGTCGGCTCGCCTCACGCGTCAGGGCGTGCCAGCTCAAGCGTTGCCTAAACAACTGGGCTCCGTCCAGCGTGGGCGTGTACACCCCATCCCCTTTGCCGAACGCCGGGACGATCGCCCGCCGCTCCGCCAGCACCTGTTCGACATCGATCACGACGTAGCGCAGACCCGTCGCTGGGTAGCCGCACGCAGTCGCGATCACCACCAACCAGTCGAAGCGCGGGCAGGCCGCCCACAGCCCCTCGGCCGTGAAAGCCGCGTAATGCTGCAGCCAGAACAGCAGTGCCGGCGGCGGACTCTCCATGCCGCGGACGCGCTGGATCAACTCCTCGTAGCCGATGTTTTGCGTGCTCTCCATGTGCCTTTTTTCCCTTTCGAATCGGGCAGTACGGCGCCCACTTGCCCTGCGACGGATGCCCAGCTGCCAATGCAAATCGCAGCTGCTTCGTCGGCCTGGACGACCGACTGAAAGCCGAACTTCGCGCGCCCCGCGTGGAGCGCTTCCTGCGGTGCGGTGTTGCGGCTCGTCCCGAACAGCGGCGCGCGCCAGCTCTGCGGGTACACCGACACACGTCTGCGCTTGACGACCGGCGCCGCCATCCACGCGTGCAGCCACACCTTGCGGCAGCCGATCACCGACCCAGCCCCGAGCACGTTGCGGCCCGCATAAGCGGCGCCACCCCGGGGCGGCTCCTCGAGGATCAGCACGGTCGGCAGCCCGAGCGCGTCTGCGTAGAAGAGCGCGTTACTGATCCACTGCTCGACCCAGCGCGTATCGTACCCATCGCCGTGGCTCGAATCGACGTACTTGCCGCGCTGGAAGATGGCGACGCCGCACGACTCGCCTGGATCGACACTGAGCGTCACGCATGGCCACGGTTTGAACGTCGCCGGCGGCGGCGCTTTGCGCTTGCGGCTCATGCCGACACACCGCGCTGCATGTTGCAGTAGACGAGCTGCCCGATCTCGACGATGTCGTCGGCGACCAGCACCATCGGCGTCTTGCTCGCAATCGCGTAGGAGGCGAGCATCACCGCGAGCAGTTCGACCACGGCGGTCGCGGGCAACCCGGCTTGCTCGAGCTCGCGCAGCGCCCCATCCATCGCGCGATGGAGCGCCATCATCTTGCGCGCGATTGCGTCGTGGTCGTCTGGCATGTCTTGTCTCCGCACGGGTAGTGCACGAACACCATCTCGCCCGAACCGACTTCGCCGACCTCGATCAGCTCCGCGCCGCGCTCGCTGCCGCAGCGCTTGCACAGCTCATCACTCACGCACTGATGCCCCGCGGTCACGTAGTTGCCGTGCACGCCCTGCAGCATGCACAGCACGCAGATGCGCTCTGCAGGCGCCCCCATCAGCGCCGCCTCAGGTCTGCGCCCTTGCTCCCGTGCCAGAACACCGACTCGCTCATGCGCGACGAGAGCCGCTCGTGCTTGTACCGTTCGACGAACCCTTTGACCGGCAGGTTCGTTGTGATGACCGTGCGCCGACGCTGCGACTTGCGGCTCTCGAGCAGCTCGATGAGCACATGCAGCATGCGCAGACGGTCGCTCTCGGTGCCGACGTCATCGAGGTACAGCATGCGGCAGACACGCAGTTGCTCCTGCTGCTCCCATTGCGCGCCGAAGCTCGCCGAGAAGATCCGCACGGCGCGCTCGGCGCTGAGCCAAACGCCGCCCTCCTGCGCGAGGATCCAGGCCGCTGACACGCTCTTGCCGCAGCCCGTGCCGCCGGCGAGCACCAAGCACGGTTTGGGGTGCCCGCCGAGCCAGCCCTTGGCGGCCGCGAGGGAAGGCGTGAGCACGAGCCCGGCCTGGCCGATCCGCGCGTCGCGCATCGTGTCGGTGAGCTCGAGCGCGCTGGCCGCA
>Ga0075355_1000052_pt1 | contig 14471 bp, 8 predicted proteins | sample WestPond_Cattail_6_FD_120069 | JGI IMG/M metagenome (GOLD analysis project Ga0075355, IMG submission 120069) | Natural and restored wetland microbial communities from the San Francisco Bay, California, USA, that impact long-term carbon... | ecosystem: Environmental > Terrestrial > Soil > Wetlands...
CCGCGCGCCTTTACCGAGAAGGCACTGCGCTCATTCACTTCGACAAGCGAGCCATCACTGAGCTTCACATAGGCGTGCGAGCCACCGGCGGTGCGAATGATATCGCCATCGTTGAGCTGCTGACCGACCGAGATGACGCGATCACCATTTTCGGCGACGAGGTAGGCGACGCCATCGAGCGACTGAACCGTGGCACGAGCGCCCGCCGGAACGGCGAAGTAAGCATTGTTGACGTACAAGCCGAGTACGGCGATGACGATGGCCGCGGCGGCAACGGCGACCCACGACCAACGGCGAACGGGACGCTCGCTGGAGGCGGGCTTCCAGTTGAGCACCTTCGTGCGGCCTTCGGCACGCTGGCGGCAGTTGACGCAGTCGCGCAAGTGGGTTTCGACCAAAAGCGCGCGCTGGGCGGAGAGTTCACCGGAGTTGTAAAGCGGCAGCAGGCGAACGATGTCGTCGCAACCGTGGATCATTTCCGGCTGAGCTTCGGCAGCCGTGGATTGCAGGTTATGAAAGATGCGGGTACTGGCGACGCGGAGTTGCTCGGCACTGGGTTCAGTGTTGCGCATCGCGTTGACGGCGCTGTCAAGATCGGGATGATTACGGCTGTCGTTCGTCATAATTCGCCTCGTTGGAACGAGCGGAACTGTTTCTGGAGCTTGGCACGCGTCTGGTGGAGCCGGACGGCGACGACGCCACGAGAGGTGCCCAGCATCTGGGCGATCTCGCGGTTGTCGCGTCCTTCGACGTAGCGAAGCACAAACATTTCCGCTGCTGTGGGGGCCAGAGTGGCGAGGGCACGGGCGAGCCATTGGCGAAGTTCGCGACTGGAGAGTTGCTTCTCCGGCGAACTTTCGGGCGAGTGACTGATCGCCTCGGCAACGACGTCAAGGGCAGTTTCTCCCTTGCGTTTGCGGACCAAGTCGAGCGCACCGTTGATCGCAGCGCGGTAGAGGTAGCTACCGGGATTGTCGATCTTGTCGTTGGCCGACGCAGCCAGGCGTATGAAGACGGTCTGGACGACGTCTTCCGCATCGGCCATGTTGCCGGTGATGCGGTAGGCGGCGCGCAGGACGCGCTCGTGGTGCGTCCAGAACAACTGCTCCAACGCGCTGGGTGCTTCGATGCTCAACATTGGCTCTCGTAGTACCGCCATTCGGACTCCCATTCAGCTTTCATCACGAAGACGAACCAAATCGCGGGAAATTAACGAACTCAGGAAAGAATACGGAAAAAGGGAGGAAAAGGTTCAGAGAAAGAGGGTAGATGCAGGATATTGAGGGGATGGAAGTTAGAGGATTTTGACGGTCTGAGGCGCGATTCGAGGAACTGCGGCTACAATGCCGGGCGGAGGAATAAATGGGGAAATCGCGCAGACATTTTTTGACCGTCACATCGGCTGGGTTGATTGGTGCCGCCGTTACCCGTGGCATGGCACAGGCACCGGTACCGCCACAGCAGCAAACGACGCCGGGAGCGCCGACGGCGTTCGGCACGGGTCCGCTGGTGGGGCCGGAGATATCGCCGATCACGGTGAGCGAGGCGGAGAAGTTGGTGCAGATCGAGATGTCGCAGAAGGATATCGACGTGGTTGCGTCGAGCTGGCGGCCGAACATGGCGGCGCTGTACGAACGACGGACGGGGCCGCGGAAAATCGAACTGGAATCGACACTGGCTCCGGCCACGATGTGGAATCCCGCGATCCCGGGAGTGAAGATCGTCGTCACGCGGGACCGGTTTCTGCGGAGTGCTGCTGACCCGGGGCCGCTGCCAACGAACGAAGAAGACATTGCGTTTGCGCCGGTGACAAAGTTGTCACGCTGGGTCGAGCAGAAGAAATTGACGTCGACGCGGCTCACACAGATTTATCTCAAGCGAATGCAGCAGTACGATCCGAAGCTGCGGTGCGTGATCACGTTGACGGCCGATCATGCGATGGCGCAGGCGAAGCTGGCGGATGCGGAGATCGCGGCTGGGAAATATCGTGGGCCGCTGCACGGGATTCCCTACGGAGTAAAAGACCTGCTCGACACGGCGGGGATTCGAACAACCTGGGGCGCGGAACCGTATCGCAACCGTATTCCTAAAGACGATTCAGCAGTCGTCAAACGGCTGAACACCGCAGGAGCCGTGCTGGTGGCGAAGCTCAGCCTGGGGGCGCTGGCGCTGAACGACATCTGGTTCGGCGGGCAGACGATGAATCCGTGGCTACTGGAGGAGGGGTCGTCAGGATCGAGCGCCGGGCCCGGCGCGGCCACGGCGGCCGGGCTGGTCGCCTTCTCGATCGGCAGCGAGACGGGCGGTAGCATTATTGCTCCCACGATGCGTTGCGGGTTGACGGGATTGCGTCCGACGTATGGGCGGGTACCACGTACCGGGGCGATGACGTTGTGCTGGACGCTCGACAAGCTTGGTCCGATGACAAGATCGGTAGAGGATACGCTGCTGGTGGTCCATGCCATTTCAGGGTCCGATCCGGGAGACCTGGAAAGCGTGCCTTGTCATCTCGATTTTGACGCTAACGCAAGCGTGAAGGGACTGCGAGTGGGGTACTTCCCGACTTGGATGAAGGAGGCTCTCGCGACGGATGTGGATCGCGCCGCGCTGAAGGCGGTGGAACAAGCCGGGATGAAGCCGGTGGAGGTATCGATTCCAGATTGGCCGTATGACTCGCTCAACCTGATTCTCTTCGCGGAGGCAGCGGCATCGTTTGAAGAAGTGACGCTCAGTGGAGGGGTCGACGAGCTTAGGGCTCAAGTGCCGGATGCGTGGCCGAATATCTTCCGGCAATCGCGATTCCTGTCGGCGGTGGATTTCGTGCAGGCGGATCGGTTGCGACGGAAAGTGGCGCAGGAAATGGAACGCCTGTTCTCGCAGGTGGACCTGCTTTTGGTGCCGTCACTGCGAGATGAGATGCTGGTGATCACCAACAACACGGGGCACCCATCGCTGACGTTAAGGGCCGGGTTCGTCGAAGTATCGCAGGCGCGCAGCGATTGGGCGCCCGATCCGCAGCATCCCTTGCCGAAGTTTTCTCCGCCGCGCCGGGTGCCGCACGGCGTGACGTTGATCGGGCGGCTATTCGATGAGGGCACGCTGGGGAGCGCCGGCTTGGCGCTGGAGAAAATCTTCAACGTGCAACAGGAAAGGCCAGCAGGATTTTAGCTCTCGCGTATTACCGGAGAAAAAGAACGGGCTGCCGAAGCAGCCCGTTTGAGGGAGGGCAGGCTGTGAGAGTTAGAAGGTAAATTTACCCGCGAACTGGAGAATGCGAGGATCGCGGGTGCCGGTAATCTGGTTGAAGGTGCTCGAGGTGGTCGACAACTGAGGCATGCTGGTTCCCACCGTCGAGAAGTTGGTGTGATTGAAGATGTTGAAGGCTTCTGCACGGAACTGGAAGTTAGTGCGTTCCGTGATCTTAAAGCTCTTCGTCATGGAGAAGTCGACGCGCCAGAGGCCGGGGCCGGTGACGGCGCCGCGGCGTTCGCTTCCGCCGTAAGTAGTACCAGTCGTCGGCACCGCGAAGGCATTCGGGTTGAACCACTGGAGCCAGTTCTGGGCCCCACCGCTGTTCGGATCGGAGACTTGATTCGGACGCGGGGTGGCGACGGAGCCGTTGTTGGGAGCGCCAGGAGTGTTCACGCCCGAAGCCGCCGGGTCGCCCCAGTTGCGGTTGGCAAAGATGGTGAGCGGCAAGCCGCTGTTCACGGTGACAATGCCCGAGAATTGGTATCCGCCGAGCAGGTGGCCGGCAAGGCCGTCCTGCTTGGAGTACCACGGCGTGTCGTAGACGAAACTGCCGGTGAAGACGTGACGGCGGTCGATCTGCGCCCGACCGTAATCGCAGATGCGGCAGTAGGTATTCTGCAGCCCCGAGGAACGGTCAGTCTGGTTGTCCGTAAGGCCGTGCGACCAGGTGTAATTCGCGACGAGGCTGTAATTGCCGCTGAAGCGCTTGGCAACCGAGGTCTGGAGTGCATTGTAGTTGGAGTCGAACTGCGGAGCGATTTGTCCGATCGTCTGCCAGCCGACATAGGGACGATAGGGGTTCAGTCTGCGCGCGGCGGCGGTACGGGAACTGCTGGAACATCCAACCGCCGGAGTTGCGCAGCCATAGACAGCACCGGGAACGACGAGGCCTGCGGCCTGTGCGACACCGGGGTAAACCTGGTTGATGTCCTGCACGCCAACAAGGTGGGTTCCCTTGTTGCCGACGTAACCGAGTTCCGCAATCCAGCCGTGTCCGAGTTCCTGTTGGACACTCAAGCTCCACTGCTCAGAGTAAGGCGTCTTCCAGTTGGGAGCGGTGGTCCAGATCGAAGAGGGATAGCTGGCTGCAATGGCGCCGGCATTTCCGATGTTAGAGGTAGTGTATCCGCCGCCGAAATCGGAATTGCTGATGTACGGCGGATTGTTGAAGACGTTGTCTTCAATCAAGCCAGCCGCGACGGAGTCATAAAACATGCCGAACCCGGCCCGAATCGAAGTCTTGCCATTCTTGAACGGATCGTAGGCAAGACCCAGGCGCGGGGCAAAATTGGTGTGATCCTGCGACGTGATGTACTTGCCATACGGAGAGTTAGCGTCGCCGGTAATGATGCCGTTCAGCAGGTTGCCGGTGTTCGGAACCAGAGCGCCGGCGGCGGTGAGTTGCGGAGCCTTCGTCTTGTCGTAAACGGCGGGATCGAAGCTGGTGATCGGGACGACGCCGCTACCAGTGCCGTTGTACGGCGTCGGGAAGAGCGAGTACCGCAGGCCGTAGCTGATGGTCAGGTTTGGCAGAACACGCCATTCATCCTGGCCGTAGAACTCCCATAGCTGCTGGCGAACGTCAGCGGTAGTGTCAAGGGGAGATTGCGAGAAGTCCGAGGAGATGTAACCCAGCATGAAGTTCGCCAGGTCTTGTTCCTCATCTGAGGCTCCGCCAGGAGAGTTCGTGGAATCGAACTCGTAGTTGCCAACGTTGTCGCCGGCGGCGTTTTCCTTCTTCTGATAGTGGTTGTAGCTGAAGCCGAACTTGAAGTTGTGCTTGCCGTGAATCCAGCTCAGGTTGTCGAAAACTTCGTGGTTTCGGTTGTAATCGAGGTACTGACCGAAACCGGCGAGCGAGCTGTAGCCGTCGTCAAACAGGACGTTGGGGATGCGATCCAATGTCGAGGTGTACGGCAGTTTCACCGCGGACGCCGCATTGGGAGAATTACTGGCGAGAAGGCTGCCCGTCGGATAGCTCTCGATAGCCCCATAAGAATAGGCGTAACCAACCTCGTTCAGCAGTGACGGACTGAACTGAATGGTTCCCTTGCCCATGATCTGCTGGCCCGGGGAGTTCGTTGACGTGTTCGCCACACCGGGGATCGAACTCTGCGGGCCAAAGATGCCGTAGGGTTCCGTGGTCGGAATGCTGTCATTCACGTAACGTCCCATCAAGGTGATCTTCGAATTGATGACCTGGTCTACGCGAACGAGTTCCTCGCGGTAGTTAAAGACACCCGGAAACGCGCTGACGAGCTTGTTACCGGCACCCGGCGCGGGGATCTTGCTGAAGACGTCTTTCAGATAGCCGGCGTAAACCGGATCAAAGGTGGTGATGGTAGTGCCGGTTGCGGTGCAGTCTCCCGCTGAGTTAATAGCCGTGCAAACGGGGTTATTGAAGTGTCCATTGAACTGCGCCTGTGTCGGGACGAAAGAAGTCTGGGTAACAGGCGTGGTGACGCGCCGAACCTCTTCCGAGAAGAAGAAGAAGGTCTTGTCCTTCTTGGTGTTGTAGTGGCCCGGGATATAGAACGGCCCGCCGATGGTGCCGCCGAAATCGTTGTAGCGAAGGACGGGGCGGGAAATGCCGTAGTGATTGTTGTAGGAATTGTTGGCGTTCAACCAGTCGTTACGGAAGAACTCGTACAGGCTGCCGTGGAAAGCGTTGGTTCCACTGCGGGTAACAACGTTGATCTGGCCCGAGGCGGAGCGCCCGAACTCGGGGTTGTAGTTGCTGCGCTCGACCTTGAACTCGGCGATGGCGTCGACGCTGGGATATACGAGCAGCGTGATGTTGGAGCCGTGGTCAACGTTGTCGGAGCCGTCGACCGTCCAGTTGTTCTGGCTCTGGCGGTTTCCATTAATCGAGAAGCTGACGATATTGACCTGTCCGCTGGGGTTGGTGGTCCCGACATAGATCTGGTCAGCCGCGTTGCTGGTGACGCCGGGTTGCAGCGTGACCAGTTGTTCGTAGTTGCGGTTATTCAATGGCAGCTGGCGGACCTGCTGTCCGTCAATCAGGCCTTCCACCGCGGCATTCTGCAGGTTGACCTGGACCGGGTTAGCTTCGACGTTGACGGTCTCCGTGGCGGAGCCGGTCTTAAGTTGAGCGTCGACAGTGAGGCGGTCGTTTGCGTTCAGGACGAGGCCACTGGTCTGATACTTATTGAATCCGGCGGCTTCAATGGCAACGTCGTAATGGCCGACCGGTAGCAACGGAGCAGCGTATTCACCGGCGCCATTCGTTTTCAAGTTGCGCGTGAGCTTGGTGTCGGCGTTAATAACGTTGACGGTAGCGTTGGGAACAACTGCTCCACTGGAATCGGTAACCGTGCCGCGGATGACTCCGGTGATGGCCTGGCCGAACGCGAGCAGGGGAAGCGCGAGCAGTAAGCAGGCGAGTAAGTGTCGAAAGCGCATACAGTTCCTCTTAGCGGCACTCGGCTGAACCGAGCCGTTCTTGAAGTTGGTTGAGTTTCGGTGCAACGCATGCTCAAGCACATCTTCACGCTTTCGTTAGGAAAGCGGTCGGCACCGGCGAAATTTTGACGAAGGCCTAATGAATTCCCGCATCCCCAAATCGTGCCGGAACTCAACGGAAAATTACGTACTACGGGGCAGATCCGGATCGGAGAAGCACAAAGCCGCTGCACCGACGATTCCGGCATCGACCCCAAACTTGGCTGACAAGAACGGGACCTGCTGACAACGCGGGTTGATGGACCAGCGCGGCAACCGTCCCTTGATGTAATCGAACCACTCCGAGACAACGCCCCCTAATCCTCCGCCGACGACGATGACGTCGGGTTCCAGCAGATCGATGACGTTGCCAATCCAGACCGTCAGGACATCCATGGTTTCGGTAATCACCTCGGAAGCGAGGAGGTCTCCACGTCTCCAAGCTTCCACGACTTCATGCGCGGTCAAAGCGTCTGGGGCAATGTCGCAAAGCGAAGACGTCTCGCCCGCGAGGACACGTTGGCGTACCCGACGCGCGATGGCTGGTCCGGCAACGATGCCCTCGACACAACCGGCCTTGCCGCAGCCACATGAAACCTGGCCACGATAGTCAACCGTCATGTGGCCACCTTCCGCTGCCATGCCGGTGCGTCCGTAATAAAGCTTCTTGTCCAGGACAATGGCGGTTCCGAGTCCGGTGCCAACCGTGGCGTAAAAGACCGAGCTGTAACCAGCCGCGGCACCCCAAAGAGCCTCTGCCAGGCCGGCAGCATTGGCGTCGTTGTCCACGCGCGCGGGCATACGGTAGGTAGTGCGAATTTGATCGGCTAAGGGGAAATTCACCCAGCACGGCAGATTAGGCGGGTTCAGAATCACGCCCGATGCGATGTCCAGAGGACCGGGCGAAACTACACCGATGCTGGAGGCTTTACCCTCCGCAGCTTTCAGACTGGTTTGAATAACGCTGTGGATGGCAGCCATGGCTTCCTGGTCGTTGCCGGAGGTCTTCATCGGTTCACGGGTCTTGAACAGGATGTGGCCGCCCGCCTCGACAACTCCTGCGGCGACCTTGGTTCCACCAATATCAACGCCCAACGCTACCGCTTTCGAGTCCATGCCTGATCCATTATTAAAACGTATGAATAAACGTATTAAAACGTATTAATACTTGAGCGAAAATAGGACGGCTTTCCGGCTTTGTCAAGTCCTAATGTGAATTCGAGTGTGACGAAGGGCGAATTTATGAACGCGGGCCGCTGGATTGGCGGACAACAAGTTCGGGAGGAAGCTTGCGATTGATAGGGACGAATTCGCGGTTTTCCATGTTGGCGCCGATGTTGTCGTTGAGAATGCGCACCGCCGTGGCTCCCATGACTTCCATCGGTTGGCGAATGGTGGTGAGTGACGGCATGGCGAGCGCGGCGGGGGCAACATCGTCGAAACCGACAACCGAACAGCGCTTCGGCACTTCAACACCCGCCTGCGTGAGAGCGCGCATGGCGCCGAGAGCGGTAACGTCGTCGAAGGCGACGAGCGCGGTGAACTGGCGCTTGCGCGAAAGCAGTTCTTCGGTAAGGCGGAAGCCCGCGTCGAAGCCTTGATTAGGATCGAAGGAGTTGGGCAGATCGACGACGAGTTTTTCGTCGATGGGAAGATTCACGCTGCCAGCGAAATTGCGGATACCGCGCCAGCGTTCCAGGCTGTCGTCGAGGGCGCTAGGGCCGCGGATGAACGCGACCTTGCGGTGTCCCAGCGAATAAAGGTGTTGCAAGGCGAGGTAGGCGCCCTCTTCGTTGTCGACCATCACTGAACTGACGCCTTCCATCTTCAGGTTGCGTCCGATGAGCACCGTGGGAACGCTGCGCTTGCCGAGGTGCTCGATGACCTTGATGTCGACCACAAGCCAGTTGGCGAGAACGATGAGGCCTTCCACCCTACGTTCGAGGAACATCTCGAGATAACGCTCGAAGCGTTCACGCTCGTTATGCGCGTCGGCGAGGAGAGAGACGAAAGAGCCCTGGAATAAGGTGGTCTCAATGCCGCGCAGGATCGGAGTGCAGAACGGGTCGGTGATGTCGAAGACCATCAGTCCGATGGTGTGGTTCCGCTGGCTGCGCAGCGAGCGCGCGAGTTGGTTCGGTCGATAACCAAGACGGCGTGCCGCCTTCTCGATGCGCTGCTTGGTCTCATCGGCGATGTAGCGCGATAGCGGCGCGTGGTTGAGAACGATCGAGACAGTGCTGACAGAGAATCCGCTGTCTTTGGCGATATCGCGGATTGTGATAGCTCCCGTTTTCTGGCGCGGCATAGGCGTGAACATCATCTCCGTTCTGACGAAAGGGTGCAATGATATTGCGCCCTGCCACGTTACCTGTTGCGCTCAGTACCTTTAGTGACGGTAGGCTTCGCCGCTATGGCACGAATCAGCGTGGGCTCGATGTTCCAGCCGTCGAGGTGAACTGCCGCCGATCCGTGGGCGTCTTCCGGTGCGTAGCGGATGTTGATGGTGCGCTTCTCGCCCGGCATGAGCGGGAAGTAGTTGTCGTCGTACAGGGCGGGCAGGATGTTGTCTCCTTCTCGATTCGCGAGGCGCAGCGCAAGGGCGAAGGCGAGATACTTCGTAGGATTTGAGAGAGTGACCTGGATTATCTCTTCACCGCCCTGCTTGATCGCTTTCGAAGACGTGACCAGTTTCACTTTCGGCAGATCGTTTAGAGCTTTAAGATCGGCGTGCTGCACGATCGGCGTGACGTAGTAATTCGTCTTGGCCCAGTCGAGAGTCTCAGCCGTGGTGGAAAGCCAGTAGAAGTTCGTGCTGACAATCTTGTCCGCGGAGTCGCGAAGTTCGAGGCGGAGGAAGTACGTAGGCGAGAGGCCGTCAATTTCAGGAATGGTGAGCACTTTTGTGCTGGAGTCAGGTGCAACGTTAAGCGTCGCGTCTTTCGCGAACTTCTCTGACAGGTCGAGGTTGTAGACAGACGCATGGACCTTCACGCCGGATGAAGGTTGATAGAGGCTATTCACCACTGAGACCGAACGATCGTGGTAATCGTATTGAACGTGCAGCGGTTCGTTGGCTTTCTTGGTGCCAAAATACCCGCCGCCGGGGTTGAGATAGTAGTCATAAAGGTGCCAGATGATGCCGGGCCACGCGTTGTTCAGCATCCATTGAATGACGCCCGTGGAGGTGTACTTATTTCTGCCGTAGGCTTCAAACATGGCACGCTCGTTGTCGTAGGTCATGATCTGTGCGCGCTTCGCGTAGTCGGCGAGGTTGTCGGGATGGCCGTAACGGGCGTCCATATCAGCGTTAAAGACGTCGAGTGTGCGGAATTTGCCGCTGCCGGCATGGAAGCTCCAGACGTCGTTAATCGGCCACCAGTCTTCTTTTGGCATCATCTTCCGAATGCTCTCGACCGGAGGCGGGGCAGGGCCGGGGGAAGTTTCGGTGTTGAAGCCGTAGGCGCCGCCGAATTTCTTGTCGACATCGGAATACCAGTACATCGGCGGAACATACTCGTACGGGCCGCTCATCTTTACCCCGGAGGCGCCGGTGACCGGGGTGTGTTGCGCGGTGGCGGACGAGACGATCGGATTTGGCCAGTTCAGGTCTTTCGCCACGTCCAGGTAAGCGCGCTCTATTTCAGGGATGGGTGGATTGTCGCTACCATTCAGCCAAACGAAGACGCTGGGGTGATTGCGAAGTCGCGTGAGCTGACTGCGAAGAGACTCGGTAGCGATCGTCTTGTCTTCGGGCGTCCACTTGTCCCACATCTCCCAGTGCGAACAACAGCACCATCCCGCCATGATGAGCACACCCATGCGGTCGGCGAGGGAAAGAAAATGCTCGTTCTCGATCTTCCCTTCCATGCGGATGGTGTTCAGCCCCATGTCGAGAACGTAACGTAGCTCCTGCTCCTGTCGCTTGGCGGAGGTGCGATAGAGCATGTCTGGCGCCCAGCCGGCGCCGCGAATCAGGATGTTTCGTCCGTTGATCTTGAAGAGGCGGTAACCCTGGTCGGTGAGCTCGGATGTGACCTGGCGGATGCCGAAGTCGAGGTCGGCGGAATCACTGGTTTGCGTGCCGGTCACGAACGCGAGTTTGAGATGGTACATCTCCTGCTTGCCGAGTTTGGCCGGCCACCACACGCGAGGCCTCGCGACGTGAAGTTGTTTGAAGTCGTCGGGAGTGAGCGTCACTTCCTTGATCTCGCCGCCCGCGAGGTCGACTGGAGTGCTGATGCGAATCGTCTCGATAGTCACTTCGAGTTTGCCGGAGACAGGCCTGTCCGAAAGATTCGTCAGTTCGGTGCGGATCGTAAGGTCGGCGGAGTCGAGCGCATCGGTGTCGAGCTTGGTTACGACCTGCGGTGCGCGCAGGCTGACCGGACCGGACGTAGTAAGGTAAACGTCGCGCCAGAGGCCAAGATTCTTGTCTGGCGGCGCAGGATTCCAGTCAACCCAGTTGATGCCGAGGTCCTTCTCGGTTTGCGCGGTGGCTGAGACAGCGAGGACATTCGGCTTGGTCGCTTCAAGATATTGCGAAACTTCAAATTCGTAGGTACGCCAGGAGCCCGCGACGCGATCAGGGCCGGCGACAAGGTGGCCGTTCAACCAGATGTTGGCGCGATAGTTGATGCCGTCGAAATGAAGAAAGACCCTCTTCCCTTTTGACGCAGCAGGCGTGCGGAACTGGGTGCGATACCACCAGGCGCACTTGAAAGGACTGTCGTCGGCCATGGGCTGCTTGGCAAAAATGGTGCCGATCGGGTAAGTCATCCCCGGCAGCGAGCGCAGGTTCATCCCATAATAAGGATCGGTGTAAACCTTGTTATTCACCAGTGCGGCAACCACGGTCATCGGCACGGAGGTGGGGTACCAATCCTTCGCGTTGAAGCCCGCGGTGGAAATGACATCGCCGGTGGCGGTAACCTTACAAGCCGACTGGATAGCCCATCCCTCGTGGAGAGGGATCTGCCCGGGCTTCTCTTGTGCGGTGAGGAACGTAGCGAAAAAGATGATGCCGAGGCTGCCGAACCAACGTAAAGACATGCGCATACCTTCTCAGTTTTGAAGAAAAACGTCAATATTACGGTATTATAACGTTTCAATACATCGAGCCGCACGGTACAATTCGTGACTTATGCCGACTGAATCTGCGTCATCGTCGAACCCCACGCGCTTGAAGCGCTCGCTCGGGCTCTGGGACCTGATCATCATCGGGATCGTCATTATCCAACCGATCGCACCCATGGGCGTGTTCGGCGTAATCAGCAACAAGGCGGGCGGACACGTCATCACGACGATCCTGATCGCCATGGTGGCGATGTTGTTCACGGCGATCAGCTACGGGCGAATGGCGCGAGTTTATCCGAGCGCGGGTTCGGCGTACACCTACGTTGGGCAGGAAATTCATCCGGCACTCGGCTACATCACCGGGTGGAGCATGGTGATGGATTACATCCTGAACCCGCTGATCTGCACCATCATCTGCAGCAAACTTTCGCAGAACATTATTCCGGAAATTCCCTACTGGGCCTTCGCAGTGGCTTTCGCCGTGTTGTTCTCGGGATTAAACCTGCGCGGCGTCAAAACATCGGCGCGGATTAATGACGTGCTCGCCGGCGGCATGATGGTGGTGGTCGTCATCTTCTTTATGGTGGTGATCCGATATGTGTACGGGATCAGCCACTACGGCGCGGGATTCTTTACGCAGCCGTTCTACAACCCGGAAACATTCGCGCCATCGCGGATTTTCCAGGGGACGTCCATCGCAGTGTTGACGTATATCGGGTTCGATGGCATTTCGACGCTATCGGAAGAGGTAGAGAATCCGCGGCGCAACATCCTGCTCGCGACCGTGCTGGTGTGCGTGATCACGGGCGTCCTGTCGGCGCTGGAAGTTTATGCCGCGCAGTTGGTGTGGGGAGCAAAGCCGTTTCCTGAGGCGATGGTCGAATCGGCTTTCCCGATGGTCGCCCGGCAAGTTGGCGGCGTGGTGATGTTCCACCTGCTGAACTTCACTATTCTGATCGCGAACGTTGGGTCGGGCATGGGGGCGCAACTCGCGGCCGCGCGCCTCCTCTACGGCATGGGACGCAACGACGCATTGCCGAAAAAGATATTCGGCGCAATCGAACCGAAGCGGCACATCCCAAGAAATAACGTTGTCATCATTGGGGCGATCGCATTGGCGGGAGCTCTTTTATTGGAATTGCTGTCGCGGCATGGCGGCGAAGGAGCTTATGCGACCGGCACGCAGTTGCTGAATTTCGGCGCCGTCATCGCGTTTATGGGCGTGAATGCTTCGTGCTTCATCCGCTATTACATGAAAGGACACAAGTCGCTGAGCAACTTGCTGCCGCCGGTGCTGGGATTCCTGTTCTGCTTCGCGATCTGGCTTAACCTCAGCCACGCGGCGTTGAAGGCTGGCGTGATCTGGCTCATCGTAGGCATCGTGTATGGTGCGATCAAAACTCGCGGATTCCGAGACATCATGCGGTTCGAAGAGGCAAGCGAGTAACATAGGCACACGCTTGGCGCTGGAGGTCTGATGCAGTCAACAGGCGAGTTGCTGTACCTTTCACTGGCTGATGTCGTCGCCACGGGCGTGACGATGCGGGAAGTCATCGACTCGGTGGAGACGATGTTTCGCGAGAAGGGTGCTGGACGCGTCGAGATGCCGCCGAAGCCCGGTGTCCATCCCCTGCCGAATTCCTTTATTCATGCGATGCCGGCGTACATCCCGGCACTCAATGCGGTTGGCATGAAGTGGGTCAGCGGCTATCCGCAGAACCAGTCGAAAGGCCTTCCCTACATCAATGGCCTCCTTATTCTGAACGATCCTGAAACTGGAATACCCGTCGCCGTGATGGATTGCATGTGGATCACAGCCGCAAGAACCGGGGCAGCAACAGCCGTGGCCGCGAAATACCTGGCCAGACCGGATTCCCGCACGATCGGCATCCTGGGATGCGGAGTTCAGGGCAAAAGCAATCTCCAGGCGCTTTGCGAAGTGTTCATGGTCGAGAGGGTGTTTGCGTACGACATCGACTCCGAGGTCGCCAGCAAATTCACTGCGGCTTGTTCCACTGAACTGAAGGTCGAGGTCGTCCGCGTGGAGACACCGCGTGAAGCGGTGGTTGGTTGCGACATTGTGGTTACGGCGGGACCAATCCTCCGTACGCCACACGCAACAATCAAGACAGGGTGGTTGGAGCCAGGCGCTTTTGCATCGCTCGTGGACTTCGATTCCTACTGGTCGCCTGAGGCGCTCGGCGAGATCGACAAGTTCTGCACGGACGACTTGCCGCAACTGGAGCACTATCGAACTCTTGGCTATTTTAAGAATATCCCTGCCATTCACGGCGAGTTGGCGGAAATCATTACCGGAGCCAGGCATGGGCGGGAGAATTCGACCGAAAGAACACTCTCCTGTAACCTGGGCATTGCGCTGGATGACATAGCCGTTGCGCCACTGGTGTTCAAGCGTGCGCTTGAACTTGGAGTCGGCACACGATTGCCGCTATGAGGCTCATCGCAAATCTGCAGTTGCTAGCTATTCCTATCCTGCCACTCCTCGTACCACTAACGTCAACGATAGTTCTATAAGTTACTGATTCTGCGATGGGGCAGATGTCCCAGATTGGCGAGATTCACCGACTGATTGTAGAACGATTGTAGACGGTAGCCCTGAACGCTCGACCTTTGGATTCACAACCCAAGCATGGTAAGCCAGTGGATAATCAGTCTCTTCC
>Ga0075355_1000053_pt1 | contig 14464 bp, 9 predicted proteins | sample WestPond_Cattail_6_FD_120069 | JGI IMG/M metagenome (GOLD analysis project Ga0075355, IMG submission 120069) | Natural and restored wetland microbial communities from the San Francisco Bay, California, USA, that impact long-term carbon... | ecosystem: Environmental > Terrestrial > Soil > Wetlands...
CGCAGCTCGGACGCAACCACCACCGGCTGCGGCTGCTGCGCAACGTGTTGTTCGTGGTCATCCTGCTGGTGATCATCGCGCTGTTCCTGTTCGCCGTGCACGTGGAACTCGCCAAGCCACTCGCCGAACAGGAACAGCGCGATGATCACCAGCAGGATGACCACGAACAGCACGTTGCGCAGCAGCCGCAGCCGGTGGTGGTTGCGTCCGAGCTGCGCCACCTTGCGCGTGAAATACTGGTGCTGGCTTTCGATCCAGTGCAGCTCGACGCTGCGCGTGCGGCGCAGTTCCGGATCGTGCGCCTGCTCGCCGTGCACGTCCGGCACTTCGACCCCCGCGAGCACGTAGCTGATCCAGCCGAAGCCGTGGAAGCGGTCGATGCCCGACAGCGCCATCACCTCGGCGGCGTTGACGCGATGGTCGACCCCCGCCAGGCGCAGGTAGAACTTGGCGCGCATGGTCTCGGCCAGCGCGCGGTAGCTCAGGTGCTTGGCGAACCAATGGCGATTGCGCAAGGCGTAATAGAGCCCGAGGCCGCCGAGCAGGATGACGACGTAGACCACCAGCAGCAAGCGCGTCTCGTCGAGCTTCTCGTAGCTGAGGTAGGCGAGGCCGAGCGCGAAGGTCATCAGCGCGAACAGCCGGAACAACCGCTCGGAGCGCCGCTGGAAATGCATCGCCAGCAGGTCGGCCTTGACGTACTGCGCGTCGATCTCCGCGAGCAGCACGCGCTCGCGCGGCGGGGTTTCCGGGACCAGCGCCTCCATCAGCGGGTAGGACTTGCCGAGGCTCCCCGCGGCCATGAGTTCGCGGTACTCGCGGTTGTAGCGGTTGAGTCCGGCGAGCTGGAACGCGAGCGATGAGGGCATCGAGCGCTGCATCAGCAGCGTGTTGTCGCCGGCCGAACGCAGGTAGCAGGGCCGGCGCTGGGGATCGGCGGGCGCGCCGCTGCTGCGCGCGGCCGGGATCCAGTACACGGGCCGCTCGTGTCCTTCCTTGCCGTCGTCCTCCGCCTCGACCAGCGCGATGCCGGTGCTGGCCTGGCCGGCGTCCGAGCGCACGCCGAGGAAGCGCAGCACGGTGTCGGTGGTGCCGCCGGGCAGCGGCGAGGACTGGCCGTCCCACAGCGCCAGCAGCATGCTGCTGCGGCGGATCAGGGTCTCGGTGAGGTTCGAATAGAGCCGGTCCCGATGCATCCCGCCGCCCGCATCGCCGCCGCGATGCGGGGGCGCATGCAGCTCGGTGCAGCGCACGTCGGCGCGCGCCAGCAGGCTCTTGAGCAGGCGCAGCGTGTCGGCGTCGAAGTCGGCGGCGTAGTGCTCGAGCGGCATCGGCAGCACCGCTTCGATTTGCACGCCCGCATCGAGCGCGGTCTGCGCCACCAGCAGGTCGGCTCCGGCCGCCATGCCGACCATGACGCGGATGTCGGTCTCGGGCAGGCGCGCCTTGAGATCGTGCAGGAAGGCCGCCACGGCGCTGCGCAGCTCCGCAAGGTCGCCCGGCTCGAGGTCCATATGGCCGCACACGCCTAGGACGAGCGGAGAATTCCCGTTGGCCGAGCTGTCGACTACTCCCCCCACGCGGCCGATTGTATTACAGTCGCGCAGCCTTCGAGCAGGCCCAACCTGGAAGGGTCATGAGCGCAGCCGAGCCGCAGCCGAAGTATTGGGCATTCCTGAGCTACAGCCACCGCGATGCGCGCTGGGCGAACTGGCTGCACCGCGCGCTCGAGTCGTACCACCCGCCCAAGGTGCTGGTCGGCACGCCGGGCGCACGCGGACCCGTGCCCAAGCGCCTGCACCCGATCTTCCGCGACCGCGAGGAGCTCGCCACCGCGACCGACCTCGGCACGGTCATCAGCGAGGCGCTGCGCCAGTCGGCCTGCCAGGTCGTGATCTGCTCGCCACAGTCGGCCAAGTCCAAGTGGGTCAACGAAGAGATCGTGAACTTCAAGCGGCTCGGGCGCGAGGACCGCATCTTCTGCCTGATCATCGGCGGGGAACCGAACGCCTCGGACAACCCCGCGATCGCGGACCAGGAGTGCTTCCCGCCGGCGCTGCGCTTCAAGCTCGATGCCGACGGCAACCTCGGCAGCGAGCGCACCGAGCCGATCGCCGCCGATGCGCGCCCGGGCAAGGACGGCAAGAACAACGCCAAGCTGAAGCTGATCGCCGGGGTGCTCGGGGTTGGCTTCGATGCGTTGCGCCGGCGCGAGGCGCAGCGGCGTACGCGGCGGCTGATGGCGATCGCGAGCGCCGCGACCGTCGGCATGATAGCGGCGACGGCGCTCGCCGCCTACGCGCTGGTGCAACGGGCGGCCGCGCAGCGCCAGAGCCTGCGCGCCGAGGCGGAAGCCGAGACCGCCAAGCAGACCACGAAATTCCTGGTCGACCTGTTCAAGGTGTCGGACCCGAGCGAGGCGCGCGGCAACACCATCACGGCGCGCGAGATGATCGACAAGGGCGCGGCGCGCATCGACACCGAGCTCAGCAAGCAGCCGGTCATCCAGGCGACCCTGCTCGACACCATCGGCACGGTCTACATGGGCCTCGGGCTCTACAAGCAGGCGCGCCCGCTGCTCGAGCGCGCGGTGAGTACCCGCCGCCAGCTGCTCGATACCGATCCGGTGACACGCTCCGAATCGCTCAATCACCTGGGTGACGTGCTCACTCTCCAGGCCGAGTTCGCCGTGGCCGAGCGCACCTATCGCGACTCGATCGCGGGGCTGCTCAAGCAACCGGTCACGCCCGTGCAGCAGGCCGCCCTGGCCCGCAGCCTGCATGGCCTCGGCATGACGCTCTCGAACCAGGGCAAGCTGCCCGAGGCCGAGGAACAGCTGCGCGCGGCGCTCGCGATCCAGCGGCGCCTGTTCGGCGAGCAAAATGGCGAGGTGGCGCGCTCGCTCGAGGACCTGGGCCAGGTCGTCGACCAGCGTGGCGAGCTCAGGGCGGCCATTCCGCTGATGCAGAACGCCCTCGACATCCAGCGGAAACTGCACGGCAGCGAGCCGCATCCCGACCTCGCCGAGGCGATCAACAACCTCGCCTTCGTCTATGAAGAGGAAGGCGACCACACTGCCGCCGAGAAGCTGTTCCGCGAGGGGCTCGCCATGAATAGGCGCCTGCTCGGCGACAAGCACAAGGAACTCGCCGCCGGCCTCAGCAACCTCGCCTACGTCCTGCAGGAAAAAGGCGACATGGCGCGCGCCGAGTCGACCTTCGAGCAGGCCCTGGCGATGCAGCGCGACCTGTTCGGCAACGCGCACCCCGACGTGGCGATGACGCTCAACAACCTGGCCTACGTCTACGCCGCGCTGGGTGACACGCGGCGCGAGCTCGACGCGCAACGCGAGTCGCTGGCGATCTACCGCCAGCTGTTCCCGGGCGACCATCCGGACGTCGCGCGCGTCGAGAACCAGCTGGGCTTCTTCCTCACCGAGGCGGGCCAATACGCGGCCGCGGAACCCTACGTGCGCAATTCGCTCGAGATGCGCCGCCGCCTGCTCGGCAACGACCACCCCGACGTGGCCAGCAGCCTGACGAGCCTCGCCATGTTGCAGATCGCGATGCACAAATATGCCCCGGCGCTGGACGCGGCCACCGAGGCGGTGCGTATCTATAGTGCGGCGTTGTCGCCAGTCCATTGGCGCACTGCCATAGCCCAGAGCGCCCAGGGCGCGGCCCTGGCGGGACTCGGCCGGTACGCAGAGGCGGAGAAAGTGTTGCCCAAGGCGTACCAGATCCTGAGCACCGACCGGGGCGCCTCCAAGACCTACGTGGAGATCGCCCAGCGCTATCTCGACGACCTGCGCCGCCGGGAAGCGGCGGTGACGGCACGCAAGGGAGTCGCGCAGGCCCCCGCCACTACGCCCTGAACCAACGGTGCATGACATAACACGCGTTGGGTGTACGCGTGATTGTTGCTGCCGCGTAATTTGGTGTACTGTCGCCGAATCCGCGCATCGCACAAAACAAAAGGCGCGAGCGCCGCACTGGACAAGAGGGACGTTCCATGAACAGGCTGGTTTCCAGATTCAGTACGCTGCTGGCCTGCGCCAGCCTCGTGGCCATGTCGACGCAGGCCGCGTTCGGCAGTGAGCTGCACATCGCGACCGCCAACACCTCCACGAATGCACTCTACGAGGTGTACTTCGGGCCGACTCCGCCCGCGGGCGCGGCCGCGATGGCCGCGACGCCGATCGCTTCGACCGGTGGCTCGAGCGTGCGCTCGCTGGTGTACGTGCCGAACGAGCAGACCGGCAAGGTCGACCTGCTGGCCGCCGACACGACCGGCGGAAAGATCGTTCGCTACGCCGCATCGACCGGCGCGCCGCAGGTCCTGTGGGCCTGGCCGGTCGCCGGACCGCGCGGCACCGATGGTCTCTCGGTCGATTCACTGGGCAACCTCTGGGTCATCAGCTCCGACGCCGCCCGCAACGAGCTGTGGGTGATGCGTCGCGATCCGGCGTTGCCACCGGGCGCCGGATTCCTGCCGCCGCTGCTGGTCGACAACGCCAACTTCGCGACCACCAGCAAGATGCGCCTGCTCGAGACCGCGATCGTGCGCTCGCCGATCGCCGGCGGTCCCGGCAGCAACGACCTGCTCGTCCTCATCAACGATGGCCGCGTGCTGCGCTATTCCGCGGCCAGCCTGCAGGCCTTCCTGGCTGGCGCCCGTCCGGTCGCCCGGCCGCAGACGCTCGTCACCGCCAAGCAGTGCCCGCTCGGCCAGACGCCGACCGGCATGGCGCTCTGGCCGACGGACGGCACGCTGCTCGTGGCGACCGTCGGCGGCTCGGTGTTGCGCTACCAGCTCACCACCACCGGATCCACGGCGCTCAGTAGCTTCGCCACCGGCATCGGCATCTCGCTCGGCAAGATCAAGACCTTCGTCAACAACGGCCTGCCCTACGCCGTCTTCGACCAGCCGGTACGCGGCAAGGTCGTCGAATTCGGCGCGCCCCCCGCGGGCGGCTGCCCGAACCTCAAGGTCGTCTGCAATGCGCCGCTGGTCACTGTCACCAGCGTCGCCAATCCGTACGCGCTGGCCACCACTGATTCCAGCGCGCCGACCCAGAACTGCGTGTTCGACAACAGCAATCCCGACGCGGGCTGCACGCTGCTCAATGGCGCGATCAAGCTTGGCGTGAGCTCCGCCAACACCGGCGCCAATATCCTCGATACGGTGTGCGTGATCGACAAGGATCCGCGCGTCGATCCGGTGCTGTTCACCTGCGACGGCACCTCGCTCCCGGTCGCGAGCCTGTGCCCGGGCTTCGGCGCGACCACCATTCCCGGCTACATGTGCGGCGGCTCCGGTCCTTCGCAGCGCGGCCTGGCGCTGATCAAGTCGGTCGAGCAGAACGGCTTCCCGGTCGCACCGTTCGACCTGTTGGTGAAAACCGAGCTCGTTGCCGACGCGCTGCTCGCCCCGCCGAATCCGGCCTGCCCGCAGCTCACCGCCGGCTGGGCACCGCTCGCGGGTGAAGGCACGATCCCCGAAGGCGACGACATGGTCGAGCTCACCTCGTATTGCGGCTCGACCCGCATCCTTTCGCCGGGCCACTCGCTGATCGCCGTGGGCGTGCAGCTCAACATGAACGCCTTCCCCGGCGCCACGCAGTCCGACAAGCTGGTCTACTTCTCCAACCAGAAGTTCGACAAGCTGACCGCGACGATCACCGGCGCCACGAACATGGACAGCGGCGCCCAAGGCACGCTCAACACCTGCGTGGCCAAGGCCAAGGGCTACCTGAATGACACCGTGAACCTGGACGCCGCGACGCGCTATGCCTGCGCCGCGCACCAGGCCTGGGTGTGCGACAGCACGGTCAGCACCAGCAGTTTCAGCAGCAACACCAGCCAGCTGAGCAACTACAGCGCGATCCGCGGCCGGCTCGCCAACCTGATCCTGACGATCAACACGCGCCTTGCGGGCAATCCGGCCTCGAACACCTGGCCGCTGCCCGATCCGGGCCTGCCGGCTTCGCCCTGCGATCCGGACACGACCCCGCCGACCACCCCGGTCATGCTGCCGCCGTCGAATGTCAGCACGACTTCGCTGCAGATCAACTGGCAGCCGTCGACGGACAGCGGCACCGGCGTCGGTGGCTACTACGTCTATCGCACCGGCGCGGCCTCCTCGCCGCTCGCGACGATCGACCCGAGCAGCTGCAACCCGAACTGCTCGTACCAGGACAGCGGGCTCACGATCGAGACGAACTACAGCTACCAGGTCGTCGCCTTCGACAAGTCGCCGCTCGGACCGAACCAGTCGGCGCCGGCGAACAGCAACGCCTCCACGGCCGCCGATACCACGGCGCCGTCGGTGCCGACCGGCCTCAACGCCACCAACGTGACGACGACCAGCGCGACCATCAACTGGTCGGCCTCGACCGATCCGACTCCGGGTACCGGCATTGGCGGCTACAACGTGTACCGCGACGGCGCTTTGATCACGCCCTCACCGATCGGTGCAACTACGTTCGCCGACAGCGGCCCCCTCAACCCGGCCCAGCACTACAGCTACCAGGTGTCGGCCGTCGACCTGTCGACCTCGAACGGCGGCGGACCGAATGAATCGGCGCTGTCCGCGGCGCTCGACGTGCTGACGGCGACGCCGCCCGACACGACGCCGCCCTCGGTGCCGACCGGCCTGTCCTCGACCTACACCGGCTCGAAGACGCTGAAGATCTCCTGGGGCGCGTCGACGGACCCGGCGCCCTTTGCCACGGGCGTTGGTGGCTACAAGGTGTACGTGAACAGCGCGCTGGTCACGAGCACGGCCAACACCTTCGCTTCGATCACGCTCAACACGACGACCTCGGATACGAAATTCAGCGTCACGGTGTCGGCCTTCGACAAGGCCACGCCGACGCCGAATGCCTCGGTGCCGAGCGCCCCGCTGCTCGTGACCTGCTACGACCCGGGCCACGACCACGACTGCGACCGGTTCCCGTAACCGGAGTCGGTCCTGAACTGAAGGGCCCGGCGCTCACGCGCCGGGCCTTTTTTTTGAAGACCAGCCTGGCGAAGGCGCGCGTTGACGCTCGCGCGGGGCGACCGACGGCTCACTCCTCCGGGTTAGAGCTCAGCACCTTGATCTCCTTGCCGGTTGTCTCCTCGAGGATCGGCGCGTCGGTGACCATCAGCGTCGTTCCCGGAACCAGCAGCGGCGTCACCGCGCGGCGCAGCTGCTCCGGAATCACGATGCGCTGCACGGCCTGTGGGCTTGGCCGCAGGTTGCTGTCGTCCATGTGGCCGATGACCCCGATGCCGACCCAGGTCGGCCGGGAATCCGGATCGCCTTGCTTCGCCGCCTGCTTGACGACCAGCACGTGCGTGCCGAGCGGCTGCTGCGGATCGCGCACCACGATGCGCGCGCGCCCGATTTCGATGCCGTTCCGGATCACCACCACGGCGCTGTCGTAGCGGCTGAGCAGCACGGATATCGGCCCGAAGGGCGACTTCTGCGGCTCCCAGCGGAAATCTTGGTTCGCGAACAGGCGTTCGTTTTCCTCGAGCTTGCCCTTGTCAGTGATCGGGCTCAGGAAGGCGGGATGATCGACGTCCGCCGGCTCGGATTTGCGATTGGCGATGACCACCGTCATGCCAAGCGGCGAAGCCGCGAACAGCAGCCGCGCGAATTCCGAGGGCAGGTGCACGCAGCCGTGCGACTCCGGATAGCCCGGGATGCCACCCGCATGCAGCGCCACGCCGTCGCTGGTCAGCCGCTGCGTGTACGGCATGGCCGCGTCGTTGTAGAGGCTCGAGTGGTGGTCGGCGTCCTTGAGCTTGGTCGTGAACACGCCCGTCGGCGTCAGGTGGCCGGCCTTGCCGCTGCTGATGGTGGACTCACCGATCAGGATGCCGTTGCGATAGACATAGGCTCGCTGCTCATCGAGGCTGACGAGCACGACGATCGGTCCGTCCGGCGCCAGCTGCGGCGCCCAGGTGAAATCACCGTGCTTGAGCAGGTCGGACGGAGTGTCGAAGGGCAACGGCCCCTTCGCGCCCCAGAACGGGGTCTTCTCGGCCTGGACGGCACCGGCCAGCAGCAGCGCCGCGAGGCCTGCGCAGATCAGCGAACGCATGAACATGTCTTCCCCCTTTTCAAAGCAGCCAGTCGATGGGCAGCATCGACATGAAGCCGACCGAGAAGCGGCGCCAGCCCGAGGTGCCAGGCTCGGTGCGATAAACGACTTCGCCTTCGTCCGTGCGCTCGGTCCACTCCAGCTCACCATTGGCCGTGAGATGCACGGCGTAGGCGGCGTCAGGAACCTTATCGTTGAACGCGACGGTCACGCGCCCGGTGAGCACGGGCGAGCTGATCACCAGGCCCATCTCGGTATTGAGCGCGGCGGAGCGCGGATCGAAATTGAACGAGCCGACGAATACCCTCTGCCCATCCACGGCAAAGGTCTTCGCATGCAGGCTGGCGCCGGAGCCGTGCCCCGACTTCTTCCGCTTCGTCGCCTGCCCGGCCGGTACAGCCACGGCGCTACGCCTGAGTTCCCAGAGCGCCACGCCCTGGCGCAGCAGGTCCTTGCGCGCCTTCTCGTATCCGGCGTGCACGGCGGTGACGTCGGTCGCCTCGAGCGAATTGGTCAGGATCGTGACCGTCACGCCGCGCGCCCGCATCTTCGTGAACGCGGCGACGCCGTTCTTCGTGGGCACGAAATACGGCGAGACCAGGTACAACTCGCGTTGCGGCGACCCGAGCAGGCGCTCGAGGTCCGCCATGAGGTAGTCCTTGCGTTGCGCCCTGTCCAGCCCCTTGGCCGGATCGTCGACGATCAGCTGGGCCTGGCACCACTCCCAATTCATGGTACGCGCGATCATGTCGCGCACTATGGACGTGTCGCGGACCTCCTCCAGGTATTCCCGCGCTGCCGGACTCGCGGCGGTGGCGGCGCCCTGGGCGGCGAACTCCGCCAGCTGCGTGGGCGTGGCGGCGGGCAGGATGCGCTCGGCGGGATAGGCCGAGCCGCTGTTCCAGTATTCATCGAATGACTTCTGCACCTCGGCCACGGCGCCACCGACCGCGATCACGTCGAGGTCGATGAAGCCGACGCCCTCCCCGGTGCCAAAGTACTCGTCGCCGATGTTGCGGCCGCCGATGATCGTCGCGACGCCGTCCGCCGTGTACGACTTGTTGTGCATGCGGCGATTCAGCCGCGAGAAGTCGGTGGCGTAGCCCCAGAGGCGATGCGACCGGCCCCGGAACGGGTTGAACAGCCGCAGCTCCACGTTCGGATGCGCGTTCAGCGCGGCGAGCGTCGGGTCCATGCCCTTGGTGTTGTTGTCATCGAGCAGCAACCGCACGCGCACTCCCCGGTCCGCCGCCTGGCGGAGCGCGTCGAACAGCAACTTGCCGGAGGTGTCCTCGTGCCAGATGTAGTACTGGACGTCGAGCGAGCGCTGCGCGGCCGCAGCGAGCGCCATCCGCGCCGCGAAGGCCTCGTGGGCATCGTCCAGCGGGTAGATGCCCGTCATCCCGGGGTGCTGCGCCGCGAGCGGAGCCAGCGCGTCGTCCAGGCGCGTGCCCGGCTCCGCGGCGATCGCACGGGTGACCGTGCGGCCCTCGAGCGTTGGCAGCGAGCTGCAGCCGCCCAGGGCCAGCGCGCAGGCCGCCAGCAGCAGTGCCCCGCGGGCGACGAGCCGCGCGGGCACTAGTGGGCGCCGATGCCCCAGGCGCGCAACTGCGCCGAGACGTTGTCGACGTCGTGCTGGCAGGTGGCCGCCGGGAAAAGCTCGCCCTCGCGAGCGACGGCATTGCGGCGCTTGGCGCCCTTGCGCAGCGCCCTGTAATCGACCCACGGCACCACTTCCTCGGCCGCCTTCATCAGCGCGCGCAGCCCGTTGCCGTCCGAGCTGAAGCGTCCCTCTTTCTTGATGGCGCGCAGCGCGCTGCGCAGCACGTCGAAGGCGAGCAACAATGGCAGGTTGTAAAGCGCCTCGACCGAGGCGCCCTGCTTGCGCAACCGCTCGCGCATGCGCACGACCCCCTGCCACTCCTCGGCCAGCTTCGCGACTGCCTCGCCGTTCGATAGGATGTTCATGACAGCGGTGCCTGCAGAAGTGCTACCGCCGCTTATTCTACGGCAGAGTCGGTTCGGGGGATCAATGATGAGTACGCCACTCGCGCGTCGCGCCTTGATTGCACTGTTGCTGGCTGTCGCAGTCCCTGCGGCGCTTTCCGCCGATGCGATCGAATCGCGCCCGATCGTTTTTGCCGAAGGCGCGCCGATGGCCACCATCAAGGACTCGATCCGTGGCGACCAGACCATCGACTACACGGTGCAGGCGCGGGCTGGGCAGCGCTTGAGTATCAGCCTGCGGACCAGCAACGGCGCCAACTATTTCAACGTGCTGCCCCCGGGTTCAGCGGACGTGGCGATCTTCATCGGTTCCACCAGCGGGAATGACTGGTCCGGGTCGCTCGAAGCCGATGGCCTGTACACCGTGCGCGTGTACCTCATGCGCAGCGCTGCACGCCGGCACGAAACGGCGCATTACACCCTGACCGTCACCGTGGCGGCCGGGACCTCGAAGCCGGCGTATCTGGGCAGTGCTCCGGCGGAGGACGCCAAGGTGAAGGGAACGCCCTATCACGCCACCGGACAGGTGCCCTGCTTCCTCGGGAGTTCCTCGAGCAAAGCCCTGCAATGCGACTTCGGCGTGATCCGCGGGAAGCCTGGAAATGCGGAAGTCCACCTCAAGAGCCCGGACGGCACCGAACGCGTCGTGACCTTCATCGATGGCAAGGCCACGATTCCTGGCAGCAGCCGGTTGAAGGTGAGCGCGGCCAACAACACGTGGTCGATCGAGTTCGACGATGGCGAGCGCTACCGGATTCCGGAGGCCGTCGTGTTCGGCGGCTAGGAGCGGTTTCCTGGAATGAAACCAATGGTGCCGGGTGTCGGAATCGAACCAACGACCAACGGTTTACAAAACCGCTGCTCTACCAACTGAGCTAACCCGGCGCTGCCATTAGCCGCGCCGATCATAGCGAATTTCCCGCGCCTACGGCCCCGGCCCGGCCGGGGCGGCGGGCTGCGGGGCCGCCCCCTTCGGCGTCGCACCCGCAGCGCCGCTGTCGGTTCCGGGACAGGTGCCCCACGAGGGTGGCTGCGCGGCGGCGAGCCCTGCCATCAGCGCATCGACGGCGGGCATCGGTGCATCGCCGGCGAGTTCGACGTCGAACCAGTGCTCATCGACCGTACGCAGCCGCGGCTTGACGATCGGATCGAGGCCGGTGGCGCGCACTGCGGTGGCGCGCGTCTCGGCGCCTTCCTGGCTGCTGAACAGCCCGACCGAGATCTGGCCGCTGCTCGCGAGCACGGCGGCGTCATGGATTCCGCCCTTGCCGAGCCGCTTGAGCGCGCGCGCGCGCGCGTCGGGATCGCGCAGGTCGTCGATGTACACCCAGTAGCCGTCGGCGGCCTCGCCCTTGCCGATGCGTTCGCGCGGCTCGAGCCCGCGCGAGCGCAGCGCGGTGCCGACCGCCTTGGCGGTATCGCCGTCGATGAAGGGCCCGAGGCTCGCGCAGCGCGCTGGCAGCGCTGCGGCCGCCGCCGCCCTGGCGCCCGGCGCCGGAGACAGCTGCAAGGCCGCCACGCCAACCGCGGGAGCAGCAGCCGCGGCGGGATGGTCGATCCAGCTCGACCAGCCGAGGAACAGCAGGTTGGCCAGCGCCAGCGAAAGGATCAGTGCGCGCACGCCGCTAGTCTACTGGTTCCCAGGGACCGGCGAGCAGCGCGAGGCCGTGCAGCACGAGATGCTCCTCGCGCAGGTGGCGCACGCGCAGCAAGGGCGCGACCGTGCGCGCGGCGCCGCCGGCGAGCAACAGCAGCGGGCGGCGGCCCATCAGTTCGCGCGCTGCGGCGAGCGCGCGTTCGATCAGCGCTGCGCCGGCGAGCGCGCTGCCGGCGAGCAGCCCCGCGCGCGTGCTGCGCCCGAACAGCGTACGCGGCGTTGGCCGGGCAGCCATCGCGCCCGCGCCAGCACGCGCTCCCGCGCGCTGGCGGATGCCGGCGGTACTGCGCAGTAGCGCCTCGACCATCAGCGCCGGACCCGGGACCAGCATTCCGCCACGATGCAGGCCGTGCCCGTCGAGCAGGTCGATGGTCAATGCCGTGCCGACATCGACGATGCACAGCGCCCTGCCGGGATGGCGTGCGCGTGCGCCGAGCATGGCGACCCAGCGGTCGGCGCCGAGGCGCCAGGTCTGCGCGTAGCCATTCCTGACGCCGGCCGCGCGGCGGGCGCTGCGGATGAACAGCGGCGCCGGATTGCCGCTACGCCGGGCGGCGCGGCGCAGCGCGCGCTCGACCTTGGAGCCAGCGACGCTGCACACGACGATGCGCGCATGGCGCCCGCGCAGGGCGCGGCGCGCCGTCGCATCGAGCGTGCGCGCGCTCCACGCGGCCGCGTGCACGCGTCCGACGTGGCCGCCGGACGCGGCGGCCCACTTGAGCCGGGTGTTGCCGGCATCGACGAGCAGCTGCCTCACGTGCTTGTCCTCACGCTGACTTCGCCACTGTGAAAATGCCGCATTTCACCGCCGCAGTCCACGCGCAGCGTGCCATCGGCGGCGACGCCACTGGCGCGCCCCGCGACCTCGCCCTCGGGCGCATGGACTCGCACCTCGCGGCCGGCGAGCGCGTCGGCGGCGCTCCATTCGTCGCCGAAACGGGCGAAGCCGGCGCGCTTGAACTCGAGCAAACCCGCGGCCATCTCGTCGGCCAGTGCCGCGGCGAGCCGGTTGCGATCGCAGGGCGCAACCCCGAGCGCGGCCAGGTCGATGGGCGCCGTCCCCGACGCGCGCACGCGCTGCTCGACGGCCGCGCCGAGCGCGCAGTTGACGCCGACGCCGATCACCGCGTAAGCGGGACCGGAGGCCTCGGCGCGCAGCTCGATCAATATGCCGGCGAGCTTGCGGCCCTCGACCTGCAGGTCGTTCGGCCACTTGAGCAGGATTGGTTGCGGGACCAGCCGCGCGAGCGCGCGCCGCACGCAGACCCCGATCGCGAGGCTGAGCGCGGCCACGCCGGTCGGCAGCGTGGCGAAGCTCCAGCCGAGCGACAGGCACAGCGCGCCGCCGGGCGGCGCCAGCCAGGCGCGTGCGCGCCGGCCGCGGCCGGCGCTTTGGTGCTCGGCCAGCAGCAGGTCGAACTGTCCGGGCGGCGGCGCGGAGCGCGCGCCCGCGCCGCGCTCGCCGCGCGCGAGCAACGCGCTGTTGGTCGAATCGAGCGACCAGGCCACCTCGAGGCGGTGCACGCGTGCGCGCGTCGCGCTCGCCATGGATTCCATGACTCGCGCGGCCTCGAGCGGCACCAGCGGCGCGGCCAGGCGATAGCCGCGATGCGCGACCGCCTCGATGTCGAGGCCGAGTTCTTGCAGCTGGCCGATGGTCTTCCAGACGGCGCTGCGGCTGACCTGCTCGGCGGCGGCGAGCTGCTCGCCGGAATGCAGTGCCCCGTCGGCGAGCGCCCGGAAGATGCGCCGCGCCAGCGGCGCCTCCGCCGCCTCCGCGCCCGGCGCGGAACCAGGGTCAGGCACGGTCACGCGCGCACCCGCGGCACTTCGGCCAGCATGCAACGCACGCTCCCGCCGCCGACGCTCTCGATGGTCGGCACCGGCACGGCCAGCACGGTGTCGACGGTGCCCGTGATCCGCTGCAGGCCGGCCGCCGGCAGTGCTGCGCGCGCCGCCGCGGACATGACCAGCACCGAGCAGTCGCCGAGCGCCTCGTCCCAGCTCGCAAGCTCGAGCATGTTGCCGGCGAAGGCGTCGACCGCGGCGCGATCGATCTCGATGAGCTCGCGCCCGCCGCCCGTAAGGCTCGCGCGCACGCGCTCGCGGTCCGGCGGCGCGACGGACTCGAGGCAGGCGAGCGCGGCGCGGGTGCCGATCCACATCATCACGTTCGTATGGTAGTACGCCTGGCCGCGCGCATCGGTGGCGTCGAACACGCAGGGTTCGAAATCCATCAGCCGCGCCCACTCGCGCACCAGCGCCTCGTCGGTGCGCGGCGAGCGGCAGGCGTAGGCGATGCGCGCCACGTGGTCGAGCACCAGGCTCCCGGTGCCCTCAAGGAAACGGCCCTCGAGTTCCTCCGCAGCGAGGTCGATACGGCGGCGTGGCGTGAAGCCGAAGCGTGCGCACGCGGCCTGGACGAGCTCGGGCCGGCGTTCGAGCCGGCGGCGCGGGCTCAGCATCGGATAGATCACGAGCGTGCCGTCGGCATGGAAGCTGACCCAGTTGTTCGGGAACAGCGCGTCGGGCCTGGCGGGCTCGGCATCGTCCTCGGCGAGCAGCACTTCGACGCCTTCGGCCGCCAGCGCGCCGGCCAGGCCGGCGCACTCTGCGCGCGCGCGGGCGTTGAGCTCGGCGCCCGCGAGTCCGGAGCCGTGCTGCATCGGGTTGCTGGCGGCCGTCTCCGCGTTGAATCCGAAGCTCGC
>Ga0075355_1000054_pt1 | contig 14364 bp, 11 predicted proteins | sample WestPond_Cattail_6_FD_120069 | JGI IMG/M metagenome (GOLD analysis project Ga0075355, IMG submission 120069) | Natural and restored wetland microbial communities from the San Francisco Bay, California, USA, that impact long-term carbon... | ecosystem: Environmental > Terrestrial > Soil >...
GATGGTGGGGGCACGACGAGAAGACGCGTTTCCTGATGGGCCCCGATTTTCACGCCCAGCCCGGAGCCGATGGCTGGCAACTGAGCAACCCGTCAATCCTGTCAATGGCCGCCTTGCGCGCTTCCATGGACATCTTCGACGCAGCCGGCATCTCCAACCTGCGGTTAAAGAGCGTTTCGCTCACCGGCTATCTCGAAGCGCTCCTCGACCAGCACGCATCGGATAAGTTCACCATCGTCACGCCGCGCCACCCGCAACGCCGCGGCGCACAACTTTCTCTCCGCATAGCCCATCACGGACGCGCCCTCTGCGATCGTCTTCTCCACGAAGGCATCATCTGCGACTGGCGAGAGCCTGACATCCTTCGCGTCGCGCCCCTCCCGCTCTACAATTCCTATTCTGACGTCCATCGGTTCGTGAACGCCTTCGTCGCGGCACTCAACTGATTCCCATTTCGGTCAGTAAAACAGCGGCTCCGACGTGTTCCATGCCCTTCCTGAATCGCGCAATCGGTGGTATTGTTCATGGTTCGTACTAATTCATTTTCGAGGCCATGAATGCCCATTTCTGATCCTGCCAAAGAGGTTGTACCCTTCGATCGCAACACGCTCACCAGGCTCTACGACTTCGCCGGACAAACCGTGGTCGTTACCGGTGGCACCGGCGTTCTCGGTGGAGAAATGGCCATCGCCCTCGCCAAGTGCGGCGCCAACGTCGTCATCCTCGGGCGCAATCTTGACGCCGGCCAGGCGATCCTCGCGCGCATGGGCGAGAGCGCAAAGCACGCCGCGCTCATCTCCTGCGACATCCTCGATCGCGCCAGCATCGAAAAGGCCGCTGCCGAAGTCGTCGCGAAATTCAAAACCGTCGACCACCTGATCAACGCCGCTGGCGGCAATAATCCGAAGGCCACCACGAATCCGGAAAACAAGTTTTTCGATCTTCCAGTCGATGCGCTGCGTTTAGTCTTCGACCTCAACCTCACAGGAACCGTGCTGCCGTCGCAAGTATTTGGCAAGATCATGGCCGACCAGAAGAGAGGCAATATCCTTAATATCACCTCGATGGCCGGTGAGCGCCCGCTGACTCGGGTCGGCGCATATTCGGCGGCCAAGGCGGGAATTGCCAACTTCACGCGCTGGCTCGCGGTCCACATGGCACAGGAATACTCGCCGAACATCCGCGTTAATGCGATTTCGCCCGGCTTCTTCCTGACCACTCAGAATCGTTTCTTATTGACTGACAAGGAAACCGGCGAGCCTACGGCACGCGGCAAGTCGATCATCACGCATACCCCGATGGGCCGCTTCGGAAACCCCGAGGACCTGGTCGGCGCAACCCTTTGGCTTCTATCCCCGATTTCATCTTTCGTTACGGGCGCAGTCATTCCGGTTGACGGCGGCTTCTCCGCCTTCAGCGGCGTCTAATAAAGGATTACTCATGAGCACCACATCAGCACCTGCACAAGTACTCGCTGACCTTAAGCCACAGCACCCGTTTTTCATCGGCATCGATTCCGACGGCTGCGCCTTCGACTCGATGGAAATCAAGCACAAGGAGTGCTTCTGTCCCAACATCATTAAGTATTGGGACCTCCAACCCGTCGCCAAGTACGCGCGGGAGGCCGTCGAGTTCGTGAACCTTTATTCAAGGTGGCGCGGAACCAACCGTTGGCCCGCCCTGATCTCCGCACTCGACTTGCTTCGCGAACGTCCGGAAGTCCTCGCGCGCAAGTGCTGCATCCCGCAGGCCGACAAGGTTCGCGCCTTCATCGCCTCCGGCAAGCCGCTTAGCAACGACGGCCTCAAGGCCTACATCGCCGAGCGTCCTGACAAGGAGCTCGACCACGCGCTCGCCTGGAGCAACGCAGTCAACAAGTTCGTTAACGACATCGTTTACAACCTGCCGCCATTCCCTTACGTTCGCGAGAGTCTGGAACTCATGCAACAGCATGCCGACGCCGCGGTCGTTTCGCAAACTCCCACCGAAGCTCTCGAGCGCGAGTGGAAGGAGCACGGCATCGACAAATACGTGCGCGTCATCGCCGGACAGGAACTCGGCACCAAGAAACACCACCTGAAGTTGGCCGCTGGCGGCAAGTATCCCGAGCATCACGTGCTCATGATCGGCGATGCGCTTGGCGACCTCGACGCCGCACGTGGCAACAACGCGCTGTTCTTCCCCATCAATCCCGGACACGAGGAAGCCTCGTGGGAGCGCTTCTACAAGGAAGGCATTCACCGCTTCCTGGAAGGTAAGTTCGCGGGCGATTACGAAGCGGCACTCATCGCCGAGTTCAACACGTATCTTCCCAGCACGCCGCCGTGGAAGAAGTAGGAGTTCAACCGTGATCGGAGAGGGGTTCACCGACAGATTTCTTCGAGACGACGAGGTTCGCTCCATCGTCGCCGAAGCCATCGACGCGGCGCCGTGGCGCGATCAGCGTGTGCTCGTCATCATTCCTGATGGCACTCGCACCATGCCAATGCCGCAGATGTTCAGCCTGTTCGAGGAGCTCCTTCGTCCGCGCGTAAAACAGCTCGACTACCTCGTCGCGCTAGGCACCCATCCGGCGATGAATGACGCGCACCTCAGCAAACTGATTGGCCGCCCCGTCACCAACGAAACCTGCGGTCCCGCGCGCATTTTCAATCATCACTGGGAAGACCCGAACAACTTCACGCAGCTCGGCACCATCCCTGCCGCGGAGATCGGGCAGATCACCAACGGCCTGCTCAGCCGCGACGTTCCGGTCCGCCTCAACAAGTTGATCCTCGATTACGATCACATCGTCGTCTGCGGACCAGTCTTTCCGCACGAAGTTGTCGGGTTCTCCGGCGGTAACAAATACTTCTTTCCCGGCATCGCCGGTCCGGAGATCATCAACTTCACGCACTGGCTGGGCGCGGTAATCACTAGCTTTGACGTTATCGGTGCCGGATACACTCCAGTCCGCGCCGTTATCGATCGTGCCGCCTTGCTGATTCCGAAGCCCACCTGGTGCTTCGCCCTCGTCGTCACCCACGACGGTCTTTCCGGCCTGTTCTTCGATACGCCCGCCCAAGCCTGGGTCGCCGCCTCCGAACTTTCGTCGAAGCGACACATCGTTTACGTCGACAAGCCTTTCCGCCGCGTCCTCAGCGTTATGCCCGAAATGTATGACGACATCTGGACCGCCGCCAAAGGCACGTACAAGATGGAGCCTGCGGTCGCCGACGGCGGCGAGGTCATCATCTACGCACCTCACATCGACGAAGTCAGTTACACGCATGGCAAGATCCTCGACGAAATCGGCTACCACTGCCGCGACTACTTCATGATGCAGTGGGATCGCTTCAAGAATTATCCCGGCGGCGTACTCGCGCATTCCACGCACGTCAAAGGCCTCGGCAACTACGACGCCGGAACCGGGATCGAGACCCCGCGTATCAACGTCAGCCTCGCCACCAAAATTTCGCCCGAACGCTGCCGGCACATCAATCTCGGCTACGTGGATCCGGCGTCCATCGACTTTGACGACTGGCGTGGCCGTGAGTCGGAAGGCATCATCCTCATCCCGCGCGCTGGCGAAACCCTCTACCGCCTGAAGCGCAACGGCACTGCCAAGGCCTAAGTTCAATCTACAAAAGGAAATAGCCGCGGAATCGCGGCCAGTGAATTGGTAGGCCCGAATGGACTCGAACCATCGACCTCATCCGTGTCAAGGATGCGCTCTAACCAGACTGAGCTACGGGCCTACATGCTCTACCAGAACGTATTTCCATTTTACGCATCATCGCGTGAAGCAGCAACCCCGCACCTCATCGTCCCTTTCCACGCCATCGTCGTCCGTGTTTCGCGAAGCATAACGGATCCGAACCGTTCCTCGGCGACTCGACTTTCTCGAGGCCGTCGCCCGGTGCACACTCCCGATGATGACTCGAAAACGCTGCGGTTGCCAATTGCACCCGGGCACTAAGGCGTGTAACCTAATCCCACACCTTGAGGGGATCTAATGAAATTCTGCCGCTTTGCGCTCTTGCTGTGCCTGACTGCGTCGCTTTGGGCGCAAACCGCTACTCCGCCTGAAAATCCGGCGCCCCAAAAGAACCAGGACCAGAAAGAAAAACTCCCCCAGCGGCGCGGTGTCACCTCCTTCTGGCCGGCCGTCAGTGCCGCCGATTCGGCAGGAAAACTCACTCCTGGTGAGAAGTTTCGTCTCTTCGGGTTCAATACATTCAATCCGTTTCCGATCGCTTCGGCAGCCGCGCAGGCCGGCCTCTCGCAGGCATTCGATTCGCCGGAAGGCTTTGGGCAAGGCGCGGAAGGCTATGGCAAACGCTTCGGCGCCGCCTATGCCAACACCGCGACATCCCAGTTCTTTGGGACGTTTTTCTTCCCCAGCATTTTGAAGCAGGACCCACGATATTTCCGCAAAGGCGAAGGTTCTGGAGGCTCCAGGATCGGTTACGCCGTCTCCCGCGTGTTCATCACTCGAAACGATTCCGGTAAACAGGCGCCCAACGTTTCCTTCCTGCTGGCGGCCGGGTCGTCAGCCGCGATTTCGAACCTCTACTATCCCGCAGGCAGCCGGAATTTTGGGGACGCTGCGATCCGCTTCGGAACAGACTACGGAACCCAGGCCGGATTCAATCTCTTTAAGGAATTCTGGCCCGACATCAAGCGAAAAGTATTTAAGAAATAGCCTGGTTACTGTCCGCCTCCCGCAGCTTTCATCGCCGACGCCTCCGGTTGCGCCAGCACGCCGTTGAAATCGGTCACGGCTAACAGCCGCCCGTTGGAGACGCTAATGTTCTTGATGGGCCAATGCGAACTGCCCGCGAGCGTCCACTTATCACCGCCATCGCGGCTTTCGAAAATCTCCTTCTTGCCCGCTGCAACTGCAATCAATCGTGAGTTCGCACGGTCCCACGACACGTAAGTGAAGTTCGTGAAGGGCTGCCCGACCATGATGTGCTCCCACTTCTCGCCGGCATCTTTGGTTCGGAACGCGCCCATCGGAGTGATGACCCACACCTCTGAGTCCGGACCGATAGCGACTTCAAAAATCCGCGTCACCAGGTTCGGCAATGTCACATCTGACCAGGTGTTTCCGGCGTCTTTCGATAGCATCACGTGACTCGTGCTGGCGGCTAGCACCGTGTCACCAATCGCATCAACCGCGACGAGTTCCTTGTGTCCGAGTACTGGCCCACCCGTCCAACTCTTGCCCTGGTCCAGGCTTCGATAAAGCCCTTGCGTTGTAGCCGCGAACCACTGTGCGCCGCTGGTGTTGACTTGGGTCACTCGCCCTGAAATTTCACCCTTCACCCAGGTGCGCTTTTCTGCTGTTTTCGGCGCGCCCTTCTTCGCGGTTTTCACCGGAACCGTAGTGACCTTCTCCGTCAACGTCGTGCTGATCGGTTTCCAGGTTGCGCTGTTCTTCTCCAGTGCAAACAAGCCTTGATTAGTGCCGGCTACCAGAACGCCACTTTCGCTCTGGTCCAGGCTGAAGATATCGCGAGTCCCTAATCCACTGTTGAACGCTGTCCAGTTCGAGCCGCCATCAGCCGACATGAAGATTCCACCAAACTCGCGGTTGTTGATCATGGCCGCATACAGCCGGTTGGAATCGTTCTTGTCCGCCACGACGTTCGTCACTTGCCGGTGCGAGAAGCCGCGATTTGAAGCCGTGAACGTATTTCCGCCATCTTTGCTGATCATCACGCCCGTGCGGTCTGTCGCAACATAAACCATCTGCGGATTCCGGGGATCGATCATCACATCATTCACCACGAAATACGCCGGGCTGATGCGCGCCCACGTCGTGCCGGCGTTCGTCGTGCGCCACAGGCCTTCGGTTGTGCCTGCGTAGACCACGTTGCTGTTCACGGGATCCTGCTGCAGCACGCGTGTTCTTCTTGCCGAAAATGGAATACCTTGAACCTTCTTGAACTGGTGCCCTGCCGTCTCACTCTTATAAATACCCGAGCACGCACTGGCATACACCACCGCGGGATTTTTCGGATCAACGATGATCGAGAACACGTCTGAGTCATCAATGATGCCTTGCTTGATGTTCTGCCACGACTTGCCGCCGTCCTCGGTCTTCCACGGCAGGTGCCATGTGCCCGCATACACGACGTTCACATCCTTGGGATCGAACGCAATCGACTCGAAATTCTTCATTTCGGAATGGTTCGCGGGAGTGAGCAACTCCCACGTTTCGCCGCCATCCAGGCTGCGATGGACCCCATCGAGCGCGCCGACTGCAATCGCCTTCGAGTTCGAGGGTGCCAGCGCCATCGCCCGCACCGACTTCCCATGCATCCCCGGCAAGGCCCGCCAGTTCTTGCCGCCATCGGTGGACTTGTACACGTCTCCGCCGGTGTTCTCCACGCTCCACGCACCTACGTACATGATCTGCGGATCGCTGGGGTCGATCACCACGCTGTCGAGCACGTAGTCATAGCCGGTCCCGAAGTGGCCGAATCGCGACCACGTCTTTCCGGCGTTCGTGGAAACGAACATCTCGCCCGCGCTGGTGCCGAGGTAAATACGATCAGGATTTGCTGGATCGTAGGTAATGCTGCGTGCGTCTCCGCCATCCGGACCGAGCGCAATCCATTGTTCGCAGTATGCAAACGACACAAAGAAGAACAGGATGAGCAGAAAAACAAAAATCAGGCGGAGCCTGGCCCCTCTTACCACTGCATACCTCCAGGTGAATCAGCGTCGTCTTTCACGTTGATCGCCTTCTTAGTCTGATGCACGATCGGTGTATCTGAATTTTCCCACGAATCTCGTGAAAAAAGAAAAGGGCTGGCCGGGAATCCGACCAGCCCTGTTTACTCGCCCGGTTACTGGGCAGCAGGCGCCTTCTTAGCAGGCTTCTTTGCCGGCTTCTTGGCGGCGGGAGCCTTCACAGCGCTCTCGTCCACCGTTTGCGTGCCTTCCGCGTTGAAGGTCGCACCAGCCGGAACCAGCCAGTAATCAGCCGTCTGACCAGTGGCCGCACCCGTACGAACTTCAATGCGGCTCGGGTCGATCTGCTGTTTCGCTTCGCCACCGGAGAGGTATGCCTTCGAGTTCACCGCGCGTTCGGCGGCGTACTGGGCAGCATTCTTCTTGTCGGTAGCGTCGTCACCGTGGCCCACGATCACCAGCTTGGAGTCAGCTTCGCGCTGCAGACGCAGTGCGACTTCGTCCAGGATGGCTTTGCAGGTGTTGTCCACGCGCCACGGGCGCTTCTTGTCGATGTTGAACTGGCAGGAGTTCAACTGGCTTGCCTGCGGCGGCGGCGGCGGAACTTCCACATTCACCGTCGCGTTGCAGTTCGCCGTTAAGCCACGATCGTCGCTCACCGTCGCAGACACCGTGATCGGTCCAGCGTTAGCGCCAGCCGTATCCAGCATCGCGGTCGTGCCGCTGCCGGAAACGCGTCCAGCCGTCGTGGTGTAGTTGTAGGTCAACGGACGATTGTCCGGGTTACCCGCGGTCACGGTGATCGTCGAAGGATCACCCGCACGCACCGTCGTCGGATTCGCCGAGCATGACGCGGTCGGCGGATGCTTCGGCGGTTCATTGACCGTGAAGTTCGAGGAGCAGGTCAAGGGACCCTGATCCTTCTTCGGCTTCGCGTCGGTTGCTGTCGCCGTGACGGTGTACTGTCCCGGGGCCAAGCCGGCCGTATCCACCGATGCGCCCGTCCCGTTGCCCGTAAGCTTTCCACCGCTGCTCTTCCACGCGTAGGTCAGCGTGTGCTTCGGAGGAATATTGGTAACGTTCGCGCTAACCGATACCGGTTCACCTGCCATCACCGAACTCGGCGACGCAGCTGAGCACGTCATCGCCATCGGCGGTAGCGGAGGCGCGATGCCAAAGTTAAACACTATGCCGGTGCGCAGGTCCGCGCCCATCGTATTCGAGTTGCGCGTCGGCACCTGCGGATACAGATTGTGGTGTCCCCACACCCAGTCGGCCTGGAACATGCGCCAGCTAATCCGCTTGTTGATCGGAATATCGAATCCGCCACCCAGGCGCGTGCCGATTCCAAGATTGTTGTAAACCCCCGTCGGAACGGCCGAATCAATCGTCAGGACGTCACCGCCCACGAGAGCATGGAAGAAAGGCTGGAAGTGCTCCTGCCGCCAGGTGAGGCGAGGTCCGATCATGAACTGACCAGACTGGTTATTGCTGTTCCCCAGGTGACCAGCGCCGTCGAGTTCCAATCCGAAAACTTTGTTGAAGTTGTAGGTCAGAGCGATCCCGAAGCCTGCCGGGTCGTTGCTCAAATTAATCCCGTTCACCCGCAACCCTGGGTTGTACCAGGAATAGCTGCCGGCGACGTCGAACTTGGGAAACCCAGTATCTTGCGCTAGCACGGCGGAGGACGTGAAGCCGAGGACCAAAAGGACCAGAACGGCAATCATACGGCCAGAAGCGCGTTGACGAAGAGACATGTAAATCCTCCGGTATTTCGAAACAGTACAGACAAAACTTCTACTACGGAATAAACAGAAGGGCCCACACGGAGTTTACTTCCCACCGTGACCAAGAATTGTAACGCAGTGGCAACTTTTAAAAAAGAAAGTTTGTCACCTTTAAGTGTTTATTGTGTCACCACTAGTAATTCTTCAGTGTCCATCTTCGATTGCCACTCCACATTCTGAATTCAGCATAAGTTTCATTCTGCGAATCTCGCCCCCATCCTTCGTTCTCCCGTTGCACATTGGCATCGATATCAATCCGCAATCCCATGCCTTGCGTCGAAACAATTCTTTTCTCTGCAGGATCACGGCCATTCCCAAATCGAACCTTTGACCCCGGGGAACGCACCCGCTGATGCTTTTCATCCCACTCAAGCTCCAAGTTCGACAGCGCCAACTCTGGCCACCTCACGTCTTAATTTCATCAGATTTGCACCAGCTCTGGTGCAGACTCTGTTTGCCGCAGCCTTCTAGGTACGTATTTTTAACCATCTCACGTGGTGAAACGGTTACCCTGTGTAAGTTTTTCGCATCTAAGTTCCAGCTACTTTCGTCTGCCGAACGCGATTCGGCACCTTACCGCTTGCACAGGTGAACATGACTCCTGAAAAAGTCCTGATCGTCGAGGACGAAGACAACGCCCGCAGTGCGCTCGCCGAGCTCCTCCAGGTCTGGGGATACGCCACCGACACTGCCGCCGACGGCCTCGAAGGCCTCGCCAAAGCCGAAACCTTCCGGCCCAACACCATCCTGCTCGACCTCCAGATGCCCCGCATGTCCGGCGCCGAACTCATGGAGCAACTCGCCGACTCGCCACACGAATTCAAAGTCATCGTCGTCACGGCGAATCAGGAAATCGGCAACGTCGTCGAGCTTATGAAGCTCGGCGCCTACGACTACATCACCAAGCCGATCGACCGAACCCGTCTCCGCGCCGTCCTCCAGAATGCCTCTCGCCAGCGCGACACCGAGGTCCAGCTCGAAGTCACCCGCCGCAAGCTCCGCGACACCGGCGTCTTCGGCTCACTCGTCGGCTCCTCCCGCAAGATGCAGGAAATCTTCCACCTCGTCGAAATGGTCGCCCCCTCCACCGCCAGCGTTCTCATCACCGGCGAAAGCGGCACCGGCAAGGAACTCGTCGCGCGCACCATCCACACCCACAGCACGCGCAAGGACAAGCCTTTCGTCGCCATCAACTGCGCCGCCATTCCCGAAACGCTCATCGAAAGCGAGATTTTTGGACACGAAAAAGGCGCCTTCACCGGGGCACTCGAACGCCGCGTCGGATGTTTCGAACTCGCCGAAGGTGGCACTCTATTATTAGATGAAATCGGCGAGATGCCCATCAACACCCAGGCCAAGCTCCTGCGCGTCCTCGAAGACCGCAAGCTCCGCCGCCTCGGCAGCAAGGTCGAAACTTCGGTCGACGTCCGCGTCGTCGCCGCTACCAACAAAATCCCCGAAGAAGCCGTCGCCAAGGGCGAACTCCGCAACGACCTCTATTACCGCCTCAACGTCTTCAGCATCCACATGCCGCCTTTACGCGAGCACAAAGAAGACCTGTCCGAACTGGTGAAAACTCTTATCGTCGAGGTCAACGCCAAGCACGGACGCAACATCGGCACCATCAGCGAAGCCGTCATGAACATCTTTAACGGATACGCCTGGCCCGGCAACGTCCGCGAACTGCGCAATGTCATCGAGCGCGCCATCATCGTCTGCGAAGGCTCGGTGATCGAAACGCGCCACCTGCCTCCCGGCTTCGGACAAGTCATCGCCAAGCCCCCGGTAGTCGAAGCCAACGCCGTTCGCCTGGGCGTAGGAACCACGGTCGGCGAAGCCGAACGCCTGCTCATCATGAAGACGCTGGAATCGACAAACAACAACAAAACTCGCGCGGCCGAAATTCTGGGCATCAGCCTAAAAACGCTTCACAACAAGTTAAAGGAATACAGCCAAAACCAGGCCAACGGCGCGTCAAACGAGAGCTAACGGTGGTTGTAACAGGGCACGACTTCAGTCGTGCCATCGCTCACGATGTTTTGAAAGGGCGCGGCTTTAGCCGCGCCGTTTTGTTTTCTTTTTTTGTCATTCCGAGCGCAGCGAGGAACCCCTACCCTCCCCACAATTCATCAGCATCGCCCCACCGCCCTCATCACCGACTTAGCCCACCGTATATAACCACCCTTCGCCCGCCCCACAATTCCGCAAATCCCCTAACGCTCTCGTTTCGCGACAGTTTTTGTCATCCGTAACCCGCTGATTCCATACGAAAATTCCGGAATTCGTAACAAGACCAAGATTTTTGCGGCCGCAAATGCGAACGCGCTTATCCTCCCTGCGTTTGTTGAGAGGTGAAGCATCGTGCGTGCACTTTCTAGACTCCTCGTTTTACTGCCGTTCCTAGCCTGCACCATCCCTGCCTTCACCCTTCCCATTTGCCAGGAAGGCTTCATATGCCCCTGCTCCTCGCCAATTGTGATCGACGTTGGCGGCAAGGGCTTCCACCTTACCGATGCAGCTCACGGGGTGAGATTCGATATCACCGGCACAAACGAACCGCTCCAGATCGCGTGGACAGCGGATGCGGCGAACGCCTGGTTAGCTCTCGATCGGAACGGAAACGGCTCGATTGACAACGGATAAGAGCTCTTCGGCAACTTCACTCCGCAGCCCGACTGCAAGCAGCCAAACGGCTTTCTCGCCCTCGCTGAGTTTGATAAGCCGGAGAACGGCGGAAATGGCGACGGCGTAATCGATGATCACGATTCCGTTTTCTTCCAGCTTCGCCTCTGGATCGACACCAATCACAACGGGGTCTCCGAGCCGGAAGAATTCCACACCCTCCCCGAAATGGGCGTGAAGTCCATCTCCTTGGATTACAAGGATTCGGCAAAACGAGATCGCTATGGAAACCGTTTCCGCTATCGCGCCAAGGTAAACGGCGGCCCGAACGTTGGGCCGTTTGCATACGATGTTTTCCTAGCCAGCGTCTGGCCATCTGCTGCAACTAGGCGTGCCGCGCCCGGCAGCATTCACGTTTCGCCGCCACCAGCCCCAATCCCAGACGAGATTGTGTACGGCTTCTTCCTGCGAATCACATCGTGTGCCGACACCGACCCGGAGGTCCACAAACACGCCTGTGCACTGGCCATCCAGAAACTCGGGCTCGACGCTCCGGATGAGCGAACTCTCCGACAGTTACTCGCTGGTGTTTACGAGGACCTTATCGCCCTCGATGATGACATCGCGCATGCCGCTCGCCATCCCGACGCGGAAAACCAAGCGAAAAGCAAGAATCTCGTTTCCCAAAGACACGACCTGATTGCGGCAAGAATCGCGAAGATTCGTTCCAGGCTTAGCTACGACGGCCAGAACCGTCTTGAAGCCTATCTCGCGGACATGCGAAGTAGGATCAAGTTCCTGCCGCAAATCACTGCGCCCACTGTCGCTGCCAGCGCGAACCTCCAAGGGGGAACCCATGAATAGCCGATTCCCACTTATGCTGTTCGCAATGATCATTTGCTCGGTACTCCCGCTAGCGGCTCAGTGCGGAATCTATGCGATAGAAGATGAGTACTGGGACAACAGCAACGCCACGCTCACCGTAAGCGTCACCGCCCAATGTCCTCAAAGTTTCACATACGCAGGAGCACACGTTCGAATGCCCAGCGGAGCCCAGGACGACGAGACTGGAAATGGCACCCAATTCGCTCAGGCGGTGGCTCATGTTTCCTCTGCCGCTGCTGAGACCGGATATGTTCACTTTTGGGCGGAGGAAGAGACTGAACTTCAGTGCTGGGAGAACAGCCAAGAATGGTTCTACTTTGACCACTGGCACCGACTCAATGATCTCACTCCAAACATTGCGACGACCGCCCCAACCTCATTCAGTGCCGGTTCAAGCTTCACGCTGCACATATATGGGAGCGGTTTCGGAACACATGCACTCGTTACAATCAGCGATCCAAGCGGCTCTGTATCGTATTCTCAACCACTCTCGAACAGTCCCGGTCAGATTGATGTACCGGTAGCCGTAGCCGCGGTTGCCCCTGCCGAAAGTGTCACGGTGACTGTCACTTCAAGGGGCTTTGATGGTTCAGGCTTCCTATCGAATGGGGGTAATTCCTCCACGAGTCCCAGCATCAACATCCCTATTAGCCCGATTCCCGCACCTGCACCGAGGATCCTGTTCGGAGGCAACGATGTTACGGGTAGACCACAGTCGGTCGCTGTTGGCGAGCAGGTTGCGTTCAACTCGTCCAAAGATCTGCCCAGCGGACTTGTAGCAACGAGCGAAGGCTGGACGATCCAAGGAACGTTCGTCGGGGGCTACGTGATCGACCCCATATACGACAGCGCCACAGTTCTCGTTCCTACTGTAACTAGCAACTTCACTACCATCTACTGGGTTTACCCTGGTCAGAATCTCCAGGTGCAGTACAGCTACTGCATGAATAACAACCAATGCAACCAAGCAACGACAACGTTCAACGTTAGCGGTCCAAGCGGCGGGACAATGACCCCTACCCCGTATTCGGGCATGACACTCAAATACTTCGTCCCCTGCCATGGAAATCCATCTGGCAATTACATGGTCTATGGAGATATCGCCGTTTCCGGAAGTCCTTGTAAAGTGACCGGAACGCCTGGCATTTCATTCATCACTTCCGGCTATTCGGGCGATTCAGGAGGTAAATATGTGTTTGTGCACCTGATAAACACAGACAATTACAAAGCCTGCAACTCGTACCCGGGTATAGACGGTCGGTATCCGTATCAGGTGAACGATGACGTGTTCGGGCCACGGGTGACTGATTCACCATCCAACCTATTATTGAGTACAGACAGAAGCGTGACACGCTCATTCAATGCGACGATGTATGTCATGTGGCAATCAAACGCACTGAATTCAATTCCGGTACCACTTGGGTACCAAACTTGGGGCTTCTCGGGTACCGCAACCTGCACGTCCTCTTGCGACCTTATTAGTAATTGGACGGCTACAGCAAACGGAATCCCAGGCCCTTTCGGTGGGTTCGTTCAGAGCACCCCTCAGCAGAATTTTTCCGGATTTCCGACGTGGTCTAGTCAATCAGTTTGCCGGTGATACAAGCTTGTCTTCGGAGGATCGTATGAAAAAGGTGATCTCTAGCCTACTAATCACAGTTGCCCTATTCGCCACGCTCAAACAGGCCGAAGCGTCTCAACCACAGGCAATGTTCACCATTGCCATCGATGGTCCGACGCAAGTTGCGCCAGGAACACCGGTTAAAATCGTCGTCCGCTTGAAAAATACATCCGACCGGGAGCTTAGTGTGGATACGTTCTATGTTGAGGGTCTCGACACATTTTTCATTTATGATGTTCGTGACCAAGCTGGCAAACCCGTCCCGAAGAGAAAGAGGGCCGAGGCTGGAGGTCTGCGGACGAGAACGCTGAAGGCAGGCGAGACACTCGAAGAAGGTATACTGATCAGCCGCGAGTTCCAGATGAACCAGCCGGGCCAGTATTCCATTCAACTGTTCCGCTCAGTACCGGAAGACGCATCGAATCAAGCCATCGCGTCAAACAAGTTAGTCGTCACTGTTACACCCTAAAGCCAGCGACTAAAAGGTGGGGTGTTGGCGGCGTGACTGGTGGCCCAGGTTGAACTAACGAGAACGTTGGGTGGCAGGTGGCCCAGGTACAAACTCAGAACGTTCCGTGCCCCACGTTCGATCCTTCTTTTGGATCTAACGTGGGCCCACCACCAGCGATTCCCCCACGCTTTTCCCCTCAGCCGTTCGCATCTCTGTGGTGAGCGCTCTTTCCCATTTCAGGAATCGCCTGTCAGGCGAGTGGGACGGCGGGTATCGTATTCAGCCCCGTCGGGACTCCTCCCGGCAGCGGGTCC
>Ga0075355_1000055_pt1 | contig 14261 bp, 5 predicted proteins | sample WestPond_Cattail_6_FD_120069 | JGI IMG/M metagenome (GOLD analysis project Ga0075355, IMG submission 120069) | Natural and restored wetland microbial communities from the San Francisco Bay, California, USA, that impact long-term carbon... | ecosystem: Environmental > Terrestrial > Soil > Wetlands...
CCCCCTGCACGCCTGGCAGGTTCCGGACCTTCTCCAGCGCCAATCTCTGGAAGTTCTGAACTTGCGCGGGATCGCGATAGGAAGGTGGAACAAAGATCCGTGCCGTAACGATACCGTTATGGTCGAATCCCGGATCAGCATGGAGAAGCCGATTAAGACTCAGGGTGAGCAGCCCCGCGCCCACCAATAGCATCAGTGCCAGCGCGACCTCACCAACTATGAGCGTGTCGTAGACAACATTGCTTGTGCCAGACACGGTCGCCGAAGCGGACTTGAGGGCGTCGCTTACGTTGTTGCGCGAGAAGCGCAGCGCCGGAAGAACTCCGAAGAGCGCCCCGCACACGATCGCCAAGGCCGCGGCAAAGATAACGACGCGGAAATCCAGCGCAGAACGATTCAGGAAAGGCGCGGAATCGCGGACCGATTGCGGAATCGCGGCCACCAATGCGTCGGTGCACCAGATTGACCAAAGGAGCCCCAGCGTCGCGCCCACAACGGCGATCACCGTTGATTCCACCAGCAGTAATCGTGCAATCTGCCAGCGAGAAGCGCCCAGCGCAAACCGTGTAGCAAGTTCTTTCTGGCGACCACTAGTTCGCGCCAACATCAGGTTCGCCACATTGGCGCACGCAATGAGCAGAACGAATCCGACCGCCATCATCAGCATGATCAGAATTGGCTGATACTTGCCGACGATGTCGCGCTGCAGATTCACTGCCACGATTCCGCTGTTCGCGTGCCAGCGTCGATCCTCGCTGGCAAAATTCGCGGCGATCGCGTTCAGGTCTGCTTGCGTCTGTTCGGTCGAAACGCCCGGCTTTCTGAGCGCGACGGCAGACATCCAGTGGAAGTAACGCCGTTCCACCTCAACCGTCTGGGGGCGCAATGCAAAAAATAGCTTCGCCGTGGGAAGCTTGGCAAAATAGAAGTTGACGGGAAGTATGCCGACAACCGTCCAGACTTTGTCGCCCATGCGCAGTCCGCGACCGATAATCTGCGGATCGGCGTTGAACTTCGATCTCCAGAGCGAATCAGTGAGGATCACCGCGGGAGCGGCCGTCCCTGTCTCTTCCTCCGGCGTGAAATTACGCCCGAGTTGCGGTGTCACGCCGAGGATCCGAAAGAACGACTCAGTCACCCGGCCACCGGGCAACATTTCCGGAGCGCCATAACCGGTGAGCAGCGCGCCATCGAAACCAAAGCCGGCGAGTTCGTCGAGGCTCCGGCTCTGCTGCTTCAACTCCTGAAAATCCGTGTACGACAGCTGCCCTGGATACCGCTGATTTTTGTTGGTCTCACCAACATACACGAGTCGATTGGCATTCGCGTAGGGCAGCGGCCGAATCAGCGCGGCATTCACCACGTTGAAAATCGCAGAGTTCGCCCCTATGCCAAGAGCGATCGTAACGATCGAGATAATGGCGTAAGCCGGGTGCTTGCGAAGCATCCGGATGGCGAAACGAATTTCCTGAGCAATCGCAGCCATCATCCTCACTCGTATCGCAATGCCACCATGGGATCAACCCTCGTGGCACGCAGCGCAGGCATGAAGCTCGCCAGCAGCGCGACTGCAGCCAGCAGCGCGCCGATGGAAAGGAACGTTGCCACGTCGTGGGCACGGACACCAAACAGCAGGCTCTGCAAGACTTGTGTCGCGAGAAAAGCTCCAACCAGCCCGATGCCGAGCCCGATGATGGCCATTCGTGCCGCCTGCTTCAAGATCATGCCGAGAACATCGCTTTCCTTTGCGCCCAGTGCCATGCGTACGCCAATCTCATGCGTCAATTGCGTGACCGAGTACGACATGACCGCGTAAATTCCGACTGCCGCCAAAAGCAGCGCCAGCCCTGCGAAAACTGCGAGCAGGAACATGTTGAAACGCGGCTGCGCGACGAACTCGTCGTAGCGCGCTGCCATCGTCTGGACTTCGTAAACGGGCAGTTCACGGTCGACCTGCCTCACCTGTTCGCGAATCTGCGAAGCCAGCGCGGTAGGATCACCGGCCGCGCGAACTACGATCGTCGCCATCGGAATCGCAAACTGCTGATACGGGATGTAGATCTGCCCCTTGGTTTCTTCTTCGAGCGCGGATCGATGTTTGACCGACCCAACTACGCCAACGATTCGCCGCCAAACCGGCTTGTTGTCAGCCTCACCATTGATCGCACCTTCGCCGGCGACGGAAATCTCTTTCCCGATTGGATCCTCATTCTTCCAATACATCTTCGCGGCGTTCTCGTCGATCACGGCGATCGGAGCCGATTCACCGGTATCGCTGTCCTGAATGAAGCGCCCGCGCTTGAGCGGAATCTGGACCGCGGCCGCGTAACCTGGCGTCGTGAGCGCGATGTAGCCGTGCGGTTCTGGCTGCAGCTCACGGCGGTCGCGCAGGAAAAACGTGTTGGTCCATCCGGTATTCAAGGGTGGAGTTGAAACCAAACCTGCCGCGGCCACGCCAGGAATGTTACCGATCCTTTCAGAAAGATCGCGAAAGAGTGTCTTCATCTTCGCCGGATCTTTGTACTTGGTCTCGGGCAACGAGAGGTCAGCCTTCAACGTGTGCTGCGCATTGAAACCGGGGTCTGCCTGCAGGATACGCACAAAGCTCTTGATCATCAGGCCGGCACCGACGAGCAGAATCATCGCCAGCGCAATCTCGCTCACCACCAGTGCGCGACGACTATTGTGGCGTCCAGGAGCATTGGTCCGCCCGCCTTCTTTCAGGGTTTCGTTCAATGCGCTTCCCGTTACGTGTAGGGCGGGAATGATGCCAAACAACAAACCAGAAAAAACTGAAATGCTCAGCGAAAACAGAAGCACCTTCACGTCCATCGTTACGTGAACAAATGACGGCAACTCCATCGGTACCAGCGAAAGCAGAACATCAACGCCCCAGTAAGCGAAGGCAACTCCCAGTCCGCCGCCAACGATGGACAGAAGAACACCTTCGGTCAGCAATTGACTGATGATCCTGGCTCTTGAGGCTCCCAGTGCCGCCCGAATAGAGAGTTCCCGCTGACGAATCGTCGCTCGGGCCAGCAGGAGGTTCGCAATGTTAACGCAAGCGATCAGGAGCACGAGCGTGACGGCGCCGAGCAGCACCCACAGTGGCTTCCGGAAATCGCCGACGATCAACTGCTGCAATGGCTCGGTCCGCACCTCGAAGCCGTCGTTATCGTCACCGCGCAGGCGTCGAAGTTCCTGCGTCGTCTTCGTGAACTCTGCGACCGCCATCTCGGGGGTCGCACCAGGACGCAAGCGCCCCACCATCTCCATGAACTCCGCGCCGCCGGGCTTGATCTGCTCCGGAGTAAGCCCGATAGGCACCCACAGTTCGGCTTTTTGCGGAAAATCAAAACCATTCGGCATTACGCCGATGACGGTGTAGTTCATGCCGTCGAGAGCGATTTCCTTATTAAGGATATTGGGATCGCCCCCGAATCGTTCCTTCCACAGTCCGTAACCCAGCACCGCCTGTCGTGATCCGGGAAAATCGTCCTGCGCCGTGAACGTGCGCCCCATCATAGCGTTAACGCCGAGAACCTTGAAGTAGTCTCCAGTGGCGACCACGGTCTTCACGCGCTGCGGATCGCCATTCCCGGTCAGGTTCTGCGGAGCCCTGAATTCGCTGTACGCCGCCATCGATTCGAACGACTTCACATTTTTCCGGTAATAATCCCAACTGGCGGGATCAACCGAAGCATGCAGCAAGTTGATCGGCGGATACGAGTGGTACACGGCCATCAATCGACTGGGATCGGAGAACGGCATCTGCCGCAACAGAACGGCATTCACCACGGTAAAGATCGCCGTGTTCGCCCCGATTCCCAACGCCAGCGTAAGCACCGCAACCGCTGTGAACGCAGGACTCTTTAGCAGCATGCGGAAGCCGTAACGAATGTCTTGCAGCAGATTTTCCATCATTGGTCCCTTGGTCGTGCGGTAGCCAATCCAGTTCGGCTATAGCCAGTCCGAATGAACATCCGCGTTGGAGTACACGATCACCGTCACCATGTCGTCATCATCGGTGACAACGACCGTGTTATCTCCGTTCTGGAAAACGCTCGTGCGAAAGCGAGAAGTTCGGTGGTCATCGCAGGCAAGAAGGCGAGAGCCGCTCGTTGTTGCCAGGCAAAGAAACAAAACGGCTCCCGTTAATAATCGCTTCATAGCAATACCCCACTCACGGATGCGAACATCCGCGTCCTTACGCGACTTCGACGGTCTCTTCGACCACACGGCCGTCGAACAGGTGGATGGTGCGATCGGCGTGGCGCGCGAAACGAGGATCGTGCGTCACCATGCAGATCGTTGCTCCTTCACGATGCAATTCACGGAGCAGTTCCATCACCGACTCCGCGTTGCGCGAATCAAGGTTTCCGGTAGGCTCGTCCGCAAGCAGCAGGGCGGGCGATCCCGCGAGTGCGCGCGCCACCGCCACACGCTGCTGCTGACCGCCGGATAGCTGCGACGGATAATGCTTGGTGCGGTGGCTCATGCCTACACGCTCCAGCGCCTGCTGCACCCGCGTGCGACGCTCTGAGGCAGACATGCCCCGGTAAGTCAGCGGCAGCTCAACGTTCTCGTAAACGTTAAGGTCGCCGATCAGGTTGAAACTCTGGAAGATGAAGCCGATCTCGCGGTTGCGTATCATCGCGCGATCCGCCACGTCGAGGTTCGCCACTGACGTTCCCTTCAACGTGTACTCGCCATCGCTGGGCGAATCGAGCAGACCGATGATCGCCAGCAGCGTCGACTTGCCCGAACCCGAGGGGCCCGAGATGGATACGTACTCGCCTTTGTTGATTTGCATGTGGATCCCGCTGAGGGCGTGCGTTTCCACCTCGTCGGTGAGGAACACCTTCTTAATGCCTTCCATGCGGATAAGGGGTTGCTGATCGGCTGCGTTCATCTCTTCTCCTAATTGTTTGGCGCGTAACTCAATGGCCCGTAGGCAGTCCCGTCTTCTACTCGAGTCGAACCCGGTCATATTTGTCCCACCGCGACATGTCGGAAAGGATCACCTGGTCTCCTTCGTTCAATCCGCCGACGATCTCGACCGTGTTCACCGAGCTGCGTCCGAGCTGTACCTTCACGCGGCTGGCAGATTTCTGGTCGGCATCGAGCTTGAAGATTTCGACCGTGCTCTTCTCCTGCCCGAACGCCGGACGTCCTACATACAGCACGTTCTTCAGGTTCTCGAGGTCGATGGTTCCGTCGACACTCAGGTCAGGACGCGCTCCCTGCGGAAGTTGTCCTTCCAGTTGTACGTCGACGGTGACCGTTCCGTTCTGTACAGCGGGGTCAATGCGGGAAACTTTTCCCTGCACCACGCCGTTGCGCGTGTCAATTTGCGCCGGAAGTCCCAGCGCGATGTCCTTGGCCTGCGTTTCCGGAACACGCAGTTCAGCCTTCAAGTGCTCAGGCTGCACAACCTTCGCGAGCGTCGTGCCTGGCGTCACCCACTGGCCTTCCTTCAGCGGAAGTTCCTGCAACACGCCTTCGGTACCGGCCTTTACCCGCAAGGCCTCCATCTGTTCGCGGCGCAACTGGTACATCGCGCGGGCCTGCTCGACCTTTGCCTTTTGCGCCGCCAGCTGCGCCTTCAAGGTTTCGCCGCTGTTGGTCAGTCGCTGTTGCTCGATCTCGTCGCGCATCTTTAGCTCTTTGGCCTTTTCGGTGGACGTCTTCAACGTCATGTCCGAGATCACGCCCAGTTTGGCGAGTTCGGTGTCAGTGTCGGCCTGCCGCTTCGACTGGCTGTACTCCGACTGCACCTTCGCCCACTCCGACTTCTGCGCCAGCACCTGGCTCTGGAGTTGTACCGCGAGATTCTGGTACTCCGCCTCAGCGGCCTTCAACTGCCATTCTGCGTCGAGCGCGGCTTGGGTGGTGGTGGGATTACTCATCTCGAGAATCACGTCGTTCGTCTTCACCTTGGTACCGGGCTGAATCAATAGACGTTCGACTCGGCCTTCCGTCGCTGCCGGAAGCCAACGAATATCAGTAGGGACCAAAGTTCCCAGACCGCGAACCTGGCGGAGCATTGGCCCGCGCTTGACGGTGTCGAGCCAGACAGTTCCGCGTTCAACGGTGGGGGCCGCCGGCTTTAGCCGGGAGACGCCAAGGGTAATAAGAAGGACAAGAGCGATGCCGACCGCGCCGAAGATCATCTGCCGACGACGGCGGGCTTTAGCGGCATTCTGACGAGGTATATCCATGATTGGTCTCCTTAAGGGCAAGCTGTAGACCAAAACAAAAAATAGCAAAATCTTTGTTTTCAATATTTTACGTTTTTTTAAAAGCGGGGAGAGTTGATAGCCTGTTCGGAAGCGCAGGCGGGTGTCCGGAAACGAACAGTTCGCTTCCGGACCCGTCAGGCGTTGTCTACCACTGTTTGTTGATCTTAGTGTCCACTGCGAATCCGCCGTTCTGGTCGCGCGTGCCGCTCACCGAAAGCCGCGGGGTAATGCGGTACTCGAGTTGCATGACCTGCCGCTGGGTCGAGGTCACGTCCGTCGAGAACGTGACGAAGATCTTGCTCGTTACGCGTTGCTGGATCGTGATCGTCGCGCCGGTTTTCTGGCCGGTGCCCGATCCGCCCAGGGTCGGGTCGATTGAGAGTTGCGAGATACCGGCGATCTTTTCGATCCGGCTTGTGACCTGTCCCGCCACGGCGGATGCAATGGCCGACTGGGCGCCGAGCGTTCCGGGGGGATTCGGGTTGGCCGCCGCCGCCTCGGTGGTTTTGCCGAACGCGAGCAGGTTGATAATGTCCGCAGGAGGTAGCGCCGGATCCGAGGTGTAGTTGGTGCGCAGGTGATCGACCGGCCCCTCGAACCGCATGGCGATGTTGTACTGCTGAATGGTGGCGTTGATAGTGGCGTTAACCACCGGCTGCGTGCGAACGGGGTTCACGAAGTCCACCGTCGCGCTCTGCAGCAGGTAGCGATTGCCGCGGAAGATCAGATCGCCATCGTTCAGGTTGACACGGCCGAGAATGACCGGATCATTGGCCGTGCCGCGCACATTGAGATTCAGGCCGCCAGATAGCGTCAACTCACGGCTGGAAAGATCGATGCCGTTCGGGGTATTAACACGGACGTCAAGTTGCAGATTATCGGCGAAGCCCTGTGACGGCGGCGGACTGACCACACCGCCGCCGAGACTACCCATGAAGTCCATCAAGTCGAAGTCGCGCGTGAATGAGAGCTGTTGCAGGTTCACCTGCCCGCGCAGGTACGAAGTTTCTGGAGTGCCGGTCAGGGTTATGTTGCCGCTGATCCCGGAACGCACATTGTCGGGATAAAGCAGCCTGACATTGCGCGCGGTCATGGCGAGATCGAATCCGATCGCCGGACGATAGACTACTCCGCCGCGTGCGACAACGCGTCCGCCACCCACCTCACCCTGGAAGCTTTGGATATTCAGTCGGTTGCGCGTGAGCGTAAGCACACCGTTGCCGTTCTGCAATCCGAGCGGCGCGCTGCCGGTGGCGAAACTGGCATTCACCACGCGAATCTGTCCCTGCACGTTGGGATCACTGCGCTGTCCGTAAGAGTTGATGTCGAACTGTAGTTGTCCAGATGACGCGAGGTCGGGATTGATCAACTGCGCGAGCCGCAGGTCGACCGTGCCTTGCAGCAACAGCGACACTGGCGCATTCGTGTCGACAACGGGGACACGCCCCTGAAATTGGAGATTCGTTCCGGTGCCGGTGAGCGAAGCACGCTGGAGGTCGAGCACGCCGTTCGTGTAGGTGAGACGAATCGGCTGTGGTGCCCCAATCTGCACCGCATTTTTGTATTTCACCTGCAGGGTGGGCAGTACAATCTGCCCGTTCAAAGCAGCTTTGTTCTTCAGCGGACCGCGCAGAGAGGCGTGGATCTCGGTCTGACCGGTGATATCACCTGCCTGCTCCGGCGCATACACGGCCACCAGCGGCGCAAACGGAATCGCCTGTGTATCGAGTGACGCAACGGTCTCATAGTTACCTGTGAGTTGAATGCGACCCTGTCCACGCAGACTGGTATTCACGGCGTTCGCTCCCAGAGTCACGTTCGCCACGTGATTGGCGATCGTTGTCTGCAGCGCGATGTTGTTGACGACCTGGTCTTTCACCTTCAGTCTCGGGATTTCGACCGAGGCCTCGAGTCGCGGATTGTTGAGGTTTCCCTGTCCACTGGCGCGGACGTTCAAGTCGCCGGCAATACCCAGGTTCTTTTCTTGTACGATGTGCAGGTGATTCAACTTGATCCCGATCGCTTGCAGTTGCGCCTGGTAGTCCTTAGTGTCGAGGTTGAAGCTGCCGTTACCGGTCGCCGATCCGGCTGGGATGCGAACACCGAGGTTGGCACGAACCAGTTGGCCGTCACTGTTGATGTTCACGCTGGCCGACTGAATCGGCTGGCCGGATACGGTCGCGTTTCCGAGAACGACGCGCGCACTGCCCACCGGGGCGAACTGCGTCCCGTGCGCATTCACCGTTAACGACAGCGCACCTTTCGCAGGTACACTGACGTTCGTCGCACCCAGCAGATTGGGCAAGTGCAGTTGCGACCCGTTTAGAGCGACCTGAAACCTGCTGTCCCTGGTGAACGACCACTTCTGCAGTGCGGCAGTTAGCGCAAACGTCGCTCGGCCCTGCGTGGGCGAGAGCAACTCTCCGTTCAGCAATCGTGCATGCGATGAACTGGCATCGATATTAGCCCTCAGCAGCCGCCACTCGCTTTTATTGATATGCAGGTTGGTGATGAGAAGCGTTCCCTGGATCCGCGGAGCCGCCGTAGTTCCTTTCACGGTTCCGTTGAAACTCGCGGTCCCCGAAAGTCCTTCCGGCACGGATGGCTTCTTGCCTGCGGGCGTAAATGCAGCCGCGACCTGCGCTAGTTGGTGCAGATCCACCTGGCTGAGGTTAATCGAAAGGCCCTGCGGACTGGTCATGGAGCCGTTAACATTCAGGTTTGCCGAGGGCGTGTGGATCGAACTGTTCTTGACCGTAAGGCCGTTTTTCGACGAGTAGTGAGCCTGGATGTGGCCGGTGACAGGAATGGGTTGGCGAGCCTGCGAGGACGCCAACTGATTGCCGACAACCGCGTTCCCCTCTGCTTCCGCTGCCGATCGAACGGCAACGCTGGCCGCGCTCGTTGAGACGTTGGCCGGGGAACTTGCCGTAGTGGCGGGCGGCGTCACTTGTGAATTCACGTCGAGCGCGAGGTCCGCCTGCACGTCTGTGAAGCTCTTCTGCCACGTCGCGTCCACCTGCGCGTCTGCTTTCCCCGCCACCCCGACGTTCTTCAACGCCGGTGCATTGAACATGCTCTTCAGCCGGGCGAGTGATACATCATTCAGCTTCGCCTTGAGATGTGACCGTTGTGAACCCGCCACGTCGTTCACCGCCATCTCTCCATGGAGTTGGCCGCCCAGAAGTTGCGCGCCCAGGTCGTTCAGCTGGAAGTTGCCGCTCTTGAGGGTATAGTGGCCGCTGAGATTCCGGATCGGCCCGGTGAACTTCGGCGTGTGAGCCACCAGCTCATTGCTGTGCAGCGTTCCGTTCATCTGCACGGCATTGATCGCCGGTTCATTCTCCCTAGCCTCATATTGCAACGAACCTGCCAGGTCGATCATTCCGGTGGGAATGCTTGAATTCCTAAGGATGCTGCGGAACTCTCCTCCGTTCAACTCCATGCGATAGGTGCCATTGAGCTTCGGTTGCGAGTAGTCGTTTAGCGTAGCATCGAGAATCACTCGCGACGATCCGCTCTGCAGAACTGCGTTCTTCAGTTGAAACGCGGACGGCGTGGCGACGAAATCGGCGTGGAAGTTGTGGTTGATGGTCCGGTAGTTCGCCATCTCCAGATGACCGTCCGTATAGGCGAGGGAGCCGGTGTAGCTGAGCGGCTGGGCGTGATAGCTGGCGTGGAACTCGAGCGAATGCAGGTCGGCGTCGATCACGCTCTTGCGGTTGTTGTAGTACACCTCACCGCGCGTAAGCACGGCATGCCGAACGCCAAGACTGAAAATATCCGTGTTGCCCTGCTTCTGGCCGCTGGTCTTCGTCTGCGGCAGGTTGTCGCGTCCCTGCTTGTCGGTGAAGAGGTAGGCCACGGGGTGATCCACCTGCAACTGTTGCAGGTACCACTCGCGCTGGAGGAGCGACGTTATCCGTACAGCCACGCGAACGTGGTCCATGCGCAGCAACGGTGGCGTGGGATACGGGTCCGCTCCCGCGACGATGACGGAATAAAGATCCAGCGTGGGGCTGATACCGGAGAAGTTCAGGGCGTAGTTTTCGATCTGCACTTGCGATCCGAGTGCGTCGGACGCCTTCTGCTGTGCCGTCCTGAGGATGTACCGGTGCGCCGTGTCGCTGTGCAGGATGAACTCTATACCTGCAAACACCAGCAGGATAATGACGACCAGAACAGCTCCACCCCAGAGCAAAAGCCGCTTCCAGAGCGGCCGACGGGGTGGTTGTAAGGGCGGCAGCTCTTCCGGCTGTCTAAAATCAGGCGGTAATGAAGGGGCTGCGCTCAAAATGCTTGTCCCAGGGTAATGAAGTATTGAGTAGCTTTGATTCCTGGCGGCGCGTTCAAGTTGTGGCCAATATCAATGCGCACCGGCCCCACCGGCGTCGCATAACGAATGCCAAACCCGAAAGTGTTCGTGTACTGCCCGTGGAAGCCGATGGTGCGGAAGACGTTGCCGCCGTCGTAGAAGCCAACCACGCCAAGGCCCTTCTTGATCGGCACCGGGATTCTGAATTCAGAGTTGAAGATGAAGAGCTGATTCCCGCCGGTGGGCACGTTGATAGGGGAGCAGGTACCTGGATCGTTGGGATCGCCGCAAGCGGTAATCGTGCGCTGTGGCCCAGCCCCGTTCAGCGGGAAGCCGCGCAGCGTGCTGCCGCCACCCGAGAGGAAAGCTTCGCTGACGGGAACATGGCTGCCCGCAAACGGCTTCTCGAAACCGACACGCAGACTGTTGGCCCAGATGATGCCTTTCGGAATCCTTTTGTAATAAGCGGTCTGCGCCAGCAATCGCGCAAAGCTCACGCTTGAACCCAGGGCTCCTGGGGTGATCCCGAGTTCGAAGCTCTCGTAGATTCCCTTGTGCGCGTCGAGGATGTTGTCGCGCGTGTCGCGGATAAACGAGGCCGCCAGTGTCGAGAGTCGAACGTGCTGGTCCTCAACAGGAATCAGGTCAGGAATAAGCAATCGCGTGAGTCCGGTCTGCCGATACGTGTACCGCAAGAAAAGGTTCTTGGTGCGATCGCCGCTGATGTCCCGCTGCAACTGGAACGAACCCTCGGCGAATCGAGACGTGAAGATCGGGTTCGTCGAATCGTGTTCTCCACTCAGCGAGAACGTGGAGGCCCAATTAGTACTTCGGAAATGCGGGTCCAGAAAGGTGAATCCGCCGCGCTGATCGAGTCGGCCGGCAATTGCCGAAAGCGTGATCGTTTCCGCCTTCCCTCGTACGTTGCGGCGGGTGTACTCGACGTGGCCACGTGGCCCCCAGAATGTCTTTTCGCTCGTCTTGAAGTTCTTGGAGACTCCCACCGGCGGGATGCCGGGTACCGCGACCGTACCGCTCGGCAGGCTGCCGCCGCGATTGATCACCTCGAAACCCCCGCCATAGGTGATGGAATTTGGCTTCGCCTCGTGCACTTTCACGATCACGTCTTCCGACGTCTGGGTCGTAATCTGCCGCCGCGGATCGACCTCTGCCCAGTCGAAGATTCCAGGCTCATACAGACGGCTCTCGGAGGAAAGCATCTCTTCTTCCGTCAGCGGCGTTCCCGCATCCAACTGCGCGGTCCTGTTGATGAAGCTTTGGCGCGTATCCTTGGCGCCGATGGTGACGATGCTGTTGGTATTGACCTTCGGTCCTTCGTTGATTAAGTACGTCACCGCCAGGCGGTGCTTGTCCTTGTCCACGAGGGACACGGTTTCCCGGAAGGTTGCCCTTAAGTACCCCTGGTTCAGATACTGCGTCATGATCTGCGTGCGATCTTCGTCGGCAAGTTTTTGCGAATACGGCTGGCCCGGCGCGAGTTTCAGTCCCTTCGGGGCAAGTTGCTGCACCGCCATGGTGTTGTTGCCGACCACGTTTAACTTCCCCACGATATCGCGCGGACCTTCTTCGACGTTAAATGTGACAGCCAGTTTGTTTTCTTTGTAGTCCACCTTCGGAGTAACTTTCACGGTGCTGAACCCGGCAGCCTTGTAGATGCCCTCCAGGTTCTTCACGCTTTGCTGCACCATCTTTTCGCTGAACGATCCGTGCGACAGGAAGTGACCTTCCTTCACCGCCACGCTCGGCATCAGTTCCTTGTCATCAATCGTCTGGTTTCCGGCAACCGTAACTTCCCCTACCTTGTGTCGCGCGCCCTTCTCCACCCGATAGACAATCGACTCGCCGTCGGGATTTTGCTGCACATTCACCGATACTTTATTTTCGAAGTAGCCCTTGTTTTGGAAATGGGAGATGAGGTTGCGGCGGCCTTCCTGGATGATCTCCGGATCGGCCCCTACCTGGTCGTAGACGGGCAGTAGTTTCTTCTTCGTCCAACTCCAGACGTGCGCTCCCTGGATGTCGACATGAATGATGGGCCCGGGCTTTACCTCGAATGCGATGTCGGCGCGGTTCGTCTGGGGATCGTAATTCGCCCCAAGTAGCTTTACGTCGGCTGAAAGATGTCCTTGCGAAAGCAACGTATTTTCAAGCCGCTGCTGGGCGTTTTGGATGGTCTTTCGCGAAAAGCCCTTCCCCGGACGGATTGCCGAGCCCTTCAGACGGGCAATGATCGATGTGAGTTTGCCCTTAAGCTGGGCGGCCTCTTCGGGAGTTGCGCCGTGGATTACGATCTCGCCGAAATCCGCCTTCTTGCCCAGCGTCGTATGAAACGTAACGTTCACTAATCCGTGCTGCGGATCGGATATGACCTCGGGCTTCACCTGTGTCTGGAAGTATCCTTGCTGTTGCGCAAATCGCGTGATGGACCGCGAAGCTCGACTCACGTCATGAGCCGAGTACGGACCTTCCGGCGGATAGTTGGACACCTGCAGCAGACGAGAGTACGGGAACTTGTTCACGGCACCCGGAAAACGGTACATCCCAAAGTAGAGTCCGGGTTGGATGACCAGCAGCACGCGCACGCCCCGAATATCGGGGAAAACCTGTAGTTGCACGTCCTGGAAGTGGTCTGCACGCTTGAGTTGGGCGATGCTCTCGTTGACCTTTTCCGTGCTGAACGGCTCGCCTTCTTTCTGCACGATCAGCGATTTAAGCTTTTCCGTATTAAGATCTGGCCGACCGGCAATCTCGACACTCGAAACATTCTGCCCCTCATACGAGGGGGCAACCTCTTTTACTTGCGGAGGCGTTTGCGCCGGCTGTTTTGAGGGCGGATTGCCCTGTTGCACAACCGCATGCGTGGGAGCGGTGTCCTGTTGCGCGAAGGCGCTCACCGCGAACAACAAACCAGTGATCCAGACAACCCAGAACCGCGAGCCCGTCAACCCTGCTCTCCCTCACCCAATGAACACACGGAGTGAGATGATCGCCGGAGCGGCACGTTTGTCTTGAATGATTAAGGAGAGTAAAAACGAAAAGCAGTGACTCTGGAGGTGAGTCACTGCTGGATGTCTAACATTGGTTCTGATTTATGCCAGGCTGCAAAGGTATTCGTGGATTCCCTTCGCCGCTTTGCGACCAGCACCCATGGCTAGGATGACCGTCGCGCCTCCAGTTACGATATCGCCGCCGGCAAATACGCCCTTTTTTGAAGTTGCCAGCGTCTCCTCGTTGACGGAGATGTAGCCGCGTTTGTTGGTTTGCAGGTCAGGCGTGGTGGACTGGATCAGTGGGTTAGCCGTCGTACCTACGGCGACGATCGCCACCGACGCCGGAATCGTGAACTCCGACCCAGCTTTCGGGACGGGGCGGCGACGGCCTGAGGAATCCGGCTCACCGAGTTCCATGCGGATTAGCTTGATCGACTGCAACTGCCCCTTGTCGTCGCCAGTCAGTTCAACGGGACCTACCAGCATTTCGAAGATCACGCCTTCATCCTTCGCGTGGTGGACTTCTTCTTTACGTGCCGGCATCTCGCCTTCGGTGCGGCGATACAGAATACTTGCGGTTTTCGCGCCCAGCCGCTTCGCCGTTCGGACCGCGTCCATCGCGGTATTGCCGCCGCCGAACACGACAACATCGCGGCCTTTGCAGTCGTAGACTGGCTCGTCGTAGTTCGGAAA
>Ga0075355_1000056_pt1 | contig 14198 bp, 17 predicted proteins | sample WestPond_Cattail_6_FD_120069 | JGI IMG/M metagenome (GOLD analysis project Ga0075355, IMG submission 120069) | Natural and restored wetland microbial communities from the San Francisco Bay, California, USA, that impact long-term carbon... | ecosystem: Environmental > Terrestrial > Soil >...
CAGCGTTCCTGATGAAATCATCAGGCCAACCAGAATGATTCTGTAGATCCGCACAACTGTATTCCTTTACTCCGTCTGTGATTGTCCGTCAAGAGCGTCAAATTCCGAAAACAAATCGGCATGTCCATCCAGATATTCCAGGTCGCCAACAGCGGTCGTACTGCCTGAGGTACGAACCACCCCATCATTGCCGGCCACGGTTACCCGGCCCAGGTTGAAGTGGCCAGTTTCGAGCAAACCGGCTCCCAGGGCAATGAGAGCGACAGCAGCGGTTGCCGCCATCGGCCTCCGAATCCAACCAAACCATGCGAAGCGCTGATTCGTCTTCTCTTCTCGCACCCGGGCGCGCAGACGGGAAGAGAAGTAGGGCGACGGTTCCGGCGCCTGCCACTCATCGAGCAAGGCCAAGGTGTGGCCGAACGAGGACAGTTCTTCCGAGCACGCAGCGCAGCTATGCAAGTGCTCGCGCAGGCCAAGGTTCATCTTTTCTGGCCCGCTCAGCACCGCTTCCATCAATTCCGGACGAAGCTTTTCGCAATTCATAACGCCACTTCCTGCATCGTTGCTATCCGCTATAGGAACGACTTCAATGTCTCGCGCAACGTCTCATAGGCGCGAAACAGTAACGACTTGGTTGCCGACTCGCTCAGCTTAAGAACGGCGGCGATTTGCTTGAAATCCAAACCCTGGTACTTGTGCATGATCACGGCCAAGCGCTGACGCTCGGGCAGAGCCTCGACGTGTTTACGAATCGCATCCAACCGTTCGCGCCGCAGGATCGCCTGCTCTGCGTTGAGGCTGTGATCCGGCACGTCCACTGTCATGCCAGTTTCCGTGTCGGGCTCGTCTATACAAACCGTGTTCTCTGGGCGCTCGTATTTGTTGTCGCGCGCGTGATTCACCGCCAGGTTGGTCGCGATGCGATACAGCCAGGTGGTGAACTTCGCGCTCGCCGCATAGGTCTGGCGCGAGCGATAAACCCGGAGAAAGACTTCCTGCGCCAATTCCTCGGCCACCGACTGATTGCGCGTCATCCGGTACATGAAGCTGATCATCGGGCGACGGTCTTTCTCGACCAGATAATCGAATGCAGAGTCGTCACCGGCGGCCACCCGCAGCATGACCTCCGCATCGCTCAGCACCTGAAGCATGCCTGAATCGCTCAATCGTCCCTGGTCCACCTCGACCGGCACCGGAGTGCCGTTCTGCGGCGACCTCGCCCCTAGCACAACACGATTTAACGCGATGCTGCCCACATGGTGTGTAACCCTGTTGGCTGCCGAAAGTTGTGTGGTCTCAAACCACGCTGCAAGCTCCCGGCCAATCTGACTTTGGATCGGTGGCGGCCCTCATCCAGCCTTGACCACCCTTTCCGAACTCATTCACACCATTGTGCTACACCAGCAGCAGCGCAAGTCAGTATTATGCACCCAGAGGGGAATTGTGGCTAAATTCATCGGGCATTCGGCAAGCGTCGTCGTTCTGGCTGTTCTGCTGGTGGCGGTTCCAGGCGGGGCGCAGGAGCCAACCGCACCCCTTGCGGACGATGCTGCGCCGGTTCAAGCTCAGGCGGGCCAGCAGACGCTCGATCTTCAGGATGCGATAGCTAGGGATGTCCTGGAGCCGTTGCAGGCCGGTATGCAGAGTCGCAATCTGAAGCAGGTTCTCTCCGTTTTCGACGCCCAGTCCGCCCCGAGCTTCCCCCAGCTCCAGGAGCGGATGAAAGCGTTGCTCGACGCCTTCGCATCTGTTCAATTCCGCTACAAAATTCTGCAAGCGGGTTCGGAAAAGGGCCATGCGTCCATGACCTGCGAAGTCGATCTGGATGGCATTCCGCTGGACAGCGGTCAGGTCCCAATCCGGCGCAGCGCACAAGTGCGTCTGCAACTGACGCAGACGGCTCAAGGCTGGCGCATTTCCTCATACAGCCCCAGCGACTTCTTCAACCCGTGATGCCCACTTCATGAAGCGCGACTATCCTGACCGTCCGATTATCGGCGTAGGCGCCGTCATCGTCAGCAAAGGGCGAGCGCTGCTCGTCCGGCGGGCAACCGAGCCCCTGCGAGGAGAGTGGTCTGTGGCCGGAGGCGTTCTCGAGCTGGGCGAGAAGCTGCACGACGGAGTAACACGTGAGGCGCTGGAGGAGACCGGCTTGCAAGTCGAACCTGGCCAAGTACTCGAGGTCTTCGACAGCATCTTCACCGATCCGCAGGGCCGCACCCAATACCATTACGTTCTGATCGACTACCTGTGCCGTGTCACCGTCGGCGAGGCCCTGGCTGGCAGCGACGTTAGCGAGGTGAGGTGGGTCAGGGAAGATGAGCTGGGCTCGCTGGGACTTCGGGAGTCCATTGAACGCGTGCTGCGAAAGGGCCTAGCCACAGAGTGGCGGTCGCGCTGATATAGCGACCGTTTGGCCGCATCTCTCTGACGTCGTATGATGTGGCACTCAGGAGCCACCCATGTTGATCCGTCTTCGCTTTGCAATTCTCCTGCTTGCGCTGTCGCTCGTCACACCTGCCCTATATGCCCAAAATACGTGGACGTTTGCGGTTTCAGGCGATGCGCGTAACTGCGGCGACATCGTGATGCCGGCCATTGCTGCGGGCGTGAAGCACGACAAGGCAGCTTTTTACTGGCACTTGGGCGATTACCGCGCCATATACATGGTCGATGAGGACTATTTGAAGCTCCACCCTAAGACCAACATCATCGATTACGAAACCAACGCATGGCCCGACTTCATCCAGCACCAACTCGCGCCATTTGGCGACCTCCCAGTTTTTCTCGGGAAGGGCAACCACGAAACCATTCCGCCTAAGACTCAACTGGACTATCTCACGCAGTTCGCCGACTGGATTGACACTCCGATGCTGCAAAAGCAGCGCCTGGCTGACGATCCTAATGGCCATCAGCTCAAAACTTACTATCACTGGATTGATCGCGGAATCGACTTCATCAACCTCGACAACAGCTCGTCCGACCAGTTCGACGACGCCCAACTCAAGTGGTTTCTGAAGCAGTTGCAGAACGACCGGGCCAACGACGCGGTTCGCACGTTGGTACTCGGGATGCACGCTGCCCTGCCCGACAGCCTCAGCGCTGGCCACAGCATAAACGATTCGGCCCAGGAGACTGCCAGCGGACGCCAGGCCTATGCCGCCCTGCTGAAATTCCGCAACGAGACGCATAAGAACGTGTACGTGCTCGCCAGCCACTCGCACTTCGTGATGGACAACATCTACGCCGACGCCTGCCATCCCGGAGGCGATGCGTTGCCGGGTTGGATCATTGGCACCGCCGGTGCAGTGCGCTACCGCCTGCCCACCAATCTCGGCAGCGCCAAAACTGTTATGACGGACGTGTATGGATATCTGCTTGGCACCGTCGCGCAGGACGGCACCGTTCAGTTTCAGTTCAGGCAGGTGAACCAGAGCGACATCCCCGCTGACACGGTGAAGGAGTTCGGCGCTGACCAGGTGAAGTGGTGCTTCGACGAGAACAAGAGCTCGTACGTCGTCGGTAGCCCCACGTGTCCAGTGCCTCGACCGCAGCAATAACCTTGCTGGCGGGGCCAAGCCGCGCAGCTTCTGCACTTGAAGTCGCGATTCGGCGGCGCAAGACCGCAGAAGCCTATCGCGTCGGCTGTAAGCCACCGCAGCTCAACAACTTGTGCTCTTCCTGCGACCCGTTTCGGCAGCATCGATCTGTCCTCGACCTCATCTAATTACGTAGAGGTCAATGAAAAAATATGAAGCTGTCATGGTGGAAAACCCTCGGTGGGTTTGTCCTGACAGCAATGTTGAGCGTGCCCGCGTGGGCCGCGAATGCAGCGCTGCCGGGAACCCTGAATTACGTGGAAGGACAGGCAAACGTTGGTGGTCAATCGCTGAACGCCAAACAAATCGGGTCAGTTGAACTTCAGCCGGGACAGAAGCTCGATACGGACAGAGGCAAGGCAGAAATCCTGCTTACCCCGGGTGTCTTTCTTCGGGTGGGCAACAACGGCGCGGCGCAACTCGTCTCGTCGAGCCTGACCAACACGGAGGCTCGCATTAACGAAGGCCAGGCGATGGTCGAGGTCGCCGAGATCCACAAAGACAATCTGCTGCGCATCGCCAGCAACGGCGCAACTACTCAATTGCTGAAAGTTGGGTTATACGGCTTCGACGCCGACAGCGGCGCAGTACGTGTTTTCAAAGGCGAGGCGCTGGTGCAGCACGGCGAGCAGCAGGTCAAGGTCAAAGGCGGGCACGAGGTCGACCTGAACACAAGCGCCAAGCTGAAGTCGCGCAAGTTCGACAAAAAGTCATACGAGCAGAGCGATCTGTACCGCTTCAGTAATCTGCGTTCCGAGTATCTGGCCGAGGCCAACGTTGACATTGCACGCACCTACTATGCCGGCGGACCTGGCTGGTCTGGACCGGGATGGTATTGGGATCCGTTCTTCACCTCGTACACCTGGATTCCCGGGAACGGCATTTTGTACAGTCCCTTCGGCTGGGGGTTCTATTCGCCCGGATTGGTATCCTATGCACCCATCTTTTACCGCGGCGGATATTACCCGTATCGAGTGGGCCGCTATCCCTATTACGGCCATCCGGGTGGAGGACATTGGCCTCGGCCGGTTGCACGTCCGACCATCGCGGCACCGCGGCCTGCCGCCGGCTTCCATCCGGGTGCTCCCGGCGGACACATGGGCGTGAGGGGAGGTGGTTTCCACGGCGGAAGCGGTGGATTCCACAGCAGCCCACGTCCGAGATAACCTGACGCACCACGGAAGCAAGACTTCACGTACAAAAGCCCCGTTCTGAACGGGGCTTTCAATTTGTGGAGCAGCCTTTGTTCAGGGTCGAATCTGCGAGCTGCTTACAACTTCTTCAACACATCGATAATATCGTCCGGCTCGGGAGCGCGGTTTAGAGGAAAAATTTTGACGAACGCGACTTTCCCCTCCTTGTCGATCACGTAAATCGCGCGCTCGCTGACGCCCGGAAGCGGATCGCCTTCGCGCAGCAGGCCGTATTTTGCCACCACTTCGCCGTGTGGGAAGAAGTCACTGGCCAGCGGCAGGTTCAACATGCCGATCTCCTTCTTTTGCCATGCTGTGTGGCTGGGAATCGAATCAACGCTGATTCCGATGACGTCGGCGTTATACCCGGCAAATTTTTCCAACTCGGTGTTAAAAGCCGGCAACTCTGCCGTACACACAGGCGTCCAGTCGGCCGGATAGAAAACCAGGACAACATTCTTGCCCCGATAATCACTCAGTTTTACGCGCTGCCGAATGTTGCCCACCACCGCGGGCAGATCGAAATCCGGCGCGTCATCCCCCACATTTAAAAGTTTCATTTTCCTCGCCCCGATTATGGACTTTCGATTCTACGGGGGCGCTTCTCCCGCGGCAAGCACCACCCCCGATTGTTACCTAATTGCAACACAGCAAACAGACCTGCAGGACTGGGCATCGTAATGGTGTGGACCGGGCCCGCACCTGCGTTTCCGTTCAGTGGCGTAATAATATGAATACTTGAAATTCGGAGTTTCTATGTTCGGCAGCCAATACAACTACGAAATGTTCCAACGTAATCGGCTCCTGCGCGACATGGCGACAAGCCAACTTGGCGGCGCGCCGCGTCCCGGCGATCGTGCTCCCGATTTTGTCGGCCGCACCGTGCAGGGCGACACCGTTCACCTGAAAGATTTTCGCGGACGCAAGAATGTCGTCCTCACCTTCGGCTCAGCGACTTGCCCGCAGACGGCTGGCTCACTGCCGGGACTGAATAGCCTCTACGCCGACCGCGATCCCAATGTGGAATTTTTCTTTGTGTATGGGCGCGAGGCGCACCCGGGAGAGCGGCTTGGAGCGCATGGCTCCTACGAAGACAAGATCACGGCTGCCGAACTGCTTCGCGAGCAGGAGGGCGTGGATATCCCCATCCTTGTGGATGAGCTCAACGGCAACATTCACCGCAAGTATGGCAAGCTGCCGAACCCGACCTTCATCATCGACAAGTCTGGCCGAATCGCCTTTCGCTCGTTGGGCACCCGGGCTTCTGTCATCCATGCAGCCCTGGACGAATTGCTGGAAGTCCAGCAGGAGGACGGCAAAGATCACGCCATCGTGTGCGACGGCGAAGATCTTTCACTGCCCTCGCCGCAGCTGCTTTGGCGAGCCCATCGTGCCTTGCAGCGTGGTGGCAAGCGCAGCATCGCCAACTTTCGCCGAGAGATGGGATTGCCCGGGAGAGTTGTTCTCATGAGCAGCCGTATCGCCGGACCGGTCGTTGACAATCCGGGAAAGGCGGCGGCCGGAGTCATCGCAGCGGCTCTCGTGATAGGGCTGGGAGTATGGGGAGGATTCGCGCTCCGCCGCCAAATGCGCTCGACCTATCGCAACCCCTATGAGTCGCGCCAATTCCAGCGCCCATTGAATGACGCCGGCGGATACGAGGCAGTCGGAGTCTAATTATTGCGTTTCCGGGGTCCGGCGAGAAACGCCTGGGCCTCGTCGATTTCTGCAGCGAATTTCTGCACCAGGTCGCCCCTCCAGGCCTGTTTCCACAGCTTGCGCTTGTCCAGGTAGTGCTGCATGCGATCAAGCGGGTCGCCACCCTTTTCTTGCGCTGCCGGGATATGGCTGTCGATAAGAGTCGGTCCTGCGCCGGCACGCGCGCGGTGAATCGACTCCTGTGCCACACGCCACATGGCCACAACATCGCCACCGTCGACGGCTATGCCGGGCATGCCGTAGGCCTCGGCACGCTGGCGTGCGACGTTGTTCCCCATGCCGATCTGAGGCGTTCTGCTGGTTGTCACGAAAATCATGGGCAGCCGCTCGCCCACTGCCACATCCGCAGCCTCATGCCAATATCCCAGCGCGTTGCTGGATTCGGGCAACAGCACCACCACCACTTTTCGCCGCTGTGACCTTTTCTGCGCCAGCGCATAACCGGCCGCAATATTCATCTGCTCCGCAACCGTCTGCGCACGAGGAAGAATTTGGATCGTGAGGTTGGCTGCCTCCGGTGCAAAGGCTAGGTATTCCGCTCGCAGACCATAGAGTTCGGCGAAATACAGCCCCAAGGACTCACCCGCGAACATGCGTGCGGCAAAGCTCCCCTGAGACGAAATCGCGTCTCCCGCACGTAGGTCGATCAGGCTTCCTATGACCGTGGCTTCCAGGCCATGATGCGCAACAACAGATGGCTTCGCCTTGCCGGACTGTACCAATTGTTCGGCCCGCTCCTCGACCATGCAGCAACGCAACATCGCTGAATACAGATTTCGCAGCATGTTCGGATCAGAGGGCGAGGCTGTGACCTCTGGCCCCGGCGTGATTCCCGTCGAATCGGTTTCAGCGATTGAACGGGGCGTCGTAGAGGGATTCTCGAGATTCCTGAAGGTGGTTGCCATGCAAATCGGTTTTGAGATCGTTTCCGTATTGTAAAGGGAAGAATGTGAAGTGACGATGAGCTCCACCACATGGAACCCGCCGCGGCAATTCTATCTTGGCAGAATTCCGTCCGATAGCACGTTTTCCAACGTTAATGTGAATAGGTTGTGGAAAAGGACGTCTTTGGCGTGGCAAGCCCGCATTTCACCTGCCGCCGTAGCAGAATGACTCACCTCATGTGCAGATGGAAGTCACACCAGGCTGAACCCCTGTCATGGTACGCTGGCGCGATGAAGATGCGGCTCGATCGGCTGCTGCTAGCGCGTGGACTGGTTCCCTCGCGCGAACGCGGCCAGGCGCTCATTCTCGCCGGTCGCGTACTGGTGGACGAGCAGAAGGTCGAAAAGGCTGGCGCCTCGATCGCTGGCGCGGCCGTCATACGCATACTGGGCGACGACCTTCCTTATGTCAGTCGTGGTGGTCTGAAACTCGCAGCTGCGCTCGCCCACTGGTGCCTCGACGTACGCGGGCGTGTCTGCATGGACGTCGGCGCCTCTACCGGCGGCTTCACCGATTGCCTGTTGCAGAACGGCGCGCGCCAGGTGATCGCGGTTGATACCGGTTACGGCCAGCTCGACTTGAAGCTGCGCTCCGACCTGCGACTACGCCTCCTGGAGAAGACCAACGCACGCTATCTCACTCCGGCGCAGCTCTGGCCTGGCGATACGCCGCGCCATCCCATCGAGCTGATTGTCATGGACGTTTCATTCATTTCGGCGACCTTGGTCTTGCCGGCGGTTGTCGAATGTATATGCGCCTCAGGCGCAACTCAGTTTGATTTGGTCGCACTGGTGAAGCCACAGTTTGAAGTTGGGCGGGAGCAAGTTGGCAAGGGCGGAATCGTTCGCGATGCCACAGCGCAGCAGCAGGCGGTGCAGAAAGTGGCCGCGGCAGTAGGCGAGCTGGGTGGGCTTAATATCGAGAGCATCGACTCACCCATATTGGGCGGGGAAGGTAACCGGGAATTCCTTTTGCACGCCACATTCACGCAGCCGGGCAAAACTCCTGCTGTACACTGATTGCTTCGCACAATGAAAGCTGCCGCAATCATCTCCAAGCCGTCGAAGCCGGAGCTGGCCAGCATCTTCCCCGATCTATTCGGCTGGTTTCGCCGCCATGGCTACCATCTCTACCTCGACGAGGAAACTGCCGGTTACGCCAACGAAGGGGCAGAGGTTGTACCCCGCGTCGATGTTGGCGACCGCCACCCCGATTTTGTGCTGGTGCTCGGCGGGGACGGTACCCTATTATCCGCTGCGCGCGCCGTAGCCCATGCTGGGGTTCCCATCCTCGCCGTCAATCTTGGCTCCTTGGGCTTTCTCACCGAGGTGCCGTTGTCCGAAATGTATGCCACGCTTGAGGCGGTCAACCAGGGGCACTGCCCCGTAGAAGAGCGGGCCGTTCTGCAATGCAGGGTCATCCGCTCCGACGAGTGCATTGCACAGCACTTTGCGCTGAATGACGTCGTCGTCAATAAAAGCGCCATCTCACGCCTCGTAGATTTCGAGCTTCGCATCGATGACACCTTCGTCTTCAGCTATAAGGCTGATGGCGTCATCATCGCCACGCCCACCGGCTCAACCGCTTACTCTTTAGCCGCCGGTGGCCCTATCATGATGCCGTCAGTGGGAGCGTTTGTCGTTACCCCCGTGTGTCCCCACTCCCTGACCCACCGGCCGCTGGTCGTAACCGACAAGGCGCAGGTTGAATTGCTGGTGCAAAGTGGGCACGAAGAAGCCTTCTTGTCGATCGACGGCCAGGTCGGAATGCCCGTGCTTCAGGGTGATCGCATGATCTGCAGCCGCGCTACCCATAACGTGAAGTTGATGCGCGTGCGCAGGACCTTCTTCGACGTATTACGAAATAAGCTGAAGGCGGGCCAGCGCTAAGAGCCGGCCGCGCAGCATTCCATTGCAACCCATCAGTCACTCTGGCATATTGTGGCGCCTGCCGCAGGGTAAATCGACATCGATATGTGTGATTTGGTTCACTGCCACGCCAATTGGATTATCCGAACGTCTCATGGAAGCTCTTTAACCCACCTCAGTACACTGCCTCCCCTCAATCCCGTGACAGTTTCTCCGCGATTTCCTGATTTCGACAGTCTGTTTGCGCTCGCCCCTGCCTGCAAAAAATTAGACCCGACGCTCAAAGCGCCGGGCCCACAACCACCTTGCTAATATCCTCTCGGTGTCAGTGCGACACTGCGGCAAACAGCTCCGATTTCAGCAGCGCTTGGAAGCGTTGATCATCTGTCTTGAAGTGCATTTGCAGCAGGTCGTTGCTGCTGTTGACAGTAGCGTTCTCCAGAGCTACTTTCTCCGAGTCGCTTCCTGACATCTTGCGATAAAGCACCCCGGCTTTCACCAGCGAAGCCAGGCTCGCGGCCGTCATACTGTCAGAGGTCTTCACATTCAGATCGAAGGTAACGCCGTTGTTGAAGTTCATCATGTAATCGGAGGCAATCAGCCGCTTCTTGATGACATCGTAATCCGCCAGGGAAGACGCCTGTCCCAGCGCCGACTTCATCATGTACTGCGTGCCCATCTGGTCCAGCGCGCTCCAGATCGCCGCTGAATCCACGCTCGTGACCAGGTCGTTCATCGTCCCGTTCCGCTCGATGGATTCGGCGCCGTTGTCGCGAACGTCAATCGCCCGCTTCAGCGCCGAAATGTCGCCAAACACGATTGTCGAAGGATCCAGAAACGCCATGCTCATGCCGGAGCCCATGGGATAGATCGACGTGAGCAGGTATTTCGCCGCTTTGATTTTCTTCAGGCGCGCTTTCTGCAAAAACTCTTTTTGCCTGAATGGACCCTGCGCTATCCCGATGCTGTAGAGCGAGTTCTTTTCGCCGCGAAAGCTGACAAACGTCAGTTGCTCGGCATCTCTCTCCGGATCAATGCCGGTCGCGCGCAATGCCTGTTCGAACTGCTTCAGCGTATCCGGCATCACCCGGTCCTTCAGCGCATGCGCACTCGGAGAATTCCTCAACTCGCGATAATCCACCGAGATAATCTGCTGAATCGCGGACGGAATCACCGTGCGTGCATTGCTGCTCAGGGGGGCGGCCACTGCCATCTCGGTCAGTGCGGCAATAATCGTCAAGGCGAACGCAAAGTATTTCATTTGTTTCATTAGACTCATTTTAGCCGGAAATGTAAGTAAGGATGCCCGGCAGATCAGCTCTGTTGCTCTGCCCCAGCCGCTCTCCTCCCATTTCGCGGTCAAGTACCTCGAATTGAAACCGAGTTACTCAGGATAGTTTTGGTTGGCGCCGGCTGCCTTTTGCTTCTGCTTTTGCTTGCTGATAGGAGTGGTCTCGGCCGGCGCAGGACACTTGTCGGCCAGGACTTCAACTCGGGTGGCCTGGAAACGTCGGTCGTTATCATTGCCGGCCGCTTGCGAGGTGGCAGGAGATTGCTGAGCATCGGCGGCAGGTACCCACCCTCCCGTGAGCTTCACTTTGTGTCCGGCAGCCTTTTCCAGATCGTTCGGACCTAGCACTTCTACCCCCGAACGATGCTGCATGCTTTTCAGCATAAAATGTCCGTTGCTATCCGGACCTCCTAGGCAGCCTATGACGGTAGAGCTCTTCGCCCCTGTCGGTTTCGTGACCTGGTCCCCACTGATCGCGCTGTTATCCTGCGTTGCGCTTGCCGCATTGCTCTGCTTTTCCGCCTGCGTGGCAGGAGCGCCGGAAGAAGTTGGGGGATTCGCAGTTTGAGCCGCAGCCGTCAGGCTTACAGCCAACGCAAGCATCGTCACTGCAGGCAGTCTGCTCATGCAACTGTTAGATGCCTGATTATCGATTGCGGTCGTCGTGTTGAACAAGGGGTAAGCGGCACCGGGACTGGCGCCGCCTGCTCTGCTAGTTGGCTTTCTTCGCCCACACGGAGGCATTCAGACAGGCAACCACGCCATCGATGACTTTGCCCAGTCCGTCCGAGAACTTCGCCGCATCCACGATTTGCTTGTCAGCAACGGCGTCCCCGACCGAAATTGCCGACTGCACGAAGGCCAGCGCAGCGTTCTTTTTACCTTGCCCACTCTTGGCTCCAAGCAAGCCCTCAACCCCATGTACTACGCTCGGCGCTAGCGATATGCCTTGCAAAAGTTTCGAGAGAAAATTCATTTTGATTGCTCCTTATATAGAAATTCGAATCGCGACTGGATTTCACTCGTACGGATAGTCAATATGCAGCAGCATCGAGTACCGCGAATATTTCGGCGGATTCGAGGCGTCGTATTGGCGCACGTAGTAGTCCTGGATTCGCGATAACCGGGGAAGCGTGAAGCTCTGCGATGAAAAACGTCCCGCTAGGTTGCCGTTGCTGCCTGCCCCCCAGCCTCCATCCGAGCGCCGTACCTCGATGCCTCCGCCGGGTGGCGGCGCTGTCCCGGCGTCGATATTGACCTCCGTAGCGATCAGGTTCGTTACTTGTGCCGCCGTTAGCGACGGCAGGTACAGAGACGACGATGGACCGGTCACCGTAAACACGGAGGTGAGCGGCTCCGATAGCAGCTCTGAATCGAACTCCATCGTCATCGCCGCTGCCGCGTAGTTCGCAAACTCGAATGAATAATGCGATCGGTCGACGGCAAGGTCCATCACCCCAATCTCAACGTCCTGAACCCAGGCGTTGAATTGCGCCTGCCATGACGGTGCCCCCACTTTGACCAGCATTCCTGGCATTACATCGTTGGCCGGCAGCAGATCGCTAACCACCTCGTACGATCCCAGTGCGGCCGGTTGAGTGGTGTCGTCCAGAATGGCCAGCGCGGCGTTTTCGCAATCGATCGATGTTCCTGCCGGAGGCAGTTTAACCCGCTTTATGCAGCTCCGTTGTCCGTTGTCGTTGCCTTTGTGATGGGTACTGATGCTGCTTGTATCCTCTACTCGCGCCATCGCGCGTCCACCGCCGCGATAGCTCACGATGATCTGCTCATCGGGATCCGGCGGATAAGGCGGATAAAAATGCAGGTTTCCCGAGGATGTGACATAGCACTCGCCCCCGTCCGCCAGCCCGCCCGTGAGCCGGGTACGAAAGGCGCCTCCCGGCTTCATGCTGCGAACCTCCGCCGCCGCGGTCTGCGTCACTCTCGTGAATGCCAGGTCGCATCGCGCTCCGCTGCCGTCTACCACGGCATAAGTGGCAAATGAGGGCGTGCCCCATTGCACATCGTCATAAAGCACCGTAGCCGGAGCCGCAAGCGTGCCAGGATTGTCGGGATCGACATCGTGTACCGACAGCACAAATCGTACGGCCGCCCCCACCGAATCCCCGCCGCGCTGGTTATTCGGACCACGCGCCGAGGAATAGTAGCTTTGACGTTTGCGATGAGCTTCGTTCGCCAGCACCTCGGTCGCGAAGGAATAGAGATGCCCCGGCCTCGTCACGATTACGCCGCCCACCGCCGTGCCATTGATCAACGCCTGGACCTTGCAGTTGCTTCCGTCAGGCGTGACCCGAAAGCCTGCAATGCAGTGAGCGTCTCCCACGCTCCCGTTGTAGATACCCCCGACCGTTGCCTGCGACGCTGCGTTGAACGCCACCTGCCCGTGCTGCAGGCGTAGTCCTCCCGCGAGCTCGAGTTGCTCCACAAACTTCAAGCTCACCGATCCATTCAGGTGGAGAGTCCCCGACTGCGCCCAGACCGTATGGTTTGGATCGGTCAATGCCCACAATGTGGGACTCAGCCCCGGACCTTGATAGCTCTCCTGCAACAGCGTCCGCGCCGTTGGCCCGTAAGGGTAATCCGACAAGCCAAAATTCAGCGTCAGGCCGTCGCCCAGGAAGTAGTTGCGAACATATATCTCGGGCTCTAATTCTCCTAGTATGGTCACGTCGTTGCGAAGCAGATCCGGTGCCCCTACCGCAAACCCTTCTGCCATGAACCGCGAATCGCTTTCATTGATGATGACGCTTTGCTGGCCCAGCGGCTGCAATGTCAACTTGCCGTCCTGCACCGTATAGCAGGCGTCGACCATCGTCGCCAGCTCGCGCGCGTGTTCACTCCAGCTTTTTTGCGCATTGGTCGCGTACTGATACACGTTGGCAAAATCCTGTACGCCTGAAGTGTCCAGCACACCTGGAAGGGCATCGTTCGCAATCGTCCGCAGTGCGTCTCCTGCGCCGCGCCACGCAAAAGCCGGACGTATCGCCAGCGCATTGCGATCCAGCAGCCAGGAATCGTCCTGCGCCACCAGCATGTATCGCCATGCCCGCCCCTTCTGCCCGTACCCAAACGGCTGCTGCTGCGGAGCCGCACTCAAGTAGCCCGTGAACAGCTTGTACCCGTCATTTCGTTGCAGCACCACCCGCCCGCCGCTCGCCGGGATTACAAAATTCGCCTCGGCCGCTGCCAATGCCGCCGTCATCCGCCACGCCTGATTCAGTTTGCGCGTGATTCTAGGCAATGCCGTCGCCTCTAGGTATGCTGTATAGTCTTGCGGTCCTCGATTATCGTTATTATCGATGGTAAGTTTCATGGGAATTGCATCTCACTGAATGCGCCACTCCCGCCCTCATGAGCGACGCTGAAACCGAATACGTGATCGAGCTACAGATGCGCTTTGCCGAAAAGCTCAAAGCGCTGGGATTCGGGGAAGACCCGCGTGCGCGCGACCTCGTTCATCACCTCGCTGAAATCGCAGCCCGCTGCCGCACTTTCGAGCAGCAGTCATTACCCCTCTTCAACGAGCTTGCTCCCGAGCATCGCCGCTCCTTCGCCCAGCTCC
>Ga0075355_1000057_pt1 | contig 14166 bp, 14 predicted proteins | sample WestPond_Cattail_6_FD_120069 | JGI IMG/M metagenome (GOLD analysis project Ga0075355, IMG submission 120069) | Natural and restored wetland microbial communities from the San Francisco Bay, California, USA, that impact long-term carbon... | ecosystem: Environmental > Terrestrial > Soil >...
AAGCAGAAGGTTGCTGACATCTGGAACGACTCCGTTGTGTTCGAGCAACTGCGCGATACCGGCAACCTGAAAGGGAAGTGCGGTTGCTGCGAATTCCGCAACGTCTGCATGGGGTGCCGTGCTCGCGCGTTCGCCGCCACCGGCGACATGCTTGATCCGGAGCCTTTCTGCATCTACGAACCTAAGATGAATCCTGTCACAAGCAAAGCCTGATCTATTCGGGCGCTCCGCTGCCGCACTGGTTTTTGCTGGGACCAGTGCGGTTTTTTCTTTCGGGCAATTCCCGCTTACAATGTTTGCCTGATGCCAACTCCCAAGCCGACCAACAACATTGAGATCCTGCGTAAGGTCGCGATTTTCGCCGATCTTTCTGGAGCCGAGTTGCAATTCCTCGCCGAGCGCGCCGTTTCGCGCGATTACGAAACCGGCGATATCGTCTTCTCGGAAGGCGAGCCTTGCGCTGGCCTCTTCGTCGTCGAGACCGGCGCACTGCGAATCTACAAAAGCTCGCCCAGCGGACGCGAGCAAGTACTCTCGATCGAGGGACCGGGCAGTTCGGTTGCGGAGCTTCCCGTATTCGACGGCGGAAACTATCCCGCTTCGACCTCGGCCGCCAAGCCCACGCGCGTGTTGTTCGTCAGTAAGCAGGACTTCTACTCGCTCTGCCTGGTTCATCCCAAGGTGGCGCTCAAAGTCCTGAAGGTGGTAGGCGCTCGCCTTCGCCGTCTTGTCGGAATCATCGAAGAACTCTCATTTACCACCGTCCGTTCGCGCCTAGTTTCGTTTCTCGTTCGTATCGCGCAGGAAGGGAAAAAGACTGCCCGGGGCATCGAAGCCAGCCTTCCCGCCAGCAATCAGGAACTTGCCTCGCACATCGGCACCGTTCGCGAACTAGTGTCGCGCAACCTCAGTCGCCTGCAGGCCGAAGGGCTCATCATGGTGGACGGCAAGACCGTCATCGTCCCCGACCTTTCGAAGCTTCAGGCCGAACTCCAAGGCGCCGAATAGTCCTCCTGCCGTGACTTCTGTCACGCTGAAAGAAAAAATATCGCAGTGGGATATTTGTGACAAAAGTCATCTGCCCTGCTCGATAGCTCCCGTACATTGCAATTGAACGTTGACGTTGTTCCTGAGCGGAGAACGTCAGGGTTCAGACCTCCTGATTGCGCCTCACCAGCATGGGATCGCTGGTGAGGACGTTCTTCAGACATGGAGATTGTGATGTACGACGTATCCAAAACCGTCCGCGAATTCGCCGTTGAAGTTCCGCAAGCCACGCGCCTCTTCGAAACCCTGGGGATCGACTATTGCTGCGGAGGTGGAAAGTCCCTCCGTGACGCGTGCGCCAGCGCCAATGTTTCTGTAGACGAAGTTGTTGGTAAGTTGGTGGCAAGTGTGAAGCAAAGCGCCGTGTCTCCCGCGTCCAACTGGTCAACCGCCAGCCTTACTGACTTGGCCGACTACATTGTGAACAAGCACCACGTTTACGTTCGCCAGGAACTGCCACGACTCGAACAACTGTTGAATAAGGTCGCCGGCAAGCACGGCGAGAAGCATCCTGAACTCATCAGGGTTAAGCACATCTTTCATGGCGTGAACGAGGAACTTACTTCGCACCTGATGAAGGAAGAGCAGATTCTGTTCCCTTACATCAAGGAACTCGAAACCCAAGCGAGCTCCAATCGCCGACCGATGTTCGGCAGCGTTCGCAATCCCATTCACATGATGGAAATCGAGCACGATTCCGCCGGGGATGCGATCAAGGAGATGCGCGAGCTTTCAAACAACTTTACCGCCCCCGACGACGGCTGCATCAGCTACAAAACGCTCTACCAGGCGCTCGCCGACTTCGAGGCTGACCTCCACCAGCACATTCACCTCGAGAACAACATCCTGTTTCCGCGCGCGATTCAACTGGAAGGGAAATAGGTCGTCGCCGTCATGAACGCATTTCCCACCCGCATCGAAAATGCCGTTGGCCGCGAACTCTCCCCCACTGAGATCTTCGCTATTTCCCGGCAACACGAGGTCGGCCTATCACGTATGTTAATGGCCTACCTCGGCGTGGGGATCGCGTTCATGCTGCTGCCCGGCACATTTCTCGGCGTGCTGAACCTCATCTCCATCAGCAAACATTCGCAGCATGTTGCCGCCGCCTGGATGCAGGCGCACGGACACGCACAGATTTTCGGATGGGTGGGCACATTCATCTTGGGGATCGGCTTCTATTCCATTCCCAAGTTGCGCGGGAGCGGTCAATTCGCGCTTTCCAAACCGTGGACCGCTCTCGCGCTCTGGACTTGCGGCGTCTCACTGCGCTGGGTTACCAACGTCTACTCATGGCAATGGCAGTACATGTTGCCGGTATCAGCAGTTTTAGAACTTGCGGGATTCGCCATTTTCTTCGTAACCGTCTCCGCTCATCGTCCTGAATCCAAAACTGCACAGAAGCCAAAACTCGCTGCTTGGACCCTGGTCGTCATGCTCGGCACTTTCGGATTTCTTGCCGCGCTGATTGCAAACGCTTACGGAGCAATCACGACGGCGCTGCATGAATCTTCACCCGCATTCGCGCACACCTTCGATCAGAAATTCCTCGTCCTGATTGCCTGGGGATTCCTGGTCCCAACCATCTGGGGCTTCACCGCGCGCTGGGTGCCGACGTTTGTTGGTCTGCCCGCGCCTCGTGATCGATTTCTGCTTTCTTCTGCCGCGATAAATGTCGCTGCAGTGACGTGCGCTCTCCTGGGTAACTCACGCACCGCCTCCATTTTGCTGTTTATCGCCGCCGCCATCGCAACCATCGCCCTGCGCATGTTTGAGCCCGCGATCCAACCGCCAAAAATCAACGGCGTGCACTGTTCGTTTCCGGCTTTCCTCCGCATCGCCTATACATGGATGTTAGTTGCTGCGGCCCTCGGCATCTGGGCAGCGTTCAACGGCGATCCCTCCGGCGGCATCGGCGGCGCCTCGCGTCATGCCCTCACCGTCGGTTTCGTATCACTCATGATCTTCGGCGTGGGTCAGCGCGTACTGCCGGCTTTCGTGGGCATGAAAATGCTCTTCAGCCAGCGCCTGATGTTCTGGTCCATGATGCTGGCCTGCATCGGATGCAGCCTCCGTGTTGTCGCGGAAGTGCTTGCTTACCCGGGCTATTTCGCGGCCGCTTGGCACTGCCTGCCAGTTTCCGCGGTCATTGAGTTGACCGCCTTTACGTTGTTCTCGATCAATCTTCTTGTTTCTATTGCACGTCAGGCGAAACCGCTGCCGGGCAAGCTGTACTCGATTTCAAATTTTAAACACGTTTCCTCATAGGAGCGCACTTACATGCAATACCGCAAATACTGGATCGCTCTGGTCGTTGTACTTGTAGCGTCCTTCACCGTTCTTGGCGTGGTCGGATACCGCGCCATCAACACCGCCCCGCCGATCCCGTCACAAGTAGTGACCACCGACGGCCGCGTTCTGTTCAGCGGCGAAACGATCCGTGACGGGCAAAACGTTTGGCAGTCCATTGGCGGACAGGAGATCGGCTCCATTTGGGGACACGGCTCTTACGTCGCCCCGGACTGGACCGCCGACTGGCTGCACCGCGAGTCGATGTACATCCTGAACACCTGGGCAACAGAACAGGGAGCGTCCAGCTTTGAAGCGCTCTCGGCCGAACAGCAAGCGCCACTCCGCGCTCGCCTCGAGCCGTTGATGCGCACGAACACTTACGATAAAGCGAATGACCGTATCGTGATCCCGCCGGTTCGTGCCGCTGCAATCGCGGCCGTCGCTCAGCACTATGAGGACGTCTTCTCCACCGGTCGCTCCGAATACGCGATTCCCAAAGGCGCCCTAACAGATCCGACAAAGCTCGAACAGATGAGTTCCTTCTTTTGGTGGACGTCGTGGGCTGCTTCCACCAATCGCCCCGGGCAGTCCGTCAGCTACACCCAGAACTGGCCGCACGAAGACCTCGTGGGTAATCGTCCGACCACGAATGCGATCGTCTGGAGCATCGCCAGCTTCGTCCTTCTGCTCGCTGGCATCGGCGGCATGGTGTGGTACATCGCTTCACGGGAACGTGAGCCGATGAACGAAGCGCTGCCTACAAAGGACCCGTTGCTCGGACTGAACCCGACGCCGTCGCAACGCGCTACCATCAAATATTTCTTCGTGGTCGCGGCACTCTGGGTGCTGCAGGTTGCGCTGGGCGCGATCGTCGCTCACTACGGCGTAGAAGGGAACGGCTTCTACGGTATTCCATTAGCAAAGTGGCTACCGTACTCCATCGCCCGCACCTGGCACCTGCAGATCGGTATCTTCTGGATCGCTACGTCGTGGCTCGCGACCGGGTTGTTCATCGCTCCAGCCGTCAGCGGCCAGGAGCCGAAAGGACAGCGCCTCGGGGTAAACCTGCTATTTGGCGCGTTGATCCTGGTGGTCGGCGGCTCGCTCACCGGCGAGTGGCTCGGCATCCAGCAGAAACTCGGCAACCTGTGGTTCTGGTTCGGCTCGCAGGGTTACGAATACGTTGACCTCGGCCGGTTCTGGCAGATCCTGCTATTCGTCGGACTCGTCTTCTGGCTCTTCCTCATGTACCGCGGACTGAAACCAGCCATCGCCAAGCGCGATGAAAGCCGTCCGCTCTTGTTGCTCTTCCTCGTTTCTTCCGTTGCGATTCCGTTGTTCTACGCGGCTGGCCTGATGTACGGGCAGCGCAGCCCGCTCATCACTGCGGAATACTGGCGCTGGTGGGTGGTTCACCTCTGGGTGGAAGGTTTCTTTGAAGTATTTGCCACCGTGGTGATCGCGTTCCTTTTCACGCGCCTGAAGCTCTTGTCGATCGGCTCGGCTACCAAGGCCGTAATGTTCTCGACCATCGTCTTTCTCTCCGGCGGCATCATCGGCACGTTCCATCACCTTTACTTCACCGGCGCTCCAAGTTCGGTTCTGGCGCTGGGTGCAGTGTTCAGCGCGTTGGAAGTTGTGCCCCTATGCCTGGTCGGTTTCGAAGCGTGGGAAAACATTCGCCTCTCGCGCGGTACGCAGAAGGCGCAATGGGTCGCGTCGTACAAGTGGCCCATCTACTTCTTCGTCGCCGTTGCGGTGTGGAACTTCATCGGTGCGGGCCTGTTCGGATTCATGATCAACCCGCCCGTGGCGCTCTATTACATGCAGGGCTTGAACACGACCCCGGTCCACGGACACACCGCGCTCTTCGGTGTGTACGGCATGCTCGGCCTTGGCTTGATGCTCTTCTGCCTGCGCGCGTACAAGCCGGGTCTGGCGTGGAAAGAAAAGCCTTTGGCGATCGCCTTCTGGTTCATCAACGTCGGCCTGGCAGCGATGGTGCTGCTCAGCATGCTGCCGGTCGGATTGATGCAGGCCTGGGCCTCGGTCGAGCGCGGTACCTGGTACGCCCGCTCGGCAGAGTTCCTGCAGCAGCCGCTGCTCCAGAACTTGCGTTGGGGACGCGCCCTTGGCGACTCGCTGTTCGCCCTTGGCGCGTTGATTCTGGGCTGGTTCGTGCTGGGCTTGGTGACTGGTCACTCCTTTGAGAAGAACACGGTTCGTGCCGCCAAACCGATCGCCGATGTGGTTCCTGCTCGGCAAATGGGCGACTAATCCCAAACCGCAACAACCAGGGACGCGCTACGGCGCGTCCCTTTCGTTTCATGGGCTTGTGATGGAAGTCACATGCGCTCCGGTCATGGCCGTGGCAGAATCTTCTCAGGATGACGGGCTATCTAAAACGCTTGATGGGCTTGATGCTGGTGCTCTCCGTGAGCACGTGGGCGCAGGCCGTTTGCCCGATGATGCTGTTCCCGCAGAGCGCCAGGGACTGCGGTCAGCACGCAAGTCATCCTGCGGCCACATCAAGCCAGAGTTCGGAGCAAAGTTCGGGGCACGAGTGCTGCCCCGGAATGCGCGCCCGAACGCAGAAGGACCATTGTGAGCGCGCCAAGGTGTCCAACTGTGCGACAGCCATGAACTGCTGCGCAGTCGAGCGCCAGCCGGCCAGCACGTCGAAAGCCTCGACGGGCGGCGACAACATCACCGTTATAGGGCGTGTGGTGCCATCGACGCTACAAGCCCCGAGTCGTGCGGTCACATTGGAACTCTCAGACGCCAGCCCACCCGAAAGAGGCGTCCTGAGCCTGAAAGAGGACCTTCGTCTGTAGAGCGCCTTTTCGCTTCTGCTCATTTCGCGCAGTTTTGCAGCAAACCGTGTCTTTATGACACCCAGCGAAAAAGGAAAATTCAAATGAAATTCAAGACTCTCGTAATCACATTATTGTTTGCCGTTAGTATGTGGGCGCAAAACGCTGTCCCGGCTCCGGCTGATCAGTCCGCCAACACGAAAGCGACTGCGTCCTGCTGCAAAGACGGGGCTGCCTGTTGTAAAGACGGCGCAAACTGCTGCCGCAAGGACAAGATGGCGAAGGGCGATTGCTGCAAAGACGGCGCAGCCTGCTGCAAAGATGGAGCCGCCTGTTGTGGTAAGGGCCAAGCCGCCAAGGCTGACTGCTGCAAAGAGGGCGCCAGTTGCTGCAAAGAGGGCGGCGCTGCCTGCTGTGGTAACGACAAAATGGCGCAGGCGAATGCCAAGGGCTGCTGCGGCGGCAAGATGTGCAAACGCCACAAAGCCTAACCAAGCACTTCACCAGCCCCGGATTCGCGTCCGGGGCTTTCTGTTTTGAGGTACATTAGTGTGACTACAAGGAACGACAAATGAGCCAGGTCACCATGGTCCGCGAGTGGGACGCCGATCAGTTTCACGCCAAGGTATTGGAACTCGAACAAAAAGGGTGGGAATCCCGACGGGAAAGCTACAAAATCACAGCAGAAATGAACCCTGAAACCGGCATCGTCTCTCACGTACACAGCATTGAGCTCGTCAAAGACTAAACATCTCGTACCTCAACCCGCATCCTACAACTCATGCCGAGTCGTCCCAAGGATGTGATCCCGACTGCAGCACCGTTTGTTCCGCCTCGTTCCACGCTCCCCAAGCTTCGTGAAGCCGCTGCCGGGTGCAAAGGCTGCGATCTCTGGGAGCTTGGGACGCAAACTGTCTTTGGCGGAGGCGCGCCACACGCCCGACTGATGTTTGTCGGCGAACAACCCGGCGATCAGGAAGATAAAGCCGGCAAGCCCTTCGTTGGACCCGCCGGGCGCATCCTTGACAAAGCTCTCGTTGAGGCCGGCATCAGTCGCAATGATGTCTATGTCACGAACGCCGTGAAGCACTTCAAGTGGGAACCCCGCGGCAAGCGCCGCATCCACAAGAAGCCAAATCAGCTTGAGATCAACGCCTGCCGTCCCTGGCTCGAGGCCGAGATATCGGTTATCAAACCGGAGGTGATCGTCTGTCTCGGCGCCACTGCGGCTCAGAGCTTGTTAGGGAAAACGTTTAGGGTTACGCAGTGTCGAGGTGAGTTAATCCCGCATCAGTTCGCGCCGTACGTTGTCGCGACGGTGCACCCATCTTCGATCCTGCGCGCCCCAGATGGAGAGAAACGCCACGATGAAATGGCGCACTTCGTCGAAGATCTGAAGCAGGTCGCGGCTGCTTTGAAGCGCATCGAGAAGCGCGCCGCCTGATTACTCCGCCAGCGCCGCCTGTACGGCTTGGGAATCTGTCTCTGCCGGAAATTCGCCTTCCCACTTCGCTACCACAACCGTCGCCAGGCAGTTTCCTATCACATTAATAGTAGTCCGCGCCATGTCCATCAGCTGATCGATTCCCAAAAGAATGAACACCGGTTCCGTCGGCAATCCGAAAGAGCCTACCGTTCCAAGCAGGATGACGATCCCAGCGCGCGAGACACCGGCCACACCTTTGCTGGTCAGCATGAGCGTGAGCATCAGTAACAATTGCTGACCGATCGTGAGATGAATCCCCGCCACCTGCGCGACGAAAATGGCTCCCAGCGAGAGATACAGACTCGAGCCATCCAGGTTAAAGCTATAGCCCGTCGGCATCACGAACGCGACTATCTGGCGCGGCACGCCGATGCCCTCCATCGCCTCCATCGCGCGTGGCAGCGCGGCTTCCGAACTGCTCGTGCCGAAGGCAATCGAGGCCGGTTCTGCCACTGCTTTCACGAATCTCCGTATCGGAACCTTGAACAGTAGTGCAATCGGCAGCAGAACTCCCAACAGGAACACCAGCAGCGCGACGTACAGCGTCGCCAGCAACTTCGCCAGATTCGCCAGCACGCCGAGACCGGTATGTCCCACCGTATACGCGATCGCGGCTCCAACACCGAATGGCGCAAACAGCATCACGATGTTCGTAAACTTGAACATCACCTCGGCCAGGCTATCGACAAAAGCCAACATTGGCCGTCGCTTGTCCTCACGGACCATGGCCAGAGCTATCCCGAAAATAATCGCAAACACCACCACCTGCAGGATCTGCCCCTCCGCCACGGACTTCGCAATGTTCTCGGGGAAGATGTGCAGGATAATCTCGCTGGCCGTGTGCTTAGTCGCGGGCAGCGTCTCGCCCGGCGCTTGCGGCAGCTGCACGCCCACACCCGCCTTGCTGATATTGATCGCCGCCAGTCCGATCACGAGTGCGATTGTCGTGACGATCTCGAAATAGACAATCGCCTTCACGCCCATGCGCCCGACCTTCTTCAGGTCCGCGTGTCCGGCGATCCCGCCGACCAGCGTCGCAAATAGTAGGGGAGCAATGATCGTCTTTATGAGTGCCAGGAAGATCTGGCTGACCACGCGCAGGTTGGTTGCCAGTGTCGGCCAGTCGTGGCCGATCTCCGCGCCGATGAACATGGCGACCACGATCCACGTGGTCAGCGACCTCTTCTGAATGGCGTAAACAAAAAGCAGCGCCAGTGCGATCCAGCGCAGCGTAAGCAAGAAAGTAGGAGGCAGGGAGGCAACGTTCAGGGATACCAAACTATGCGCAATCCCTACGACGCCCATCATGACCAACGCGGCTAGCAGAAGCTTACGTTTCATGTCACCGTTCGAAGAGGCGAAGTTTACGACAGCTTGCTACCGCAACAGGTCTTCCAATTCCACGCCGCGATCGGTTTTCTCATCGCGATATTTCACGATTACCGGTGAGTACACGGACAGGCCCCACTCCTGGCCTTTTCCGCGCGTGATCGATCGCGATCCGGGCACCACCACGGCGCCGTCCGGCACAACCAGCGGTTGGTCGCCCGACGACCGATAGATCTCCCCGTTCACCAGGTCGTACAGCGGAGTCGATCTCGTCAGCACCGTCCCAGCGCCAAGCACGGCGCGTGCCCCGACGCGGGTTCCCTCATAGATGCCGCAGTTTCCGCCGACCAGCACATCATCCTCAATGATTACCGGCGACGCATTTACCGGTTCCAGCACGCCGCCCACCTGCGCGGCAGCGCTCAAGTGCACTCGCTTGCCAATCTGCGCGCAAGATCCCACCAGCGCGTGCGAATCCACCAGCGTGCCTTCATCGACGTACGCGCCAACATTGATATACATAGGCGGCATGCAAATTACGCCCGGTGCAACGAACGCCCCCTCGCGCACAGACGACCCGCCGGGCACGATCCGCACCTTGTCTTCAATCCGGAACTGCCGTAGCGGGAACGTGTCCTTATCCACGAACGACAGGTCTTCGCAGCCCATCTCCATCAGTTCGCCGAGCCGGAACCCCAGCAGGATGCCCTGCTTCACCCACACGTTCACCTTCCATTCGCCGTCCGCCTTGTCGGCGGCGCGAATGTCACCTCGTGTGAGCGCCTCGCGAAAATCGCCAAAAACACCGCGTGCGCCATTGACGTTCCTCGCCTCCGGCCCCAGGGCGTATAGCCGCTCGATACCTGCTTGCAGTGGGTGCATGCCCGCTCAGTATAGATGCTTGTCTCTTAACCCGCCCAACAAACGCCTGAGTTTTCCACTGCACATTCCATCCAACCGACCGGGAACTTGCATCTCATTTTTGTGGACTCTCTGCGCCCGATGCTTGGCCGCACCCTCGTGCTCGTCGCCCATCCTGACGACGAGGCTGTGGGCTGCGCCGGATTACTGCAGCGGATGGCCGATCCCATCGTCGTCTTCGCCACCGATGGCGCGCCGCACTCCGACAACTTTTGGAGACAGTACGGCTCACGGGAGGCCTACGCCTGCGTCCGCGCCGAAGAAGCCGAGCGTGCGCTTGCGGCCGTTGGAGTGACGCACTTTCATTTGTTGTCTGACGACGAGCCCTGCGTCGATCAGGAACTCTACCTCAACCTGGCTCCGGCTCGCCAACAACTCTGCCAACTGATCGAGGCGGAACTGCCACAAGCGATTCTGACGCACGCCTACGAAGGTGGACATCCCGATCACGACGCCTGCGCATTCCTTGCTGCACAAGCGGGCAAGCATTATGGCCTGCCAGTCTGGGAAATGCCGCTGTATCACCGCGCTACGGGTGAAGTCGCGCGCCAGTCCTTCATTGTCCCTGACAAGCAGCAACTCATTGAACTGACCCGCGAGGAACTCGTTCGCAAACACGACGCATACACCGCTTATGTCTCACAGGCCGTTGTACTCGCCGACTTCACCGCTGCCGTCGAGCGTTTTCGTCCAATGCCGAACTACAACTTCGCTCGCGCTCCTCACGCCGGCGTCCTGAACTACGAAGCCTGGCAATGGCCGATTTCGGGTTCCGACCTCTGTCGCGCCTTCAGCGCCTTCCTGCAGCGCCCATCCCAACCTGCGAGAGATTTGAAATGGGGAACCGTAGCCTGATCGTTTCCATCGAAAAAAAAGTACGCCGGATCCTATATGTCGCCTACCCGCTCTTACCTGTATCGAGGGAAAGCTGCGGCGGAGCCGAGCAGATGCTTGCGGTCGTCGAGAGCGAAATCGCCAACCGCGGACACTTCACTACCATCGCCGCGTGTTCCGGTTCGCAGGCCAGTGGCGCTACGTTTTCCACCGGACGCGAAACGACAGAGCATGATCGCTTCACCGAGCGCGACGCCGAGCACCAGGTTCGTATCCTCGATCTACTGCAACGTACTCATTCCACTTTCGACCTCGTTCACGACAAGAGCGGAAGCTTTTGGCGACGCGCCGCCGAGTGCAACGTCCCCGTACTCGCGACATTGCATCTGCCTCGCCACTTCTATCCCGGCGAATCATTCCGCAACCTGCCGCCAAACCTTTACTTCAATTGCGTTTCGGATATGCAGAGCCGCTCTTTTTCAAATGTCAGGAATGTTCTATCGGTCGTTCGCAACGGCATCCAGGTCAAACAATTTCCGTTCACGCCGGAAAAAGAAGACTACTTACTTTGGATGGGACGCATCTGCGAAGAGAAAGGACCGCACGTCGCCATCGAAGTCGCCCAACGCACCGGGCTTCCGCTCGTGTTAGCAGGACAGGTGTACCCGTTCACTTACCACCAGTTGTTTTATAACGCTACCGTTCGTCCTCATCTTGGCGGTTCGAATCCACCCATCTGCTTCATCGAAACACCGACGCTGGAAACGAAAATTCGATTGCTCCGGAATGCCCGCGCCCTGCTGGTCCCTAGCCTTGTCGAAGAAACGTCGTCATTGGTTGCGATGGAAGCCATGGCCTGCGGCACTCCCGTTATCGGCTCGCGTCGTGGCGCTATTCCCGAAGTTGTAATCGATCAACTGACCGGATTTATCGTAGACGATGTAGACGAAATGGGTGAGGCAGTCTGGCGCATTGGCGACATCAATCCTCACGCCTGTCGCGTCCACGTCGAGACCAACCACTCATCGTCGCGGATGGCTGAGGAATACGAAGCTCTCTATGAAGACGTTCTCGCGCTTGAAGCCGGCCGCAACAGCTCGCAGGCGGCTTAAACCGCAATCGGTCTCAGAACTCCCGCTTCGCTCGCGATCTTCTCCAGCTTAGCCTTTGTCTCTCTCTTTACCGGCACCATCGGGAGACGATAGTTCTCTTCGATCCTGCCCATCATCGCGAGCACAGCCTTCACCGGACCCGGATTCGATTCCAGGAAATTTGCCTGCATTAGCGGTAAGAATTTCTTCTGTAGTGTGCGCGCCTTCTCCCAATCGTTCACCAACGCGGCGCGAGCCAACTCGGCCATCTCGCGCGGAATCTCATTTGACGCCACCGACACGATGCCCACGCCGCCCAGCGAAATCACCGGCAATGTCACCGCATCGTCACCGGAAAACACTGAGAATCCTTCCGGCACCCCGGCGCACACATCCGCGATATGGCTAATATTGCCGCTCGCTTCCTTGACGGCGACGATATTCTTGAACTCCGCCAATCGCACCAGCGTGGCCACTTCGATGTTAACGGCCGTGCGTCCCGGCACGTTGTACAGCATGATCGGCTTGTCCATCGCCTCGGAGATCGCTTTGAAGTGCTGGTACTGGCCTTCTTGCGTTGGCTTGTTGTAGTACGGCGATGCGCTCAGGATTGCGTCCACTCCCTTGCGGTCGGCCACTTCTTTCGCCTTACTCACAGCTTCGCGCGTGGAATTTGAAGTCGCGCCCGCAACGATCGGCACGCGCCCATTCACCACTTCGATCGTGATGTCGATGACGCGCAACCACTCGTCGTGCGACAGCGTCGGTGTCTCTCCCGTTGTTCCGCAGGGAACCAGGAAGTCGATCTTCGATTCCACCTGCCACTCGACCAAACCGCGCAAAGCCTTTTCATCAACGGCGCCATCCGACTTGAACGGGGTCACCAGTGCTGTTCCGCAACCACGCAACTTCGCCATAACTACCTCAATTCACGCCAAACATCCTTGAAATCGTAAAAGCCCCGCTTGTACTGAATCCACTCGGCCACTTTCACCGCGCCTTCGGCAAATCCGCGTCGCGACTTCGCCGAGTGCGACAAGAACACCACATCGTTCTCCGATTCCAATCGTAACTCGTGGTCGCCAACAATGTTCCCTTCGCGCACCGACTCGATCTCCACCGTCATGCCCGAAGCGTCGCGCAGGATATTGTTGATCGCCAACGCCGTGCCCGACGGCTTGTCCTTCTTCTGCGCGTGATGCCGCTCCAGCATTTGTCCGGAATAACCAAGCTTCAGCGCCGGCGCTGCGGCCCTCATCACATCGAAGAAGAGATTCACGCCGATCGAAAAGTTCGCCCCGAAAACGAAGCCGATGTCGTACCGCTTCACCACCTCGCGCACATGATCCATCTGGTCGTACCAGCCAGTCGTTCCCACCACCATGCTTGCGCCCGCCCGCGCGCAGGCCTCAATGTTAGAGAGAATTGCGTGCGGCGTGGTGAAGTCTATGACAACATTCGTGTTAATGAGCGCATTCGCCTGTACCGCAGCCCCACCCGCATTGTCGGCGCTTCCCACCGCATGCACGTTGTGGCCGCGCTTGCGCGCGATCTCCGCCACAAGCGACCCCGTTTTTCCTTTGCCCAGTACCAGGATGTTCATGCGTATGCGAAAACGTCAGGATCAGGATCCGCGAAAAAGATGTCGTGCAATTGCTTTACCGCGCGCGGCACATCGTCTTCTTCTATAACAAAAGTAAGGTTGATCTCCGATGCGCCCTGCGAAATCATGCGCACGTTGATACCGCTGACCGCGCTGAAAACCTTGCCCGCCACGCCCGGCGTTTCTCGGATATTCTCGCCCACCAGGCACACGATAGCTTTGCGCCCTTCATATTTTACGTCGCCAAGCTTCTGCAGATCGGCGGCTATCGCTGGAATCGCCTCGTTCGAGTCGACGGTCAGCGATACGCTCACTTCTGACGTCGACACCACGTCCACGGGACACCGATGACGGTCGAACACTTCGAAGATCGATCGCAGGAAACCGTGCGCGCCCAGCATACGTGTCGCAACAATATCAATGATTGTGATCCGTTTCTTCGCCGCAATCGCCTTAAATGGATTCCGGCAGTGCGGTGCGCGCATGGTGATCACCGTTCCCTCATTCGAAGGATTGCGCGAATTAAGAATTAACACCGGAATGTTCTTCTGAACCGCTGGCAGCAGCGTTGCCGGATGCAGCACCTTCGCTCCGAAGTACGCCAACTCCGCCGCTTCCTCGAATCCAATGTTCTTGATGCGCAGAGCGTTCGAGCACAGGTTCGGATCGGTCGTCTTCATTCCATCGACATCAGTCCAGATCTCGATGCGCTCCGCCTCCAACCCTGCCCCAACAATTGCCGCCGAGAAA
>Ga0075355_1000058_pt1 | contig 14144 bp, 16 predicted proteins | sample WestPond_Cattail_6_FD_120069 | JGI IMG/M metagenome (GOLD analysis project Ga0075355, IMG submission 120069) | Natural and restored wetland microbial communities from the San Francisco Bay, California, USA, that impact long-term carbon... | ecosystem: Environmental > Terrestrial > Soil >...
AACCTGCTGAGCGCGTTGAACTTGCTGACAACTGTCTTTGTTTGCAACACGGATGTGGACGTAACCAAGCCTAAGTCATTGATTCCAAAGATACGGACATCAAAAATAAATCGTTGTTTCCCATGGCAACAGGTTAACGATCTTGCTAACAGTCGAGCTAAGTCCTTTGTTCAACGGATTTTACCCGCAACTCGTTGATTCCATTAGACCGAGTTTCTTTTTTTGGATGGGGATCAGGTGGTCTGCCAACGATGGCTGCTTTTAATGTGGTACGTCCATCGGCACCAGCACGTCGCACAGGTCGCCGATCGCCTGCCGCTGTTCCCCACTGATATCGACAAACTGGATGCCGTACTGCTCCATCTTGCGGTGGCGGACCATGCCGTAAACCTTCATCGGATGCGGCGCCGTCGGCAGGTTGAACTCTACCGAGATGATCTCCCCTGCCGTGAGTTCTCCCGACGTCAGCTCCACGCCGATGCCGCCTTCGCTCATGTCCGTGGACGTGCCGTTCAGGTGGACGCTGATGCCGCTGCGCGTAACGCGAACGATCACCGGAACCACGATCTTATACCGCTGCAGAGTGCGCGTAATCGGCCACTTCAGCGTATGTCCGGGGCCGATCAGTTGTTCGATCTCCGCGATCAGCTTGTTCTGATTTTCGCCCTTGTGAATGCAGCCATCGCTCATCTCGAGCACGCGCTCCACGATCTGCGACGGAAACGTGGTCACCACGAGGATCTTCGCATCGGGCTTGGTGCGCTTGATCTGGTCGACGAACGTGACGTCGTTCACGCCCGGAAATGGCTGGTCCAGCATAACCATGTCGACCTGGACAACGTTCAACAGGTCGAACGCTTCCTGAGCGCTGGCGGCGGTGTAAACGTTGTATCCGAACGCCTCGAGCAGTCCGCGCCGCCGATCGAGTTCAAAGTCCTGATCGTCGATGTACAGAATCGACTTCTTCGTCTCGCGCCCGATCTGGATGCACCGCACCCCGAACTGGCCTTCGCGCTCCGTCCCCGGCTCGCCGACCCAAACGACTTCGAAACGTCCTTGCTTATCGCCGTTCTGGATGCCCAGAATGCCACCAACTCGCACCGGATGCTGCAGCATCTTAAGGCGCGCGCCCATCGGAGAAATGTCCAGCGTCTGGACCGTCTCCATGAACATGTGCCCCGCGTCGTCCGAGCCCCAAACCAGGGCGGTAAGACGAAGCGGCGTGCGCTCCTCGGTACGATAGGTCATGTACCGCGATAGTACGGAATCTCCGTAACCGCTACAAATTACGGGAGTAACCCAAAATGGGAATGGTCAACAACGAAGAGTCGAACGGGGCACGAAGCCCCGTCTACGGCCAGTTGGTGCGGGGTTTCGGTGTGAGGTCGGGTGCCGGAATGTTCGCCGGGACGGACGACGTGGTGCCCGTCGCCGCTTGTGCCATCGGATGGTCGGGGTCGCTGACGGCGAACGGCTTTGTCTTAGACACGGCCTCGGACGCGAACTTGGCCACGTGCTGGGCAGCCTCCGAATCGCCGACGTTCGTGCCGGCTTCGGCCACGATGGGCAACACTATGCGCAATGCTTCGATTTCTTTCTCGAGCCGCTTGATTTCAAGCTCCTTCGAACGAAGCAGAGCCCGTAGCGATTCGTAAACAGAATTCATGATGGTTAACTCCAAGTTATTGTCGCGGAATATAACACGGTTTGCATCTATTCTGCACGAAAGTTCACATCTGGCGGTTGTTGAAAAGGCGTCCTTCTTCTTACTTGAACTTCTACACAGGCATCACCAATAATGGTGCAGCAAAGGGAGTCCAGCGCCACTTACCCCCGGTGACCGAGAAGTACAACCCGAATAAAGATTACTTCCGCTTTCGGATGCGCAGCACCTCGTCTGCGTCCCAGGATTGGGAAGTCCTGCAAGCTGTTGTGGGCTTTGCCTTTACCGTCCAGCAGGAGTACCTCCGTCTGCGTCGCGATACCAGCGCCATGCTGGATGCCATGGCCCAGCAGATGGCCAGCGTGCAGGCGGGCTATCCGGCGGCCCTGCAACGTATTGTCGCCAGTGCCCACAATTTAACGGAAGCCTCCGGTGCGGCCATCGCGCTGGGCAACGAGCAGGGCATGGTTTGCGTGGCACGCAGCGGTGCCAGTTCCCCGCCGCTGGGATCGCGGCTGGACGCAAGGTCGGGGTTGTCGGGTGAATGTATCCGGACCTGCGAACCTGTGATTTGCATGAACGCGACAGCCGATCCGCGGGTGGACTATAAGGCCTCAGTCGCGCTGGGCATTAAATCGATGGTCTACCGGCCCATCCTGAACAAGGGCAAATTGATTGGCGTGCTGGCAGTCTTCTCGTCGCTGCCACAACACTTTTCGTATCGGGACCTCAATTGCCTGAAATGGACGGATGAGCTGATCTCGGAGGCACTGCAGGGGCATGACGAGAAAGTCGGGATTGCGGCGCTCATCCGCGAAACATTCGTGCCGGATGTGATCATTCCGCCGCTCACGCCGGCGCCGCAAGCTCCACCGATCGAGTCTCCGATCGCACCGGAAGTACCGAAAGCAAAGAAGGCATTGCCCGAAGCGATACTGACGGTAGAGATGCCGAAGGTAATCGAGGCGGCGACGGTTGCGATCGAACCGCCCCGGCCGAAGGAGCCGCCGACGTTTGTCGGGCGCGTGGTGGACGAGTCGGTAGACGACGAACTGCCAAGCTTCGATCTGAAGGAACAGCCGTACGATAGCCCGGTTCCGATGCTGGTGGCCGCGATCATGGTGCTGGCGTTCCTCGTGGTGGTAGGGCTGATGTCTTACTTCCGGCTGATGCCGAAAACGCCGACGCCAAAAACTGCGGTGGCTAAAAGTGCGCCGCAGACCGCGGCTCCGTCAATTCCACAACGAGTAACGCCCGAACCGCCGACCCAGGCGCCGTCTGCGCCCGACATGCCAGAGGCAAACCCGACGGATGAAGTGTCGCCGAACACGAAGCCGGTGTCTGACTTCCCGAGCGGGATGTCGTTTCAGTCATCGTCAGCGAAAGCGACGCTGAGTATTCCCTTGAAGCAGCCGATCACCTACCAGGGATTTGCGATTAAGAATCCGGAACGCCTCTACTTCGACCTGAAAGGCGCAACGCTGGTGGGAGCAAAGGGCACGTCGGTAATCGTGAACTCGGGGCTGGTTTCGCGCATTCGTATCTCGCAGCATAGCGTCGACACAACCCGCATTGTCTTCGACTTGCGCGAGCCGGTGGACTTCTACGCCGTACAGAGCGTAAATCCGCAGCGGCTGAGCATTGAGCTGCATCCGAAAGGGAGCACTGCCGGAGCGACGCGAGCCGCCGTTCCGGCAAGCAATGTCACGATCGTCATCGATCCCGGACATGGCGGGCATGACCAGGGCGCCATCAGTGAGAGCGGTTTGATGGAAAAAGACGTCACGCTCGATCTGGCGCGACGACTCGGCGCATTGCTGGAGAAACGGCTGGGAGCGAAGGTTGTTTACACGCGTACGACGGACGAGTTCGTATCGCTTGCCGATCGCGTTACCCTGGCAAACAATTCCGGGGCAGACTTCATGATTTCCATCCACGGCAATTCGAGCTCGTATCGGAGTGTGCGCGGGCTGGAGACCTACTATTTTAAGAATACCCAGGACGCTCTGGCGCTTGCCGCCGACGCTACACGGACCGCCCAGCCGGATGGCGATCTGGACGCGGCGCGCAGTTTTGCCAGCGACGTCCATCGCGCCCTGCTGCGCGGCTTGGACGACGGAGCCACGAAAAATCGTGGGCTGAAAACGGCGCCATTTGTCGTGTTGCGCGACGCGCACATGCCGGCGGTTCTTGCAGAGGTTGCCTTCATCTCCAGCCGCAAAGACGCGAAGCATCTCCAGTCTTCCAACTATCGCGACAAGGTTGCCAAGGCGCTCTACCAGGGCATCGCGAACCACGTGGCGCGGCGCGACGGGCGTATACTCTCCGCAACAAATCTGCGCGCTTCTTCATCTACTATCGCTGCGCGCTAAAGTCTCTCGGGAGCCTCCCTTGAACGACAAAGTAGCTCTTATCAGCGGCTGTTCCAGCGGCATCGGTCTGCTCACGGCAGTGGAGCTGGCCACGCGCGGATATCGCGTGGTTGCCACCATGCGCAACCTGGACCGGCGCGAACGCCTCGACCTGGCAGTGGCTCAGGCACGAGTTGCCGAGCGCGTAGAAGTCCGACAGCTCGACGTCACGAACCAGGAATCGATCAACGCGGCAGTAACGGGCGCTATGGCTGACTACGGCTGCATCGATGTCTTGGTGAACAATGCCGGCTTTCCGCTGGCCGGGTTCGCGGAAGACGTGCGCCTGTCTGAGTTAAGAGAGCAGTTCGACACCAATTTCTTTGGCAGCGTGGCGGTCACCAAGGCCGTGCTTCCCTGCATGCGCGCCCGCAGATCGGGGCACATCATCATGATTTCGTCCGTCGCGGGACGCGCGGGGCAACCGTCGCTCTCGAGTTACGCGTCGTCAAAGTGGGCTCTTGAGGGATGGACCGAGTCACTGCGCATGGAAATGTACAGCCTCGGCATTCGCGTGGTGCTGGTGGAACCCGGAGCGCACGAAACCGATATCTGGCATCGGAATGCGCGGCTCGCCAAAGGCACTACCGACGGCGCGTCGCCGAATGCCGAGCGTGCCCGGCGTTTTCGCGACTTCGTGCAGAGTGGCGCGATCAAACGAGAAGACCCCGCCGCGGTCGCGAGACTGATTGCGCGAGTGGCCGCTGATCCCAACCCGAAATTGCGCTACCTCATCGGCCGCGATGCTTTCTTACAGGTTGTATTGAAGTCGCTGGTACCGTTCCGCGTGTACGAGCGGCTAATCACGAAAGCTGTGAAGATCAACTGACAGCCTCATCGCCTGTAAAATCAGGACAGTCCCGGAGGTCCCGTGCGTACTCTTCAGATACTTTTCGCCTTATTGATCGTCGCATCGTTTGCTTTCGCCCAGGCCAAGCGCCCAGCGTCTTCCCCTTCCCCAAAGCACGCACTCCCGCAAACGGTCGAGCAGAAGCAACAAATTCAGGATGACATGGAAGCAATTCAGTCCCTGCACAACAAGGACATTGACGCCTCAATGGCGCTTGACGAGAACGCACTCGAGTCGCTGTGGACTGACGACATTGTCACCATGCATCCGGCGCAACCGCCGGTGATGGGCAAAGCCGCCAACATCGCCAAATTGCAGGCCGACATCGAGCAGATGAAGGGGCAGGAAATTCTCGCCTTCAATGAAGAGTGGCAGGAGGTTCGCATCGCTGGTGATTGGGCGTATGAATGGGGCACCATCAGCGGACGCACTCGTCCGTACAACGAACGAAGCGAAACGTCGTATCGCTATAACGCGGTACGAATTCTGCAGCGACAGCCCGACGGAAGCTGGAAAATCGCGCGCTCGATATATAACGACGCGCTGCCAACGGCACCGCCGAAGCCGATCGAAAAGCCGCAAGAGAAAAAGGACGATAACAAGCTGAAAGACTAGCGCCAAGGACTTAGTTAGTCTTAACTTCCTGCCGCTGAGCTCTCGCTGCCGATGCGGTGCTTCCAGTGTGACCACACGAACCAGACTGCACCGATTACGATAATGCCGAGGATGACGGCATCGAAACGGTGAAACCACTCTTTGAGGCGAGGATCTTTGTCCCACTTTTCGCCGAGACGCATGCCGATCCACGCCAGCATGAAGCACCACGGCCATGAACCGACGAAAGTAAATACGTGAAAACGGACCTGCCGCATCTTGGAAATTCCAGCAGGAAGCGCGATAAACGTTCGCACGACCGGAAGCAGGCGGCTGATGAAGACAGCCCAATCTCCCCACTTATCGAAGAAGCGGTCAGCCCAGTGCAGTTCCTTTTCACTCAGGAATATGTAGCGCCCGTAACGTTCAACCAGAGGTCGTCCGCCGTAGTAGCCGATGTAGTAAGCGACAAGCGATCCGAGGTTGCAGCCGAGCGCGCCTGCGGTTGCGACCCAGAACAGGCTGAAGCGCCCGGTGTAAACGAGGTAGCCGGAGAACGGCATGATGACTTCGGACGGCAGCGGAATGCACGCCGACTCGATAGCCATCAACAGCACAACGCCGGCATAGCCACCGGCGGAAATCACGGCGATGATGAAGGTGCTTAGAACTTCAATGATCTTGGCTATCATTCATTCCTGCGGCAGCCACACCGATGCCCAGTCTCAGCGTTGTTGGCCGCTTCTTCCACTTAGAATTCTTCGGAGTCCTGCGTAAACGTGTAACCTGGAAGCGACACGCCTTCGTTCGTCTTTTGAACCTTCACGCGCGTGGTGTCGCTGGATGCCGCGGTCGCGTCGGCGCGGCGCAAGATGGCATATTGCGAGAAAACCTCGCTGTAGAGTTTGGTCACCAAGTAGTTGGTGGCGTCGGTGTCGTTGCGCCATACCTGACCGATTTGAATCGTTTTCACTGCCATGCAGTTTTCAGGTTAATTGCTCACACAAGGCAGGTCAATCAGCCCGCATCCGATCACTAACGCGCTCTGCTAGAATCGCATCGTAACTGCGGAACAGGACGCACTCACAAACACAGTGTCCCTGTCACCAAGGCAGTCGGGAAAGCACATGGCTGAAACCGGTAAACACTCCGCTCGCCGTCAGTTCGTCAACTTCGCATTTTTCAAAGTCAATCCCGAATGGCGCCGCTTATCGATAGATGAGCGCCACGAGCACAAGCAGGAAGCGACTCGCGTCCTCCATCGCTGGAACAACGAGGACATGCGCATTCTCACCTACTCGAATATGGGCTTGAGCGCTGACGCCGAGTTCATGGTATGGCGCATTTGCTACTCGCTCGACTGCCTGAGTTCGGCACATACCGACTTCATGAAGACGAAGTTCGGCGGATACGTACAGAACACGCACTCCTTTCTTGGCATGACCAAGCGATCGCAATACCTAATCGGTAACGAGCAGGACCACCACTTGCACGATTACATCAAACCCGGCGGCACGCGCTACCTCACGGTGTATCCATTCACCAAGACGCGGGAATGGTACTTGCGAGCGTTCGAGGACCGGCAGCGCATTGTGGCAGAGCAGATCAAGGCACTCGGAGAATTTCCGCGCGTGCGCATGAACAGCGTGTATTCCTACGGACTCGACGACAACGAGTTTGTCATCGCATTGGAGAGCGACCATCCCGAGGACATCGTCGATATGGGTATGCGACTGCGCGAGGTGGAGAACTCCGTTTTCGTCCTGAAAGATACTCCCCGCTTTACGTGCATCAAGGTACCGCCCGAAGAAATGCTGGACAGGATCGGCTGATGCCCAAGGGAATGATCACTCGCCAGCCTACGAAGTCAGGCCGCCACGAAGGCGCAAAGAAATTTGCCGGACGGCCGGTGCTCCCGACGGCGAATCCGAAGAAAGCTGCGTCGGTACTGCCGGGATCCGCTCCGAAGCAGGCGCCGAAAAAGGCGGCCAAAACTACCAAGGGATATAACCCGATAGCTCCGGAACGTGTGGCGGAGATCCTGAAGCGGCTCAATGAGCGCTACGGCAACGTCACCTGCGCACTGCATCATTCGAACGCATGGGAACTGCTGGTGGCGACGATACTCTCGGCGCAATGTACCGACGTGCGTGTGAACATGGTCACGCCCGGGCTGTTCAAGAAGTATCCGACGCCGAAGCACTTCGCTGCGCTGAATCCCGAAGAACTGGAAGACGACATTCGCTCGACTGGATTCTTCCGCAATAAATCGAAGTCGATCGTGGGCGCTGCGAAAGCGGTAGTCGAAAGGTTCGGCGGCGAGGTTCCGAAAACTATGGACGAGTTGCTCACGATTCCCGGAGCCGCTCGCAAGACGGCCAACGTCGTACTTGGATCGTGGTTTGGCATCGCGGAAGGAGTTGTCGTCGATACGCACGTACATCGCATTTCGCGACGACTGGAACTGACCAAGAACGACGATCCGCCGAAGATCGAGCAGGACCTGATGCAGGTGATCCCGCGCGATCGCTGGATCCTCTTCTCGCACCAGGTGATTCATCACGGGCGCGCACTGTGTGTCGCCAGGAATCCGAAGTGCGCGGAATGTCCGCTGGAAAACATCTGTCACGCGGAAGATAAGACGTGGTCCACGGTGGAACAGCATAAGGGCGCGAAGTAAATTCGCCTTAGGTTGGTCTTTTCCAGACAACTACGCGATCGCCCGCTCCCATCCCAATTAGACCGAATCCAATGGGAGGGTGTCTTGAGCAAACTGGAACGGTTACGCCAGGAACGCGAGCAAGTCGGCGCCCTTCTGCAAAATGCGCGCCTCTACTCTGACACGCGCGAAGTATTGGAAAGGCTGGCGTCCGACCTCGACAACCAGATCGACGAAGAACTACCCAACCTGCTGTCGAAATCGCACTCCGCAACCGACTCGGAAGCTGCGGAAACAACCCGTCAACCTTGTGATTTAATAGCGGGATGCCGATCCGCACCGAGTTTGACGTCCTCCGCGACTTGAAATCGGCGGCCCGTAGCGCGCCCACGGTCCACGTGTTAATGGCGACCATCTGCCATACATTGTCGCAACGACTGCCCAATTACAACTGGGTCGGCTTCTACATGCTCGATACGAAGGACCAAAGCACCCTCGTGCTGGGACCATTCGTGGGCGCGGCCACGCCGCATACAAGGATTCCGCTGAACCAGGGAGTCTGCGGCGCCGCCGTCAGTGAAGGCAGGACGATCATAGTCGATGACGTGAATGCCGATCCGCGCTATCTCTCCTGCTCGATCGAGACGAAGTCCGAGATCGTGGCACCGGTGTACGTGCGGGGCAAGATCGTCGGCGAACTCGATATCGACAGCCACGTAGCCGCGCGCTTCAAACCGGAGGACCGCGAACTGGTCGAGCAATGCGCTAACATCGTGGGTGAGTACCTGGAGCGCAAGCAAGGATGAGGATCGACAAGGGGCGCGTGCGCGTGCCCGAAATCGGACGTGTATGGCTCAATTCCCCGCCCCTCAATATGCGCCAACTGCGCGGCCGCGCCGTGCTTGTCGACTTCTGGGATTACACTTGCGTCAACTGCATCCGCACGCTTCCCTATATTCAGGCCTGGCACGAGAGCTATAAGGACTTGGGGCTCACCGTCATCGGCGTACACACACCGGAGTTCACGTTCGCGCAGTATGAGTCGAACGTGGAGCGCGGGGTGCGCGAGTTCGGCCTCACCTATCCGATCGTCATCGACAGCGACTTCGAATTGTTCAAGTTGTTCGCGAACCGCGCCTGGCCGTCGAAGTACCTGATCGACAAGGACGGCTACCTTCGCTACATGCACATGGGCGAAGGCGGATACGCCGAGTGCGAGGCGATCATCCAGGAACTGCTTCGCGAAATTCGTCCAGGCATTCAGCTGCCGTCGCTTATGCCTCCGGTGCGCGAGGAGGACGGCCCCGGCGCAGTGTGCCACGTCGCGACTCCTGAACTATATCTTGGACATCGCCGAGGGCGCATCGGGAACGAGTCAGGATTTTTCGAGGATAGAACTGCCGACTATTCCTTTACTGGAGATCCGCAAGAGAACGTCTTCCATGCCTCCGGGCGCTGGCATTCGAGCGCCGAGTACTTCGAAGCCGCGGGAGATGGCAACGATCGGATCGTGATTAAGTACGAAGCCGCATCGGTGAACCTGGTGCTGTCGTCCAACCGCACACCGACGGCCGAAATACGGATCACGCAGGATGGTCAGCCACTTACCCAAGCCACGAAGACCGTCGAAACTCTCTTTCGTGATGGGCAGAGTTACATCGTCGTCGATCGCGCGCGGATGTATGCGCTGGTCGACAATCACGATTTCAGCGCCCACATCCTCGAACTGAGCTTCGCGCCCGGGGCTGCGGCTTACGCGTTCACCTTCACCAGTTGCGTTAATCCGGCGCAGTCGGCGAGGAGGGAGAGCGCATGACCCGCGTCGTCGCCGCGATCATGGTGAAGGAGGGCAATGTCCTCATCTGCCAACGAACGAAACATCAGTCCATGCCGCTGAAATGGGAGTTTCCCGGCGGAAAAATCGAAATCGGCGAGCAACCGCGCGACGCCTTGCGGCGTGAACTTGAAGAAGAACTGGGGATCAACGCCGAGGTGGGTGACGAGGTATCGCGCATCGTGCACACCTATCCGAGCGGCGGCACCGTGGAGTTGCGCTTCTACGTAGTGCGGGGTTTTGCCGGCACGCTGGAGAACCGCATCTTCCGCGACATTCAATGGGTTGATCCCGCTGACCTTCCCCGATATGACTTTCTGGAAGCCGACGAGCCCATCGTGCGCAACCTCGCCGCGGGCAATCTACTGTAGCGCTTGAAGCCGAATCGTGAAGCTGGAGCGGTCCTTATGGAAGTCTCCGCCGAGCGTCCAGAGATAGCTGGATGCCGCATCGACTCGTATTCCATCGAGTTTGGTCTGCACGCCATCTTCGACAGGAAGTCGCTGCCTGCCGACGCCCGATAGTACGATCAAGATGTCTTTGCCTTCTCTCTCGGCGCAGATCCCAACGTTGCCACCTGGTTCCAGGGCTCGCATAAGGATGCTCGCCAGGTTGCCGATGTGTCGCGCCAGTTTCCCCGGATCAGCGCGCACCACAACGTCGTTCGAACAGGTCAATTTGAGCGCGACAACCGCTGCCTCCGCAATCACGGCCAGGTCTTCACCCAGGGTTGAGAGAACCGGCTGCAGTTCAACGTTTTGCAAATCTTCGCCTGGATCCGCTGCTTCCGCCAGTTCACGGACCGCTTTGCTCAACTGCAGGACCGTCCCCGCATGCGCTAGGGCGTCTTCAATCCGCTGGCGGTATTCCTCTTCGCTCCGCTCTTTCAGCAGACACAACTCAAGGCCGCAGTGCATTGCCGTAAGGGGCTGGTTAAAGGTGTGAAACGCCTCCGAGATAAATTCGCGGCGGCTTTCTATCTGTTTCGTGGTCTGGGTTGAATTCTCAGGCAACAACGGAAGACGCCTCCTGGCGGCTCAACACGTATCCAACTCCGCGCACGGTTTGGATCAATTTACGCGGAGAGTTTTCGTCTACTTTCTTACGCAGGTAATTGATATACACATCGACTACGTTCGTGCTGGTATCGAACGAGATGTTCCACACATGCTCGATAATCATCGCTCGCGTGATGCAGCGGCCGCTGTTGCGCATCAGGTATTCCAGAAGAGCGAACTCCTTTGACGTCAAGTCGATTCTCTGCCCCGCGCGCTCCACCCTGCGCTCCACACGATCCATTACCAGGTCGTCGACCTGCAGAGTGGTCTGTGCCGGCAGTTTCCCTCGGCGCAGCAGGGCCCGTACGCGGGCTGAAAGTTCGGAGAACGAGAATGGCTTGGTGACGTAATCGTCGGCGCCCTGGTCTAATGCGCTCACGCGATCCTCCACGCGGGAACGTCCGGTCAGCACCAGGATGGGCATCACATCGCGGGCGGCGCGGACGTCGGACAGCACCGCCAGGCCGTCCTTCTTGGGCAGGTTGAGGTCGAGGACCAACAGGTCGTAGTCGTAAGCAACGGCAAGGTCGCGGGCGGCCTCACCGTCGGAGGCAACATCCACCGCGTAGTGCTCGGACTCCAGTCCCTTGCGCAGGAAAGTCGCCAGGGGATTGTCGTCTTCCGCGATGAGAATTCGCATGGCCCAACGATTCTGCCCGTCCATAGCCTTTTTCTCAGTGACGTATGCCACAATCCACACTAACGATCCCGTTTCCGAACCGAGTACCAAATGGGGATTCAAGCCCTTCCGCCGTCCGCCCGATGTACCTCGTGAGAACCGACCATGACGGATTTAAGGCCCAAGCTGTTGATCGTGGATGACGAAGCGCCTATTCGCAACTTCCTCACCGACGCGGTCGCGGAGTACTGCGCGGACCTGCTCGCCGTTACCGATGTCAAAGAAGCATTCCGCGCACTGGAAACCGGCCACTATGATGTCGTGCTGGCCGACATCTGTATGCCAGGATGTTCCGGCATGGACCTGCTCTACCTGGCGCAACAGTTCAAATGGGATTCCGCGATCATCCTGATGACGGGACACGCCAGCATGGATGTGGTTGCGAGCAGTGTTCGGCTGCACGCCGCCGATTTCCTGCTCAAACCGTTCACAGTTAACGATGTCATGCACTCGGTCACCCAGGCGTACCAGAAATTGATCGTGCGCCGTGAACAACAGAAACTGGCTGTTCAACTTCGCTCCGGACTGCAGGAGCGTACCGAACAACTGGAACTGGCTCAACGGACGATACGCGACGCTTACCGGTCCTCGCTGGAATCGCTGATCGCAACCCTGGAAGCCCGTGAACCCGAAACCTACGCCCATTCGTTCCGCGTACGCACCTATTCCGTGCACCTGGCGACTCTAATGAATTATCCCGCCCATCACATTCCCAGGCTTGCCTATGCGGGGCTGTTGCACGATATCGGCAAGATTGCCGTGTCGGACGAGGTCCTGCTGAAACCGGGACGCCTTACGGCAGACGAATTCGCTCGTTTGCGGATACATCCGGTGGTTGGGGAAAGGATTGTGCGGCGCATGGGCTTCCTGCAGGACGAAGCCAAACTGATCCGCCATCATCACGAGCACTGGGACGGAACCGGTTATCCCGACGGCCTCAGGGGTGAGGAGATTCCCTTGGGCTCGCGCTTGTTTGCGGTTGCGGACACCCTTGATGCCATGACCTCGAACCGCTGCTATCGTTCTTCGTTGACGGTGGTGGACGCGCAAAAGGAGGTCGCGCGCTGTGCCGGCACCCAATTCGATCCACGGATCGCGGACGCCTTCTCCACTGTATCCCCCGAGATGTGGATCATGCTTCGCCAGCGTTCCGACGCCGCGGCTAATGCTGCGACGATCCAGGATCCCACCCGGAGCAATCTTCGCGGCCCCGCTCTAGAGCTACTTGAACTTTTTCCATCAATTGCCTGACTGTAAATGGCTTGGCCAGGAAGTAACAATTCGGCGGCAACGCTTTCGTCTCCAACAGCTTCTGTTGCGAAAATCCCGACATGTGGATGATGGCAACGTTGGGATAGCGAACGGCGAAGAAACCCATCAGATCTTCGCCGCTCATTCCCGGAGCACCGATATCGGTAATCACCAGGTCGATGATCCGCTCGGAGTTCTGGCAGAGCGTCAATGCCTCGCTTCCGTCCTTCGCCTCCCAGACCTCGTGTCCCTTATCGCGCAGCACCGTGGCGGCCAGCGAGCGGATCAACCTGTCATCTTCAATCAGGAGAATCATCTTCGCCAACTGCGGATCTTCCGCCGCGGAAAGTTGAACAGAATTAGGCTTTGGCAGATAAACCTTGAAGGTGGTTCCCTCGCCCGGTTCGCTATAAACCCAGATGAATCCTCCGCTCTGCTTTACCGCTCCATACACGGTCGAAAGCCCCAGACCCGACCCCTTGCCGACGGGCTTGGTCGTAAAGAACGGCTCGAAGATATGTGGCCGCACCTCGGAGGGAATACCTGTTCCAGTGTCCGTGACTGCCAGCATGGCGTAATCGCCAGGCGTGACCTGGACGTGCTTCAACACATACTCATCGTCAAGATGAACGCTGCGCGTTTCGATGATCAGTTTGCCTCCGCCAGGCATCGCATCGCGCGCGTTTACCGCCAGGTTCACGAGCACCTGGCTGAATTGTCCCGGATCGAACAGCACCTCGCCGGCGTCGTCGGCGAGCAGGGTCACCAGATCGATATCCTCGCCAATCAGTCTGCGCAACAACTCGAAAGCCGCGGTGACACCCTCATTGAGGTCCATCAGCTTCGGCTGCATGATCTGGCGGCGGCTGAAGGTGAGCAATTGCTGCGTGGTTTGGGCAGCGCGCTCCGCCGCACCGAGGATGCCTTCGACATAGCGCCGATGCACACCCTCCGGCACCTTTTTCAACAGCAGGTCTCCGTAACCCTGAATAGCGGTAAGCATGTTGTTGAAATCGTGTGCCACGCCGCCTGCGAGCCTGCCCACCGCCTCCAGTTTCTGCGCCTGCGCCAACTGCCGTTCCAGCGCTCGACGATCGGTGGTATCCCGCAGGATGAGCAAATGGTGTCCCGGCCGGAAGTTAGCA
>Ga0075355_1000059_pt1 | contig 14120 bp, 10 predicted proteins | sample WestPond_Cattail_6_FD_120069 | JGI IMG/M metagenome (GOLD analysis project Ga0075355, IMG submission 120069) | Natural and restored wetland microbial communities from the San Francisco Bay, California, USA, that impact long-term carbon... | ecosystem: Environmental > Terrestrial > Soil >...
AGCGGAATGTCCGCTACCGATCTGGTCGTAGATGAAGACATTGAAGCCAAGCCTCGCCAGCGACTCGTAGTAGCGCTCCACGACCGCCGGGTGGTCGACGCTGTAAGAACCGGGGCCTCCGTGGAGAAGGACGATGGGTGCTGGCGTGGCGGGTGGCGTGGCGGGGTAATGGATGTAGGCGATGTGCGAGCCGGTGGGGAGAGTCCAGGATTGCGGTGCGTGGTCGGAGGCGAGGGCGCTGCCGGTGATTGGGTCAAACGTAAACGACGGGATAAGGCCCGCAGATATTCGATGGGCTTACGACGTGGTGCTCGTCACCCAATGAGACTCAAAAACTCGCAGGCCAAAATTGTAGAGGAAAGGAACCTACTGATGAGAAGTGGATACTGGAATTTGCTCATCCTGTTTTTTGTAGTCGCTGCGTCGTCGACTAGTGCTAGTGCGCAGTGTTGTCTTTACCCTACTGGTGAGACGTCGCACGTAGCTGGCCACTACCTAATTACCGTTACAGCCTTTCAGATGAACATTTTCGACGCGTATGGTTTCAACTTGAACGGCCTCACAGTCCAGGAGAGCAGTCCCTACGCAGGCAATAACGATTGTTACTATTCCGGATCACCGACTATGAGTCCAACCTCTACCGTGACCGGTGGCACTTGGATAGTTGGAGGTTATGATCAAAATGGGATAGCTAATAGCGGAGCAAATCAATGGGGTACTGATCTTGATGGAGATTTTGCATCTGTGATAGCAGATATCAGAAGCCACGTCTCCCTTCCGTGCACAGACCATGTACCACAAACGATGAAATCAACTACGGTTTGCAATACAGTTCCAGCTTACGCTTACTACTTCAATACGCAGACGGTAACGATTGACGCCAATACCGTTAAGAATTGTCGCGGCGGCGTATGCGGCACTATTAATTATTGAGGCCGGTAATGCGACACTTGTTCGTGTTCTTCCTGTTGATAGCGCTCGCTGTTAGTCTTACCGCCATTGCCGAAGGGCAAGATGCGCAACCAAGAGATAAATGGAATAAGCCCAAAGTGAATCATGGGAAGGGCTCGGCTACGGTTGAATCTGACGACCCGCGACCCTTGTGGATGGCATTGATCGCGCTGGAAGCTGAGTATGGCTGGATTATTGATTACGAAGAGCCGATCTACTCAGCAGATGAGAGTGTGACAAGACCCAATGCTAAATGGGACTCACTTCATCCAGGCAAGCCTTCCCGGGTTCCGGCTGGAAAGGCGTTTGCCAGTGAGTATCCCGAGAGTCCTGGAGGTTTTAGTGATACCGCTCAGCGCATGTCGGTCTTAAGAAAAGTTGTTGCCGATTATAACCAATCTTCCAATCCAGGGGCGTTTGAAGTTCGTTTTGCGTCGCCTCGACGAATTCACGTTATCGGTTATTCACGAAAAGGAGACAAGACTGCACTCCTAGATCGTGAGGTCACACTTGCGGCAGGCAAGATCGGTGGCCTAGACGCGGTAAAGAATCTGGCTGACGCTTTGTCTCAGGCGAGTGGGGTCAAGGTTGTTTTGGGAGTTATGCCCTTGAATCTGCTTGCACAGGCACAAGTGGATATCAAGGGGACTGCAACTCCAGCTCGAGAGATTCTCGTTGGCATAACTGATGCCACAGCAGTGCCTCTCATGTGGGATCTCTGTTACGACTTCGACAGTGATCAGTACTTCTTGAACCTCCGTGCGCAATCCCAGCCGACGTTTGTCGGTGCCTCAAAATTGGCTACGCCACAGTAACGCACGAAGCCCTTTGATCCTTGCAGTGAGGTGTATCGGGAGCGCAGAAAGCAGATCCCTCACCCGCTGCGCGGGCACGCGATGACAAGAACCTGAGGGTTCGTGGTTCATCGCGGTGCTACGCACCGCCTTGGGAGATTTCCTAGGTCCGCGTACCCCCACCGCTTCGCGGTGGGCTCAAAGTGGTTATGCCCGCTTCGCGGGCACGAACGCCGCTCGTAGATGAAAGCAATCACTTCCCTCAAGAAAAGAAGGGCAAGTCTCCCCAAAAGCAAAGGGGCAGGTCGACGACCTGCCCTTTGCTGGACTTCACGGCGCAGCTAAAGCTGCGCCCTTTCAAAGAACTATGGTGCTTCGATCAGCTCCATCTTTCCGTCTTTCTTGCGGTGCAGCACCTTGACTCTGCCGGCACCGTCGCGGAAGACGAAGACGTCTTTATCGCGGAATTCCGCTTCTTTGACTGCTTCTTCCAGGGTCATGGCTCGCATGGCGACCGAGTCGGTGCTCGGGACGATATGCGGTTCGGCCATGCGGGCGTAGGAAGGGAAGCTGTGGACCACGACCGGCACTGCCGTGGATGCGTTGGCCCCAACAGCCATGCGCATTTCCTGTTGCTGAATCTCCTGGGTATGAACCTCGTTCACCCATTTCTTGCGGGGCTGGCGTTTGATGTTTCTCCAACGAGTGCGATGTTTCACAACTTGTTTTTCGATATGACCCAGCGCTTCGCCGATGGCGACGGTCATGTCCGAGTTGGACTCGGCCGCGCCGACCACCGGATGAATGCGGGTTGAGACGGTAATCTCCGCCTTATAACGCTTCTTTTCGCATGCCAGGATTACTTTGCTTTCGAAGGAGTCCCCGAGAATTCGGGTGAGTTTTTTGAGGCCGTGCTCGACCTGTTTGCGGATGTCAGGAGTTACTTCGTATTGTCTGCCGGTGTACTCAACGTTCATTGATATTCCCTCTGAAAAACCGGACGGAGATTGGGTTCGCGTCCGCGGGATTCACCTGCTTCAAATCACGTTTGCTGCCCTTGCTGGAGCTTTCCCTCCGCCTCGGGTAGCGAACCGCCTGGCTTGCCGGTCGCCAGTTTCCTGCCAGTACCTCCTTTCGCTTGCCATCCCACCATTTAGTGGCGGGAGTCTATTCCTCAAAACCGGACTGCGTCAATCCGGAAACTTTCCAGTTTCCTAACTAGCTAATTCTTTACCCGGCGCTGGTGCGTGCTGGGAATCTTCATTGCGTTTTTTCAGGGCTCCGCAACGGGCTTGCAGCCCTGCTTCGCCCAGCTCGAACGTCGGCCCGCGCGCGACAGCGCGTGCCGCCGTCTTGCTACCTCAGTTCTTCACGCGTCTTTGATGCGTACTCGGAATTTTCATATCCTCCCGGTACTTCGCTACCGTACGTCGCGTGACCTGGATACCCTGCGACTGCAGGATCCGCGTGATCTGCTCGTCGGTTAGCGGACGAGACGGATCTTCTTCGTCGATCAACTTCTTCACGCGGCGTTTCAGGATCAGCAGCGACGTGTTGCCGCCTTCCGGTCCCTGCACGCTCTCGCTGAAGAAGTAGCGCAACTCGAACACACCCTGCGGCGTGTGCGAATACTTGTTGGCGACCGCGCGGCTTACCGTCGAAGGATGAACGCCGATTTCTTCCGCGACTTCCTTGATCATCATCGGCTTCAGGAAATCGATGCCGCGGTCGAGGAAATCGCGCTGGCGATTCACGATTGCGTGGCAAACCTTGGTGATCGTCTGCTTCCGCTGCTCAATGTTTTTGATGAGCTGGATGGCCGATTTGTAGCGCTCTTTAACGTAGGAACGCACATCTTTTTCGGCGGTTTCGCGGTTCAGCAGGCGCTTGTAACTCGTATTCAACCGTAGCTGCGGGACATCGTCGGCGTTGAGCACCACGATGAATTCGTCGCCCTGCTTGATGAATGCGACGTCGGGCTCGATCAATCGCGGCTCGACTACGTTGTAGCGCAGGCCGGGACGCGGGTCGAGAGTACGGATGTAATCCAACGCAGCTTGAATCTGCTCAAGAGAACGGCCGAGCGCGCGTCCGATTTCCTTGAGCTGCTTCATCTGTACGGCACGAAGATGAGTGGAGACGATCTCGATGGAGTCGTGCAGAATCTCTTCCGTGGTGCCGTTGACGCCGGTCTCTTCGCTGATCTTCTTGTGATAGAGAAGCTGGGCGAGGAGGCATCCGCGAAGGTCGCTGGCGCCGACACCGATGGGGTCCATCTGGCGGACCACGGCGATCGCTTTGCGCAGGTCTTCGCGATTGAAGAAGGTGGGAGCGTTGTCTTCTTCGGGAGTCGGCTGAGTTAGCGCAACTGGAGGCGCTTCGACAGGCTCTTCCTTGAAGATGGGAGCGACGTGCGCTTCGACGCCGATGATGGCGGCGGAATCTTCGGATTCGAGGGGAACGCCGAGGTCGTCGTGGAGTCCGAGCAGGGCTTCGGCAGCGGCGGCGGATTCGCCATCGCCCACCATGATGGGCGCGGGTTCGGCGGCGGCCTTGGCGGCGTTCGCGGCCAGGAGTTCTTCCGCCGGATTGGGGGCGCGGTAGTCGACACGCGCTTGCACCATGAGTTCGTCTTCGGTGGCGGCGAGGTAGCCTTCGTCATTGAGGTTGCCGATGACGAGTTCAGCGGCGATACGTTCGGATTCGGTCAGGTGAATCGCGCCGAGCTGCCACATGAGGTGGTCGGTCAGCGTGCTCGGCTTGGAGAGGAAATTTTCGAACGACGGCTTTTCGTAGGACTCGATTTCGTTATTGGTGCGATAGCCGGGATCAAGATACTCCTGGAAGAACGAACCAAAGTCGACCTGCTCGAAGGGGTCTTCCTTGCCCGCATGGACGGGATCGGCCTCTGCTTCTGCCGCCGCAGGCGAGGTTGCCCGGTCGCGGTCTTCTTCACGCGCCGCGACGTCGTCCAGCAAAGGAACCGAGCCGTCGAACTCTTCGAGAACAGGGTTCTCCACCATCTCGGCGGTGATCATGTCCTTCAACTCAATCTTGTTAAGGGCCAGGACCGACACCATTTGCACGAGGCCCGGGGTCAGAATCTGCTTCTGGCTGAGCTTGAGGTTGAGTCTGGGCTGTAGAAGTACCATTCTTAAGTTCTTGTCTAGACGAGACTGAAACTCTCACCTAGATAGACGCGCCGGACCTCAGGGTCGTTGCCGAGTTCCTCAGGTGTACCGGTGCGGAAAATCTTCCCTTCGTTAATGATGTAAGCGCGGTTCGTGACCGACAAGGTCTCACGAACATTGTGGTCGGTAATTAAGATGCCAATGCCGCTGTTCTTCAGATCAAAGATTATCTTCTGCAGGTCGTCCACGGCTATGGGATCAATCCCTGAGAAGGGCTCGTCGAGCAGAATGAAACTGGGAGAAATGCATAGGGCGCGGCCGATCTCAACACGGCGGCGTTCACCACCCGACAGGGCGTAGCCGCGATTCTTGCGGATGTGGCCGAGTCCCAGTTGCTCGATCAACCGTTCCATTCGCTCCCTTCGCTCGTGCCAGGAGATCGGTTGCGCTTCCAGCACGGCCAGGATGTTTTCTTCGACGGTCAATTTGCGGAAGACCGACGGCTCCTGGGGGAGATAGCTAATGCCATAATTCCGGGCCCGGAGGTACATGGGCACGGTGGTGATGTCAGCGCCGTCGAGGACGATCCGTCCCGAATCGGGAGGGGTCAATCCGACGATCATGTAGAACGAGGTTGTCTTGCCGGCACCGTTGGGACCCAGGAGACCTACTACTTCTCCCTGGCTAACGTGGAGACTGACCCCATTTACAACCCGGCGACCCTTATAACTTTTGCCGATTTCTTCGGTCGCCAGTGTCTGCATCTATTTGATAACTCTAGCTTTGGTGACACTTTGGGTGGAAGAACCACCCTCAACCAGCACCCTATCATCGTGACTGAAGAAAGTCAACGAATCGCCGGTAACTTTGCCCCGTTCGGCATCAAAAATGCTAGGGGAACCGCCGGTGAGGCGGAAGCTGCCGTCTTTGGCGGTGTAGGTTAGCTTGTCGCCGGTGCCGCGCCGCTGCCCCTGCTGGACGACGACATGGCCCTCGGCAACGACGCGGTCGAGTTCGCTGGCAGCTTTGGCCGTATTTGACGCGGCAGGCCCATGCGGTTGTAGAAACACGGTGACGTGATCGGCGGTGACGGTGCCTTCCGCGCTGCGCATGATGACTCCACCTTCGAATTTTGCCTGGCGTTGCGAGTCGGTATAAGTCAGCTTCTGTCCGGTGACGTTGACGGGCGTTTGTTTTCCGTTTTGCCCCTGTTCGACGAAGACGGTAGAGACTGCCTTGCCCTGCTGGCCCAGGGCGGTGACGGTGCGTTTGGCGCGATCGAAGTCGATCACGGGGGCTTCGACGATGTTGGAGCCTTGCCAGAGACGGGCGCCTCCGGAGTAGTGGGCGCTGTCGGTGGTGCGCTTGGCGACCATGGTGGCGGCAGTCACGTGGATGGGGTCGGAGGTGGCAAGTAGTGCGCCGTTGGGCTGCGCTTCGAGTTGGGAATAGGTGGTCTTCACCGAGCCTTCGGCGACAGCATCACCGGTCTTGCGATTGATGCGCATGCGGTCGGCGGTGGTGGTAACGCCGTTGTCGCTGACGCGCGGCTCGCCGGTCAGGACAAACATCTCGGTTTGGGGATCGTAAGTCGCCTTCTGGGCTCTGGCGTCCGACGCGCCTTCTCCTTTTTTCGCAGCCGCCTCGGCGTAGCGGAACTCGCCTTCCTGAACAATGTTGGACAGCCCACCGTTCGCGGTCATGGTGAGCGTCAGCACGTTAGAGGTGGTGACCTTGTCGGGCTGGCCGGGCGAGGATGAGACCACCTTCGCGTTCGGCGAGCCGATCATCGAGGTCAACTTGCCCTTCTTGTTGAAGTTGGCGATAAAACGGTCGGCGGTGGCCACGGTGTTGCCGGCGTTTTTGTCGTTCGGCGAAGTCATCGTGATCTGCGCGGCACCGATGGTTTCGGCACGGCGCTGCCCGTTGGTGATCAGCAGATCGACGGCTTGCGACGTCAACGTCGTGGTCTGTCCTTGCGGACGATTCTTCGAGGGCTCCTGAACGAGTTTCACGTTGTCGAGCGCGTGGACTTTGTCGAGGCGTCCATTGGTGGCGAAGTCGAGCAGGACGCGTCCCGCGTTGCCGTGCATGGGCTGATCGCCGACGGCGTCAATCGCGACGCCGCCCGTCATCTCGGCTTTCTGAACCTTGTTCTTAGCGTCCAATCGGGCCTCGGCGCGAGGCGCGGTAACGTGCGCGGTGGTGTTGCCCTTCATGGAGGCGTCGACGTTGCCAGTCGCGAGAAGCTTGTCGACGGTGTTGTCGGGGCGCAGGAACACGGTGAGCGTCTGGCCGGTGATGTCGCTCGCGCGCCGCTTGAGTTCGAAGTCGTTGAATTCTACTTGCGCGGGATCCTTGGTAATCATTCCGCTGCGCGCATTCAAGATCGCGGGATCGGGACCGGGGCGCTCGAGATGAATGTCGGAATGGAAAGTCAGCTTATTGGCTTTGGAATCGTAGGTGGCGCCAATGGCAGAGCCACTCGCCTGCGGAATGCGGAACTCGATTTTCTCGTTGGTGCTGGCCAATCCCGTGTTGCGGTTGAAGACCAGGCCGCTCGTCTTAACGTGGATGGGATTCTTCAGTTCCTTGGGAGGAGCCAGATCGGGGCGCACATCGCCTTCGGCGACACCTTGCAGGTCAATGTGCACTTCGCCGTTGGCACGGATGTCGCCGGTCTTGGGTTCGTACTCAAAGTCAGAGCCGTAGATTTGGTCGAAACGATTGCCCTCGCGTCCATAGATGACAATGTTTACGTCGTGCAGGCCCGCGCTGCCGGCCTTCAACTGCACGGCCTTCGACGCTCGGATGGTGAAGAGTGTGCGGCCACCCTCGGATTTGGAGTAGGCGAAGCCCTCGGTGCTCTGCTGGATGTCGATGCCGAGCTTTTGCGCGTTCTTCTTAATGGCCTTGGAGATGAGGTAACGCGTGTAGTATCCGCGGGCGTAGAAGCCCGCCACCACGATCAGCGAGAGCACGATCGCTAACGCCAGCAGGCGGCGCGCTTTCTGTGTGTTCAGGGCCATGTAGCTTCTATCTTAAGACAGTGGACAGTGCGCAGAGAAAGAGTGGACAAGAAATCGCCACCAGGGCACCGTTCACCTCCCATTTTTCTCGGCGCTCAGCACCGGCTTAATGTCTATTACCGGTGTGCCGTTGATAGCCTCAATATTCGCGAGCTTTATTCTCGTTCCGTTCAGTTCGACAACGGTCGTGCGGTGCAGGCCGATGGGATTCGGCCGATCGGGGGAGCGAGTGAAGAAGACGCCGGTAAGCAGGTTGGCCCGATCGCCGCGCGGATAGACCTGCAGCGTATCGCGCCGGCCCTGGTGCAGCCAGGTCAAAACCCAGACTTCGGCGCCGATGTCCATGCCGAGTAATGCGTCGGCGAATTCGGGAAGTAGTTCGATCCATGCTGCAGGCGCATTCTCTGAGCCTTGTCGAGGCGCATTCTTGCGCTCGGTCAGCGGTGATTGGATGAAGCCCACGGGCCGTAGTTCATAATCGATTTCAGTTTTCATGTTTGCTCCAGTCTAATGTTCACGATTCGCTGCCGACTGTCCACTCGGAGAATGCTAACTGCGAATTGCTGAGTGCTGACCTACAATGCCTTCAGCCCGTGAAACTGGCCTGGCAAAAATACGCCGTCGCGGTAATGATCTCGGTTGCGTTGGTCGCGGTGCTCATTGCGATTCGCTCCCGGGTCAATCTCACCACGGTGGCGCTTCTTCTCATCCTGGTGGTGACCGCGATAGCGACCTGGGCGGGTCGCGGCCCTGCCTTGATTACTTCGTTCCTCACGCTTGCCGCGCTGAACTACTTCTTCATTCCTCCCCTGCATACCTTCAACATCACCCACCCGCAGAACTGGGTGGCGTTTGCCGTGTTCACAATGTGCGCCTTACTGGTTGGGGAACTTTCGGCATTGGTGAAGAAGAAGGCGGAAGAGGCTGAGGCGCGACGTCTGAAGATCGAAGAACTGTACCGCGACCTGCAAAACGCCTTCGAGCAGGCGAGCCAGGCAGAAACGCTGCGCCGCAGCGAAAAGTTGAAGACGGCATTGCTCGACGCGGTAACCCACGATCTGCGCACGCCACTGACATCGATCAAGGCATCGGTGACCGCGCTGCTCGATGAAGCCGAAGTCACCAGCGAGGCGGACCGCGAATTTTTGCAGGTGATCAACGAAGAGGCGGATCGGCTCAATCGCTTCGTGGAAGAGATGATGTCGCTGGCGAAGATCGAAGGCGGGCATCTGTTGCTGCGCCGGACACCCACTTCGGCGGAAGATATCGTGAACAACGCGGTGGATCGGGTGGCCCGCAGGGGAACGCCCATCGAGACCACCATTGAAGACACGCTGCCATTGCTGTTGGTGGACGCGTCCACGGTGTCGCAAGCGCTCTTTGAAGTGGTGGAGAACGCCACCAAGTATTCGCCGCGTGCAAGTGTGGTTCGCATCAATGCGGCACAGCGGGATCGCGGTTTGGCGGAAATTTCGGTTGAAAACGAAGGAACGCCGGTGCCTCGGGAATTCCGGCAACGCGTGTTCGAGAAATTCTTCCGGGTACCGGGTTCCAGGAAAGAGCATGGATTTGGCATGGGGCTGGCGATTGCGCGTGGCATTGTCGAAGCGCATGGCGGCAAGATTTGGATGGACGCTGGCCGCAACGACCGCGGCACGGTAGTACGTTTCACGGTTCCCTGCGAGGATCACGCATGATCGAACAGAATCTCAATGTCCTGGTGGTGGACGACGAACCGCAGATCCTTCGGGTGCTGCGCCGGGGACTGGAAGCCAAGGGCTACCAGGTGATGACCGCACCCGACGCGCTTACCGCTCTCGACATGATGAAGGCGTCGCGCGTGGATCTGCTCATCACCGACCTGCGTATGCCCGATGTCGATGGCATGGAGTTGTGTACCCGGGTGCGAAAGAGTTCGGAGATTCCGATCATTGTGCTTTCGGTCAAGGGCGATGAAGCCACCAAGGTGCAGGCACTTGACGCGGGCGCCGACGACTACATCACGAAGCCATTTGGCATGGACGAACTGCTCGCGCGCGTGCGCGCGTTATCGCGCCGCGCCCGTGCCGATGCCGACGCGCCAGAGACACCGCTTGCGATTGGGGATTTTGAGGTGAATCCGGAACTCCGCCGGGTTCGCGTGCGCGGTAACGAGGTGCATCTCACCCCCAAAGAATACGACCTCATCCTCTTCTTTCTTGCCAATCACAGTAGAGTGCTGACGCACCGCGCCATCTTGCGGGCCATCTGGGGCGAGAACAGCACCGAACAACCCGAGTACCTGCGGGTATTTGTCGGGCAACTTCGCAAGAAGATCGAGCACGATCCGCGCACTCCTCAGTACATTCTGACCGAGCCCTGGGTGGGATACCGCTTCAAACCGGAACCGTAACCCTTAGGCAATTCTGACGCAATCCTTATGGTTCCTTTATGTCGATTCACCCGGTGGGTACTAGGCTTGAAGCGTAGGCCGTAAAGCCTCGGTCCTTTATGCTAATTTTCTTCGCAAAAATATTCTTCTGGTTTCTGAGCGTATTGTTCATGGTAGGGCTGGCAGGCTCAGCCGTGGTGATCATTCTTACGTCGATTGAGGATGTAAAGGAGCTACGGGAGAAAAGGGAAAGTGAGTCCTCGTCTAATTTGGTGAGGGACACTCATTTCTCAGAGCCGTTTCCCATGGGAACGGCACACGGACATTAAAAGCCGCCTACTGCCGCGACCGGCGCCAGGAGTCGAAACTGCGCATTATGCCCATGCTCACACCGGTTCCGTAGTGTCTGCTTACGAAGTAACGGTGGACTACAGCTTCTTCCAGCTCTTGCCGCCGTCGGATGTCGCCCAGGATTCATCTTTCGATGTGTTGAGCGTTCCGTGATTAGCGTCGCTAAACACAATGCTCGTGATATCGCCCTGGAGAGTGGATTTTCCGTCTGTCGGCATCACCCTGGTCCAGTTCAGCCCGCGATCAAGCGAGTGCATCAGAACACCATCGGGTCCGCATGCCCACACGTGCAGGCCGATGGTTTGCACGTGGGTGAAGCGAAGATCGGGAAGCTGTCGAACCCAGTTCTTGCCCTCATCGGTGGAACTCAGCAAGTAGCCCTCGGGCGTGACCTGCCAGCGCTGATCGAGACTCAGCGCATTCATCCGCATCGCGCCAGCAGCCATCGGGACAGCTTTTTGCATGGTGTTCGCCTGCCGGCCGTGCGGAATCATCTCGGCAGAGGTGGCGGCGGGCGCGGTGTCGACGGCGGTCGCCCTGCTTTCCAAGTTCACCGTTTCGGACGGGGCCGCAGGCGTGATGCTCTTCGCTGGAACTCCGGGCGACTGCGGCGGCGGAGGAGGAGGGGCTGTCTTCAGCTTTGCGAGTGCGTCCCGATCCCCGGATGCTTTCTCAGCGAGAACACGGTCGTCCTTGGCTTCAGCGACATTTTCATTCGCAGCTCGCATCTGGCCGCCCGCAACGACACCGCCAATCGCAGCACCTGAAGCTGAATCCGACGGAGCGCTCATTTTGTTCAACATCGTGGGCGAATTGGTCGCATCGGATCGCGCGAGTTGCTGAGTCGGCCCGGGGGCGACCTTCTCATAGCGGACCTGCGGCGCCTTCATGCCGGTCGAGGCAGGAACGTCCTCGGGTATTGCCTTCCGAACCGGGGCAGCAGGTGCGTTCATCGGCGCTGTCTCGGTCGCGACTTGCATCTTGGGCGCAGTTGTTCGAAGAGTTCCAAGCGAAACTGCAATCACCACGATCACGGCGCTCGCCGCTATTGCACCCCATCGCACTATGGACCACTTCCACGGGGACGGCTCCCGAACCGGCTCTGCCACAGCTTCTTCAACCGGCGTAGCAGCCAGCGACAAAACCTCGCGGCACGCCGGACACACCGCCAAATGCGCGAGCACCTGCTCGTTTTCGCGTGCGGTCAGCGTCTGCTCGGAAAACGCACTGAGCAGATCGGCGTCAGGGTGCGCCTGGGCTGTCTGGCTACGCGCCAGTCCACGCCGCTCGGATTGGGAAAAACCGGTCATCTTAGTTCGGGCCGCTCTTTTTATTGAACGAATCCCCTGACTTTTCTTGCGCCAGGGCCTTCTGCACATTGACGTTCAGGTCGCGAACGTCTGATTCCAAAGCCTCTTCCAACTGCCGCTTCGACATGCCCTCTTTCAGCAGGTTCTCGCGAATCGACTTGCGCAGAACCTTAGTAATACGGTCCAGTTTGCGGCTTGCGGTAGCTTCGTGGAAGCCGAGCATACGCCCAATCTCGGCCAGTTTGCGCCCGTCCAGATAATACGCCGCCAAAATCGTGCGCGACTCGGAATCGAGAGCAGCCAAGGCCCCGTCGATCGCAGCATCAACCCGCGAATCTGCGGTTGGTGCGGGCTGCGGATCTGGCGCCGCGAATTGCGATCCTGCTTCCTCTTCTTCGTCGAGGCTGACGAGGCGCTTCGTCGAGCGATAACGGTTTACGAATTCCTGGGCGACGACGGTGCGTAGCCAGCCTTCCAGTGAGCCACGGCCTGTGTAGTACGTCAGCTTGGAAACGCGCTGACCCGCCCGCTCGTTCATACCATACAACTCGGCGTAGATGGAATCGGCCAGATCCTTGGCCTGGGAAGCTTCGCGGGCGATGCCGAGAGCGGAGTCATACAACAACTCACGGAAGCGCGCCATGAACTGCTCCCAGGCGCGTTCGTGTCCGGCGGCGCAAGCGCGGGCGAGCGTGAGATCTTCCACGCGCAAGGTGCCAAGCAAGTCTTCTACTTCCCTCTGCGTAACCCCACTCGGAAGGTACTTGTGCGCGATGGCCGTGAGCCAGGCGTCGAACTCAGTTCGCGCAATCGAGAACGACGCTGCGTGAGAGCGTTCGTAGAGCGCCGCTCCGCGGGCCGAAACGGCTGCCGTAATCTCCTGGCAGACCGCGCTTTGTGCCGTTCCCGACATTCGTTCCACCAAGGTTAACAAGTTTCCCTGCAAGTCCCACAGCTTTTGACGTTCTCAGCTCAAGAAGGGAAACCCAAAAGTCCCCGGAGCGGGAATTCCTGGACCCCAACTACCAACCCGCTCCGGGGCTGAAAATCCCTCTGTAGGAGATCGACGATGCAAAGGGCTCAGTGGTTTCTTGGGATGAGTTTAGTCGCACTGGTGCTGGCGTGCGGCGTTGGCTTCAAAGTGCAGGCGGGGCAGGTGGAAGCGAAATCTGGACTGCGCGTCCTGGCTCCTCTCTCCAGCGGCAACCTGACGATTTTTCCCATCGTCGCGCGTAACGCGCACGATACCAGCATGTTCGGCACGCTCGACGAAGGCCTGCGCAGCGGCGAAGTCGTGGTGACCGAGGCGGGAAACGTGCGGCCGCTGGTGCGGCGACCGAACCAGGTGCGGCCTCCCGGCGCGCAGGTAAATACACTGCTGCTGGTGAATAATTCCAACAAACCATTGCTGCTATTGGCCGGCGAGATTGTGACCGGAGGAAAGCAGGATCGCGTGATCGCCAAGGATCGCATTGTTCCGCCAATGAGTGATCCGGTGGACCTTGGCGTGTTCTGTGTGGAGCCCGGACGATGGACGGCCAAGACGGAAAGGTTTGGCGGCTTCAGCGGACTGGCTGCGCCCAACGTGCGGCTGAATGCGATGGCGAAACAGGATCAGCAGGATGTCTGGAACGCGGTGCGCGATTCGCAGCAGAAGGTGGCGGCGAATGCTCCAGCAGCGCGCGCCGAAGTGACAGGCACCAGTTCTTACGCGGGCGCGATGGGCGGGGTTACGGTCCAACGCGAGATGGACAAGATCGCCGTACCGATACAGCGGAATTACGAAGCGCTGTTGAAGGACCTGCGCGCGAAGAACGCCGTCGGCGTAGTGGTCGCCGTGAACGGACAAATCCTGTGGGCCGACGTCTTTGCCAGCACCGAACTACTCGAAAAGTATTGGCCGAAGCTGATTCGCTCGTACGTGACCGAAGCAGTGGCGCAAGGGGGCAGCGGCGGAAAGGTATATGAGTCGGAGGCGCAGGCGTTTGTCGATCGCCTCGACGGCACGCATGAATCGGCGGATACGGATCCCGGCGTTTACCGGCAGGCGGAGATTACAGGCCCGGATTACAAGGTGTTTGCGTTGATGTCATTGCTGCCAAAGACCGATTACACCGTCCACCTGGCGAAGATGTACGAGCCGCAAGTGGCGATCAAGTTCGGGCCGCGGCAGCCGTTGGTGC
>Ga0075355_1000060_pt1 | contig 14024 bp, 12 predicted proteins | sample WestPond_Cattail_6_FD_120069 | JGI IMG/M metagenome (GOLD analysis project Ga0075355, IMG submission 120069) | Natural and restored wetland microbial communities from the San Francisco Bay, California, USA, that impact long-term carbon... | ecosystem: Environmental > Terrestrial > Soil >...
ACCTGGTCCTCGATATGCAGGCCCGCGGCGCCGGCCTTGGCGAAGGCACGCACGGTGCGCGCGATGTTGAACGCCCCGCCCCAGCCGGTGTCGGCATCGACCAACAATGGCACGCTGGTCGCATCCGTGATGCGGCGGATGTCGACGAGCACGTCCTCGGGATTGCTGATGCCGAGGTCGGGCAGGCCGAGCGAATTGGCGGCGACGCCGCCGCCGGACAGGTACAGCGCGCGGAAACCGACGGCGGCCGCCATGCGCGCGGTGTAGGCGTTGATGGCGCCCGCCACCTGCAGCGGCCGCTCGGCCTGCAGGGCCGCCCGGAAGGCGCCGCCAGCGGTGCGTGGTTCATTCATGCAGGCGCGATTATATGCTGATTGCCGCCGTTCCCGACGCGGTTTGCCGCCGCAATACCCAGCGGTGGGTATAATTCCCCGTGGGCACCGACATGGGCACCCTGCAAGGGAAAACACTGTTCATCACCGGCGCTTCGCGCGGCATCGGCCTCGCGATTGCGCTGCGCGCCGCGCGCGATGGCGCCAACATCGCGATCGCCGCCAAGACCGAGCAGCCGCACCCCTCGCTCCCCGGCACGATCCATACCGCTGCCGCGGAGATCGAAGCCGCCGGTGGGCGCGCGCTCGCGCTCGCCTGCGACATCCGCGACGAAGCCCAGGTCGAAGCCGCAGTCGCCGCGACGGTCGCCCGGTTCGGCGGCATCGACGCCTGCGTCAACAACGCCAGCGCCATCAGCCTGACTTCGATCCTGGCGACGCCGATGAAGCGCTTCGACCTGATGCACGCGGTCAACGCGCGCGGTACCTACCTGGTGACGCAGAAGACCTTGCCGCACCTGCTGGCGGCGCCCAATCCGCACGTGCTGATGCTCGCGCCGCCGCTGGCAATGCAGGAGCGCTGGTTCGCGCCGCACGTCGCCTACACGATGGCGAAGTTCGGCATGAGCATGGTCGTGCTCGGCGTGGCCGGCGAGTACCGCGGGCGCGTCGGCGTCAACGCGCTGTGGCCGCGCACCGCGATCGACACCGCCGCCATGGCGATGCTGAAGCCACACCTGCCGATCGGCCCGTTGCGCTCGCCGCGCATCCTGGCCGACGCCGCGCACCTGGTCCTGACCAGCGACGCCCGCACCCATACCGGCGAGTTCCACATCGACGACGAGTTGCTGGCCCGGCACGGCGTGCACGACCTGTCGGGCTACGGCCCCGCCGGCGTGGCCGACCGCGACCTGACGCCCGATTTCTTCGTGCCCTCGCTGCGCGAGCTGGAGGCCAGCCGATGACCGCCACCACCGTGCAGTACGAACGGCGCGCGGCCGTCGCGCTGGTCACGCTCAATCGCCCGGATTCGCTGAACTCCTTCAACCAGGCGATGCGGCTCGAACTCGCCGCCGCCCTCGAGCGCGCCGCCGCCGATGGCGAGGTCGCCGCGGTGGTGCTGGCCGCTGCCGGGCGCGCCTTCAGCTCCGGCGCCGACCTCAAGTCGATGCAGCCGGACGAGGTCAACGGCGCCGAAGTGCGGCGCCAGCTCGATGACGAATACGGCGCGGGGCTGCGCGCCATCGTCGCCATGGACAAGCCGGTCATCGCGGCCGTCGAAGGACTGGTGGCCGGCATCGGCTGCGCCTACCTGCTGGCCAGCGACCTCGCCGTGATGGCCGAGGACGCCTACTTCACGCTGCCCTTCCACAACATCGGGCTGATCCCGGACGGCGGCATCAACTGGCTGCTCGAGCGCCAGCTGGGCGCGCGCCGGGCATTCGAGCTGGCCGTGGAGTGCGAACGCGTGCCCGCGGCCCGCTGCCGCGAACTCGGGCTCGTCAATCGCCTCGTCCCGCACGGCGAGGCCACCAGTGCGGCGCTGCAATGGGCAACCCGCCTCGCGCAGCGCGCGCCATTGGCGCTGATGCACACCAAGCGCATGCTGCGCGCGGCCGCCGGCCTGGACTTCGCGCGCTTCCGCGCCACGGAGGCCGCGGCGCAGGCCGAGTGCGTCGACAGCACGGACTTCCGCGAGGGAGTCGCCGCCTTCCTGCAGAAGCGCGCGCCGCGCTTCGGCCAGAAATAAGGGCCAACGCGTGGCCGTCATGACCACCGCGGATGCGATCGTCGAATCGCTGCTGGCGCACGGTGTCGATACGGTCTTCGGCATCCCGGGCGCGCACACCTACGACCTGATCGACGCGCTCGCCCGACGCGGGCGCGAACTGCGCTTCGTCACGACGCGCCATGAGCAGGGCGCGGCCTACATGGCCTACGGCTACGCCAAGGCCACCGGCCGCGTCGGCGTGTTCACGGTCGTGCCCGGACCGGGCGTGCTCAACGCCGGCGCCGCGCTGTGCACGGGCTACGGCGCGACGGCGCCGCTGCTGTGCCTGACCGGCAACATCCAGGCGCACCTGATCGGCCAGGGTCGCGGCCAGCTGCACGAACTGCCCGACCAGCTCGCGCTGCTGCGCGGCCTGACCAAGTGGTCCGAGCGCATCAACCACCCGACCGAGGCTGGAGCCGTGATGGCCGAGGCGTTCCGCCAGCTGCGCACCGGGCGGGTGCGCCCGGTCGCGGTGGAGACGCCCTGGAACGTGTTCGGGATGAGCGCCGAGGTGACGTCCGTCGCTCCCGCGCCGCTGGCCGCGCCCCCTGCCCCGGACCCCGCTGCACTCACGAACGCGGCGCGGCTCATCGCCGCGGCGCGCCGTCCCCTAATCATGGTCGGGGCCGGCGCACTCGAGGCCGGCGCCGCGGTGCTGGAGCTCGCGCAGCTGCTGCAGGCGCCAGTCACGGCGCATCGCAGCGGCAAGGGCATCGTCGGCGAGCACTTGCCCTACGGCCTGTCCGCGGTGGCGGCCTGGGATTACTGGCGCGACTGCGACCTGCTGATCGGGATCGGCAGCCGGCTCGAACTGCAGTACCTGCGCTGGCGCTGGTTCCCGCAGGGGCTGCGCGTGGTGCGCGTCGATATCGATCCCACCGAGATGGTGCGCCTCCGGCCCGACGTCGGCCTGGTCACCGACGCGGCCGTCGGCACGTGCGCGCTGCTCGAGGCGCTGCGCCCGCTGGTCGGCACGCGCGCCGCGCGCGCGGCGGAATTCGACGCGCTCAAGCAGCGCGCGCACGCCGCGATCCGCGCGGTGCAGCCGCAGGTCGACTACCTCGAGGCGATCCGCGCGGTGCTGCCGCGCAACGGCCTGTTCTGCGAGGAGATCTCGCAGGTCGGGTTCGCGGCGCGCTTCGCGTTCCCGGTGTACGAGCCGCGCCAGTACCTGACCTGCGGCTACCAGGACAACCTCGGCTTCGGCTTCAACACCGCGCTCGGCGCGAAGGTGGCGCTGCCCGAGCGGCCCGTGGTCGCCATCAGCGGCGACGGCGGGTTCCTGTTCGGAGTGCAGGAGCTGGCGACCGCCGTCCAGCACGGCATCGGCGTGGTCAGCATCGTGTTCAACAATTCCGGCTACGGCAACGTGCGCCGCGACCAGCAGGAAAAATACGGCGGGCGTTACCTGGGGGTCGACCTGCGCAATCCCGATTTCCGTGCCCTCGCCGCTAGCTTCGGGGCGCTCGGCTTACGAGCCGGGAGCCCCGCCGAACTACACGGCGTCCTCGAGCGCGCGCTGGCCGACGGAGGTCCGGCCGTGATCGAGGTCGAGTGCGCCGCCGGGTCGGAGGCGAGCCCGTGGGGCTTCCTGCATCCGGCTCCGCCGCAGGCCGCGCCGACCGCCTGAGCCGCTGCCGGAAGCCGCGTCGCTAGAGCCGCACGCGCCGCTGCAGGTGCTGCCGGTACAGGATGCGGCTCGCGATCTCCTCGATGCTGCACTCGGTGGTGTCGAGGAATGGCAGGCCGACGCGCGCGAACAGCGCGGCGGCAGCGCGTAGTTCGTACTCGCACTGCTGGAGCGAGGCGTAGCGGCTGCCGGGCCGGCGCTCGTTGCGGATCTGCTGCAGCCGCTCGGGGCGTATCGTCAGGCCGAACAGCTTGCTCCGGTGCGGCGCCAGCACCGGCGGCAGCCGGCCGGTATCGAGGTCTTCGTCGGCCAGCGGATAGTTGGCGGCGTAGATGCCGTACTGGAGCGCGAGGTAGACGCAGGTCGGGGTCTTGCCGGAGCGCGACACGCCGACCAGCACGACGTCGGCGCTGGCGTAGTCGCGCGCCCCGGCGCCGTCGTCATTGGCGAGCGCGTAGTTGGTGGCGTTGATGCGCGCGGTGTAGGTGGCCAGGTCGGCCATGCCGTGCGCTCGCCCGCTGGCGTGGGCCGAGGGCAGGTTGAGCTCGTTCTCGAGCGGCCCCAGGAAGGCCGCGAAGAAGTCGAGCACCAGCGCGTCGGCGCCCTGCACGATGGCGCGCACCTTGTCGTCGACCAGCGTCGCGAACACGATCGGGCGCAACGCGCTCTCGCGCGCCGCCGCATTGATGCGCCGGACGACCTCCTCGGCCTGCCCGGTGGTGGCGATGAAGGGCATCGAGGCCGACTGGTACTGCGCGCCATCGAACTGCGTCAGCAGGCTGTGGCCCAGGGTCTCGGCGGTCACGCCGGTCTGGTCGGAGACGAAGAACACCGTGCGCTTGGCCAATCGAACCGCACCTCCCGGAGCGTGGTGGCATGTGCCGCCGGCAGTGTCCCACGCCCGGAAATCGTGGACAATACGCGCTCCAAACCCAAGAGTGCCCCCGTGACTGAATACGTCGTTGCGCTCGATAGCGTCGGACGCCAGGACCTGGCCAGCGTCGGCGGCAAGAATGCCTCGCTCGGCGAAATGCTGCGCGAGCTCGGCTCGCTCGGCGTGCGCGTGCCCGGGGGCTTCGCCACCACGGCCGCCGCCTACCGCGAATTCCTGGCGCAGGATGGCCTCGCGCAGCGCATCGCCGGCGCGCTCGACGGACTGGACGTCGAGGACCTCGCGGCGCTCGCCGACGCCGGTGCGCGCATCCGCGCCTGGATACTCGCGACCGCGCTGCCGCCGGCCTTCGAGCAGGCGGTGCTGGCGCAGTGGCGCACGCTCGCGCAGGGCGACGAGTTCGCCGTGGCGGTGCGCTCCTCGGCCACCGCCGAGGACCTGCCGACCGCCTCCTTCGCCGGCCAGCAGGAAACGCTGCTCAACGTGCGCGGCCCGCGGGCGCTGCTGCAGGCGCTGCACAGCGTGTACGCCTCGCTGTTCACCGACCGCGCGATCTCATATCGCGTGCACCAGGGCTTCGATCACGGCCAGGTGGCGCTGTCGGTCGGCGTGCAGCGCATGGTGCGCAGCGACCTGGGCTCGAGCGGCGTGATGTTCACGCTCGACACCGACTCCGGGTTCCGCGACGTCGTGTTCATCACCAGCGCCTACGGCCTCGGCGAAACCGTCGTGCAGGGCGCGGTCAATCCGGACGAGTTCTACGTCTACAAGCCCGCGCTGGCCGCCGGCAAGCGCTCGATCCTGCGCCGCAACCTCGGCGCCAAGGCCATCAAGATGGTGTACGCGCCACCCGACAGCGGCGAGCGCGTGCGCACCGTGCCGGTCGAGGCGGCGGAGCGCGCGCGCTTTTCGCTCGCCGATGCCGAGGTCGAGCAGCTCGCGCGCCACGCCCTCGTCATCGAGCGGCACTACGGCTGCCCGATGGACATCGAATGGGGCCGCGACGGCGGCGACGGCCAGCTCTACATCCTGCAGGCCCGGCCCGAAACCGTGCACAGCCAGAGCGGGCGCAGCGTGCAGCGCTACAACCTGCAGCAGCGCTCGCGCGTGCTGGCCGAAGGCCGCAGCATCGGCAACCGCATCGGCAGTGGCCGCGCGCGCGTGGTGCGCGACGCGCGCAGCATGGCGCTGGTGCAACCGGGCGAGGTACTGGTGGCCGACATGACCGACCCCGACTGGGAGCCGGTCATGAAGCGCGCCGCGGCGATCGTCACCGACCGCGGCGGCCGCACCTGCCACGCCGCGATCATCGCCCGCGAACTCGGCGTGCCCGCGGTCGTGGGTTGCGGCAACGCCATGCAACGCATCCGCGACGGCCAGGAAGTGACCGTCTCCTGCGCCGAGGGCGACACCGGCTTCGTCTACGAGGGGCTGCTGCAATACGAGCACCAGCAGGTCGAGGTCGACCAGATGCCGGCGATCCCGGTCAAGATCATGATGAACGTCGGCAATCCCGACCGCGCCTTCACCTTCGCCTCGCTCCCGCACCATGGCGTGGGCCTGGCGCGGCTCGAGTTCATCATCAACCGCATGATCGGCATCCATCCGCGCGCGCTGCTGGAGTTCGAGCGGCAGGAGCCGGAGCTGCAGGAGACCATCCGCGCGCACATCGCCGGCTACGGCGATCCGCTCGGCTTCTTCGTCGACCGGCTCAGCGAGGGCGTGGCGCAGATCGCCGCGGCCTTCGCGCCCGAGCCGGTCATCGTGCGGCTCTCGGACTTCAAGTCGAACGAGTACGCCAACCTGATTGGCGGCGCGCAGTACGAGCCCCACGAGGAAAACCCGATGCTGGGATTCCGCGGCGCCGGGCGCTACGTGGATGCGGCATTCCGGCCGTGCTTCGAGCTCGAATGCCGCGCGCTCAAGCGCGTGCGCGAGGAATTCGGCCTCGCCAACGTGCAGGTCATGGTGCCCTTCGTGCGCACGGTCGCGGAAGCGCGCCGCGTCACCGAGCTGCTCGCGGCCAATGGCCTGCGGCGCGGCGAGGCCGGGCTCAAGGTCATCATGATGTGCGAGCTGCCCGGCAACGCGCTGCTGGCCGACGAGTTCCTGCAGTACTTCGACGGCATGTCGATCGGCTCGAACGACCTGACGCAGCTCACGCTCGGCGTCGATCGCGACTCGGCGCTCGTGGCCGGTAGCTTCGACGAGCGCGACGGCGCCGTGAAGGCGCTGATGGGCCTCGCCATCGCGGCCTGCCGGCGCGCGCACAAGTACATCGGCATCTGCGGGCAGGGTCCATCCGACCATCCCGACCTGGCGCGCTGGCTGCTGGACGAGGGCATCGACAGCCTCTCGCTCAATCCGGACACCGTGCTCGCGACGTGGATGTTCCTCGCCGGCAAGTCAACCTAGGGCCTGGTCACACTTGGGGCGGCGCCGCGGCGAGCGCGGCCTCGATGTCGCCCGCCAGCGCCTCGGGCCGGTCGGCCGGCGCGTAACGGCGCAGCACCGCGCCGTCGCGGCCGACCAGGAACTTGGTGAAATTCCACTTGATCGACTCGCTGCCCAGCAGGCCCGGACGCGCGGCCTTGAGGAAGCGGTACAGCGGATGCGCCGCGGCACCGTTGACCGCGAGCTTCGCGAACATCGGAAAGCTGACCTGGTAGCTGAGCTCGCAGAAGGCCCGGATCGCAGCCTCGTCGCCGGGCTCCTGGTGCCCGAACTGGTCGCAGGGGAAGCCTAGTACCGCAAAGCCGCGCTCGCGATAGCGCCGGTACAGGGCCTCGAGGCCGGCATACTGCGGCGTGAAGCCGCACTGGCTGGCGACGTTGACGACCAGCAGCACCCGGCCGGCGTAGGCGTCAAGGCGCTGCAAGCCGCCGTCGATGGTGCGCAATTCGAAATCGTGGATGTCCATCCGGTTCAGCCTAGCAGAGCGGGCTGCTATGATCAGCCGCGCGCTCACATGGCCGCCGGAGGGCGTGTTTGCACATCCGCTTCTGCATCGCGCAGGTCCCCAAGCGCGGCTACGGCCTCGGCAACGAACTGATTCCCTGGGCGCGCGCGCTGCTCGCCGCGCAGGTCCTCGGGGCGCGCCTGCTGCCGCCCGCCTTCGGGCTCAACCGGCGCCGCTACTGGCGCCACTTCGGCACGCCGCGCTACGACTGGCTGCGCAACCGCGCGCTGCCCTACCTGCTGCCGCGCGTCGAGTTCACCGAGGCCGACTGGCAGCGCCACGGCGGCGGCGACGTGCTCGAGGCGCTGCGCGGCTTCGCCGCCGAGCACCGGCTGCTCGAGCGCCGCGCCTACGCGTTCACGACCACCGGGCTGTGGGGCGGCTTCCGCCACATCGAGGCCGCGCGCATGCAGATGCGCGCGGTACTCGAGCGCAGCCGCTTCGCGGCGCGCAACCAGGTGCGGCTCGCGGCGCGGCTCGATCCGGCGCGCCTCACGGTGGCGATGCACGTGCGCTGCGGCGACTTTCGTCCGGCCACGGGCGTCGCGGACTATCGCGGGCTGTGGAACACGATGCTGCCGCTCGAGTGGTACGTGAACGTCGCGCGGCGGCTGCGCGCGCTGCTCGGCGACACTGCCCAGTTCCTGGTCATCAGCGACGGCAGCGCCGCGCAACTGCGTCCGCTGCTCGAGGCGGTGCCGTGCGTGACCACCGGCGACATCCCCGATGCGGACTGCTCCGACCTGCTCGCGCTCGCGGATGCCGACCTGCTGGTCTGCTCCATTTCTTCCTACAGCCTGTGGGCGGCGTTCCTGTCGAATGCGCCGTACCTGTGGTTCGCACCCAGCCTGCAGCGGCATTCGGGCAACCGCGGATCGCTGTGGGGCGGCAGCTTCGACGAGCAGGCCGTGCCGCCGCCCGGCGCGCGGCTGCCGCGTGGCATCCCGGTCGGCCTCGACGGGGCGATTCCGGCCGCGCTACCGGAACTGCTGCGCGAGCGGCGCGCGGACTTGCGCGCCGAGCACGACCTGGTGCGCGGAGGCTTCGCGCCCCTGCCCTGACCCGCCGCTGCACACGGGTAAATTCCCGAAACCGTGCACCGCGCACGGCGCCGCGCCCCCGCCGGGCCTACCCTGCCCGGCATGTCCCGCGAGGATCCGCAAGCCAGCGCCGAGCGGATGCAGGCGCTGCTGGAGCGCTGGCGCCAGAGCCTGGAACTGCACACGCGCTACCTGGCGCTCGACGACGCGCATTACTGGCACGTGCAACCCTGGCCGCCGCACGAACGGCCCGCGGCGTGGATCGTGCAGCTGGCGCGCCAGAAGCTCGCGGAACTGGCGCGCGCGCTCGCCGAGCACACCGCGCGCGGCGACCTGCACTTCGCCGTCCGGCTCGAGCAGATGTCGTTCCTCGCAAACCTCGTCGGCCTGCAGCCGGCCGGACGCCACCTGCCATTGGCGGACCCGCGCAACGAGGAGCCGGGCATCATGGCGGAGCCCGGCGACCCGGCGCACGAAGCGCCGCGCGCGCGCCAGCCGCGCGGCAACGCGCGCACTGCACGCGCGGTCCGCGCACCGCGCACCGCGGCGGCGCGGCCCGCTGCCGCCGCGCCCGCCAGGGCCACCGCTTCCGCCAGGTCCAGCGCGCCCGCCGCGCCTGCCGTCCCGCTGAGCGCGCAGGCGCGCGAAGTGATCGAGGATGCGATCCGGCTCACGCAGTGGGGGCGCAAGTGGCACGAACTCGGCGAACTCATCAGCCGGCTGCCCGCGCGCCCGGGAGTCGGTGAAACACGGCGCATCCTGCGCACCCATCGGGCGCGCATCGAGGCCGAGGCAGCCTCAGCGGGTCCGCACCAGTAGCACGATCGCGCCGCAGCCGAGCGCCAGCGTCGGCACCCAGGCCAGCAACAGCGGATCGAGGCCCAGGGCCACGGTGCCGCTGTCGATCATGCGTTGCAGGAAGAAGTACACCAGCCCGATCGCCAGTCCGAGCGTGCTGCGCGCGCCGCTGCCGGCGGAGCGCAGCGCCCCGAAGCCGAACGGCAGCGCCAGCAGCACGCCGAACGGTATCGCCAGGCTGCGCGCCAGCGCGGACAGCAGCGCCAGCTGGTAATTGCGCGCGTCGAGATCGTTGGCGCGCAGGTAGCGGATGGCGCGATACAACGCACCGAGCGCCATCTCGGAAGGATCGACGACCGCGAGCTGCAGGAATCCGACGCTCGCGGCCGACGGCAGCTCGTGGCGCGCCACGTGCTGGCCGGCCACGGCGTCGCCGTCGAAGCGCGACTCCGCGTAGTCGTGCAGCTCCCAGCTGCGGCCGGCGCCCGGGGTCGCGCGGTGCGCGCGCGCCACGGCGGCGACGCGATTGTCGGGGGTCATCTCGAACACCAGCATGCCGCCATAGTCGGTCAGGCCGGAGCGTTCGGCGATGTTGATGATCAGGTTGCCATCGCGCACCCACGCGCCACCGGCGCCCGCGAGGCTCAGGTTGTCGTAGCGGGCCAGCGCCTTGCGCTCGTCCGCGAGCTGCTCGAATCGCGGAGCGAGGTACTCGCCCACAGCCAACCCGGCCAGCAGCAGCAGCACGCCGCAACCGAGCATGGTCGAGGCGAGGCGCCACTTTCCCATGCCGCCGGCGCGCATCGCGGCCAGCTCGTGGCTGCGCGCCAGCGCGCCGATGCCGAGCATGGCGCCGACCAGCACCGCGACCGGCAGCACGTTGAGCATGAAGCGCGGCACGGTCAGCAGGCTGTGCACCAGGCCCTCCAGCATGCCGTAGCGCCCGACGCCGATGGCGCCCTGCTCGCTGATGAAATTGAACAGCGCGCCCAGCACCACCAGCACGCCCATCACGAGGCCGATGGCGCCGAGCACCGTGCGTGCGATGTAGCGGTCGAGCTGGCTCATGCCGACTTGCGCGCCAGCCACAGGCACAGGACGATGAAGGGCGCGTGCACCCACCAGATGCCGAGCGGCGCCGGCGTCAGGCCGTGTTCGAACCAGGTGCGTCCCGCGGTGGCCAGGTTGCCGTAGATGGCGAACACCAGTACCGCCTTCCAGACTCGCTCGTAGCGCCCCTGGCGCGGACGCAGCCGCCCGAGCGTCATCGCGCAGGCCGCGCCGACCAGCACCATGATCGGGAAGCCGAGCCGCCACTGCAGCTCGGCACGCGCGCGCAGGTCCGGGCTCGCCAGCAGTTCGGCGCTCGAGCGTTCATCGAGGCGGCGCACGCGCGCGACCGGCGCCGGCATCGCCAACGGCACGCGCAGCTCCGCGAACTTCAGGAAGCGGTAGCGGTCCGCGCCCGGCACGCCTTCGCTGCGTTCGCCATCCTGCAGCACGATGGTCTGGCTGAGGCCATCACTGCCGATCTCGCGCTGCGCGCGCTGCGCCACGGTGGTGATCACGGCGGCGCCCGCAGTCTGCTTGATGAACACCTTCTGCATCTGCCCGCTGGCGTCGGCGGCGCGCGCGTACACCACCGTGCGCCCGCCGTCGAAGCTGCGGAAGCGCCCGGCCGCGATCGGCACCGCCAGTCCGGCGCGCACCGCCTCCGCGGTCAGCGCCGCGCGGCGCCCAGCGGCCTGCGGGGCGAACTCGAGGGTGAGCCAGGCGCTCAAGGCGGCGACCGGCACCGCCAGCAGCACCGCCGGCCACCAGGCACGGACGCGCGCGTAGCCACAGGCGCGCGCCGCGGTCATCTCGCTCTCGTGGTAGAGCCGGCCGAGGGCCAGCACGATGCCGAGCAGCACGCCAAGCGGCAGCAGCAGCGAAAAATTCTCGGCCGCGCCGAGCGCGAACAGCCGCAGCACGAGCTCGCGTGGATACTGGTAGTCGGCCGCGCGCTTGAGCACCGCGCCGAGCTGGTAGATCGTCAGGATCGCGGCCAGGGCGCCGGTCACGCCGAGGAAATTCAGCGCCATCTCCCGGAAAAAATACCGCTGCAGGATCGGCAAAGGCACCCTCACCAGACTGTTTCCGCTAGACTGCCGTCTTTCCGCCACCCTACCTTATACTGGAGGGATTGGCAGCTGGCCAAGCACGCGAATACCTCGGGGTTCGACCATGAATTTTTCAGCCTATAGCGGCCAGGCACTGGCGCAGCGGAGCGACTGCCTGGTCATCGGGGTGCACGAGCCGCGCGCGCTCGCCACCGAGGGACGCGCGGTCGATCGCGCCACGGGCGGCCGCCTGTCGGAGCTGCTGCGCCGGGGCGATTTCGCGGGCCGCGCCGGCGAATCCCTGCTGCTGACCGAGCTGCCGCGGCTGCGCGGCAAGCGCGTGCTGCTGGTGGGGCTCGGCGCCAGCGCTTCCTACGGCCGGCGCGCCTGGAAGCGTGCGTTGTCGACCGCGATCACGGCGCTCGGGCGCACGCGCATCGCGAGCGCCAGCTTCGCGCTCGAGCGGCCGCAGGATCGCGACTTCGACGACTACACGCTCGCGCGTGCCGCGGCCGAGTGCTGCGGTGCGTCGCTGTATCGCATCAACGACCTCAAGACCGCCAAGCGCCCGCCGGCGCCGGCACTGGCGCGCGCGAGCTTCGGCCCATTCGCCGCCACGCGCCTCGCCGATGCGCGCCGCGGGCTCGCCGACGGCACCGCGCTGGCGGAAAGCGCGGCGCTGCTGCGCAACCTCGGCAACTTGCCCGGCAACGTCTGCACGCCGCGCTACCTGGCGGCGCAGGCGCTGCAGTTGGCGCGCACGCATCGCGGCCTGCGCGCGCGCGCGCTGAACGAGGCGCAGATCCGGCGCCTCAAGATGGGTTGCTTCCTGGCGGTGACGCGCGGCAGCGCCGAACCACCGCGCTTCATCGTCCTCGAGCACCGCGGCGGGCGCCGCGGCGCCGCGCCCGTGGTCCTGGTCGGCAAGGGCATCACGTTCGACACCGGCGGCATCTCGATCAAGGACTCGAACGCCATGGACGAGATGAAGTTCGACATGTGCGGCGCCGCCACCGTGCTCGCGGCGCTCGACCTCGCGGCGCGCCTGCGGCTGCGCATCAACCTGGTGGGCCTGGTCGCCACCTGCGAGAACATGCCGGGCGGCCGCGCCATCAAGCCGGGCGACATCGTCACCAGCGCCGACGGCCAGACGGTCGAGATCCTGAACACCGACGCCGAGGGCCGGCTGATCCTTTCGGATGCCCTGCACTACGCGCGGCGCTACCAGCCGGCCGCGGTCATCGACATCGCCACGCTGACCGGCGCCTGCGTGGTCGCGCTCGGCATGCACCACACCGGCGTCATGGGCAACGACGACGCGCTGGCGCAGGAGCTGGTCGCCGCGGGCCGCCGCGCCGACGATCGCGCCTGGCAACTGCCGCTCACCGAGGAATACGGCGAGCAGCTCAAGTCGAACTTCGCCGACGTCGCCAACGTCGCCGGCCGCGATGGCGGCGCGATCACCGCGGGCGCCTTCCTGGGCCGCTTCACCAAGGGCCTCAAGTGGGCGCATCTCGACATCGCCGGCACCGCCTGGCTGTCGGGCGCCGCCAAGAGCGCTACCGGGCGTCCGCTGGGGTTGCTGGCCGACTTCCTGATCCAGCGCGCGCGCGCCTGAGGCCGGGGGAGTCCGGCTCGTGGAACGCGCGGACTTCTTCGTGCTCGAGGGGAGCGATGCGCGCGCACGCTGGCGCTACGCCTGCCAGGAAATCGAAAAGGCCTTCCTCGCCGAGGAGCGCGTGCTGGTCTGGCTCGACAACGATGCCGACGTGGCCGCATTCGACGACCTGCTGTGGACCTTCGCCGACCGCAGCTTCATCCCGCACGAGCCGCTCGGCCCGGGCTCGGCCTGGGAGGAGACCCCGGTGCTGCTGAGCGCCGCCGCGCAGCCGGCGGCGGCCCCGCAGGTGATCGTGAACCTTGCGAGCGCCATGCCGCCGGGCGTCGAGCAGGCGCAGCGCGTGGTCGAGATCGTCGATGCCGACGCCGCGCGCCGCCTGGCCGGGCGGCAGCGCTTCAAGCAGTACCGCGCGCTCGGAGTCGAACCCGTGACGCACCAGCCCAGCGCCGGGAACGGCTAGGCCCGGCCGCATGATCCGGGCCTGACGACCATGGACCCCATGGACAAGAGCTACTCGCCGGCCGAGATCGAGCGGCGCTGGTACGCGCGCTGGGAATCGCAAGGCGCCTTCGCGCCGCGCGCCGCGGGCACGGGCGCGTACTGCATCATGATCCCGCCGCCGAACGTCACCGGCACGCTGCACATGGGGCACGCGTTCCAGGACACGGTCATGGACGCGCTGACGCGCTATCACCGCATGCGCGGCGAGTCGACGCTCTGGCAGCCGGGCACCGACCACGCCGGCATCGCCACGCAGATGGTGGTCGAGCGCCAGCTCAACGCCGAGGGCAAGCAGCGCACCGACCTGGGCCGCGAACGCTTCGTCGAGCGCGTGTGGGAGTGGAAGCGCGAGTCCGGCGGCAACATCGCCCAGCA
>Ga0075355_1000061_pt1 | contig 13974 bp, 8 predicted proteins | sample WestPond_Cattail_6_FD_120069 | JGI IMG/M metagenome (GOLD analysis project Ga0075355, IMG submission 120069) | Natural and restored wetland microbial communities from the San Francisco Bay, California, USA, that impact long-term carbon... | ecosystem: Environmental > Terrestrial > Soil > Wetlands...
CATGGCCTTGGGTGCGCAGAGACTTGCCATCATCAAAATGGTATTGAACCAGGCCATCGCCGTTGGCGTATTAGGAATAGCCATCGGTGTGGGCGGCGCGTTTACGCTCACCCGGTTGGTTGCATCCATGCTCTATGGCGTGAATGCCCACGACCCGCTGACATACGCGGGCGCCTCCGGGTTGCTGTTCACGGTTGTACTGGTGGCCTGTTATGTACCAGCATGGCGCGCCACGAAAGTTGATCCCATGGTGGTGTTACGCCACGATTAGTAAGCAGTGAGAGACGATGGCTGGACTTCTGGTGAAAATGTTTCCTATTTTCGGTGGGGCCCCGATGAAACGCCGCAAGCCTGCACGCCGGTCGCGATGGACGCGCGATCGCCTGCTTCTGCTGCTCGAATTGGCACTGCTCGTCACCGCGGGATTGTTCCTCTGGAAATCCCAGCACCGCATCTATCCGGTTGCGTTCAGCATGGCCGCAGCCGTGGTTGCGATTATCCACGTCGTTCTCCTCCGCCGCTCACGTCTGCAGTCGCCCGCCGAGCGTCTGCTGGAAGAAGCGCCTCTCCTCGATTTTGCTCACGCGGTCCGCACCGCGCAGTCCGTTGAAGGACTGTACCAGTCCCTGCTCGGAATGGTCAGCGCGACGTTTCCCTCGACGGCTGCTTCGCTGTTCGTGCGCGACGACGACACCGGACATTATCCTTGCCGTCTCTCAACCGCGTTACCGCCTGAGGTCACGAGCAACGGAAATGCACCGGTTTTAACCAAGGATGCTTTCGTTGTTCGCCGCTTGCGTGGGCTCGACTCGCCCATGCAACTTGACGACGGCGACCTCAAAGCCTGGCAGGACGCTCTTTTCGACGCGCCTCCTGAGGTTTACAACAAGCGCATGCGCGAACGGGACACGCTGCAAAAGACTCGCTCTTCATTGCTCGTCCAACTGAAGACCAAGAGCGAGCTTGTCGGCGTGCTGTCGCTTGGTGAAAGCACCATTGGTCAGTTCAGCCATAAGGACCAGGAAGTCTTGAAGGGAATGGCAGGCCAACTCGCGCTTGTTATCGAGAACGCCAAGCTTGCCGAGCGCATGATCGAGCACCAGCGCTTGCAGGCGGAACTTTTGCTCGCCGCCGAGGTCCAGAAGAGCCTGTTACCTACCTCTGCCCCAGCGGTGCATGGCTTCGAGCTCTGCGGTATCTGTCGCCCCGCTCAACAAGTGGGTGGAGATTACTACGACTTCGTCCCCCTCGACGAACACCGCACCGGCCTTGCGATCGCCGACGTTGCCGGGAAGGGAATTTCAGCCGCACTTCTTATGTCCGTAGTCCAGGCCTCTCTGCGTGGCCAACTGATGGGCGCCGGCAAAAACGAAATTTCCGAACTGGTGAAGATGCTGAATCGCCTCATCTGTGGTTCGGTTTCGTCAGCTCGTTACGTTACCTTCTTCTACGCCCAACTGGATGCCTCCGAGGGCCACCTGCGCTTCATCAACGCCGGACATAATGCTCCACTCATTTACTCGAAGGAGAAGGACGACTTCATCGGCCTGCACGAGGGCGGACCTGTGCTTGGCCTCTTTCCCGACGCGACTTTCAACGAAGGTCTCGCGACCATGCATCCCGGGGACGTTTTAGTCGCCTTCACTGATGGTGTGACCGAGGCCGAGAATGCCGCGCAGGAGGAATTCGGCGAGGCACAGTTACGCGCAGCTGTTTCTGCTGTCGCAAAGAAGTCAGCCAACGACATTTTGGAGCACATCGCCACTGAAGTGACCGACTGGTCGAAGGGCGTGCCTCAGCACGACGACATTACGATCGTTGTGTTGAGGAAGAATTAGCCGCCTCTACCAGTGCATTCTCCTCAAAGACCGCTACATTCTGGTCAGGGATGAAGATTGAAAAACATGTCCCATGCCGCTTGCCGGTAGACGTTCGGAAACGAATCGACCCGCCATTCTTTTCAATGATTCCCTTGCTGATCCACAGGCCCAATCCCGTTCCTTGATCCCCCTTCATCGATACAAAAGGCGCGAACAACCGCTGCCGTACCTCCAGGGGAATGCCAGCTCCGTTGTCATAGATGCTCACGCGAACGCCGCGTGACGAGGCGTTCAACACTTTGGCAGCCGTAACGTGAACAACAATTTTCCCTCCGCTACCCACTGCATCCATTGCATTCACGAACACGTTCGTCAGCACCTGGCGGATCTCACCGCTGTTGCACGTGATCTGCCCTTCAAATGCATCGTGTTTCACCACGGTGATACCGAAATCGCGAATCCGTTTCTTGTACAGCCATGTTATGTCGTCGATCAGACTGGAAATATTAGTTGGACCTGGTCGCACATCCGATCGATAGAACGACAGCGTCTTCTGCACCAGTTGCGATACGCGGCGAATCTCATCGTCGGCAACCTGCAAGTATTGGTGCAACGCTTGAGGCGATTCAGCCGCGCTCGTCTTCAACAGGTAGATCAGATTCGTGACCGCCGCCAGCGGGTTATTGATCTCGTGCGCGAGCGTTGCCGCCATCCGGCCCGTGGCCGCGAGTTTCTCGGCCTCCATCAACGCCTGTTGCGATCTCTTTCGATCAGTGATGTCCACGAAACCGCCTACTGACCGCAGCGGCATCCCATCGCTGTCGTACTGAAACTTGCCGTTAGTTTCCATCCAGTGCTGACTGCCGTCAGGCCATATCACGCGGTACTGGCATGCGAAGGGAGTGCGGTTCTTCACTGCCATTCCCCAGATATGCTCGACCATCGGAAGATCGTCAGGATGAAGAGCGCGTCGCCATGCCTCCATCGAAGCCTTGAACTCGTTTTCTTGATAGCCCAGCAAGGTGTAATGGCCCTTTGACCAGTAGAGTTCTCCCGTCTGCAGATTGAGATCCCAGATCGCCGCGTTTGCAGTCTGCAACCCTTCGTTCAAACGGTCTTCACTGAACTGTTTTTGGATCAGGATTTCGGCCAGCGCAGCCGTCGCCGCTTCCCGTTGGTGATCCAGTTTGTCGAGTTGACGCGCCGTCGATACGATGAGCAACACAACCGCAACCATCACCCACGTGACAAACAGCGCAACCCCCAATTCAAGGTTTGCGTAGCCGAGGTATTGCAGACGGATACGAATCCATCCCGATACTGTGAGCAGCAGCACCGTCGACGTAATCAGCCGCCTTGCTGCAATGCCGCCGCTCGTGTTCCCAAGGATCAGTCGCATTACGCCGGGCTTCGGCCTCAACAGTGCGACACCAATCCAAATGATCGAATACAGAATGACTGTCGCCCCGGCCATGACGCCGTGCATGGCACTCGCGCCATAAACGTACCCGAGAATTCCGACCAGCGAAGATAGGGAAGCGATCGCGACCAGGAGCTCGGAAACATTGGTCGACCGTAAGCGCTTGTCAGTGAGCGCTATTGCCGCGCCGAGGAACGAAAATCCGAAGGCCGTCTGGACTGCAAATCGGCCTGGCGGCGTCGCAACCGGCCAGTCGTCGAGCCGGTGACGAAAAATGATGTCGCGAATTCCGAGATCGACTCCAAGGATATACTCCAGCAGCGTCAAGAAGGCGAATGTGCCCACCACGGCGCCAAGGAACCGCGCCAGCGCGCAAGGCGGTCCCGACCGGTAACGCCACAACAGAATGGTCGCAATCGAGGACAGCAGCAGGCATGCCGCTGCGTTCGGCGATACCACCGTTACTTGCCCGGGAAGTCCTTTAAGCCAGGGAATTCGATATTGCCAACCAACGAAGACAAGGATCGATGCCACACCGACAACGACACCGGTAATGCCAGGCAAGGTCCGGATTAGGAACGAGTCCTGTGGGTTGGTGCGTTCGAACGGCGCGCGCATGTCGGCGAGGACGGACAATTTGTTTATCTAATTGTTTATCTAATGAAAGAGTCTATCGGGCGGTTGGATGATTCTTGCACTGATAAGGTTTGCTGCAGCTGGATTTGAAGGTAAGGAGAAGCATCTGAATCACGGTCTCCGCGGCTTTCATAGCTTATAATCGCCAGTTTGGAGTTCATCGCAAGAAAGGACTTATATGACTGTCATAGTGGAAGTTCATGGGCGCGAAGTTCTGGATTCGCGCGGCAATCCTACCGTAGAAGCAGAAGTTTACTTGGACAGTGGCGTCGTCGGCCGCGCTATCGTTCCCAGCGGGGCCTCGACCGGCGAGCACGAAGCCGTCGAACTGCGTGATGGCGACAAAAGCCGTTACCTCGGCAAAGGCACTCTGAAGGCCGTCAACAACGTAAATACCGAGATCGCCGATGAGTTGGAAGGGATGGATGCCAGTGACCAGCGCGGTCTCGATCAGGCCATGATTGCCCTCGATGGCACCGAGAACAAAGGACGCCTTGGCGCCAATGCCATGCTCGCCGTTTCGATGGCGGCCGCTCGCGCCGTTGCGACCGTCTACGAAGTTCCGCTCTATCGGTATCTCGGCGGAGTTAACGCCAGCGTCATTCCTTTGCCGATGATGAACATCCTGAACGGCGGCGCCCACGCCGATTCGAACGTCGACTTCCAGGAATTCATGGTTATGCCCGTCGGCGCACCGAGCTTCTCGGAAGCACTGCGCTGGGGCGTCGAGACCTTTCACACCTTGAAGGGCGTGTTAAAGAAGAAGGGCTACAACACGGCAGTCGGCGACGAAGGCGGATTCGCGCCCTCGCTGAAATCCAACGAAGAAGCGATCGAACTGGTGGTCGAAGCCATCCAGCAGGCTGGCTACAAGCCCGGCGAGCAGATTGCCATCGCCCTTGACCCGGCCGCCAGCGAGTTTTTCCAGGACGGAAAGTACGTTTTCAAGAAGTCTGACAAATCAGTGAAGACCTCGGAAGAAATGGTCAAGTATTGGGCGAACTGGATCAACAAGTATCCGATCGTCTCGCTCGAAGACGGCTTCGCCGAAGACGATTGGAAAGGCTGGAAGCTGTTCACTGACGAAGTCGGCGGGAAAATCCAGTTGGTCGGCGACGACCTGTTCGTCACCAACACGAAGCGCCTGCAGAAGGGCATCGACGAGAAGACTGCCAATTCCATCCTTATCAAGGTCAACCAGATCGGAACCGTGACTGAAACGCTGGATGCCATCGAACTGGCGCGCCGCAACGGCTATACATCGGTGATCTCGCATCGCTCGGGTGAGTCGGAAGATACGTTTATCGCCGATCTCGCAGTTGCAACCGGCGCCGGCCAGATCAAGACTGGCTCGGCGTCGCGCACCGATCGCATCGCCAAGTACAACCAATTGCTACGCATCGAGGAAGAACTTGGCGACGGCGCTCGCTTCCTCGGACTCAAGGCCTTGAACTATCACGGACCAATCGCCGCGAAAGCGAACGCGTAACTTCGCTAAACTCAAAAGCTCGGCCCAGTCGAAGAATTGGCTGGGCCGTTGTTTTGTGCTGAGTCGCCATGAACGAGGTGCGAGTTGCTCGCCTGTGAATTAACGAATGAGCCTGGCGCGCGTCTTAAAGCAGTGCTCCGACTACTATTGGCTCTCAACACGCTGATTTTCTGCGCCTTTTCCTTCACGCAAGCTCAAACTTCAGCCGCGTCGGTTGACGGCGCTATCGTCAGCCGTAAGTCGTTTTCGCTGCCCGCCTTCGAAACGGTGAAAGAGATCGCCCAATATGCCACGCCGGCCGAATACGCTGATGCCGTCGCCGACAAGAAGTTTGTGCTCGAGCGCATCGAATACGGCAGCGACGGCCTTACCGTCAGTGCGTACCTGTATCGTCCGGCGATAATATCCGGCCGCTATCCGGTGGTCGTGTTCAATCGCGGCAGCTACATCGTTCATGACCAGGGAGCGGTTTTGCTAACCATGTTCCGCCGTCTAGCGAAAGAGGGATTCGTCGTGATCGCTCCTATGCTCCGCGGCAGTGACGGAACTTCGGGAAAAGACGAGTTGGGTGGACCGGAATTACACGATATCGCGAAGCTGTTCGTGGTCATTAAGCAACTGGATTTCGCCGATGGCAACAACATCTTCATGTATGGCGAATCGCGCGGCGGCATCATGACGCTGCTCTCATGCAAAGCAGGCATGCCGATCAAGGCGGCGGCGACCTTCGGCGCGATTACCGATATGGCTGACTACCTGCAACTTCACGAATGGGAAGCGAAGTCGGCGTCGAAGATCTGGCCCGACTTCGAACAGAACAAATCAGAGATTCTGCGGTCGCGATCAGCGCAGCAGTGGGCAGGGGAGATCAACGTTCCAATCCTGCTGATGCATGGCGCGAAAGACCCGCAGGTTCCGCCGGTGCAGACGCTCCAACTCGCGGAAAAACTCGCGATAGCCGGCAAGAACTATGGCGTGATCGTGTACCCGGGCGACAACCACATCCTCGGTCACAACCGGGATGACCGCGACCGCAGAGTCGCTGCCTGGTTTCGTTCGTTCATTTCGGCTCCGGCGTCGCACTAGGCTCGCTGGGAACTTCCGCAACTCCGGTGATCTTCACGTCCGTCGAGAACTTCTGGTAATTGCTGAACTCGGTTAAGCTCCGGAAGTAGCCGGACTTCACTGCAATACGTCCGCTGCCTTGTACAAACGTGCGCTTTGGAAGCCAGACTTCGTCATTGATGCGCGCCTGTTCGAACTCCAGGTGCGTGCCTTTGCGCAGCTTGAACAAGAACCATCCGACAGTAAAGTCGTCCGCGAGATCGGCCTCCGCCTTCACCCACTGGTAGTCACCTTTGGTAATCCACACTTTGCCGCTGAGTTTCGATAGCAGCTTTCCGGCCATCGATTTCGAATGGTAGTCGCTCTTTGGCGTTGCCGACAGCACCCAAACCGGCTGCCCGTTGAACTCCTCTTCGCCAACAATTTGGTAATTCAGCATCAGTGGCAACTCGTCGGCGATCTCGCGGCGGAACTTGTCCTGCTTCTTGTCGCGCTCGCGCTGGCGATCTTCATCGGACATGTTCTTCTGTTTCTCAAAAAACTTGTTCAGCTTCTCTTCTTGCTTGTTCTGGTCCTTTTCGCTCAACGGCTTGTCGTCACGGGCGATCAACTTCTCATACGGCTCGTCGTAGATGATCGAAATCTGGTAGGTCTCGATCTCCGACTTCTTCAGGTCGCCATCCTTTTCAAGCTGATCTTCCACTGTTCGACGCTGGAACGTGTAGTTCCGTGCCGCGTCGATGTTGCGGCGCCAGTGCGAGAGCGATTGGCGGATGATCTCGTGCGCATCCGGACGTGGGTCGCTTTCCTGCGCAGCGATCAACGGAGGCAGCAGAAGTAGAAGCAAGCCGATGATCAGGGTACGAAAACGCAAGGCCGATATCCCTCCGTTACGATGACGCTTGAACTGCTCAAACATTAAGCCAGAGTTGCGGTTCCTATCATTTAGAATGCCAACTTTGAATTCATACTACCTTTCCTGAATGAGAGCTGAAACAAAATGCCGAATCGTCCGAAGCCGTTGGTGCTGACCATCCTCGATGGGTGGGGTTATTCACCAGAAACCAAGAACAACGCCATTGCCCTTGCGCGCAAGCCAACCTACGACAAACTGCTGGCTGAGTATCCCAACACGCTTATCTACACCAGCGGGCGTTACGTCGGCCTGCCCGACGGGCAGATGGGCAACAGCGAAGTCGGTCACCTGAACATCGGCGCCGGCCGCGTGGTTTACATGGACATCGTGCGCATCGACCTGTTGATCGAGAACGGCGATTTCTTCAAACATCCGGTGCTGCTCGACGCCATCAACCACACTCGCACCAACGGACGTAAACTCCACATCTTCGGGCTCATCTCCGACGGCGGTGTTCATTCGATGGACACACATCTCTTTGCATTGCTCAAAATGTGCAAACAGCAGGCTATCGAGCGCGTGTTCGTGCATTGCTTCATGGATGGTCGCGATACACCTCCGAACTCGGGCGCGGGTTACGTCCAGGAACTCCAGCAGAAGATGCGCGAGTATGGCGTCGGCAAGATCGCCTCCGTTTCCGGGCGCTATTACGCTATGGATCGCGACAAGCGCTGGGAGCGCGTAAAGAAGGCATTCGACGCGATGGCTTATGCAAAGGCCGAAGGTGGTACATTCACCGATCCAGTGCAGGGAATCAAGGAGTCGTACAACAAAGGCATCACCGACGAGTTCATCCTCCCGTTCGTGGTTACGGATTCCAAGGGCGTCCCGACGGCGACGATCGACGACGAAGACGCGTGCATCTGCATGAATTTCCGCGCCGATCGCGTTCGCGAAATCACGCGCGCGCTCTGCCGCACGAGCGGGCTGAGCAAAGACGCCGGACGCAACTTGGAAGGCTGGGAAGCGCTCGACGAAACGATTCCCCGCGACGAAACGCCGAAGAACCTGAAGTACATCACCATGACGCAGTACGACGCCAAGTTCACGCTGCCGTTCGTAATTCCACCGGAGTCGCTCGACAACATTCTCGCGAACGTCATGGGACAGGCGAACATGCGCAACCTGCGCGCCGCGGAAACCGAGAAGTATGCGCACGTGACGTACTTCTTCAACGGCGGTGTTGAAAAGCCGTTCCCCGGCGAAGATCGTTTGCTCGTCCAATCGCCAAAGGTTGCGACCTATGATCTCAAACCCGAGATGAGCGCCGAGAGCATTGCTGACGGCGTGGTCAAGGCCATTAACGACACGGCATTTGACGTGATCGTCGTGAACTTCGCCAACGCCGACATGGTAGGACACTCGGGCAAACTCGAGCCGACAATGAAGGCCGTCGAGACGGTTGATCATTGTCTTGGCCGCATTTACAGCGCGGTCAAGCAGCACGGCGGCGCGATGCTGATCACTGCCGATCACGGCAACGCGGAAATGATGGTCGATCCGGTGACGGGCGGACCGCATACGTATCACACGACGAATCCGGTGCCGTTTATTGTCGTCGGCGAAGACGCGAACAAGTTCACGCTGCGCAAGGACGGCGCGCTGCAAGATATTTCGCCGACGGTGCTTAACATTCTCGGTATTCCGCAGCCAAAAGAAATGACCGGCCACAATCTCCTCATTCCGAAGAACGGGAAGTAGTCGATGAAGGTGTTGATCGTCATGAAGCATCGGTTCGGCTTGTGGTCGGCGCCGGACTGGTTTCTCGAAAAACTGCGCGAAGAGTTTCCCGAGGACGAGTTCGTCTATCACCACGATTACGCCGGCATCGAAGCGGACCTGAAGGATGCCGAGGTGGCGATGACGTGGTCGCTCAATGCCGAGCAGATCAAGGCTGCGCCGCGCTTGCGCTGGATACACTCTACCGCGGCCGCGGTGCATCAGCTTCTGATTCCCGAGATTCTGAATAGCCGAATTACGCTTACGAATGCGAGCAGCGTTCACGGGCCGGTTGTCGCCGAACATGTGTTGGCGCTGATGTTCGCGCTCGCCAAGCGGCTGCCGACGGCGTTTCGGATGCAACAGCGTCACGAGTGGGGCCAGGAGCGGATGACCGAGGAACAGCCGCCGTTGCGCGAACTGCGCGATGCGACGCTGGGCATCGTCGGTGTCGGATCGATCGGCGGCGAGGTAGCCAAAATCGCTTCGGCGATGGGCATGCGCGTAATCGGCGTCCGGGCGAATCCGATGAAGGGCGTTGACTGGGTTCCGGCGAACGATCCCTTGCGCGCGCAGCATCGAGTTTTCGGGCCGAAGGACATCGATCGCATGCTTTCGGACGCAGACTTCGTGGTCATCAGCGCGCCTGTTACAAGTTCGACCACCCACTTAATCGGTGCGCGTGCGCTGGCGGCGATGAAACCGGATGCATATGTCATCAATGTGGCGCGCGGAGCGTTGATCGATGAAAGCGCGCTGGTCGAGGCGTTGCGGCAGAGAAAAATCGGCGGGGCCGCCCTGGACGTCTTCGAGCACGAGCCGCTTCCGCCGGACTCCCCCTTGTGGGACATGGACAACGTGATCATCACCCCCCACCAGGGTGGGATCTCGCATCGACTTTGGGAGCGCCAGTTCCAATTGTTCAGCGAGAACCTGCGGCGGTTCGAAATGGGCGCGCCGCTGATCGGGTTGGTGGACAAGAAAGCGGGATACTAAAAGCGAGCGACCGGCACTCAGCATTCAGAGGGGGTGCGATTACGCCACTTCTGTACCCCCCTGCCGATCTTGAAAACAAAGGACTTGCGCGAGAGTACCCCTCGATCGAAAGGACTTAGCGGCAAGTCCATCAAGGTGCAAAAGTAAGGCACAAAGGGCAAGACTCCCACCTGCCCAGGTCCCTGCCGTTCGACCCGATTGGTTCCTCTCTCTACGATTTGAATTGCCAAAGCGCATAAAGAATTTTCTTCTCCTACTATTTTCAGGATAGCAATTTCTTGGGGCCTGGAGTCTCGTGCGCGCCAACTTTATTTTTGGATTGTTTTCATGAGGTTAGCCGCAAAAGGGAGGTTGAGCGGCCTTGACACACTTTTGAGACAACCGCTGTGTTTATACGGGGGTGTCCCGTTTTGGAAAATGGTGACCATCGGTTTGAAGCGGAGTGTGCCTTGGAACGGCAAAAAATCGAGTTGCCGGGGAAGAAAAGAGGTATTCTCCAGCGTTAGCAACGGTTGAGGTCAGAGCTCGATGAATCGCAAAACCGCCGGCGTAGTCCTGGTTGTTGCCTTCTCACTTCTGTCGGTGGTACAGGCGCAGGAGAAGAATGAGGGTCAACTAACTTTCAAGTCGAAGACCGAACTGGTAGTGGTGCCAGTGCTCGTGCGCGACAAGAACGGCGCGCCTATCAAGGACTTGAAGCAGGAAGACTTCACGCTGCTGGAGAACGGCACGGAGCGGAAGATCGCGTTCTTCGAGGACGTGCAGACAAATACCGAGCGGATGAAGCTGCCGGAAGCAGAACCGGGCAGTTACACAAACGTGATCCAGGGGCAGAACGGTTCGAAGCGCGTGACCATCCTTGTGTTGGATGTGTTGAACACGCCGATCATGGACCAGAACTACGCGCGGCAACAGTTGCTGAAGTACTTGTCGGAGTCGTTGGACGCAACGGAGCCGACGGCGTTTTTCATCCTCAACCGGGATGGGTTGCGGCTAATCACGGACTTCACGAACGATCCCAAAGTGCTGATCGCGGCGATCAACAAGATGAAGGAGCGGCAGGAAAAGTTAGTTGAGGATGCGGCTGCGACACAGAGGGACATCGACACATTGGAGCGGATGGCGGCAAACCAACCGGAGCTTGCAGGTATCATCCGCAACATGCAGGCCATGACTCAGGATTACACGTCGAACGTGCAACGAGCTTCGATCGTGACGACCCTGCAAGCCATGCAGCAACTGGCGCTTTATTCAAAAGGTATTCCGGGTCGAAAGGCCTTGGTCTGGGCTACGGGCGGCTTTCCGTTTCAGTTGGCCAAAACCGGCGATTTTCCGTTTGAGATGACGGACAAGGTAGATGCTACGAATCGGGGAGCACGCGATTCCTATGCGGATGTTGCGCCACTCTATATTTCGACGTGGAATGCACTTACTGACGCGAATGTCGCGATCTATGCCGTAGATGTGCGTGGGTTAATGCCAACTGCGTCTATGAGAGTGGACCAAGTGGGGTCGGTAGGGTCAAAGGCAATCAGGGCTCAACAAAACTCCAGCGTCGATTGGGATCAACTACAGAGCCACGATACACTGCGCGCTTTTTCGGATGCGACGGGCGGCAAGGCGTTCCTCAACAACAACGACCTGACCAAGGGGTTCCGCGAGGCAGCCAAGGATTCCGAGGACTATTACCTGGTTTCGTATTACCTCGATCGTGAAGCAAAACCGGGCTGGCACAAGTTAAGCGTGAGAGTAAAGCGAGAGGGCATGCACGTGCGCGCTCGCACGGGTTTCTACGTAGCAAAACCAGGCGAGGAGAAACAGATTGCCGAACTGGATACGTACACGGCGCTGCGCTCCCCGATCAACTATACGGAGATTCCGCTGGTGTTTCGCTGGTCCGACCAGGCGGCCGGAAAAGAGAAGGGACGCCGCAAGGTGCAATATGAGGTGGACCTGCCGGCGAACGCGGTCATCATCGATGACACCGACAAGAACCGCATGGTGGTGCAGTTCCTCGCACTCGTCCGCGACAAAGAGGGCAAGGAAGTGGGCCATCCGGAATCGCGCAAGTTGGATATGTTCCTGACACCGGAGAGCTTGTCGCAAGTGCGCGAGAACGGCATCACCTATCGGAATGTAATCGAGCTTCCGCCCGGTGATTACAACGTGCGTTTTGTAATCCGCGATGTGATGTCCGGCAGGATGGGAAGTGTCTCAGCGCCGATCGTGGTGGAAAAATTGTGATGGCTCAGGCCGGCAGAGCGAATGCTTGTAGCGGGTAGGATTCAATCGCGGGCTGAAGTGGATGTGCCGTAACTGAAGTTTTGCCGTGCTGCCGAGATGAGAGGGAGATCCCTCGCGCCACTATGTGGCGCTCGCGATGACAAGCGAGTCGATCCTCGTATGACGAGCCCCGGTGTGTTCTAGCGCATTTGCGCAGCAATCAACTTACGCAAGCGGCCCCGTTCTTCGAGGCCGATGTCGGCGATCTCGAACATCACGCCGGCCTGGGCTTCGCGAATCAAGACCCTGCTGCGCAGGTGACGAAGACCAGTCTGCATTTCAAGGATGGCCTCGGTGCCGAATTGGCCGCGTCCATTGCGAACCGCCAATCCACCGCCGAGAGAGATGCGCTCCAAAGCCACGGGCATCCGGCCCTTGGCGGTAACCGCTGTGGCATTGATAGTGCTGCCGGGTACGACGCGCTGATAGCGGCGCTGACGGACCCAATTGGTTTCCGCAGGATCGAGCGGTCGGATGTTGAGGTCCTGATCGTCGAGTCCGGCCTTGAGCATAAGATGACGGGCGCGATCGGGGTTGATCCGCTGCAGGGCCTGCATGGCGGCAACGCGCAACTCACGCGCGTGCGAGAAGCCGATGAGGGATTTGCGCGAAACAAGTTCAACCAGCAGGTCTTCGGCGCCGGCGATGCGGAGGCGTCCGATGGCTTCAATCGACTTCAATTGCACGTAGGGTGAGCCTTCCGCGGCGTGCTTGCCAATGGCAAGGTCGAGCAAGGGCACCGCGGGCGCGGGGTTACCGGTGAGCCCGATTTCGTCGATGGCTTCGGGAACGATCAGCGTGTCGAGTTGATCGAGAAGCGCGAGCAGAAGTTCGCCACGTTCGTCGGCGTTGGAAGCAGCGATCTGGCGGACGGCGGAATCCTGCTGCTGGCGAGACCATCCGCGAACCCGATAGGGAAGCTCGTTGAGCAGCAGTTCCATATCGAAGCGGGTAAGCAGCCCGACACCAATGATGCCTTCGGATGCCGAGCGGCTCAGCAACAGGTGCTTGAGATGGTCGATAGCGGGGTCGCCAACCTGGCGCGTGAGTTCCACGTAGCGCTCGGCTTCGGGCTTGGTGCTGCAGCGCGCGAACTGCGTGGCGATTTCTTCAGCCGCGGCGCCGGGTGTGCGCCGCAGAACTTCCACGAGTCCTGGCGGCAGAGTCGTGCACTGATGCACTTCGGCGACGAATTCGCGCAGGCGGCTCTGCACCGAGACGCGCGGACGGATATCGCGGGCAATATTCGGCAGATCTTTTTCCACGCGCGCGAGGCTGCACAACGATTGCTCAAGGGCGACGTAGTCGCGCTTGGCGCTGGCTTCCTGGTTCAGGCGCACGAAAGCGGCGCTGAGCTGCGTCTGCAGGTCGAGTGTGGCTTCACTTGCGAGCTGGCGTCCTACCTTAAGGATAGCTTGCTGCAGGAGCTGCGGGTCGATGCGCCCGTAGAGATCGGCAAGATCAGCGATTCCGGTTGCAGACTTTCGCCGGGCCTCAGGATTCTTGTTCTCAACCGCGTTCAAGTAGTTGAGGAGGATCGCGCCCGCGGTCTGCGGATCGCGGCGTTCCATGAGGTGATCGAGGTAGTTGCGCACGTTGCGCGCTGGAATGCACCAGCAGTCGTCCGAGA
>Ga0075355_1000062_pt1 | contig 13857 bp, 12 predicted proteins | sample WestPond_Cattail_6_FD_120069 | JGI IMG/M metagenome (GOLD analysis project Ga0075355, IMG submission 120069) | Natural and restored wetland microbial communities from the San Francisco Bay, California, USA, that impact long-term carbon... | ecosystem: Environmental > Terrestrial > Soil >...
GCGCGTTGCCGGTCGGAATGGTCACGGTGAAAGTTGTGCCCACTCCTTGCCGGCTCTTCACCTGCACCGAGCCGCCATGCAGTTTCGCCAACTCCTGCACCAGCGCAAGCCCCACGCCGCTACCCTCGAAGCTGCGCCCTTGTGCTCCCTCCACGCGATGGAAACGCCGGAAGAGGTTTGGAATCTCCGACTCCGGAATCCCTGTCCCGGTATCGGAGACGTTAAGCTGCAGTGTGTCCCCAACCTGTTTTTGCTCGATCGCGATGTAACCCTGGAACGTGAACTTGAACGCGTTCGACAACAGGTTGAGCACGATCTTTTCCCACATGTCGCGGTCCACGTAAACGGGATCGGATGGGGGAGAACAGTCGATACGCAGCTCCAGCCCCGCTTTTTCGACGGCCGACCGGAACCCGCTCGCAAGTTCTGTCGTCAATCGCGCAACGTCGGTCTCTTCATACACGGCTCCCATTCTTCCCGCTTCAATGCGCGAGAAATCAAGCAGGTTATTGACCAGTTTCAACAGTCGCAGGGAGTTCCGATGTGCGATCTCGATCCGCGCACGTGCCGCGTCGGGTAAGGATTCTGTCCCCGACAGCAACTCTTCCAGCGGCCCGATCATCAACGCCAGCGGCGTACGGAACTCGTGGCTGATATTGCTGAAGAACACCGTCTTAGCGCGATCAAGTTCCGCCAACAACTCCGCGCGCTTGCGTTCCGACTCGTACGCGCGCACATCACTGATGCTTGTTGCGAGTTGCGAGGCCACCCGGCCGAGGAACAGCCGGTAGTTATCGTCGAGTTGTTTGTGAGGATTAACGCCAGCCACCAGGAATCCCAGTGTCGACTCCGGCGCCGGAATCGGCCACACGATCGCTTCGTTCGGCGGTATCGCCCACGCACCGCGCGGGAGGGAAGAAAACTTTATTCGCAGATCGGTTACGACCTGTGGTTCGCGAGTTTGCGCCGCCTCGGCAAAGGGCCACACAAACTCAGCATCCGCAGGCCCGGCTGCCAGTTCGCCGGTGTCGTCCGGGCACCCCGCTCGCCGCACCGTTCCGGTCTCCGCGTCATGGAGATATAGCTGTACGAAGGGAAGGTCGTACTGGTTCTTCGCCAGTGTGTTCGCCGCAAATCGGCACACCTCGTCTTCCGATTGGATGTCGCTGCTGGCCGCCAGTTCTCCGAGCGTGCGGAGCCGGCGCTCTTCGATCACCCGCTCCGTCGTCTCGATTACCGTTACCAGCACGCCGCCCGGAATATGCTCTTCATCGCTCGGAATCGGGCTGTACGAAAACGTGTAATAGCACTCTTCCGGGTAGCCGAAGCGATCAAGCATGAGTAGCTGATCGATGAGGGTTGTTGCTTCGCCCTCGGCGAGCACGCGACGGAACATGGGTCCGATGAAATCCCAGATCTCGCGGAAGGTTTGTGGCGTCCCAATCCCCAATGCTGCCGGATGCTTGGTACGGCCCAGGATCGGCCGGTAGGCGTCGTTATAAAGCTGTACGAACTCCGGTCCCCATGCGATGTACATGGGATAACCCGTTCCCAGCAGGATTCGCACCGCCACCCGCAGCGACTTCGGCCATTGGGACGGAGGGCCGAGCCGAGTAGAGGCCCAATCGTGCGCCCGCATCAGCGCGCCCAACTCCCCTCCACCAGAGAACAGCTCTGCTGAGAGTTTGGGCGACTCTGTCAATATGCCTCCGCTGGTTGGGGAATTCGGCGTCCAGGCAAACCCCTACAACGACGCCCGCTGTTAGCAGATGCAGAATTTTCGCCCTTCGTTGTATGCCCCGGAATTACCAGCCCATCCGCTTACCCAACTCCGTGATGTGGGCCACGTGGTGCCTCGAATGCCAGGCGTAAAGTCCCAGCATTTTGTCGAGGGTCATCTGTCCGTTTTCCGGATGCACCAGCGTCCGGCTCCAATCCTCAGGTTTGAACGCGCGCAGCATCACGTCCATTCGCCGGTGCAGTGAATCAATCAGTTTCAGGGATACTTCGACCGGCTCTTTCGAATCCGCAATATTCGCCCACTGCGCTTCGTCGTACGGCGTGATCGTGGGATCGTTCGCCGTCAGCGCCAGCCGAAAACGAATGAAGCTGTTCATGTGGCTGTCCGCGACATGATGCACCGTCTGCCGCACCGTCCACCCACCGTCGCGGTAAGGCGTATCGATTTGTTTTTCGTTCCAACCGGCGACGGACGCGCGCAGCTTCGCCGGAAGCTCCGCCAGTATCGTCATCAACGGCTCACGCTGTGCTTCCGAATACGGTCCTTCATAATGAAACTTGCCGATCGGATAACGGGGATCCACTGCCTGTGCCTGGGTGCTCATGACCTTTATCCCACCATGACTCGCACTTTCGAGCAAGTTATTAGCGCATGAAAAGACTGCATCCAAAGTAGCTATTGGTAAGATGACAGCGTGCGCTCGCTCCTGAAACTCCTGCTCGTTTTGGTGTTGATCGTGGCCGTCTGGCTGGCGTGGGCGCTTCTGCTGCCGCTCCAGCCGGAAGGCCAGAAATTTGTGCTCTTGAAGCCCGGATGGTCCACCAAACGCATCGCCAGCGAACTCCAGACCAACGGCATAATTCGTAGCGCGCGCGCACTCCTCCTCTACCACTACGTGATGAAGCCGCGCAGCCTGAAGGCTGGCGAGTACAAGTTCGAGGACAGTGCCTCGGCTTTGCAGGTCCACGAGCGCCTCGCCCGCGGCGACGTTTTCGTCCACCAGGTCACCATCCCTGAAGGCTTCAACATGTTCGAGATTGGCGCGGCCATCCAGGCTGCTGGTCTCGGCCAGCAACGGGAGTTTGTCGAGCAAGCCCGGCGGCAGGTTGCGCTGATCCGCGATCTCGACCCTGACGCCCAATCGCTCGAAGGCTATCTCTTTCCGGATACGTACGGCTTCACGCGCACGCAGTCGCTCGGAGACATCGTCGCCATCATGGTCCGCCGATTCAAGCAAGAGGCCCGGTCCATCGGCCTCACCTCCGATGTTCACCGCATCGTCACCTTGGCCTCCATCGTGGAAAAAGAAACCGCAGCCTCGGGAGAGCGCCCTCTGGTCGCTGGCGTCTACATGAACCGCCTGCAGAAACACATGGCACTTGATGCCGATCCCAGCGTCATCTATGCCGCGTTGCTTGCCGGCCGCTACCAGGGAACCATTCACCAATCCGACCTGCAATACGATTCTCCCTATAACACCTACAAATTCCCGGGACTACCACCGGGGCCCATCGCCAACCCGGGACGCGCTTCGCTCGCAGCGGCCATGCATCCCGCACCGAGCGACTACCTGTATTTCGTCAGCGACAATAACGGCCACCACCGCTTTGCGCGAACCCTCGACGAGCACTCCCACAACGTCGCGCTCTATCGCCGGGCCGTGGCTGCTGCTGCCCGATAATTCCTCTGGTGACTTATACTGTTATTTTGGAATCTAACGTTTAGGCGCGCATGGTACGTCGTAACTCAATCTGGGTTGTGTTCGCGATCGCAGTCATTCTTTCCTCGAGCGGTTGTCTGTTCCGGTCGCACAAGGTACCCGTCCGCACCACTGCCGAAGTGGCAAAGTCCGCTACTCTTGCGGATCTGGTCAACTACATCAACCATCAGGCCGACGCCATTAAGACCCTCAATGCGACCGTCGACATCGACACTACCATCGGTGGCGCCAAGAAGGGTAAAGTCACCGAGTTCCAACAGATCCGTGGTTACATCCTCGTGCGAAAACCGGCACAACTTCGCATGATCGGCCTGTTTCCCGTGGTGCGCAATCGCGCTTTCGACATGGTGAGCGACGTTAATGGGTTCAAGCTTTCGATCCCCTCGAAGAGCAGGTTCATCGTTGGACCACCGCAAGTCACTACGCCCTCGAAAAACCCTCTTGAAAATCTGCGCCCGAATGCCATCTACGATGCGCTGCTCGTGCACCAGATCGATCCGAACAATCAGATCGCAGTGCTCGAGAACGGCGAGGAAGCCGTTGTTACCGACGTCAAGAGCAAGCAGCAGATCAGCTATCCCACGTACATCGTCGATATCATCCAGCGCGGCCGGGAAGGCTGGTATCTCGAACGCAAAATTATCTTCAGCCGCACTGACCTCAGAGTTCATCGCCAACTGATCTACGACTCGATGGGCAACCTCGCCACCGAAGCAAGGTACGAAAACTTTCAGGACTACAACGGCGTTGAGTTCCCGACTTCCATCACCATCACCCGCCCGCAAGAGGAATACACCATCGGCCTCACCGTGTTGAAACTCACCCTCAACGCCAATATGACTGACGATCAGTTCAACCTGGCGCAGCCTCCCGGTTCAACGCTCGTCCGCCTTGACCAGAACGGCAACCCGACCCAACCCACTCCCGGCGGCGGCGTAGAAAAACGGTAGTCAGGTTTAACCACGCCGACTGATCGACTGACCGACTGATAGACTTAATTCAATGAACAAGATGATTCTTGCCAACCTGGTGCATCGCCCCATGCGGTCGCTGATCAGCGTCATCGCCATCGCGGTGGAAGTCACGCTGATTCTGCTGATCGTGGGCCTCTCACTGGGCATGTTGAACGACGCCAAGAACCGCACGCTCGGCATTGGCGCCGACTTGTTGGTCCAACCACCGGGCTCTTCTAATTTGATGGGCATCAGCGGCGCGCCCGTCCCCATGAAGGTCGCCGACGTCATCCGCAAAGTGCCGCACGTCGCTGTCGTTGCTCCCGTCGTGTGGAACCTCAGCACCTCCGGCACGCTCGAAGTGATCGACGGCATCGACCAGTCCTTCAGCGACCTGAAGCCGTTCCAATATGTGGCCGGCGGGCCAATGCAGAACGATTACGATGCTCTCGTGGATGATTATCTCGCCACTTCGAAGAACATCAAGGTCGGCGATCCCATCAGCATCCTGAACCACGAGTTCCATGTCTCCGGCATTGTGGTTAACGGACGCGGTGCCCGCAAGTTCGTGCCACTCCCCACTCTCCAGGATCTGATCGGTGCCCAGGGCAAGGCCTCTATCTTCTACGTGAAAGTCGATAACGAGGCCAACATCGAGAGCGTCCGTTCGGCGATTCAGAGCATTCCCGGGATGGGAAGCTACAAGATCGTAACCATGTCGGAATACCTGTCCATGATGACCGCGTCCAATCTTCCGGGACTCAAACAGTTCATCGAAGTGGTGATCGGTGTCGCCGTCATCATCGGATTCATTGTCATTTTTCAGGCGATGTACACAGCCGTCATGGAACGCACTCGCGAGATCGGCATTCTCAAGTCGATGGGCGCCTCGAAACTCTACGTCGTTAACATCATCCTTCGCGAAACCGTGGTTCTCGCGATCTCAGGCGTCATCCTTGGCATCGGCTTGAGCATGGTCGCGCGCTACGGTATTCATGCGAAACTCCCAACTTTACCCATTCAAATTGCAAACATCTGGAAGCTTTACGCCACGCTCATCGCGATCGGTGGTGCCATCCTCGGCGCGCTCTATCCCGCTTTCAAGGCAGCGCAGAAGGACCCCATCGAGGCCCTTGCCTACGAATAGCTGCACGATTTTTTCAGCCTAGCCCGGCACACCGCCGGGCTTTTTGTTTAGGATGGATAGTGAGGATGGAAGCGTGGATCCCAAGCTCCGTTTTACCGATCGTGTTACCAGCTATGTGAAAGCCCGCCCCGGCTATCCTGCCGAAGTCATGGACGTGCTCCGTAGTAACTGCGGTCTTACCAGCAACAGCATCGTTGCGGATGTCGGCTCCGGCACCGGCATTCTCGCGCGCATGCTCTGCGAGCACGCCCACACTGTCTACGGCGTCGAACCAAACGACGCCATGCGCGCCGCCAGCCAGAAATTTCTCGCCGAGCGTCCGAGTTTCATCGCCGTTCATGGTGCCGCCGAGAACACCACCCTCCCCGCTACCAGCGTAGACCTCATCACAGTCGCGCAGGCTTTTCACTGGTTCGACCAAAAGGAAGCTCGCCATGAGTTCATGCGCATCCTCAAGCCGAACGGCTTCACGGCGCTTATCTGGAACGACCGCAAGACCACTGGTTCAGCGATCGCCGAGTCCTACGAGAAACTGCTGGTTGAATTCGGCACCGACTACGCGGACGTCCAGAGCCGCGGCCAGCAGACCCTCGAAACCCTCGAGCGCTTCTTCGGACACAGCCAGATTCGTAAAACTACCATCCCCAACGTCCAGCATCTCGAACGCGACGCTTTCATCGAGCGCGCCGTCTCGGCTTCGTACATGCCGAACGAATCGCACCCGCGCTATCGCGAAATGGTCGCCACCGCGCAGCAGATCTTCGACGAGAATCGCGCCGGCGGAACGGTCGTCCTGGAGTACGACACAAATATTTACTACGCGCAGATGAGTTGAGGATAGGTGTCCAAAAACACGAACGCGCTCGCATCCGAGCGCGTTTCGTTCAGACCTAATAAATTTTTGGGGCGCCGGTCGCCCTCGACTGGCTCCCAGTGCCGCCCCGCCTCAAGCTGGGCGGCGTTGGGAAAACTACGCTTCCTGTTCGGCTGGTTCAACGACAACGAACTTGCCCATTGAGCCCTTGTCCACGAATTTCACCGTGCCGGTGATCTTGGCGAACAAAGTGTCGTCCTTGCCGCGGCCCACGTTCATGCCCGGCTTATAACGCGTGCCGCGCTGGCGGATGATGATGGAACCACCCGGAACCAACTGGCCGCCGAAAACCTTAACGCCAAGCCGCTGCGCATTCGAATCGCGCCCATTTCGAGAACTGCCTAATCCTTTTTTGTGTGCCATGACTGAAATCCAATCTCTGTGTTTTTGGACGCCGCTCGCCCTCGAGCGGCATTGTGAATCCGGTCTAGACCGGCATCACATTACTTCTTCTTCGTCGTGCTCTTCTTCGCGGCAGCCTTCTTCGGCGCAGCCGACTTCTTCGCTGCCCTCTTCGCCGGAGCCGCTTCCTTCTTCTCGGCCTTCGGCTTGGCGGGTTGCTTCAGCTTCGCTTCGTCGGCCTTGAAGCTCTGTCCGCCGACGTTGATCTCCGTGATCTGCACGGCGGTAAAGGGCTGCCGATGTCCCGCCAGCTTCTTGTATTGCTTCTTGCGCTTGTAGTGGAAGACCAGGATCTTCTCGCCACGGCCTTCGCCGAGCACGCGGGCCGAAACCTTCGCGTCTCCGGCAGGCGAAATCTTGCCGTCAGACGAAACGGCAAGGATGTCGTTGAACTCGAAATCGCCGCCCTCCGGGGCCAGCTTTTCTACCTTGATTACGTCGCCGGGCGCGACGCGATACTGCTTTCCCCCGGTACGGATCACCGCGTACATAATGCCTCCCTCGGCACTGGGCATAAATCCAGCGCAGTCCCGAGCTGAATTAATCACGCTTGCACTCCTCCGCGGTCCCAGAACGGGAGCGGGTATCCCCTGACGGGGTCGGCAGTACAGGCAAACCCAATGATTATAGCGATTTCAACAGAGTAGCGTCAAACCTTAGATGGAAGAGCCGCCATTTCGTCGCCGGGACTAGAATATCAGCCCTGCGGAGGGATCATGTACAAGAGCTTCTTGATCGCCTTACTGATTTGCGCCAGCACTTTCGCGCAAAGCTCGTCCAAGCCTACCGGTGCGCCCAGCGCCGCCCTCATGCAGAAGATCATCGCCGCCTGGAACACCGGCGACCCCGCCAACGCCGCCCCCTTTTATGACAAGAGCCCCGGCAACGTTTACTTCGACATCGCCCCGCTGCAATACCACGGCTGGAACGAGTACGCCGACGGCGTAAAGCAGATGTTCGCGACATTCGAATCGATGAAGTTCACCCTCCACGACGACGCCAAGATCCACCGCGCCGGCAACACTGCCTGGGGCACCGCCACCTGGTCAGCCGACGGCAAGCTCAAGACCGGCAACGGCGTCAGCCTCGAAGGCCGCTGGACCGTCATCTGGGAAAAGAAGGGCGCGCAGTGGCTAATCGTGCATGAACACTTTTCCGCGCCGTGGCAGCCGGAACGCGAAAGCCGCCACCGCTAGCCCAATCGCCCCAACATCAATTTGACTCCCCTTGCAGCGGTCAATTAGCCTCAATCCTTACCGCTGCTGCCCCTCCGGCAGGGTATCCGCCAAACGACATGACACCTATCCGCAAGCCACTGGGATTGCTGCTACTTAGCTGCGTTCTTGCGCTTTCCGCGCACGCCGTTCAGCCGCAACCCGTGCGCGCGCAGCACGCCATGGTCGTCAGCGTTCACGAACTCGCCTCGCAGGCCGGTGTCGACATCATGAAAGCCGGAGGCAATGCCGTCGACGCGGCTGTCGCCGTCGGCTTCGCCCTCGCCGTCGTTCATCCGCAGGCCGGCAACATCGGAGGCGGCGGATTCATGCTCTTCCGTCGCCCCAACAACGAGGTTCACTTCCTCGACTATCGCGAGAAAGCCCCCGCGGCCGCGACCGCGAAGATGTACCTCGACGTCAACGGTAAAGTCATCGAGGACCTGAGCACGGTTGGCTATAAGGCGATTGGTGTTCCCGGTTCCGTCGCAGGACTCGCCTACGCGCAAAAGCACTGGGGCAAGCTTTCGCTGGCGAAAGTGATGGCCCCGGCGATCAAACTCGCCCGCGACGGTTTCCCCCTCGCCGCCGGCGATGCCGAAGACCTCAAGGACGCCAACCTCGCCAAGTTCCCGACTTCGCGACGCATCTTTCAGCGCGACGGCAACTACTACAAATCCGGCGACATCTTGAAGCAGCCCGAACTCGCGCGCACGCTCGAGCGCATCGCTAAAAATTCCGACGACTTCTATCACGGCACGATCGCTAAGGAACTCGCGGCTGCCATGCAGAAGGGCGGCGGCCTCATCACCGCCAAAGACCTCGCTGCTTACGAAGTTAAAGAGCGCCAGCCGATTCGCGGCACTTATCGCGGATACGACGTCATCAGCGCGCCGCCTCCATCCTCCGGCGGCATCGTCATGATGGAAGCGCTCAACATCCTCGAAGGCTACGATCTCGCCAAGCTCGGCCGCGCGCCTCAAGCGCTCCATCTCACGGTCGAAGCCTATCGCCGCGCCTTCTACGATCGCGCCGAATTCCTCGGCGATCCCGACTTTGCCAAGATTCCCGTCGCGCAGTTGACCGATAAGAAATACGCCGCCGCCTGGCGCAAGGACCTGAATCCCGATCACGCCACGCTCAGCCAGGACCTGAAGCGTCCCGCCGAATTCACCCAACTCGAGCGTTACGCCGCGCTGCACGCACCGGCCATCTACGCCAACGAGCCCGAGGACACCACGCACTACTCCGTCGTCGACGCCGATGGGAACGCGGTCGCCGTTACCACCACGCTCAACGGCAGCTTCGGATCATTCGTCACCGCCGAAGGCCTCGGCTTCCTTCTTAATAATGAGATGGACGACTTCGCCTCCGCGCCCGGCGTCCCCAACATGTACGGACTCATCCAGGGACCGGCCAACGAGATCGGCCCCGGCAAGCGGCCACTTTCCGCCATGACGCCGACCATCGTTACCAAAGACGGTAAACTGTTCCTCGTGCTCGGCTCCCCCGGCGGTCCAACGATCATCACCACCGTCGCCAACGCGCTCATGGGTGTCGTCGATTACGGAATGAATATTCAGGAAGCGGTCGACGCCCCCCGTTATCATCATCAGTGGACGCCCGACTACATTCGCATGGAGCAGGCTTTTCCAACTGCGGACGTTACGGCTTTAGAGAAGATGGGCCACAAGATCGAGCGCCGCAGACAATGGGGCGACGCCGAATGCATTGCGATTCATCCGGTCACCGGCGAGCGAATGGGAGCCAGCGATCCGCGTAACAACGGTAGGGCCATAGGTTTTTAGGTTCTGTTTTTTTGGTTTGTCATCACGAGCGGGACGGAGTCCCGCGAGGGATCTGCTTTTAGAATTTCGAGGGACCCATGTTGAAAGCTGCATCCACTTACGTGTACGTGCGCGAGCGACTTCATCCCGGCCTGCTCGACGGACTGGTGCGCACCGGCGCCGAAGCCATCGAGATCTTCGCCGCCCGCGGCCACTTCGACTACGCCAACCGCAAGCAGCACGTGCTCGAAATCGCCGGCTGGTTCAAGTCCACGGGCATCGCCCTGAATTCGGTTCACGCGCCCATGTTCAGCGACTACGAGTGGGGCAAGGGTGGCGAGCCGCCGCTCAACATCGCAGCCCCCGATCGCGCCGCGCGCGTCGAAGCCATGGACGAAATCAAGCGTGCCATCGAGATCGCCGAGCACATTCCGTTTCGCTTTCTCGTGCAGCACATCGGCGTCGGCGGCGAGTATTTCGACGATAAGCGCTTCGACGCGGCCATGACCTCCGTCGAGCACCTCAAAGCCTTCGCGAAGCCGCTCGGCGTTACCGTCGTGCTCGAGAACATCCCCAACGAACTGTCCACACCCGAGCGCCTCGTCGAGTTCATCAACATTACCCATTTCGAGGACGTCGGCTTCTGCTTCGATATCGGTCACGCCAATATGATGGGCAACGTAGAAGAAGCCTTCACGCTGATGAAGAAGCACATTCGCACCACGCATCTGCACGACAATAACAAGGAACGCGACTCGCACCTCTGGCCGGGCGACGGCAACATCGATTGGTCGCAGGCGATGCAGTTGTTGCAGAGCGCTCCACACGTGCCTCCGATGCTGCTCGAAATTGAAGGCGAAGGAAAAAACAATATTCCCGACGGAATGACCAAGTCATTCGCGAAACTTACGGAAGCCACAAAGGCGAAGGTGTAGCGGTTTTGACTAACGACTAACTACCAACTACTAACAACTGATAAAACATGTCTGCGACTCAAAATAACGTTTTTACCGCCCCCGACGCCCGCATCAGCGAACTCTCCAAGTTCGAAGGCCAGTCCGTCATCATCAAAGGCTGGCTTTATAACATTCGCGCCAGCGGCAAGCTTTTGTTCCCCATTTTCCGCGACGGCAGTGGACTCGTGCAGGGCGTCGTCCCCAAGAACGCCGTCGCCCCCGAAGTCTTCGAAGCCATCAAGGACCTGACGCAGGAATCCAGCGTTATCGTCGAAGGTAAGGTGCGCGCCGACAAGCGTGCCATCGGCGGCTACGAACTTGACGTCACCAACATTAAGGTCATCCAGCGCGTCTCGGAAACTGATCCTTATCCGATCACGCCCAAAGAACACGGCGTCGACTTCCTCATGGAGCACCGCCACCTGTGGCTGCGTTCTCCGCGCCAGGCGGCCATTTTGCGCGTGCGCTCGGAAATCGAAAAAGCTATGCACGACTTCTTCGAGGACCGCGGCTTCATCCGTACCGATCCGCCTATCCTCACCCCCGCCGCGTGCGAAGGTACCACCACGCTCTTCCCCGTCGACTACTTCGACGAGCAGGCGTTCCTCACGCAGTCTGGCCAGTTGTACATGGAAGCCACCGCGCTCGCGCTCGGCAAGGTTTACTCATTCGACCCCACCTTCCGCGCGGAGAAGTCGAAGACGCGCCGTCACCTCACGGAGTTCTGGATGGTCGAGCCCGAAGTCGCCTTCGCCGAGCTCGACGACATCATGAAGCTTGCCGAAGACTTCATCAGCTTCATCGTCCAGCGCGTCATCGAACGCCGTCGCCCCGAACTGGTAACGCTGGAACGCGACATCACTAAATTAGAAAACATCAAAGCGCCGTTCCCGCGCATCTCTTACGACGAAGCCGTGCAACTGCTGCAGGAAGGACACGCCAAGGGCGAGGTCGAGAACAAGTTCGAGTGGGGCGGCGACTTCGGTTCCCCCGACGAAACTTACATCTCGTCGAAGTTCGATCGCCCGGTCATGATCCATCGCTATCCCGCCGTGGTGAAGGCTTTTTACATGGAACCGGACCCGAATCGTCCCGACGTTGCGCTCTGTTGCGATGTCCTCGCGCCAGAAGGTTACGGCGAGATCGTTGGCGGCTCGCAACGTATGTCGTCTTACGATCTTTTGATCCAGCGCATTCACGAGCACGGGCTTCCGGAAGAGGCCTTCAAGTGGTATCTCGATTTGCGCAAGTATGGCAGCGTGCCCCACGCCGGATTCGGCATGGGCATCGAGCGCGCCGTCTCCTGGATCTGCGGCCTCGAACACGTACGCGAAACCATTCCCTTCGCGCGCATGCTGTACCGGCTCTATCCGTAGTTCATCGGCCCCGAATGCTTACTAAAAGCTAAGAGCAAACAGCTAACGACTAAGGACCAACGACTGTCTTTATGGCCGAGACGCCAACAATACCGCCCGCCACTCCCTACGGCATCGTGCCGAAAAAAATCCGTGTCATCGGGGTGCCCCTTGACCTTGGCCAGACGCGCCGCGGCGTCGACATGGGTCCCTCCGCCGTCCGTGTCGCCGGACTCGAAGCCCGCCTCGAACAACTCGGCCACAAGGTCGAGGACGCGGGCAACGTCGCCGTCGCCATCGCCGAGCAGAAGAAGGAAGGCAATCCGACGGCTAAGTATATTAAAGAGATAACCTCGACTTGCCAGAAGGAAGCGGAACTCGTCATTAAGACGCTCGAGGCCGGCGAAATTCCGATTGTCATCGGTGGTGACCACTCCGTTGCCGCGGGAACCGTGTCAGGGGTAGCTGAATTCTATCGTCGTAAAAACGAAAAGATCGGCCTCCTCTGGATCGACGCCCACAGCGACATCAACACGCCGGAAACCTCGCCCAGCGGCAACGTCCACGGCATGCCACTCGGCGCCATCATGGGACTCGGCCCCGCCGAACTCGTGAACCTCTTCGGCTTCACCCCCAAGGTCGCCCCCGAAAACTGCGTGCTCATCGGCATCCGCGACGTCGACGCCCAGGAGCGCGAGAACATCCGTCGCGCCGGCATCGAGTTCTTCACCATGCGCGATATCGACGAGCGCGGCATGCGCACCGTCATAGAAGAGGCGCTCCGCATGGCCGGACGCGGCACCGCCGGCTATCACGTTTCCCTCGACATGGATTGGATCGACCCGGAAGACGCCCCTGGCGTCGGCACCCCTGTCCGCGGCGGCGCCACCTACCGCGAAGCCCACCTCGCGATGGAAATCATCGCCGACCACGGCCGTATGACCAGCTTCGAAATCGTCGAGGTAAACCCGGTCATCGACGAACACAACCGCACCGCCGCCTTAGCAGTAGAGTTAACCCTCTCCGCCTTCGGCAAAAAGATCGTCTAGTTGGCTTGTGTAGTGCCGGCGTCTCGCCGGCTGTCGTGTGGGCGTCCCCGCCCACACGTGCTCTTCGCGATCTCTGCGAGGAACTCGGCTTTCCCGTTTCAGGAATTTGCTGTCAACAGCCGCAAAGTGTCACTTTCTAGTTAAGCTCAACAAAACACGCCACATATAAATTTCGGGTTTGTGGACCTTGACCCCCACCGCAATTGATATCCTGATAATAGTAGGAGAAGAAACTTCTCCGGGCTCCTTGACAATCGATCTTGGCTTGTGCAGCGCGGACAATCCTGTCCGCGCCGTCGCCCAGCGACCCACCCAATAAGCCCAACTCGTAAGAGTTGGGAGAAGGAATGCGCTATACCGATTCGCGAGTCGCCGCCAGGCGACGACACCATGTTTTCAACTACTTACGCTTTGCCCAAAAAACATAAGTCGCTGATAACAAAGCTTCTTGGCAAGGGGGGGTATCCATTCCAGGTACAGACCGGGGGCATGCCTGACAGAATAGACCGGGCAGATCCCTGACACTGCAACGATGGTGAGTGCGGAGTACAACGTCGCACATGCCATGCTGAGCGAGCGGTGTAATGGAAGAGAAGTTACGGTTCGTCTTTGACTATGAACGGGACGACGCCACGATGACGGACTTGTGAAGGCGGTAC
>Ga0075355_1000063_pt1 | contig 13855 bp, 11 predicted proteins | sample WestPond_Cattail_6_FD_120069 | JGI IMG/M metagenome (GOLD analysis project Ga0075355, IMG submission 120069) | Natural and restored wetland microbial communities from the San Francisco Bay, California, USA, that impact long-term carbon... | ecosystem: Environmental > Terrestrial > Soil >...
CCGCCGCCGCACCACTCCCGCAGCCGCCAGCAAGCCGGAACCGAGCATGATCATGCTCGACGGCTCTGGAGTCACATAGGCGTACACGCCGCTGGAGAAAGTGCCGCCCTGTTGGATTCCATTGTCAGCATTCGTGAAGTTGACGCTGAAGTGCGAGCTGTTCCAGTACTGCTGGTTGCTGATTTGGGTGCCGACTGCGTTTACTCCGTGCAAACTATTGGTGTTGTACGAAAGTCCATCACAGGTCGTGCAGGTCGGTACCACGGCGAACCAGTAGGTGTTCGCCGGCAGGTCTACGTTCAGGCCAGAAACCGTGTTGTTGTATTCGTCATAATCAAATCCGCTGCGCCCCGTCGGGGAATTGGTCACACTGCCGGTTCCTGAAGCGATCAGGGCTCCCCCGTTGCCTTCCGAAACGCCTGATCGGATCTCCCAGTAACCACTGGTCGGAACGTAGTCGATGGCGTTGTTCGTGAACAGGCCTGTGACATGAATCCCAGTGCCGGCGACGAAGTTCTGATAAACGGCACTACCGTAAGGGTCTCCCGGGAATCCTGTGCTGGTTCCGTTGGCCAGACCATTCGCATTGGGATCGTTCGGTGCCCAGTCGCCACCGTAGAAATACAGGTTTGCAGCCGAAGCCCTGAGATTAAAGAACAGCAGAGTGAGTACAGACAGTAGAGCCAGTTTCCTCATGTTTTCCCCTTCAGTTGTTACAGTCTTGCGAAAGCGAAGCACGCCACAGGAATTCAAGCGCCAATACAATAACCCGCAAAGCGGCGAGAGTCAATTCAGTAGTCCCCTGAGCGCCTCCGACCCTGTTTCCGCGCATTTCGTCCCACTCCCCTTGCGCTTCTACATGAGTTGCAATACTCTCCTGTAGAAGCCAAAGGGGAGAGTATGGGCGAGCAATCAATCGAGCTTCCGCAGGGCACACTTGACCTCCTGATTCTGCGCACCCTGGCGCTGGAGCCGCTGCATGGCTGGGCGGTTTCGGAGCGCATCCAGCAGATTTCCAGCGACGTACTGCGCGTGCAGCAGGGCTCGCTCTATCCTGCGCTCCATCGTCTTGAGCGCCGCGGCTGGATCAAGGCCAGGTGGGGTACATCGGAGAACAATCGTCAGGCCAAGTTCTATGAGCTCACCCGCTCCGGACGGCAGCAGCTCGAAATTCAGCGCACTGCGTGGGAAAAGCTCACAGCCGCCGTCGGCCGTGTGCTGGAGACAACGTAGGAGGTGTGTCATGTTTCGCGATGCGCTTCACGATGCCTGGTTTCGCCTGCGCTCGTTGTTCAGCCCCCGTCTCCAGAAGGCGCGACATGAAGAAGAACTGCGCTTCCACCTTGAACAACAGGTTGCGAAGTACATAAACTCCGGCATGAGCCGGGAAGAAGCGACCCGTCGCGCCCGCGTGCAATTCGGCAGCCTCGATGCAATCGAGGAGGAGTGCTGGAACGCCCGCGGTGTCAGCCTGCTGGAAAGCTTCCTGCAGGATGTGCACTATGCCGTCCGCACCTTGCTGAAGACGCCTGGATTTACTGCCTGTGCCGTGCTGACGCTGGCCCTGGGGATCGGCGCGAATACGGCGATCTTTACCGTCGTCAACAGCGTGCTTCTCAATCCCCTGCCGTATCCCAATCCGCAGGAACTGCTGACAGCGCGGCAGAACGATTCGTTGCTGAATATCCAGGACACTCTCAACCAGAATCGTACGTTTGCCTCCGGCGGCGGAATTAACGTTTTAACGATGGACTTCACCGGAGGGCCCGAGCCGGTACAGATTCACGGTGGCTACGTCAATGCCGGGTTTTTGCAGACGCTAGGCGTGGCGCCGATGATGGGACGGCTGATTGCCGCGGCGGAGGACGTGAAGGGCGGCCCGCGCAACGTGGTGGTCAGCTACGGCTTCTGGAAGAACTTCCTGCATGGCGATCCGCAGGTGCTGGGCAAGTCCATTCCGCTGAGCGGCAATTCGTACACGGTAATTGGTGTCATGCCGCGCGACTTTACCGTGCCGCGCGAACGCGCCGACGTGTTCGTTTCGTTATGGGTGGCTTATCCCGAAGGGGCCGCCTACCGCGGTGTACACTTCATGGACGTCTATTGGCGCCTGAGGCCGGAAGTGACCCTGTCCCAGGCGCAGGCCGACATGGGAGAAATAGATCAGCGCCTGGCAGAGCGTTATCCCGACAACGAACGCGGCAGGCACACGACCCTGCTGCCCCTCCATGAGGCGCTCGCAGGTAAAGTACGCACTGCGCTTTGGGTGTTGTTTGGCGCAGTAGCACTCGTTCTTCTCATCGCGTGCGTCAATTTCGCAATGCTGCTGATTGCGCGTGCGGCATCGCGGCAGCGCGAGATCATGACGCGTGCAGCCTTGGGCGCAGGCGTTGGACGCTTGGTGCGGCAGCGGCTGACAGAAAGCACAGTGCTTGCGCTGGCTGGGGGCGGCGTAGGCCTCCTGTTTGCCTGGACGGGAACGAAAGTATTGCTGGCTCTCAAGCCGGTTGCGTTGCAGGACTTCAGCGCCATCCACATGGACAGCGCGGTCTTCCTGTTCGTCTTCGGCATCTCGCTGCTGACGGGGATTGCCTTTGGGCTGTTGCCGGCGTGGTCGGCGGCACGAGCCAACGTGGCCGACGCGCTTCGTGAAGGCACAAAGATGTCGGGTGCAGGCGTCCGTCGTTCCCGGCTGCGCAATGCGCTGGTGGCGAGCGAGTTCGCGCTCGCGCTTGTGCTGCTGGTGGGCGCCGGATTGCTCATCAAAGGCTTCTGGAGGCTGCGTTCCGTGGATCCGGGCTTCGCGCCGGCGAACCTGATGACCTTTTACATCGCCTTATCCGCCACGAACTATGAAGATACTCCGAAGCAGACTGCTTTTCGCAGAGAGCTGCTGGCGCGGCTCAACGCGGTATCCGGAATGCGGGCAGCAATGATCAGCGACGTCCCCTTCGGAGGCGGCTATCTTACCCACAATCTGGCGATCGATGGCAGACTCTCGCCCGCAATTGGCGCCGAGCCGGAGGTGCAATCACTCTCGGTGATGGGCGACTACTTTCGTACTATGCAGATTCCCCTTCGCGCCGGGCGCGAACTCACGGAAATGGATCGGGAAGGCCAGCCGCTGGTAGCTGTGGTGAACCAGCAGTTTGCCAGGCAGTTCTTTCCCGACGGTGATGTGCTGGGCGCGCGAATCGATTGGGCGCGGCGCCAGGGTCCGCACAAATGGATGACCATCGTTGGCGTCGTCGCCGACGTGAAACACTCGAGGCTGAATCTGCCTGTCGATCCCGCAATCTACGCGCCCTATGCGCAATCGGATGAGGCGTGGCGGCGGTGGATGACGTTGGTGGTTCGCACTGAGCAGCCTTCGTCTCAAACCGTTGAGCTTGTGAAGAAGCTGGTGTGGAGTCTCGATAGTCAGATTCCGGTCAGCGACGTTCAGTCTATGGACGATCTCATGGCGCTGTCACTTGCCCAGGAGCGCTTCAATCTCATATTGCTCGCCACGTTCGCGGGACTGGCGCTCCTCCTCGCAGCCGTGGGAATTTACGGCATGATGACCTACCGTGTCAGCCAGCGAACCCACGAGATCGGTGTCTATGTCGCACTCGGTGCGCAACCCGCTGATGTGTTGCGGATGATCATGCGTGACGGAGCTGTTCTCGCCGCTACCGGCATAGGCGCGGGAATCGCAGGTTCCGTCCTCGTCACCCGCCTGATGACCAGCCTCCTTTTTGAAGTGACGCCCACCGACCCGGCCGTATTCAGCGCGGTCGTGGTGGTGTTGAGCTTCGTAGCTTTAGTGGCGTGTTATATCCCTGCCCGGCGGGCTCTTAGTCTTCCTCCCACCGTCGCACTGAGGTGCGAGTAAATCCCAGCTCACGCGCTCAGCGCTGACGCCACCGCCTCGCGACCTTCGCCTCTCCCCCCCGGAGCCATCACCAGCACGTTGTACAAGTGCGTGGCAAACACCAGTCGTGTCACAAATTCCGACGCGTTCGTAAAGTACAGTATGCGATTGCGTTCGTTCGCCCAGTGCTGCAATTCCACCAGCAATCCCAGGCCCGAGGCATCGACGGTCTCAATGCCGGCGAGATCGATCTCGAGTACCTGCTCGCTGCGCGACTCAACTATGCTGCGTAACGTCTCGATCTCCATCCCGAAGACAATCCTTCCCCGGCAGTGGAGGGTGGCAGTGCGACTATTGCGCTGGATGTCGATTCTAAGCATATAGGCTCTACTGGTTTACCCCATTAGACGACTAGGTTTCATCGAAGAAAGCACCGTGCCGAAAACGAGGGACGAATACCAGGCAAGGCATTACCAATCGCATTCTGGGACGTCACTTACATTCGAGGAACCCGGTCAGTCGCGAATTAACTTTCTTTATCGGCGATTTTCATTGAATCTTCACTGCCTAAGAGTATGAAATTGAATCAACACCTTGAAATAGGCCCACCATGACCGCCGCCAATTTGGAACCGATCTCCCCCGAGCAGTTAGCCGCCCAACTGCAAGAGCGCACGCTCGAAGCATGTCTGCTGGCGCGCAAGGCAGCCGGCATTGTAGCCGAGGGCATCGCCACCGGCGTCCCTTCCTTGCTCGATGGAGTTCGTGAACGCGAAAAAGAGTTGGACGCCCTCGACCGCGAAATCGATCAGGGTGTCACCTGCATCATCACCAAGGTCAGCGAGCAGAGCGCGCGCGAGCTGCTCGCCTGCATGAAATTCAACATCAACTTGGAACGTATCGGCGATCTCCTGCTGAACTGCAGCAACCGCGCCGCGGCTGTGGGCGGCAGGATCGAGCTCCAGGACATTCGCGATCTCACCATGATGGCCTCACGGCTGGAGAAGATGCTGACCGATGTGCACGATTCCCTGAAGCTGCGCGACATCAGCCGCGCCCTCAATGTGTTACGCTCCGACGCCGAACTCGATCGCATTCGCAACCTGATCTTCTTGCGCCATCTGGAGCATCACGACAACTCTCCGCGCACCGAGAGCTTTCACGTCCTTTTCATGACCCAGGCCTTGGAGCGTGCCGGCGATCATGCCAAGAATCTTGCTGAAGAGGTCTGCCACCTGGTCAGCGGCCAAAGCGTGCGGCACGTGATGCGCTCCAACGACAAGTCCGACGAGCAGCGCTTTATTGAGAATCTGCGCCGTCGGCAGGTCTCCAAGTAGTCCTGCGATTTTTACAGAATTTCAACCTCTCGCGCCCCTCTCGATGCACCCAATCATTAACGTTATGCCAGCTCATGCTGCCGTATCTCTCCGCCACCAGGAAACACCGCCATTGCCGCACCCGCCAGCCAGCCGTTTTCGCCAATTCTTCTTTCGCTGCAAACAGTTCCTGCTGCTGGAACTCCTCAATCTGCTCGAGCCGCGTCGCAGTAGCCGCTAGTGAAAGGCATTGGCGTACAAGGTTTTAGCCCAGCATCAGCACCTCTTTACTCGAAATTCATCGTTTTGTAACAGCAAATTAACGCCCCGACGATAAAACGGAAGATGGTTTAAGGTCTTCATTCTCAGGATTTCTCAGGAGGCAATCCACGTGATCCGCACACTCAGGGTGTTGCTGTGTCTGGCCGTATTCGCGAGCTGCGCTATGGCGCAAACCCAGTTGAACGGGGCAGGCGCCACCTTCCCTTACCCCATGTATTCCAAGTGGTTCAACGAGTACCACAATCTTCATTCTGATATACAGATCAACTACCAATCGATTGGCAGCGGCGGCGGCATCCGCCAGGTCACGGCGGGTACTGTGGATTTTGGAGCGTCGGATGGGCCGATGACCGATCAGCAGTTAGCTGAGTCGAAGATCAAACTGATACATCTCCCCACCGTTTTGGGAGCCGTGGTTCCGGCTTACAACATTCCCGGCGTAAACCAGGAGATCAAATTCACTCCTGAGATTCTCGCTGGCATCTACCTGGGCAAGATCTCCAACTGGAGCGATGCAGCGATAGCCAAAGTCAATCCCGACATTAAGTTTCCCAGCCAGGCCATCACCGTGGTACATCGCTCCGATGGCAGTGGCACCACCTACATCTTCACCGATTATTTGTCGAAGGTTAGCCCCGATTGGGCTGGCGGACCCGGCAAAGGCACCTCCGTCAAATGGCCCGTGGGTATGGGCGGCAAGGGCAATGAGGGTGTTGCCGGGAATATCAAGATGCTGCCCGGTTCGATTGGCTACGTCGAGCTGATTTACGCGCTGCAAAACAAGATCAACTTCGGCACCGTGCAGAACTCTTCAAAGACCTTCGTCAAGGCGAGTCTGGAAAGCACGACCGCAGCCGCCGCCGGGGTTAAAATGCCCGCGGATTTCCGTGTGTCGATCACCAACCCGCCCGGGAAGTCTGCCTATCCCATCGCCAGCTTCACCTGGCTGCTGGTTCCCACCAATCCAACCGATAAAAACAAGGACAAAATTCTGAAGGACTTCTTATTCTGGATGCTGGATCAAGGCCAGACCATGACCAGCGCCTTGGACTACGCCCCGCTCCCCAAAGAAGTGGTCGAAAAAGAGAAAGCGGCGATCACCAGTCAGCTTCACTAAATCGAACCAGGTCCCGACCCTTGCGGCCAACTCCTGCGTGGAGTTGGCCCCTGGTTGGTAAACTCGCACTGTTGCGAGAGCCTGAATTGTCTTTGCCACCGAGAACCAGATGAACTCACCCGACAGCATTGAGCCCACACGGAAGGCGGTCACCGGCATACCGGCGCTGGCGCAAACTGCTACCCAGCGCAAGACCAGTGCGACCTCCTCGGTGCTGGAACGGATACGGCAAACCCATCCTCGCAGCAGCCGCCTCCCCGATGCCGCATTTAAGCTGCTCATCCTGATCACCGCCATTTCCGTTTTTGCCATCGTTGTCTTTGTGGCCTGGGAACTCATCGACAAGTCGCGGCTGTCGTTGCACCAGTTCGGCCTGAACTTTTTTTACGGTCATGATTGGGACCCAGTAAACGAGCAGTTTGGGGCTGTGCCATTTATTTACGGCACTCTGCTTTCGTCATTCCTCGCCTTGCTGATTGCCATTCCGCTCTCCGTGGGAGTGGCGGTCTACATCACCGAAATGTGTCCCCCTCGCCTGCGCTCCTTCATCGCTTTCCTGGTCGAATTGCTGGCGGCAATCCCCAGCGTCATCTATGGATTGTGGGGGATCTTCGTTCTGGCTCCTCTGCTGCGTGTCTATGTTGAGCCTTTTCTCGCCAAGACCCTGGGCTGGACCGGCTTCTTCAGCGGTCCGATGTATGGTCTGGGAATGTTGGCCGCAGGCATCATTCTCTCCATTATGGTGATCCCCATCATCGCCTCGATTACGCGCGAGGTGCTGACTGCTGTCCCCGCGAGTCAGCGCGAAGCCGTTCTGGCTCTGGGCTCGACGCGCTGGGAGATGATCCGCATGGGCGTACTGCGCAACGCCCGGATCGGCATCATCGGTGGCATCATTCTCGGCTTGGGACGTGCCTTGGGCGAGACTATGGCCGTCACCATGGTCATCGGCAATCGCCCCGAGATATCCAGGTCATTGTTCGCTGGGGGCTACACCATGGCCAGCGTCATCGCTAACGAGTTTACCGAAGCCACGGGTGACCTGTACCTGAGCGCCCTGGTGGAGATTGGTCTGGCGCTGTTCATTGTTACTTTGATCGTGAATGCTCTGGCCCGCCTGCTGGTGTGGAGCATTACCGGCGGACCAGGTGCGAGGGTCCGTGCTTAACCGATCATCCAGCGGCAAATCTGCCACTCTAGGTTGGTGGCGCCGGTTTATGAATTATGCGGCTACGGGATTTGCCGTCGCTGCTGCGATTCTGGTTTTGGCGCCGTTGCTGGCCATATTTGTCTACCTGGTAATCAAGGGGGCCGGCTCGATCAACCTGACTTTTTTGACCCAAACCCCAAAACCTCCGGGTGAGTTGGGTGGGGGTATGGCCAACGCAATGGTGGGTACCGGGTTAATCCTGGCGATGGCCAGCGTTCGGGGTATTCCCCTTGGCATCGGCTGCGGTATCTATCTGGCCGAATACGGCCACAATCGCTTTGGCGATCTGGTGCGCTTTACCGCCGATGTGCTCAACGGCGTGCCCTCAATCGTGATCGGCATCGCCGTGTATGGCCTCATCGTGCTCAAACAGAAACACTTTTCCGCATTTTCCGGCGGGGTGGCGCTGGGCATCATGATGGTTCCCACTATCGCGCGCGCCACGGAAGAGATGCTGCTGATGGTGCCCAACGTCATACGCGAGGCGGCGCTCGGCCTGGGAATTCCCAAGTGGCGAGCTACGCTCTCCATCACTTTGCGCACCGCATCGGCAGGAGTCATCACTGGTTGTATGTTGGCGTTCGCGCGTGTCGCCGGCGAAACCGCTCCCCTGCTTTTTACCGCGTTCGGAAATCAGTTTTGGAACTTGAATCCCAATCAGCCGACCGCGGCGCTGTCGCTCCAGGTTTTTGCCTACGCCATTTCACCCTATGACGATTGGCACCGCCAAGCCTGGGCAGGAGCATTGATCCTGATTGTCATGATCGTTGCTGCCGTGGCGGCGGTACGCATTGTCACCAGCCGCGGCATGTTAAAGGGGGCCTCGTAGCCGTATGGGCGTAGGAATCGAAGTCAAAGGTCTGAATGCCTGGTACGGCAAGCACCTGGCCCTGAAAGACATCGACATGTCCATCCAGGCCAACCACGTCACCGCGGTGATTGGACCCTCCGGCTGCGGCAAGAGCACTTTCGTTCGCTGCCTCAATCGCATGCACGAGACCATCCCCGAAGCCCGCGCCGATGGCGATGTGAAGATCGGCGAGATCGAGGTTTACGGCGATGGCACCGATCCCGTCGAAGTCCGGCGCAAGATCGGTATGGTCTTCCAGAAGCCCAACCCTTTTCCCACCATGTCCATCTATGACAATGTTGCCGCCGGCCTGCGCTTGAACGGGCTGCGCAATCGCAAGCAGATGAACGAACTGGTGGAGCGCTCCCTGAAACTGTCGGCGCTATGGGAGGAAGTGAAAGATACGCTGCACAAGAAATCGGGTGCCAGTTTGTCGGGCGGCCAGCAACAGCGCCTCTGCATTGCCCGTGCACTCGCCGTCGAGCCCGATGTTTTGCTGATGGACGAGCCCGCCTCGGCCCTCGATCCCATTTCCACCAGCAAGATCGAAGAGCTCATCTTTCAACTGAAACAACACTATACTGTCGTGATTGTTACCCATAACATGCAGCAGGCAGCGCGCGTCGCGGAATTTACCGGCTTCTTTCTGATGGGCAGCTTGATCGAGTACGACAAGACCGAAAAAATATTCACCACTCCCGCAGATAAGCGAACGGAAGACTACATCACAGGCAGGTTCGGATAATGCGAAGCCGCTTTCAACAAGGCTTGGATGAACTTCGGGACAAACTCCTGCGCATGGGCGGGCTTGCCGAGCAAGCCATCGACCGTGCCACAGAAGCCTATCGCACCCGCGACGCGAAGTTCTGTCAAATGGTTTTCACCGGTGAGACCGCCATCAATCAGGCCGAGCGCGATATCGACGAGTTGGCACTCGATCTGCTCGCCATGCAGCAGCCCATGGCCATCGATTTGCGCTTCATCATGGCCATCATCAAGATCAATGCCGACCTCGAGCGCGTCGGTGATCAGGCAGTCAACATCGCACAACGCGTGCTCGACCTTATCGGTGAGCCGCCCGTCGAGCTTCCCGTCGACGTGCCCAAGATGGCCAGCGGCGTGAGCACCATGGTGCAGAAGTCCTTGCAGGCGTTCCTCGACGGCCATGCCGAAGTAGCCGAGTCGGTGCTCCAGATGGACAACATGGTCGATCGCATGAAAGATGAGGCCTTTGTCGTCTTGCTGCAGAAGATGCAAAGCGATCCCGCGCTCACCCGTCCTGCCTTGAACGTGCTCCTCATCGCTCGCAATCTCGAGCGCATTGCCGACCACGCCACCAACATCGCCGAAGACGTGATCTTCTGGGTGCGCGGCGCTGATGTGCGGCACGGCGGCGCCCACTACCCCTACTAGCCCGCACCTGCTCCCGCTTCGCTTCCCCCAAAACAGTTCCGGCCTCACACCATGCGAGGCCGGCTGCACTTCACTCAGGAGGCTTTTCCCTGTTCATAGGTACTGATCGGCATTTCTGCGGGTGACTTGAGTGCCGCCCGCCCATCTTCGCCGCTAACCCCTCCTGTAGCTTCCCCGGACCAGTGTTACTAGTATCAAACTCCTCACTACGCCGAATTACACCATTTCATCGAGCTGGTAATCTCGTGCTTCGATTACTCGAAAAATCTCGCTTCGAAGGCAGGAAGCTGTCTCGCTTCAATTTCGAACTTGCGAACCGACCGCTAGCGACAATCATTTTCGAAATTATCCCATTCCTCCCGGTACCTCTTCAAAAGTGTCGAAGGTAACCCCCGGTAACCTGCCAGTTTTGCGAGGATACGTCTTCGTAATCTCTTTTAATGTGCCTTCATCTACAACTTCAGTCGATGTTTTCTTTTGCGAAAGTGTGATATAAAAAAATCAAACTGACCTGCAGATTGCACAGCGGATTGGACAACTCTCTTTGTCCTGCGCGAAGTATGCGTCAGATAGTCGTACGTTGACTTATTCTGCCCAGGTAAGCGAATCGGTTTACCGGAAGTTCCTGGTATATCTGAAGTCCGAATCACTCAGACGCTAGGTACTTCTTAATAAATAGTTCTTGATGTGACTCTCAAGCGACGGTCAGAGGGAAAATGGCGATGAAGCGGAAAAACCGGGCTGATAAAGAAACCTATGAACGACAGGCCAATATCTGCAAGGCCTTCGCCAATCCTACGCGTTTGCAACTAGTCGGAATGCTCGAGGAATCCGATTGCTGGGCCTCAGAACTACAACAGGGTCTGGATATCTCCAAGGCTAACCTTTCTCAGCACCTTTCGATTCTGAAGGCCGCCGGCATTGTGCACACGCAGCGCGATGGCAAGCAGTTGTTCTGCAAGCTGGCTATGCCCGAAGTGAAGAAAGCGACAGCTCTCTTTCGCGCCATGCTGAAAGCGCAGATGCGGGAGAGCCGCCGCTGGATCTAGCGGCTGGCCAGGTAACAGTTGTCGGTGTCCCGACGCTCTCTTGCTGCCTCCACAGCATGACACGGTAGACTGCTGTTGAATGTCGCGCACCTCCATACTGGAGTACCTGGACAACTTCCGTCGCTACGCCCGGCAAACGGCCTACGTCTCTCGCCGCGGATACCGGGTCCAGCATTGGTGCTATGGCGACGTGCTCGACAGCGCCTGCCGCTTTGCCCGCGAGCTGGACGCCCGTGGCATCGTTCGTTCCGACAAGGTTCTCCTCTGGGGCGAAAATTGCGCCGAGTGGGTGGCCGCTTTCTTTGGCTGCCTGCTGCGCGGGGTCGTCGTCGTCCCCATCGACAACATCGCCGCTGCTGACTTTGCCCAGCGAGTGGCGCAGCAGGTCGACGCAAAGCTCTGCGTCTCCCCTCCCCAACATGATGTTGCCGGCGTTCCCCGCTTCGATCTGGAATCCTTGCGCGACGCCGTCTCGCATCACTCTGCCGCTCCGCTTCCATCGCTCAATCTGACTCGTGACGACATCGTCGAGATCGTCTTCACCTCGGGCACTACCGCTGAGCCCCGCGGCGTCGTCATCACCCATGCCAACATCCTCGCCAACCTCGAGCCTCTGGAGCGCGAGATCGGCAAGTATCTGAAGTACGAGCGCATCTTCCACCCGCTTCGCTTCCTGAACCTCCTCCCGCTCAGCCACGTCTTCGGCCAGTTTCTCGGCATCCTGCTGCCGCAACTGCTCGCCGCCACCGTGGTCTTCCACGACAGCCTGAATCCCACTGAGATCATCCGTCTGGTTCATGAGCAGCGCATCTCGGTCATCGTCGCAGTCCCCCGTCTCATGGAGTCGCTGAAGGACAAGATCGAGCGCGACATGGACGCCGCAGGTCAACCCGGGTGGTTTAAGCAGCAGTTCGCCGCCGCCGATGGCGAGCACTTCGTCCGCCGCTGGTGGCGCTTCCGCCGCATCCACCGCCAGTTTGGATGGAAGTTCTGGGCCTTCATCTCCGGAGGCGCGGCGCTTGATGCCGCCACCGAAGAGTTTTGGCGGCGACTCAGCTTCGTCGTCATCCAGGGCTACGGCCTCACCGAAACCACTTCGCTCATCTCCCTCAACCATCCCTTCCGTACCGGCAAGCGTTCCATCGGCAAGGTGCTCGAAGGCCGCGAGATGAAGCTCGACGAGCACGGCGAGATCCTGGTGCGCGGAGCCAATGTCGCCGCCGGCTACTGGCAGGGCAAAGAGCTGAAGTCGGTCCTCAATGAGGAAGGCTGGTTTCGCACCGGCGATCTGGGCGAGGTCGACGCTGAGGGCAACCTCTATTTCCGCGGCCGCAAGAAGAACGTAATTGTGAACCGCGAAGGCATGAACATCTATCCCGACGACCTCGAAGCCGCATTGCGCCACCAGCCCCAGGTCCGCGACTGCGTCGTAGTTCCGCTCGAGCAGGGAGGCAACGCCGAGCCCTGCGCCGTGCTGCTGCTGCGCGACTCGTCTGATCCTGAGCCAGCGGTGCAAGCTGCCAACCGCCAGCTTGCCGAATTTCAGCGTATGCGTCGCTGGCTGCTATGGCCTGAACCCGACTTCCCGCGCACGCCAACCCACAAGCCGCGCACCAACCTGATCCAGGCCTATGCCCAGGCGAAGTTCTCCGGCACTGCCGAAGCCAATGTCTCGCAAGGCTCGTTGGCCGAGTTGATCGGCCGCATCACCGGGCGCAACGTCGCCTCGCTCAGCGCCGACTCCCGACTGGAGGACGAGCTCAACCTCAGCTCCATGGATCGCGTTGAGTTGATGAGCGCGCTGGAGGACTCCTACCAGGTCGATCTAAGCGAGGCCAACTTCGCCAACCTCAACACCGTTGGCGAGCTTGAGCGCCTGCTGCAACAACCCGGGAAGCCGGCCCGCAGCGGATACAGCTACCCGCACTGGACCCTGCGCTGGCCGATTACCTGGATTCGCACCGCCGCCTACAACCTGCTCTCGCTGCCGGCCACGCTCATCATGGCCCATCCGCGCATCGAAGGACGCGAGCACCTCGAAGGTCTGAGCGCCCCAATCCTGGTCACCTGCAATCACGTGACCTACATCGATGTGGGATTCGTCCTGCTGGCGCTGCCGCCGCGCCTGCGCCACAAGCTGGCCATCGGCATGCACGGCGAACGCCTTTGGGGTATGTGGCGTCCTCCCCACACCATGAATCTGTTCGCCCGCTGGTGGCAGCAGGCGGGATATTACCTGGTAGTTGCGTTGTTCAATGTTTTTCCCCTGCCCCAGCAGTCCGGCGTGCGCGAGAGTTTTGCCTTCGCCGGCAATTGCGCTGACGCGGGATACAACCTGCTGGTCTTCCCCGAAGGCCGCCGCACCCCCGACGGCAATCTGTCGCCGTTCCGCTCAGGCATCGGAATGTTGGCCTCTCGGCTCGATGTTCCCGTCGTGCCTATGCGCATCCATGGCCTCTTCGACATGAAGCTCTCAGGCCGCAAGATCGCCCGCCGCGGCGAACTGCGCGTTGTGATTGGCAAGCCGGTGCGCTTCCCCCGCGATACTCCGGCGGAAGAAATCACCAATCAGTTGGAGCACATCACGCAGGAGTTGTGACTTGCGAATCACCACCGTGGCCGGTGTCTCAGCCCTTGCCAGGTCGTCCCTGGAGGCAGTGCTTTAGCAATGCCTGCCCCCGGCGCTCACCTGCACGCATGAAGGCACGGTCCACTCTTTGATTGGGACCGCCCCTGAATCGTCAGAATTTGAAATTGAAGATATAC
>Ga0075355_1000064_pt1 | contig 13798 bp, 10 predicted proteins | sample WestPond_Cattail_6_FD_120069 | JGI IMG/M metagenome (GOLD analysis project Ga0075355, IMG submission 120069) | Natural and restored wetland microbial communities from the San Francisco Bay, California, USA, that impact long-term carbon... | ecosystem: Environmental > Terrestrial > Soil >...
CTCTGACGGCAGGTCCACCCGCAACTCATCACTCGACTCCATCGCTACCGCGCGCTCTATCGTATTCTCCAACTGGCGCACGTTGCCCGGCCACTCGTAGTTGCACAATGCCTTTAGCGAATCCTCGTTGATGCGAAGAATGCTCTTCCCCGCCGCCGGCGCGTACTTCTTCAGGAAGTGATTGGCCAACAAAGGAATATCCTCGGGACGCTCCCGTAATGGCGGAACCACCACGGGGATCACGCTCAGGCGGTAGTAAAGATCTTCCCGAAACATATTCTCGGCCACGAGTTCGTCCAGGTTCTTGTTGGTGGCGGCGATCACGCGCACATCGATCGCAACTTCGTTCGTCCCACCCACCGGACGCAGCACGCGTTCCTGCAACACGCGCAGCAACTTCACCTGCATGGTCAGCGTCATCTCGCTGATTTCGTCCAGGAAGATCGTGCCCCCATTGGCAACTTCAAACAGTCCCGACTTGTTTGTATTTGCGCCCGTGAATGCGCCCTTCACGTAGCCAAAGAGTTCGCTCTCCAGCAGCGTCTCCGGAAATGCACCGCAATTAATGGACACGAACGGCTCCGCTGCCCGCAGCGAACACGCGTGCACCGCGCGTGCCACGAGTTCCTTACCAGTTCCGCTCTCGCCATGGATAAGCACCGTGCTCGACGTAGTTGCGACGGTGCGCACCGTCTGCTTCAACTGCTCCATTGCGGTGCCAGATCCAACGATGTTGTTGAGCGAGTTGCGGCTCGCAGCATCGCGCTTATATGCGATGTTTTGCCGCTGCAGGCTCTGCGTGGCAACCGCCTTCCGCAACGCCAGTTTGACGTCCTCCATGAGCCCGGGGCCCTTGCGGATGTAGCCGTATGCGCCGCCTGCTTCAACAGCCTGTATCGTCGCTTCCATATCGTCAACCGCGGTAATCAGGATGACGAGCGAATCGGGCGAGATGGAGTGTGCGTGACGAAGCACTTCGATGCCGTTGATATTCGGCATGCGGATGTCGGTGATGATGACGTCGAACAGGGCCGAGTCGATCTTCTTCTTGGCCGCCTCTCCGGACGTGACGGTCTCGACCTTGTGCCCTTCCTTGCGCAGCGAAATATCGAGCATTTCGCAGATCGAGCGCTCGTCGTCGCAGACCAGGATGTTACCCATGATGGACCTTCCCATTGCTGGCAGCCGCGGCAGTAGCAAGTTCGCGTTCCGGTTCCGCCGCGCGCTTCAGGCGGATGATGAACTCGGCGCCTTCGCCCGGCGCGGAGCGAACCGTGATCTTGCCGTCGTGCGCCTGCACGATCTGGTAAACGATGGCCAGTCCCAACCCGGTGCCGCCGGCAAACTCGGATTGAAACGGCTCAAAAATCTTTTCAATATGGCTATTGCTGATTCCCTTACCGGAATCGGCGAAGCTGATCATCCAATGCGTGCCGTCCTGCTGCGACAGGGAGACTGTCAACGTTCCGCCTTCCGGCATCGCATGAATGGCGTTATCGCAGATGTTCCAGAACACCTGCTTCAGCCGGCTGGGATCTGCCACCGTGAGCGCCCGCGGCACATTCAGGTTACGTACGATCTTCAGTGGCGGTGCATTCTCGGCGTGCGCCTGCCGGTTCTCCAGCAGGATGAGCGTTTCGTCTACCAGCGCTACCAGGTCCACATGCGCGAACTCGTACTGCTTCTCGCGTGTATACATCAGGAAGTCGGAGATGATGCTGTTCAGCCGCTCCGACTCGCGGTTCACGATTCCGACCAGCACCTTCTGCTCGTCATCGAGCGCAGCAACTTCCGACAGCACCTTGACCGATCCGGCAATCGACGACAGGGGGTTGCGAATCTCATGCGCGATACCGGCGGCCATCCGGCCGACTGCCGACAGCCGGTCACGCAGCCTGACTTCGCGCTCCAGGCGACGGATTTCCGTCAGGTCGTCGAAGGTATAGATGTACCCGACAGCTCCGCCGTGCGGTGAATTGAGAATCGCCGCCGCCATGCCGAACGTTTTCTGGCGATGGCGTCCGTTGTCCACCAGGACCCGAACTTCTCCATGCGGAGTGCTCGACCCCGGTTCCGGAAGACGATCTAAAAATATTTTCGCGACTTGTGTTCCGATCAATTCGCTCGCCGGACGCCCCAGCAACGTCTCCGCCGCGGGATTCACGATGCGGATGTACCCGCTGGTGTCGGCAGTGATGATGCCCGTCGAAATCGACTGCACGATGTTTTCGTGCAAGGCCTGTAGATCTTCGAGTTCGCCGCTCTTATCCTTCAGTTCGACGTCCACCTGCCGCAACTTCGTACTCAGGCGGCTGGCGAGATACGCAATCGCCGAGTAGGCGAACAGGTTGATCAGGATCGTCGCCTGCAGCGAGCGCAGGTCAGGCCGCACCAGGGTGTACGACCGGATGATGTCGAAATACGAAAGCTCCAGCATTCCGCCGTGGAAGATGAACGCCAATGCGGCCACCATGAAGGCCCACGAACGCGAGAGCAGGATGCTGCCGACAATAATGATCAGCGGAAAAAGGAAGTTGAACGAGCTATCGATCCCGCCCGTCACGTAGACGAGCGCCGTGGCCATACCAAGATCAGTAAGTACCTGGATCTTCGGCTGCAGACGCAGGTCCTGCCAAACCCAGAGCAGGACGGCATAGAAGATGGCCAGCGTGTACGACAGCACCACCACGACGACGAAGGCCATCTTGTTCACGCCGGTGGGCGTGAGACTGGTGATGGCCAACTCGATTCCAAGCAGGAACGTGATGATGATGACGCGGACTTTGATCAGCCACGACAGCCATGAGCGGTCGTTGAAGTCCGCGGCCGAGCCCTGCTCGCGCTGGCGAGCAGGACCGGCTAGATGGGTTTGTCCTACATTCATTCGCTACCGCTTGTCTGCTATCCCGAGAGTTTGGCGATCATCGAGAACAGCGGCATGTACAGCGAAATGACGATGCCGCCTACGGCCACGCCGAGGAACGCGATCATGATGGGTTCCAGCAGCGTGAGCATGTCCTTGGTGGCGGCGTCTACTTCGTCTTCGTAGAAGTCCGCGATCTTCTGCAGCATGGCGTCCATCGCGCCCGTGGCTTCGCCGACGCCGATCATCTGCGTCACCATGTTGGGGAACACCGCGCTTTCCTTCAACGGATCCACGATGGTGCGGCCTTCTTCGATCGCCTTCCTCACTTTGAACAGCGCCTGTTCAAGAACGGCGTTACCCGACGTCCTTGCAGTGATGTTGAGAGCTTCCAAGATGGAAACGCCAGAGGTAAGCAGCGTTCCCAGCGTGCGGCTGAAGCGGGCGACGGCAATCTTCCTTAACACCAGTCCGAAGACGGGAAGCTTGAGCATGAAGGCGTCCCATATGTAACGGCCTTTTTCGCTTTTTCTCATCTGGCTGATGCCGAACACCAGGCCGCCGATGCCGAGGAACAGCACCCACCAGAAGCGTCCGACGACATAGCTCAAACCCATCACGATACGTGTGGGCAGCGGCAGGTCCACCTGCAAACTGGCGAAGAGGTTGGTGAAGATCGGCACCACGAACTTGAGCAGCGCGCCGACGATAAGAACGGCGATGCTGATGACCGACACCGGGTAGATCAAGGCCGACTTCACCGCAGCTTTCAATTTCACGGCCTTTTCCACGTAGGTCGCAAGACGTTGCAGGATGAGGTCGAGAATACCGCCCGTTTCACCAGCCTCGATCATGTTCGTCGTCAGGTCATCGAAGATCTTGGGATAACCGCGCATGGCGTTGGCCAGCGTGGCACCGCCTTCTACCGTAGTCCGCACGCCAGTGAGCGCCTTTTGGAAGCTGACGTTCTCCTGGTTCGCCGCCAGAATCTCGAGGCACTGCACCAGCGGCAGGCCGGCATCGATCATCACCGAGAACTGGCGGAAGAAAATAGCGATGTCCTTCACCGGCACCTTGCCGGAACCGAAGGTGGGCATCGCGAACTCTTTGCCCTTCTCCTTGATGGTGAATTCGCTCAGGCGCTCTCGCCTTAATGTTGCTTGCAATACCTGCTTGTTTTCCGCTACGCGCTCGCCCGAAACCTTTTTACCGGCTGCGTCTTTCGCGCTGAATGTAAAAACTGGCATAAGCCACCTCGTTGAAAGCGCTCAAAATCTTTAACGTCTGGTTGGCGCTGCGGCCGCCGGTTTATTGATGCCGGCGCCGCGGTTGATCATTTCCTGTAATTCGTCCGGACTGGACGACCGCATCAACGCCGTTTCCATCGTGATCTGTTTCTGGAAATAGAGCGTTGCCAGCGACTGGTTGAAAGTCTGCATACCGAACTTGTCCTGGCCCGACTGCATGGCCGAGTAAATCTGGTGAATCTTGTCTTCACGAATCAGGTTGCGGACGGCTGGGTTCGGGATCAGGATTTCCATCGCCATCACACGACCTTGTCCACCGACCTTCGCCAGCAGCGATTGACACAGAATTCCTTCGAGCACCATGGAAAGCTGGGCACGAATCTGCGGCTGCTGGTGTGCCGGGAAGACGTCGATAATACGGTTGATGGTCGAGGAAGCCGAGTTCGTGTGCAACGTGCCGAAGGTGAGGTGACCGGTTTCGGCGATTCGCAGCGCCGATTCGATCGTCTCCAGATCGCGCATTTCGCCGATCAGGACAACGTCCGGGTCCTCGCGCAGCGCGGCGCGCAGCGCGTTCGAGAATGACTTAGTGTCGGCGTGCACTTCACGCTGATTCACCAGGCAGTTCTTATGCTGGTGCACGAACTCGATCGGGTCCTCAATCGTCAGCATGTGCTCGTGACGCTCGCTGTTGATCTTGTCGAGCATCGCAGCCAGTGTGGTCGACTTGCCGGAACCCGTCGGCCCGGTCACAAGGATCAGTCCGCGCGGCTTGTCGCAAAGCTTGGAGACAACCGGAGGCAGGCTTAACTGCGCAAACGATTTGATTTCGTAGGGGATGACGCGGAAGACAGCGGCCGATGCGCCACGCTGGTTGAAGACGTTCGCGCGGAAACGCGCCAGTCCTTTTAGGCCGAACGAGAAGTCGAGTTCCAGATCCTCTTCGAAACGGTGCTTCTGCGCATCGGTCATTACGCTGTAAGCGAGGGCCTTGGTTTCCGCCGCGGAAAGCGGCGGCATGTCGAGCGGCTGCAAGTGTCCGTGCAGTCGAATCTGTGGCGGCGTGTTGGTCGTGATATGGAGATCGCTTCCGCCCATCTCCACCATTCTTTTGAGCAATTCGCTCAGACTAGCAGCCATGCTGAATCTCTCTCCTCACACAGAACTTTCCCGGGATTAGTGCACCGTCTCGCGGGCGACCTCTTCCAGCGTCGTCACGCCAGCCATGACCTTGATCAATCCGCTTCGGCGAAGCGTAATCATGCCACGTTCAATGGCTTTTTTCTTTAATTCCACCGCGGAGGCGCCGACAAGAATCAGTTCGCGAATCTCGTCGTCGATCTCCATCACTTCGTAAAGCCCCGCCCTGCCTTTGTATCCGGTGTTGTTGCACGTACCGCAGCCCTTTCCCTTCTTGGGCTTGAACGTCTTGGCTTCTTCCGGCGTATAGCCCGCATCCAGCAGGGCCTGGATCGGCAGATCGAGTTCCTCGGCACAACCGACGCAGACGCGGCGCACCAAGCGCTGCGCACAGATCAAATGCACGGCGGTGGCAACGAGGAACGGCTCGATACCCATATTCATCAGGCGACTGATCGTCTCCGGAGCTCCGTTGGTGTGCAGCGTGGACAGCACGAGGTGTCCGGTGAGTGCAGCCTTGATCGCGATTTCTGCCGTTTCAAAGTCGCGGATCTCTCCTACCAGAATGATGTTGGGATCCTGTCGCAGAAACGAGCGCAGTGCCGCCGCGAAGTTCAGGCCGATGGACTCCTTCATCTGCACCTGGTTAACGCCGCCAAGCTGGAACTCGACCGGGTCTTCCGCAGTCATAATGTTCGTGTCGGGTTTGTTCAGCTGCGAAATGGCCGAGTACAGCGTGTTCGTTTTGCCGGAACCCGTCGGTCCCGTAACCAGCACCATGCCGTACGGCTTCAGGATGGCCTTTGAGAATTTGTCCAGCGACTCCTGCTCGAAGCCAAGCTTGGTCATGTCAAGCCGCAGGTTCTCTTTGTCCAGCAACCGCATGACGATCTTTTCGCCGAACAGCGTCGGCAGCGTGCTCACGCGGTAATCGAGCTGTTTCTTCTTACCGCTTAGGTTGACGCGCAGCATGATGCGGCCGTCCTGCGGGAGGCGCTTTTCGCTGATGTCCAGCTTCGCCATGATTTTGATACGCGAAGTGATGGCATCCTTCAGCTTTGCCGGCGGATTCATGATCGTCTGCAGCACGCCGTCAATGCGGAAGCGGACGCGAAACTCTTTTTCGTAAGGCTCGATGTGAATATCACTGGCGCCGCGCTTCACGGCGTCCGTGAGCACCATGTTCACCAGCTTGACGATGGGAGCTTCCTCGGCGGCCTTTTCAAGTTCGGCCAGCCCGGCTTCCATTTCCTCCGACTGCAGTTCCACGTCGCTGTCCGCGATGTCAGTCAGGGTTGACATCACCGACTCCAGGTCTTCCTCCGGTTCCGACTGCGCCTGAACGTAAACCTTCTCGATGCCCTCCATGATGGAGGTCTCGGACGCGACTACCGGCTCGATGTTGAAGCCGGTCATGAACTTGATGTCGTCCATGGCGAACACGTTCGTGGGGTCCACCATGGCAATCGTCAGCGATGCGCCCACGCGGCTGAGCGGCAGGATCTGGTAACGTTTCGCGGTTTCGTGTGGAACGAGCTTTACGACCGCTGGATCAATTTCGAAGTAGTTGAGGTTGATCGCGGGAACGCCGTACTGCCGGGAAAGGAAGTTGGTGACGTCTTCGTCCGAAAGGTAACCGAGTTTGACCAGCACTGAACCCAGCCGGCCACCCGTCTGCTTTTGGACCTTTAACGACTCTTCCAGTTGCTGCTCGGTGATGACCTTCTCACGAACAAGCAGGTCACCCAATCGCTGCGACATCCCTTGGCTCCGCTTCCCTGATACCCGTTAACGTGGCTCCGTACCCGCCCAAAAACCAGAGAGACACGTATTGTTGCCTTCTGCAAATGCACGAAAACGCGAGTAGCAGAATTATTTCGGAGTGACATAAATTGTCAATCGGGAAAGTAACTGGTTTAGTAACCATAAGTGCGCGTCCGACAGTAACAACACCGGCGTCAACAATTCTCGGAGGCAACAAAAAGCCCCACCAGATGGGTGGGGCGGAGGCAGGTTGAAGCGGTTTACTTGCGGCGAAGCTTACGGCCGACCATCAGCAGGCCGGTGCCCAAAAGCGCCAGGCTGGCCGGTTCGGGAACCTGCGATTCAGCGGTCACCAGCACGTCGTAACCGGTTGAACCACCGTGGTCCTCCCGCATAATCTGGAGGTAGTGCGTGCCCGCACTTAGGATCCCCAATCCGATGTTCGGATACTCGTACGCGATCGAACCTCCCGAGTTCAGTGCGCCAAAAACATAGGTCCCATCGAGCCACACGTAAATGCCGTTATCCACGCCGAAGTTCGCGATCACATTGCTGGCATCAGCCAGGGTGAAGGCATAGACGATCGCAGTTTCGCTGTTCACAGTCCAAGTTCCCGGAATCGCCTGCGGGCCCGTCCAGTTCGCGTTCAGCGAACCGGGCGTCGTGAGCCAGTTGCCGAGAATGCCGGCGGCGGCAGTAAGGTCGGGTGCTGGAGCAGGATTAATCGTCGGATCTCCGGGATAGTTGAATCCGAAGCTGCCATTCAAACTATTCCCGATGGCCTGGTTGTAATACCCCTGGGTGCTGTTCGTAATGATGTTGCTCGGAGTTGCACTGGCAATGGCCGCAAACGCGAGCACCATGATCAGCAGGATACCTTTAACACGCATGTTGTCCCTCAGCTAGCTTGATTACAAACATCTCAAACCGCAATCTCGATTCCAAATACCGTCTTGAAAACAAAGCAGTTCCGAGATGACGATCGGTAACGTTACCGCAACTTTTTGCATATTCGAGGAATCGTAGGTGGAAGTTCATTAGAATTGGGCTGTGGGTCAGCAGCAAAAGTTCCTAATTCGGGAATTCTTCACGACCATGTTTCGCGCCTGGGGACGCCAGCACTGGTGGCCCGCCGAGTCGCGTTTCGAGGTCATCGTCGGAGCCTTCCTCACCCAGAACACGGCCTGGACGAATGTCGAGCGTGCCCTGCACAACCTTCGTTCGGAAGGCGTGCTCAGCTTGCAGGCAGTTCGCGATATCCCAATCGCCGAGTTGGAACAACTCATCCGCCCTTCCGGCTACTTCCGCCAGAAAGCCCAGCGTCTGAAGACCTTCATCGCCTATCTGGACCAGAAGTATGAGGGCTCGATGGAGAAGATGTTCGCCCAACCGACAGCTCAACTCCGCGCCGAACTGCTCTCCCTGAACGGCATCGGCCCCGAAACCGCCGACTCCATCCTTCTCTATGCGGGCAATCACGAAGTATTCGTGGTAGATGCCTATGCGCGCAGAATTCTTGACCGCCACGGCATCCTTCCCGAATCGACGAAATACGAGGATGTCCGCGCGCTGATGGAAAGCTCTCTCACGTCCGACTTCGCCGCGCCATACGTAAACGACGACGGGCACCAACATACCCACCCCAAGCCGCCCGGCGCACACCATCCGCCATCTCCGATGAGCACCGCCCCTCGTTCCGCCCGCGCGCAACTGTTCAACGAAATGCACGGGCTGCTCGTCGGAGTTGCCAAAAACTACTGCCAGAGCCGGCGTGCGCTGTGCGAAGATTGTCCACTCCGCGCTTTCCTTAAAAGTCCAGTGCGGGCTAAGGCTCGCGGATAACCCGGGACATCCAGCGCAAAATTACCCCCAACGGCAACTTTCCTGGTGCCGCGTTGTCTATAATTTCCTAGACGCCCCGCGTGCCATCAAAAACTCCAAATCGCAGCGATGCTCCCCGCATGCGGCGCCGGACCGCAGCCATACTGCTGGCCATTCCCGCGTTCATCCTGCTGACTATCCTGTTCTCGCAGCAGGCTTTCAACCTGACGTTCCTGCGCCCCGACACTACCAGCCAGGCGCTCGTGTTCGCGGCCCTGTCCGCCTTGGTGTTCCTGCTTTTCCTGGTCCTTTGCCTGATGCTGGCGAGGATCCTGCTCAAGCTCGCCGCCGAACGGCGCGGCGGCGTGATGGGATCGAAGTTCCGCACCAAGCTCGTCTCCGGCGCCCTGGTGCTCTCGTTCGGCCCGGTAGTCTTCCTGTTCATCTTCGCCTATGGCTTGATGAATCGCTCCATCGACAAGTGGTTTTCGTCACCCGTCGAAGAAGTCCGCCGCGACACTGCCACGGTCGCCTCCACTCTCGCCGAGTACACGCTGCAGAACGCCCGCGCCGAGGCAGTCTCGATCTCGCTCTCCCCCGAAACCGAGCGAGCCTTTCAGTCCGGCAACTTCGCGCCACTGCTGGGAATTTTCCGCGTACATGAAGCGCCCTTGCAGGGCGGGTTCGCACTGGCACTGCTCGACAAGGAACTGGAAGCCAGTTATCACGTGCCGACCACGTGGCCCGACCTGACCCACAAGTTGCGGTTGAACAAAGGCGGGTTGAATCTGCCAACCTCAGCTAACATTGATGGGCAGGAATACCTGATCGGCTGGCAGGAGATCGGTAAGCAGGGACTCGTGATCGTGGGCATGCCGATGCCGCGAGCCTTCACCGACGCCATTCAGCAGATTGAGCAAAGCCAGCAGGGCTACCTTTTACTGGCGAAAGAGCGCAAGCGCATCCGCCTCACCTACATGATGCTGCTGTTGCTAATCACCTCCGTAGTGCTCTTTGCGGCGACATGGTTTGCGGTCTTCCTCTCGAAATTTGTTACTACGCCCGTGGCAGCGCTTGCCGAAGCAACGCAGGAAATTTCGAAAGGCAATCTCGACTATCGCATCAACGTGCCCGCAACGGACGAACTCGGCCAACTTGTAGGTTCGTTCAACCGCATGGCCGACGATCTCCGCACCTACCGCCAGAACATCGAGTCGTCGCGGCAGGAACTCGCTTCCGCCAACGATGAACTCGAACAGCGCCGGCGCCATATCGAAACCATTCTCGAGAACATCCCGACGGGTGTGCTGTCGCTGGATGCCATCATGCGCGTCACGCACGCCAACGCGGCCCTCATTCGCCTCTTCCGTCCCGACGGAGAAGATGGCCACGGCATCATTCGCGGCGCGCATATCCGCGACGTCTTCCCGCAGGAAGTGATCGACGACCTCGCGCACATGCTTCGCAAGGCTGACCGCATGGGAACTACCACCAGCCAACTGGAAATCGCCTCTGCCGGGCACAACCTTAACGTAGCCGTGACCGTAGCTTCGCTGAAGCACGAATCACAGCGACTGGGCTACATTATCGTCTTCGAAGACCTGACCGACCTGCTCAAGGCACAGAAGCAGATGGCCTGGCGCGAAGTCGCTCGGCGTGTGGCACACGAGATCAAGAATCCGCTGACGCCGATCGCGCTGTCAGCCCAGAGAATCAAGCGCCATCTCGAACGGGGCACTCCGGACGAATCGTCCCTCGCTGTAATTCACGGCTGTGCCGACACCATCGCCGGCGCCGTCGAAACTGTTCGCACCCTGGTCGACGAGTTCTCCACCATGGCGCGCTTCCCTGCCCCGCAGGTGCGTCCGGCCGACGTAAACGGTATCGTGCACAGCGCCCTCTCGATGTTTGAAGGCCGTCTCGATGGCGTCACCGTGCATACGCGCCTTGGCAACGATCTCCCAAAAGTGATGGCTGACGCCGAAGCCCTCAAGCGTGCGCTGGCTAACTTGGTGGATAACGCCGCCGAAGCGCTGCGTGAAACCATGGTGCGCGAAATCCAGATTTCAACGTCGCTGCTCAGCAGCCGCGACATGATCGAAGTCATCATCGCCGACACCGGGCATGGCATCACGTCCGAGGCCAAAGAGAAGTTGTTCCTGCCGTATTTCTCCACCAAGCAGCGCGGCACCGGACTTGGCCTGGCGATCGTCAGTCGCATCGTGGAAGAACATCACGGATCAATTCGCGTGGAAGAAAACAAACCGGTGGGCACAAAGTTTATAGTGGAGTTGCCGGTCGCAACCGAAACCGCCGTGGAATCTGCTGCTCATGCATAACATCCTGATCGTCGACGATGAAGTTGGTATCCTCGAGTCGCTGAAAGGCGTGCTCGAAGATGAAGGCTACAAACCGGCTACGGCCGATTCGGGCGAAGCCTGTCTCGATGCCGTTCGCAAGCGTCCATTCGATGTAGTGCTGCTCGACATATGGCTCCCCGGCATTGATGGCCTGGAGACGCTGGCGAAGTTGAAGGAGATGGAAGACGGCCCCGAAGTCGTCATGATCTCCGGGCACGGCACCATCGAGACCGCCGTGCGCGCCACCAAACTAGGCGCGTTCGACTTCCTCGAAAAGCCGCTCTCGCTCGATCGCACTCTCATCGTCGTAAAGAATGCGCTGGAGCGCCGGAAACTGCGCGGCGAGAATCGCGACCTCAAGCGCAATCTGCCCGCCACCGTCATCGTTGGTGACAGCGTCCCCATGAAAGCCCTGCGTCAGCAGATCGCCCTTATGGCCCCGACCAACGGACGCGTTCTCATCTACGGTGAATCTGGTACCGGCAAGGAACTCGTCGCCCGCGCCATCCATGCCGAGAGCCTGCGCAAGGAATCTCCGTTCGTGGAAGTGAACTGCGCCGCCATTCCTGAAGACCTCATCGAAAGCGAACTCTTCGGACACGTCAAGGGCGCCTTCGCCGCAGCAACCGCTGACAAGACCGGCAAGTTCCAGAAAGCCGACAACGGCACGCTCTTCCTCGACGAAGTCGGCGACATGAGTTTGAAGACCCAATCGAAAGTTCTACGCACGTTGGACGAACAGCGCTTTACTCCGGTCGGTGGCGACGAAGCCCTCACCGTCGACACTCGCGTAATCGCCGCCACCAATCACGACCTCGAAGAAGAAATCTCGCGTGGCAACTTCCGCGAAGACCTCTTCTATCGCCTGAATGTGGTGCCCTTCTACGTGCCGCCCCTGCGCGAGCGCAAGGAAGACATCGCCATCCTGGCAAGGCATTTTCTGAAGGAGTTCTCGGCCCAGTACAGCCGCCACACCAAAGACATCAACGACGATGCCATTGACGTCCTCATGCGCTACGCCTGGCCGGGTAACGTCCGTGAAGTGCGCAACGTGATCGAGCGGATCGTGATCATGAATCCGACGGTTGCCCGCTTCGAGCGCAAGCACCTGCCCCCGCTCGTGTATCGCGATGGCAGCCGGCGTTCCGGAGCTGAGTTCACCAGCCTGCAGCAAGCCCGCCAGGCTTACGAGCGCGACTACATCCTGAAGAAGCTCGACGAAAACCACGGCAACATCAGTCGTACCGCGGAAGTACTCGGCCTCGAACGCAGTCATCTCTATCGGAAAATGAAGGCGCTGCAGATCGCGGTAAAGGAATAGCTCATTCGACCACTAGTTCCCTGCCGTGATGGGACGAGATTTGCGCGGAAGCTCAGTCTGGGGCGGAATGGCGGGGCCCATTTCCGCCAGCACTTCACCCAGCACCCTGTCGATGGCATTCACCGCGTCCTGTACGGCTTCGGTCGCCTGCGGTTGAGCGACAAAGGTCACGCATTCGATAGCCTGCAGTGAATTCCTGATCCGATCGTTCATGAAGGCAATTTTTTCGAAGCGCTCAACGGTATCGATCTGCCGCTCTCTTTCCAGCGACTGCCAGTGGTGCACAAAAAGAAAAGTCAACAATGCCGAGACCACGGTTCCGATGATGCGGAGTGGACCATTGCGGTGCAGCCAGTCATCGTAAACCAGCCACTGGGAAAGCAGCACGATGGCCCCCACCATAAGTCCGCTGATCACTGAGATTATGATTATTCTGGGCTTGGAGAGGATCGGATAGGCAGACGTAGTGGTGGTATTCATCTTCCTCCCACAAGTAAGTGTTCGCCCCGAGGCATTGATAGTAACGCACTCTTGTTCTTGCCACAAAGCATTCTGTGCCAATCGGGCGTCCTCTCTAATCCTGTCTCGCATTCCGGCAGACGACTCCCGACGCTCAATTCTTGTCGAGCGAAGTCTTCGCCGAGAGCACCCACATGTCCGGATCTAGCTCCACCTTGCTGGGCGCTTGCGGTAATTTGATCGTGAATGGCGCCGAACATAAAGTTGATGGTTGCTTTCAGCCGTTCACGTCACTCGCACAATTCGCTCATCCGTGTACTATCAGTAGCATGTCCACTGTTCTTTTCCTGCTCGTCGGATTGGCTGTGGGAGTAATCTCCGGGATGGTCGGCCTCGGCGGAGGCGTCCTCATCATCCCCATCCTTGTTTACGGATTCAAGATGTCCCAGCACAAAGCGCAAGGGACTTCGCTCGGAGCACTTCTGGCTCCCATCGGCCTGCTCGCATTTTGGGAGTATTACAAGGCCGGCAACGTAGATTTGCGTGCCGCCATCATGATCGCCATCGGCTTTCTCATAGGCGGCTACTTCGGCGGAAGATGGGCTCAGTTGGTGTCAGACACTTGGCTGCGTAGGAGTTTTGCCGTCCTTCTCATCGGGGTAGGGGTCCAGATGTTGGTCAAAAGCCGTTAACGTTTCACGACTGAAAACTGACTACTGACCAGTGACAACTGTTTTCAGATCACCACCGCTTCCTTGTATTCCCCGAACACCTTCCTCAGCGTGTCGCTGATCTCGCCCACGGTCGCGTACGCGTGGACCGC
>Ga0075355_1000065_pt1 | contig 13798 bp, 9 predicted proteins | sample WestPond_Cattail_6_FD_120069 | JGI IMG/M metagenome (GOLD analysis project Ga0075355, IMG submission 120069) | Natural and restored wetland microbial communities from the San Francisco Bay, California, USA, that impact long-term carbon... | ecosystem: Environmental > Terrestrial > Soil > Wetlands...
CGGCAGGCGACCGAAACGCCGAATTCACGACATTCATGCGCACCTACCAGAACATGGTTTTCTCCACCGCAGCGCGCCTCAGTGGCAACGACGCGCAGGCGGAGGACATCGCCCAGGAAGTTTTCCTGCGCGCACACAAGCGCTTCGATGAGCTGCGCGACAACCCGCGCGCCGCCGGCTGGCTGAAGACCGTCGCCACCAACCTCACCTTCACGCACCTCACCCGCTACCGCAAGCGCTGGGTGTTCTTCTCGCAGATGCAGGCCGCCGACGAAGGCGAGGACGAGCCGGCGCTCGATTTCGCTTCCGAGGAATCCGTGGTGGAGGACGTGCGCAGCGACGAGCGCCACGCATACGTCGAGGCGGCGCTGCGCGAACTGCCCGAGCACCAGCGCGTGCCGCTGGTGCTGTTCCATTTCGAGGAGATGCCCTACGAGCAGATCGCGCAGAAGCTGCGCGTGTCGCTGCCGAAGGTCAAGACCGACATCCATCGCGCGCGCACCGCGCTGGCTGCGATCCTCGCACGCCATGGCATCACGGCCGAGCAACTGGAGGCCTGAATGAACGCACCGCGGCAACCGGCACCGGACGAGCGCGCGCTCGAGCAGTTCATCGGCACGGTGCTGCGCCAGCAGCCGCCGCGCCAGGCGCCCGCCACGCTCGAGGCGCGCGTGTGGCGCGAACTGGCGCAGCGCGAGGCGCAGTCTTGGTGGCTCGCGGGCTTCAACCGCTGGCCGGTGGCGGCGCGCGCATTGTGCGTGCCGGTCGGTGCGGCGCTGGTGTGGCTGTCGTTCCTGGCGACCGCGCGGTTGCTCACGCTGTGGCAGGCGCTGCAGGTCTCGGCGCCGGCGAACGCCGCGCAATCCGGCTGGCGCTGGTTCGAATCCCTGGGGCAGGCGTTGCAGGCGATCGGCAACCTGGTCACGCACGCCGTTCCCCAATGGCTGCTCTATGGCGGCGCCGGCTTGGCGCTGCTCATGTACGCGGCATGCTTCGGCCTCGGCGCCGCCGCTTTCCGCACCCTGTTCGTCACTCCTGAACCTGTCCGGTATCCGTCATGAAGAAATCCATCCCGCTCCTGCTCGCAATCGCCCTGGCATCGCTGGCCGCCGCCGCCGAGGCGCCGGCGCCAGCCGCTGCACCGTCCGCCGCGGTCCCGACTTCCGCCGCGCCGACTGCCGCCGCGCCGGCCAGCCCCGCGCCTGCCGCCGCCGCCAAGGCGAAGCCGGCGGGCGGCGCCGATGGCAAGCACGGCGTCACGATCGAGATCAAGGCCGGCAGCGACGACGAGGATGCGAACGAGGTCGGAGCCGCCGCGCCCGACACCGAAGGCGACAGCAAGGAAGAGCACGTCGATTCGCTGGTCTCGATCGGGCACGACTCGACGCTCGAGGCCGGCAAGCGCGCCGAAGCCGTGGTGTCGGTGTTCGGCTCCTCCACCAGCGACGGCGACGTCGACGGGTCCGTGGTCTCGGTGTTCGGCAACACGCGCGTCACCGGCAAGGTCGGCGAATCCGCGGTGGCGGTGCTCGGCAACACCTACGTCGATGGCCACGTCACCGAGTCGGTGGTGGCGACGATGGGCAACGTCGAACTCGGACCGCACGCGGTGGTGGACGGCGACGTCGTCGCGGTCGGCGGCGACCTGGTGCGCGATCCGGGCGCGATCGTGCACGGCGGCGTCCAGAACGTGATGATCTTCGGGCACATGGGCAACATGGAGTGGCTGCACAACTGGGTGCACCGCTGCCTGATGCTGGGGCGCCCGCTGGCGATCGCCCCGGGCCTGGGCTGGGCGTGGGCGATCGCCTTCAGCTTCCTGGCGCTGTACCTGGTGCTGGCGCTGCTGTTCCCCACGGGCGTCACGCGCTGCGTGCAGACGATGGAGGCGCAGCCCGGCCGCACCGCGCTCGCGGCGCTGTTCACCTTCATCGGCAAGCCGATCCTGTTCGTGCTGCTGCTGATCACCGTGATCGGCTCGTTCCTGGTGCCATTCCTCGCCTTCGCGCTGATGATCGCCGGGCTGTTCGGCAAGGCCGTGGCCTTCGCCTGGCTCGGGCGCCGCGCGCTGCCGAAGCGCGACTCCGGCAGCGAATTCCCGCCGGTGTTGGCCGTGCTGGTCGGCGGGCTGATCGCTTTCGTCCTCTACATCATCCCGATCCTCGGCTTCATCGCCTACAAGGGCCTCGACGTGCTCGGCCTCGGCATGGTCGTCTATACGCTGATCCTCGCGCACCGCGCACGACGCGAAGCGGCGCAGGCAGCGCAGTTGGCGACCGAATCCGCCGCGACCACGACCGGCGCGCCGCTGGGCACGGCGGAGGCCGGCGCCACCGCGGCAGGCGGCGCCACCGCCGCCCCGACCGCGGAGCCCGCGGGCACGCCACCGCCGGCGCCGGCGCCGCAGGTCTCGCTGGCGCTCGAGAACCGCGCCGGCTTCTGGATCCGGACGCTGGCGCTGCTGCTCGACGTCTTCCTCGTGGCGATCGTCACCTCGATCGTCCATTTCCACACGCACGACGCGTTGTTGCTGATCGTGGCGACCTACGGCGCGGTGATGTGGCGGCTGCGCGGCACCACGATCGGCGGCATCGTCTGCGGGCTGCGCGTGGTGCGCATGGATGGCCGCCCGATCGACTGGCCGACGGCGGTGACGCGCGCGCTGGGCGCCTTCCTGTCGCTGTTCGTCGCCGGACTCGGCTTCATCTGGGTCGTGTTCGACGCCGAGCGGCAGAGCTGGCACGACAAGATCGCCGGCACGGTGATCGTGCACGCGCCGCGCGGCACGCCGCTGGTGTAAGCTCGCCCGCACGCGCGGCCGCAAGGCCGCAAGGGGGCGGGGCATGGCGGGCATCGACACGCAGCAGCCAGGCGGCAACGGCGGCCAAGCGCCCTGGGCCACGCTGGTCGCGCTGCTGGCGCTGGCCGCCTTCAGCCACTGGATGTACGCACCGCCGGCGCCGCTCCCGGCGACGGCCCCGGCGAGCGCATTTTCCGCGCAGCGCGCCGCCGCCGAACTCAAGGACTTGATCGGCGACAACATCCCACATCCGCTCGCCAGCGCCGCCGACGAACGGGTGCGCGAGCGCCTGGTCGCGCGGCTGCGCGCGCTCGGCCTGCCGGTCGAACTGCAGCGCGGCTGGTCCTGCGACGACGTGCTGGCCTGCGGCTGGGTCGTCAACATCGTGGCGCGCGTCGAAGGTGCGGAGCCGGCCGGCGACGCGGTGCTGCTGGCGACGCACTACGATTCGGTCCCGGCGGGACCGGGCGCCGGCGACGACGGCGTCGGTGTCGCCGCGGTGCTCGAGATCGCCCGCGCGCTGCGGCAGGCGCCGCTGCCGCGCCATCCGATCGTCATCCTGATCGACGAAGGCGAGGAGACCGGCCTGCTCGGCGCACGCCTGTTCGTCGCTGGTCATCCCGCCGCGCGCTCGATCCGTGCCGCCGTGAACCTCGACGCGCGCGGCGATTCCGGCCCTAGCCTGATGTTCGAGACTGGCGCCGCGACCGACTGGAGCATGCGGCTGTTCGCGCACGCGATGGCGCGTCCGGCGAGCAATTCGCTCTACTACTTCATCTACAAGCTTCTGCCCAACGACACGGACTTCACGGTCTTCAAGGCCGCCGGCTACGAGGGCATGAACTTCGCGCTGATCGGCGACGTCGAGCGCTACCACACGCCGCAGGACGATATCGCGCACCTCGATCTGGCCAGTCTCCAGCACCAGGGCCAGAACGCGCTCGCCGCGGTGCGCGCGCTGGCTGGCGCCGAACTCACGCACCCGGTCGTGCGCGGCGCGGTGTTCTTCGACGTGCTCGGCCGGACGCTGGTGCGCTGGCCGGCTTCATGGTCGGTGCCGATCGGCATCGTGTTCGCGCTGGCGCTCGGCGCGCTGCTGTGGATCGTGCAGCGGCGCGGACTCGCGCCGGCGCGCGAATTGCCCCGGGCCTTCGCGGCCTGGTTCGCGGCCTGGCTCGGCCTCACCGGCGTGGCGGCCGTGCTGCTGGCGCTGGTGCGCGCAGCCGGCGCGGTGCCGCCCGCCGCGGCGTATTCCTGGGCGGCCTATCCAATCGGCATGCACGCGGCCTGCGTCGCGCTCGCGCTGCTCGCGCCCGCCTGCGCCGAGCGACTGTGTCGCGGTCGCGCCGGCCCATGGAGCCTGTGGTTCGCGCACGCCTTCGTGCTCGGCGCGCTCGCGATTCTGTGCTGCCTGCTGTTCCCCGAGCTGAGTTTCGTGTTCCTGCTACCCGCGCTCGCCTACGTGCTCGCGGCCTGGCCGGTGGCGCGGCGCGCCTCCGCCGCGGCGGTTCCCGCGGCCGTGATCAGCGTGCCGGTGCTCGTGACCACCTTCGTGCTGGCGCCCATCCTGCTGCTGCTCTATCCGGGCCTCGGCGCCGATGCGTGGCCAGTGCTGACGGCGCTCGCCGCGCTCGGGCTGCTGGGCTTCGCGCCGCTGCTGCGCCAGGCGGAAGCGCGCCAGCGTCGCGCCTGGGCCTGGGGTGGCGCCATCATCGTGCTGGCTGGATTCGCCTACACGCTGGGACGACCGGCCTACTCGGTGTCCATGCCACAACGCACGCTCGCGTGGTACGTGCTCGATGCGGATTCCGGCAGCGCACGCTGGCTGCTGCAACCGGACTCCAAGCGTTCGCCGCCGCAGCTCGCGCTCGCCGACGGGCCGCCACCGCCCACCGCGGAACTGCCCAGCGGACCCATCGATCGCCTGCACGTGTCCGCGGCGCCCGTGGTCGATTACGCGCCGCCGGAGCTGGAGGTGCTCGGCACGACGCCGGCCGCCGGCGGACGCGTGCATCGCCTGCACTTGCGTTCGCCGCGCGGCGCGCCCGAGATCGAGCTCGCGGTGCCGGGCGGACACGCGCTGGGCGCCACGCTGGTCGACGCCGACGGACAGCGGTTGCCCATCGTGCCCTGGCGCGCCGGCGATGGCACTTCCTGGCTGCAGTTCGTCGGCGCACCGGCCGAGGGCGTGATCGTCGAGCTCGAGACGCGTGGCGACGCCGAGACCGCCGTCACGCTGCTCGACCGTTCGTATGGGTTGCCCGCCGCGGGGTCCGCGCTGCGGCCGGCGGGCGCGTCGCTGACGACGGCTTCGCAGGACGGCGACCTGACGATCGTGAAGCGCGCATATCGGCTGGGCACCTAGCGCCAGGTATCCGGTCAGGCGGACCCGGCTCTCAAGTGGCGGAGGACTGCTCGCGCTCCAGCTCGCGCCCGATCCTTAGTGCCTCTTCGATCAGCACGGCGAGATCGCTGGTGCGCGTGCGATGGTTGACGATGGCCGCGCGCAGGCAATAGCTGCCGTTGAGCGTCGTGTACGAGGGCGCCACCTGGCCGCCTTCGTGCAGGCGCACCAGCAATTCCTGGTTGAGCGCGTTGAGGCCCTGCTGCGCGCCGCCCGAGCCACGATAGCGGAAGCAGACGATGTTGAGGCTCTGCGGCGCCATCAGCTCCAGCGCCGGCGCGGCGCGCACCAGCTCGGCGAGGTGCGCGGCCTGCGCGATGTTCTGGTCGATCAGCCGGCCGTACTTGTCGAGCCCGTGCTCCTTGAACGACAACCACACCTTCAGCGCGCGGAAGCCGCGCGAGAGCTGCACGCCGTACTCGCTGTACCAGTCGGCGCCGCTCGCGATGCCGCGCGCCGCGTGCGCCAGGTACTCGGGGGTCAGCGCAAAGGTGGCGCGGTGCGCGCGCCGGTCGCGCACCAGGATGCACCCGGCCTCGAACGGCACGTGCAGCCACTTGTGCAGGTCGAGCGCGACCGAGTCGGCCTGCTCCAGTCCCGCGAGCAGGTGGCCATGGCGCGGCGACAGCGCCGCCACCGCACCGATCGCGCCATCGACGTGGAACCACAGCCCCTCGCGCCGGCAGAAATCCGCGAGCGCGGCGAGATCGTCGATCGAGCCGGTGTTGATGGTGCCCGCGGTGCCGATGACCGCGCACGGCCGCAGCCCGGCGGCGCGATCGGCGGCGACGGCCGCGGCCAGCGCCGCGAGGTCGATGCGGTAGCGCGCGTCGACCGCGATCTTGCGCAGCGCCCTGGCGCCGTGGCCGAGCAGCTCGAGCGCCTTCTGCGCGCAGCTGTGCACCTCGACCGAGGCATAGAACGTGAGCGGCTGCGGGAGCGCAGCCACGCCCTCGGCGCGCACGTCGACGGCCGCCTCGGCGCTGCGCGCCACGGCCAGTCCCACCAGGTTCGCCATCGAGCCGCCGCTCACCAGCAGCCCGCTGCTGCCGGGCGGCAAGCCCACGATCTGCTTGCACCAATCGAGCACCTGGCCCTCGACCAGGTTGCCGACGTGGTTGCCGCCACCCATGTTCGGATTGACGATCGCGGCGAGGAAGTCGCCGAGCGCACCCAGCGCGGTGCCGTTGCCCATGTACCACGACCAGAAGCGCGGATGCGTGTTGCCCATCTGCCAGGGCAGCACGTACTCGCGGAATTCCTGGTAGGCGCGCTCCGCGCCCTGTCCGTCGCGCGGCAGCGGCTCGTGGAAGCGCGCGGCGACCGCCGCGGGCACCGGTTGCCACACGGGTCGCTCGCGCACCTGCTCGAGGTAGTCGAGCGCGTCGTCGACGGCGCGATGCGCGAGCCGGCGCAGCGGCGTCCAGTCGGAGGGATCGAGCGTTTCCTGTGGCAGCGTGTCGTTCATGGTGCATTGTACCGGCGCGACGGATAATGCGGCATGCGCTCCCACCCGGCTTCCGGAATCGTGCGGCTCGACCAGGTGGCTCCCGTGCCCTGGCGCAATGGCGGCGGCGTCACGCGCGAACTGCTCGCGTGGCCGGCGCCGGAAGACTGGCTGCTGCGCGTCAGCGTCGCCGAGGTGGACGCGTCCGGGCCATTTTCCAGTTTTGCCGGCGTGGATCGCTGGTTCGCCGTGCTGGGCGGCGACGGCGTGCGCCTCGCGACCGCGGGCCGGGACGCGCGTGAGGTGACCGCGGACGACAGCGGACTGCACGCCTTCCCGGGCGATGCCGCGACCGAGTGCACGCTGCTCGGCTCCGCCACGCGCGACCTGAACCTGATGGTGCGGCGCGCGCAGGCGCGGCTGCGGGCGTGTGCGCTGGGACGCGCGCCAGCGCTCGCCACGAGTGCCCGGGTCATTGGATTGTTCGTCACTGCACGCACCGTCGTGACAGCCGGCGAAGTCGCGATTGACGTACCGCCGCTGGCGCTGGCGTGGTGGGACAACCCACAGGGCGAGCCCTGGTCGCTCCAGGCAACGCCGCCGCATGTACGAGGTTGGTGGTTTGAGCTAGATCTGCCGGCGCGCTGAAGCGCGCGGCCGCCGCTACAACACGCGCTGCAGGAACGCCGCCACCGCGGCCAGCTCGGCCGCGTCGACCGAGTGCGCCAGCGCATACTCGTGCCACTCGACCGTGTAGCCGAGGCCCGCGAGATGCGCGCGCGAGGCGGCGCCGATGCGCAGCTCGATGACCTCATCGAAGCTGCCGTGCGCCATGAAGATCGGCGTGGCGCGATTGGCGGTGCCGGCCTCGGCCGCCAGCTTGTCCGCCAGCGGCAAATAGCACGACAGGCCGATGATGCCGGCGAGCCGGTCGATCAGGCGCGTGCCGGTATGCAGCGCCATCGCCCCGCCCTGCGAGAATCCGGCCAGCACGATCTTGTCGGTGGCGATGCCGCGCTCGTTCTCGCGCGCGATCAGCGCATGCAGCAACGCCTCGGACTGGCGCACGCCGGCCTCGTCCTCGGGGCCGGCGCGATTGAGCCGCACGATGTCGTACCACGCGCGCATCGGCATGCCGCCGTTCAGCGTCACCGGCCTGACCGGCGCGTGCGGGAACACGAAGCGCACGGCGCGCGCGCCGTGCGCCACGAGATGCGGCACCGCCGGCTCGAAGTCGTGCCCGTCCGCGCCCAGCCCGTGCAGCCAGATGACCACGCCCTTCGGATCCGGTCCGGTCGCCACCTCGACGCACTCGAGTAATCGTGTCGCCATATCGAGTAGAGTTGCATCTTTCCCGTCCCACGGGCAAGTGTCGGAGCACACCAAGGCTTGAGCGACCTGTCGCTGTATCTCGCCACCGTCCTGATCTGGGGCTCGACCTGGTTCGCGATCAAGCTGCAGCTCGGCGTCGTGCCGCCGGCGGTCTCGGTGGCGTGGCGCTTCCTGGCAGCCGCCGCGCTGCTGCTGGGCTATTCACTGTGGCGCAAGCTGCCGCTGCGTTTCAGCGCGCGCGACCATCGCTGGATGCTGCTGCAGGGCGTGCTGAATTTCTGCATCAACTACGTCGGCTTCTATCTCGCCGAACGGCAGCTCGCCTTCGGCCTGGTCGCCGTGATCTGCTCGCTGATGATGATCGGCAACATCGCCGGCATGCGGCTGTTCTTCGGCGTGCCGGTGCAGCGCATGAACCTGGTAGGCGGACTACTCGGCATCGCGGGCGTCACGCTGCTGTTCCTGCCCGAGCTGCGCGCGGTGACCGCATCGCTCGCGACGCTCACTGGCATCGCGCTCGCCGCGGGCGCGACCGCCAGCGCTTCGCTCGGCAACATGGTCGCGACCCGCAACCAGCGCCACGGCCTGCCGATCGTGCAGGCGAGCGGCTGGTCGATGCTCTATGGCGCCCTGGTGACGGCGGCGGCCGCGCTCGTGCTCGGCCAGCCATTCCGCTTCGAGGCCACCTGGCGCTACGCCGCATCGTGGGCCTACCTCGTGGTGTTCGGCTCGGTGCTGGCCTTCGGCGCCTACTTCACGTTGATGAAGCGCATCGGCGCACACCGCGCCGGGTATGCAATGGTGGCGATTCCGGTGGTGGCGCTCGCGATCTCGACGCTGTTCGAAGGGCTGCGCTGGACCGCGAACCTCTGGGCCGGCGTGGCGCTGTGCCTGCTCGGCAACGTGCTGGTGCTGCGGCGGCGCGGCTGAACGAATGCCGAGGTCGGGCCGTCAGCGCCTGCTGATGTACGTCATGAACACCTGGTTGGCGTCGCAACCCAAGCCGCCGTCGGGACGGTACGAGGTCTCGTAGCGCATACCCTTGGCGGTGGTGATCGAGGCCAGGTCGAACACGACGGGCGGATAGGAAATCACCGCGCGCTGGTTGGCAGTCTTGCCATCCGCCTGGACGTCGAACTCCAGCACCACCCAGCCGCTGAATCCCCAATCCAGCGCCTCCCTGGGGAAACTCCAACGCGTCGCGCCCGTGGAACGGATCGCCGGCTGCAGGTCGAACAGCGAACACTGCTGCGAGCTCAAGCCGGTCTTGGCGTAACTGGCGGCCGCGGCCACGAAATCCTTGTCCGCTGCCTGCAGCGCCGCCAGCCGCAACAGCGCCGCGATCTTCACCGGATCACGATCGGGCAACGCGGGATCAGTGGCCGTGGCTTCCAGCAATTGCCGGGCATCGCCCGGAGCCGGCAGGGACCAGGCGGCCCTGGATATGAGCAACCGCAACATGCCCGCGGTGCCCGGATCGGCGGCGACCTCGGCTGATGTCAGCAGCGTGCGCAGGTAGGCGCGCTGCCCTGCCGGCGTCCAGTGCGCATCAAGGCGATACGACGCAAGGTCAAGGTAGGTCAGCGCACCGATGGGTGCGCCGAGTGCCGCGCAGAGGTCGCGGGCCTGCCGGAACCACTTCTGGCGTTCCGCGTCCGCCGGGAGCGGGCTGCTCGCGAGGGCCAGCAGCAGCGGCAGCTGCGCCTCGGTGACGGGCTGCCCGCCCGCGACCCCGGAGCGCGCCAGTTCCACCGTCGCGGCGCGGCGCATGTCGCCGGCCAATGGAGCCAACCCGCGCTGGCTGAGCCAGGCGTCCAGATCGGCGTGCATGCGATCCAACGCGTCGGGATGCGCGAGCGCGGCGGACGAACAGCGCACCGCGATGCGCGTGACCGAGCGGAACAGGCGCGGGATCGAGTGCGCGTTCGCGGCACCCCAGGACCAGGCGGCGACGGAGCGCGCGAATTCCTGCGCCATCGGACCGCTGCGCGACGCGTAGATCGGCAGGACGTGGCGCACCGTGCCGTCATCCTCGATCGAGAACTCGACCACGGCGAAGTCCTCGGGCCTGATGGCGGCGCTGCCACCACACGGCGGCAGGGAGTCTTCCAGTGGGTGATCGAGCTGGACTTTCCCGAAGCGGCCGGCGCCGGTGGACGCGAGGTAGGCCCGCGCGCTGCCGTCATGGCCGGTCAAGGCCGCAGCCAGCGCCAGATCCAAGCGGACGATCAAGTCATCCAGCCCGACGACGCTCTTGGCCGCGTCCTTGGCGTCGCGGAAGCCGCGCAGCTCCGCGTAGGCCTCCACTTGCCTGCCATGGTTCAGCAGCGCGCGGGCATGCAGTGATTGCAGACGGTTGAGTGCGGCCTGCTGGCGTGCAGGGTCAGCGCTGGCGAGCCCGAGGGCTTGTGCGGAATAGGAAATCGCGCGGTCATCCACGACGAACATGGTCGCCTGGGCGAGCCACGCCAGCGCATCGATGCGCCGGTAACCGGATTGCAGGCTCTCCGCGGCCGTGAATTCCCGCACCGCCTCCTCGTAATCGAACGAGAAGTACGCCACCTTGCCGAGCTGCAGGTGCGCCTCGGCCACGTCGTCGCGGCTCGACGCCGCCGCGCCACCCAGCACTCCCAAGGCGAAGTGGCTGGCGCGCGCCGCATCGTCTAGCCGCCAGAGATTGACCAGGCAGCCCGCCTTGCGCGCCCGGATGGTCGCGAGCAACGTGGCATCCGCGTTGACCGCAGTGCGCGCCTCGAGCGCGTCGAAGGCCGCCACCGCTTCGCTGCAACGTCCTTCGGCAGCTGCGACGCTGGCCGCATTGAATTGCTGCTGCAGGGTTGGTGGCGCAGGCGGCGCCGCCAAGGCGGCAAGCGCGAGGATTATTGAGAACATCGGACCAAACCCATGCTGGAGCCGAGTCTAGCGTCTTTCGGCCATCCCGCCTAGAAGTCCGCGGTCAACGTCACCATGTAGCTGCGCCCGTGCTCGCTCGAGACGGTGCCGGAATCGTCGACCAGCATCGCGGCCGAATTGCCGAGGTCGTTGGCGTCGAAGCGCAGCAACGCGGGATGGCCGGCCACGGTGAATGCGTAGCGTGCCGCGCAAGAGAAAACCGAATAGGCGGGCAACTGCTGCCCCCCGTCCGTGGTCGCCGGCCGCGCCGCGGTGAATTGCCAGCCGGCGGCCAGGCCCCAGTGCTTCCAGCGCGCCGGCGCGTAGTCGAGGTCGGCGTTGAGCGTGAGCGGCACGCTGCCGAGCGGCGTTGTGCCCGGCGCGGCGATGTCGGGCGGCGTGTTCAGCAGGCGCGCCTGTAGCCACACTCCACCGAGCACCGCGACCAGGCCGTGGCCATCGTTCAGCGTTGCGGAGGCCTCGAAGCCGCGGTGCCGGATCTGGCCGAGCTGCGTCCAGACATCGGCGCTGTCGAGGTTGAACCAGGCCTTGTGCACCTCGAAGGCGCCCAGCAGGAACTGCATACCGGCGCGCGGCGCGTAGCGCAGGCCCGCATCGACCTGCCAGGTCGTGGTGGCCGGCGGCGACTCGCCGCGGTTGACGGCGCTCGCGGGTGCGAGCGATGAATCCTCGAGCCCGCGCGTGTAGCTGCCGTAGAACAGCAGGTCCGAGGGCGCATCGAGCGTGAAGCGGAATATCGGCAGCAGCGGATTGGAGCGATCGACGGCGGCCGGCGCGCCGGGCGCGTCGATGGTGCGGCGGTAGTCCACCTGCTGGAGACCGAGGCCGAGCGAGCCGTGGCCGGGCCAGATCGAATCGTACTCGACGCCGAAGCCGTACTGGCGCACGTGGTCCTCGCTGCCGGCACTGAACACCACGGGCGGCTCGGGCATCGGCGTGGCATCGAAGATGCTGGTGCGGCAATCGGGCGCCGGGCCGCACACGTCGGTGACGGAATCGCCGCCAAACGAGCGGCGCGAATCGCGCCCGCGCAGCGTGAGCGACCACTGGTCCTGGCGCGTGCCGACGCCACGGTAGGACACGCGCACCTCGCCCGAATTCGAGGCCGCATGCAGCGGCGGCGACACGTCGAACTGGCGCAGCGCCGTGCCGTCAGGCGTCACGTCGAGCAACAGGTCGTTGGTGTTCTGCGGATTGTCGACCTCGGAGCGGAACACGCCGGCGGCCACCGACCAGGCACCGCTCGCCGGGGACTTGAGGATGGCCCCGTAGGTGCGTTCGTCCCAGCGCCAGCGCGTCCAGCCTTGCGTCGGCAACTGCATGTGGCGGAACGTCGGCACGCCGAGCAGGCCTTCGGTGTAGACGAATGGCAGCTCGTTGTGTTCGTCGCCCCGCGAGAGCGCGCCGAAGGTCGTGAGTTCGTAGCCGGCCGGCAGCGCCGTGCGCAGCAGCAGCGCATAGTCATTGCCCTGCATGTGCTTCGCGAAATCGAAGTCCATGTTGAAGGCGCGGTGCCAGCACGCGTCGACGCTGGCGGGCGCGTCCTCCGGACCGTAGTGCGCGTCCAGCTCGTAGCTGCTGCCATCGAACGGGCCGCTGGTCGAGATGAAGCTCGCGGCGCTGCCGGCCTCGGCGCGCCGCAGCGAATAATCCGCGATGCCCGTGGGCGCCGGGAAGTCGAAGGCCTGCGCGGCCAGGCCGACGCGCACCGATTCCCCGGCGACCAGGCAGCGGTTGGCCTCGAAGGTCTGCTGGTCGAAGTACAGCCCCTCGATGCGCAGGTTGCCGGCATCCTTCGGGCTGAAGCCGCGCACGTCGTCCGCGTCGTAGAGCCCGATGCTCTGCGTGCCGACCGAGGTGCCGAATGCGTCCTCGGCGGCCGTGACGGCATTGTCCTCGACGCGCTGCGCCGCCACGGCGAACGGCACCACCAGGGCCAGGAGCGCCCCGCTCAAAACCATCACCGGGCGCTGCGTGGCTACCATGTTGCCCCGCCAGTATCGCAGCCCGCCCCAGGCAATAGAACTGCCGCAATGAAACTACCGCGCGAGCCGATATAATCGGCGGGTGAGCGATTACCCCTACGCCTTCCAGAGTTCCACCACGCAGGCCGGTTTCCTGCGTGCGCCGCCGCTCGCGGCGCGGCCCGACGCGCGTTACCTCGTCGCCGGCGTGCCGTGGGACGGCGCCACGACCAATCGCCCGGGTGCGCGCTTCGGCCCCGGCGAGATCCGGCGCGCGAGCCACATGCTGTGCGACGCCGTGCACCCGTGGTTCCAGGTCGCGCCCACCGACGCGCTCGCGGACTGCGGCGACCTGATGCTGCCGAACACCGCGCTCACGGCGATGCGCGCCGCGCTCGAGCCCGCGGCAGCGCGGCTGCTGGCGCAGCACCACATGGTGTGGCTCGGCGGCGACCACTCGATCACGCTCTCGCTGCTGCGCGGCTATCGCGCGCACTTTGGCCGTCCGCTGGCCATGATCCATTTCGATGCGCACTGCGACACCTGGACCAGCCACTTCGACGAACCTTCCGGCCATGGCACCTGGGTTTACGAGGCGCTGAACGAACAACTCATCGACCCGAAGCTGTCGATCCAGATCGGCATCCGCTCGGCCGCGGCGCCCGAGACGGCGAACTACGTCGCCGACAAGGGCGGCCTGATCTACACGGCGCGCGACCTGCGCGGCCTGGTGAGCGCTACGCAGCTTGCCCCGGTGCTGGCGGCGGTGCGCGCGCGGCTGGCCGGCGCAGGCCAGGTGCCGCTTTACCTGACATTTGATATTGACTGCCTTGATCCAGCCTACGCCCCGGGCACCGGTACGCCGGAACCGGGTGGCCTTTCATCTTCACAGGCCTTGACCCTGCTCGAGGAGCTGCGCGACCTGAACTGGGTCGGCA
>Ga0075355_1000066_pt1 | contig 13780 bp, 9 predicted proteins | sample WestPond_Cattail_6_FD_120069 | JGI IMG/M metagenome (GOLD analysis project Ga0075355, IMG submission 120069) | Natural and restored wetland microbial communities from the San Francisco Bay, California, USA, that impact long-term carbon... | ecosystem: Environmental > Terrestrial > Soil > Wetlands...
CTGATGGAATCTGACGCGTAGAGTCCGAAATAAGTGTAGCGCCAGTTTTCCCACTCAGGATTGCCCTGGACGAAGCCCGAGGGAAATCCCAACATGAAGTCGACCAAGTTGTCGCCGGTGGACGACTTGCCAGCATTGGCGGTGGACCCGTTACCAAATGACCACTGGCCATTGGACTGGAAGGTGGAGAGATAATTCAACTGCATCCGGGGCATCCAGTTCACGCCGAACGCAAGCTGATGCTTGCCTTTCACGATGTCGATGTCGTCCGCGAATTGCCAGAGGTTGTTGATGAAGTGGCCGGGCATGGAAGAACCGCCACCGGTGCTGAAGTAATTGCTGATACTGACAATCAGACCATTCTCAACCGGGCTGGGTACGTTGATACCGAGGTCGCTCGGATTGATCATGCCCTCAGCCGGTCCGCGATTAATGGCCATGCGGGTAACGGTGAGGTGCAACGAGTTGACGATGTTGTTGGAGAGGCTGTAAGTGTCGCCGATGACGCCGCTCTGATAGCGACCGAACTGGTTCGATGCCTGGCTTTGAGGAAGCACGTTGCTGGCATCGAACGGAAGCGGGAAGCGCGAATCGGTAATGTAGTAGCGGACGAACAAGTTGTGCTTCTGGCTGACCGTCCAATCGAACTTGGTGACGCCCTGGTCCTCGTTGAAGGTCTGCGGGTAGGTATAGCTGATTTTGCCGCAACCATTCGGATCGGTGGATGCCGGAACATACTTCAAAAGTGCCAGCGCCTGCGGGTTGAATTTTGTGGGATCGAGTTTGTTATTGGCGATGGTTACGCCACCGTACGTTTTCAAGGATTTGCTCGGACAGCCGTTCTGGCCGCTGAACATGGTGCTGAAGTCACCGGAAAAGGCCGCTGCGGTAGGAACGAACACCGTGATAGGACTAGCGGACGAAGTCTGTCTTGTCCCCTGGTAGCCCATGAAGAAGAACATTTTGTCCTTCTTGATTGGACCACCGAAGGTGCCGCCATACTGATTGCGGTGCAGGGTTCCGGGCGAAGCATTTGCATTCGCGCTAAATTGAACGGGGACTGCATTCCAGCCAGGCGTGCGATAGAACTCAAAAGCTGTGCCGTGGAAGCGATTGGTGCCCGATTTCGTGACTGCATTGATGGTGGCACCGGAGTGAACGCCGTAACGCGCACCGAGTCCGTTGGTCTGAACGCTGAATTCCTGCACCGCATCGGGGAACGGGAACGGAGCGTTGATATTGGAGAAGACGGCGCGGTTATCACCACCATCGAGAAGATAGTTGTTAGAGTTCTGCTGGTTGCCAGCCACCGAAATGGTCTGTGAAGCACCGGAAACGTTGTTGCCATAGTTCTTGGTGCTGTTGAGGTCATTGCTGGGAAGCGTGTTGTTGGACGCAGCACCCGCGATCATGACGAGATCAGGCAGATTGCGGCCGTTCAAGGGCATTTCAAGAATGCGTGTGTTGTCGATGACGGTGGAAACGGAGTTGTCGTGAGTTTCAACGGCAGCGACAGCTGTCGTGACCTCAACAGTCTCGGTGGCTCCACCGACTTTCATGCTGATGTTAATCTGGGGCTGTTCACCGACCTGCAAGGTGATGTTCTTCTGCAGGTACTCGCCGAAACCTTGCGCCTTTGCCCTGATATCCCACTGCCCCACTGGCAAGTTCGGTAGAACATATTGACCGGAGTCGCTGCTCACCGTGGTGCGAACAAGTCCAGTGGAAGTTTGAGTAGCGGTGACGGTCGCGCCTGCGATGGCGGCACCGCTGGAATCGGTTACACGCCCCTGAATCTGAGCGAAGTTAACGGCCTGGCCGAAGAGGACGGTTTGAGCCAAGGCTACGAACGCGAACACGGCCACAATCCAAATCAACTGCTTAGTCTTCATAATGATTCTCCAAATGCCCTTCGGCTAGGAAGAATTAGTGCTGCCAAACAGCCTGGCCCTGGGCGTCTATCCTGCATAAGAGATATGCACCGCGCCCTTGATCCTGAACGACAGAGTTCTAAATCCGTGGGCGGACGCACTGGTTGGCGCGTCCGCCGTGATGCTCGCTATCCAAGTTCTAACGGCTCAATTTTGGGCACGAGAAGTTGAATAACCAGCAGAGCTAACAAGTACGCAGAACCTGCAATCAAGAAGACGATGGAATAAGAGCCAGTCCATTGCAGGATATAACCCACCGTCTTCGCGATGATCATGCCGCCGACAGCGCCCGCCATGCCGCCGATCCCGGTGACGGAGGCGACAGCGCGCTTGGGAAAGATGTCTGAAGACAAAGTGAAGAGGTTGGCCGACCAACCCTGATGGGCAGCGGTCGCGAGGCCGAGAAGACAAACCGCCGTCCACAGATTCTCCGCGCGTGAAGCGTAAACAATTGGCACGACCGCCAGCGCGCAAACGAGCATGGCAGTCTTACGCCCCCGATTGACGCCGCCCCCGGGTCGGATTAACTTTCCCGACAACCAGCCTCCGCCGACGCTGCCGATGGTGGCGGCGGTGTAGATGATGACGAGCGGAAGGAACATGCCTTTCAGATCGACACCATGACGGCGATGGAGGAAATCGGGGACCCAGAAAAGGTAGAGCCACCAGATGGGGTCGGTAAGGAACTTGCCCAAGGCGAAAGCCCAAGTCTGCCGAAAACCGTATAGTTCTGCCCATTTGAGCGGAACAACGCTCTCGCCGGGATCGCTGCGGATATAAGAGAGTTCCGCGGGTGAAACGCGAGGTTCTTCTTCAGGGCGGCGGTAGAAGGAAAGCCAAAGCGCCAGCCAGATGAAATCGAGAAGGCCGATGCCGATGAACGCGGCCTGCCAACCAAAGCGATAGATAAGACCGGGAACGATGAGGGGGACAACGATGGCGCCAACATTCGTGCCGGAGTTAAATAGGCCGGTAGCGAAGGCGCGCTCTTTTTTGGGGAACCACTCGGCGACCGTTTTAATGGATGCCGGAAAATTACCGGATTCTCCAAGTCCCAAGGCGAATCGAGCTGCGCTGAAGCCAAAAACCGAACGCGCCAGCGCGTGCGACATGGAGGCAAGACTCCAAACCAGGACCGAGAACGAGAACCCGATGCGCGTTCCGAGCCAATCGATAATGCGGCCGACTACAAGAAGTCCGATCGCATACGCCAGTTGAAAACAAAAGATGATGTTGCTGTAGTCGATCTCGGACCAGTGAAAGTTTTCCTGCAGTGTCGGCTTGAGAAGACCGATGACATTGCGGTCGGCGTAATTCACCGTTGCGGCAAAGAAGAGGAGTGCACAGATGAACCAGCGGTAGTTGCCCGCCTTCGCCGGCGCGGGAGAATTCTCCGGCACCGCGACCGCGCTCGATGCTTGCTTTTCTACCGCCAAAAAACCTCCCCAAGAGGAAACGGTGGATTTACAACCCTCAGTTCGCGAGTGAACGGCGAAGTGCGGGTGCAACCGCTGACGACACGGAAATGCGAGTAGAACCCAAACTCCTAGATACCCCCTCGCAGGCCGCAACCACTGCTTCGGAGATGAGCTTGCTGTGAGTCAAAATGCGATGGGCGGATCCGGCGATGCTGATGGCGGCCACAGACTGGCCACTCGCGTCGAAGATGGGGGCGCCAATGCATCCAACGCCTGGCTCGTTCTCTTCATCGTCCACGGCATAACCGCGACGGCGGACCTGGTCCAACTCACGGAGGAGTTGTTGCGACTGCTGCACTGGAAGCGCCGCGAGCAGTTTGCGCAAAGGAGAAGTGGAGTCGTCCTGAGAAAGGAACGCCAGCATCGCCTTTCCGAGCGCGGTGGAATGACTCGGCATCCGACAACCAACGGTCGCGTTAGTGTGAAACGGACGGGAGGACTCCGCTATATCGAGGTACACGACATGAGAGTCTTCCAACACGGCAAGGTTCACGGCCTCGTTGAATTTCTGGTTAAGGTCGAGCAGGGACTGACGGGCGACGTCTTTCAGATCGCGCCTAACATTTGAAGCGCGCTCGAATAACTTCATCCCGAGGCGATAGCGAGTACCGTCGTCACTGCGCTCAATGTAGCCGCGCTCGGCCATGGTTTGGAGCAACCGAAAGGTGCGGCTCTTGTTCAACCCGACGCGCCGGCTGATTTCATTCAAAGCAACTTCCTCGGAGCCATTGAAGGACTCGAGTACTTCGAACGCCTTGGCAACAGCCTCCACGACGTACTTTCCGGTAGTGGTTCGTGAAACCTTCATGTTTTGTGTATTAAAACTTCTCTGTACACAATGAACCAAATCGCCGGAAGCTTCTCACCGTCCTGCCAATCCTGTCAAGCATGTTAATGTAACTTTTTGGTTTTTAGGGTGCAGGAGTGAGCTAGTTTTCCCGGTATTCCAACGCAGAAGTGAGTTGACATGACACCGAAAACGCGAAATATTGCGAGTTGTCAGTCGAACGATGCGTTTTATGTATTACAACGCTGAGAGTGAAAACGTTAGCCCGATGCACGAAATTCGGGAGTAAGAGGCCCCTTTGATGAAATCTAATCCATATCCTTCCGGTTCAATAAGGCTGCAAAAATATTCGCTTGGAGTTGGTGACCGCTTCGCACAACAGGCAAAAGCACAATTGCGAGCTTGCATGCTGGCAGAAGAAGCAGGGTTGACGGTGGTGCCGGTGTGGAACAAGTCGAATCGTGAACACACCATTATTGGATCGAAGCCGGAAAGCGTGCGAGTGCAAGCAGACGCGGCGGTGAAGACGCTGGGATGGAAGCACGCTTATTACGTAGATGCCGACCACATCAACCTGACAACGGTCGATGGATTCCTGGCGGCGAGCGACTTCTTCACACTCGATGTCGCCGATGCGATCGGAACGCCCGCGCAACCGTCGGACGTTGCCGATTTTGTCAAACGGCATGATGAACTGCTGCAGCCCGTTGTCCTCCGTGGACTCAAAGAACCCTTGCAGCTTTCGAGGACGGCCGTAGAGAAGGCGGCTCTCAAATATCTTTTCGCGGTGCAGGAAGCTGGGCGGATTTACCGCCGGCTGAAGGAATCCAAACAAGGCGAATTCGTCACGGAAGTTTCGATGGACGAGACCGATGCTCCGCAAACTCCCGGTGAGTTGCTGGTGATTTTGGCCGCAATAGCCGACGAATCGATCCCGGTACAAACGATTGCACCGAAATTTACGGGGCGCTTCAACAAGGGCGTTGATTACGTGGGCGATGTCGACCAATTCGAACAGGAATTTCGTGCGGATGTGGCGGTGATTGCGCACGCGATTGCCGCTTATGGTTTGCCCGACAGCCTGAAGCTCAGCGTTCACTCTGGCAGCGACAAGTTTTCTATTTATGGCGCGATTCGCCGGACACTACGCGATACTGGCGCCGGTGTTCATGTGAAAACGGCAGGCACCACATGGCTGGAAGAGCTAATTGGGCTGGCCGAAGCCGGTGGTGAAGGGCTCGCGCTGGCGAAAGATATTTATGTCGAGGCCTATGCTCACCAGACGGAGTTATGTGGTCCGTACGCGAGTGTCATTGATATCGCTCCGACTGGGCTGCCGAGCCCGGATGAAGTGAAACGGTGGACATCTGCGCAATATGTAAACGCGCTGCGCCACGACCAAAGCTGCCAGGAGTTCAATCCGAATTTCCGGCAACTGCTGCACGTGGGATACAAGATTGCGGCCCATATGGGTGCGCGATATCTTGAGATGCTGCACGAGTGCCAGGGATCGATTTCGCACAACGTGACGACAAACCTTTTCGACCGCCACATTATGCCGCTATTTCTAGCCGAGGGCGGCGTCCAGAAGTTGGTAGCTGCCCAGCACGAAGGAGCACGGTGATGGGGTTCATCCACGAGGATTTCCTGCTGCATTCCAAATGGGCCCAGCGGCTTTATCACGGTTACGCAAAAGACGAACCAATCCTCGATTACCATTGCCACCTTCCGCCCAAAGATGTTGCTGAAAACCGGCGGTTCAAGGATCTGCACGAAATCTGGCTAGAAGGCGACCACTACAAGTGGCGTGCCATGCGGACTAACGGTGTTCCGGAGAAGTTTTGCACTGGTGACGCCACCTCGTTCGACAAGTTTTCAGCGTGGGCGCATACGGTACCACAGACACTTCGGAATCCTCTTTATCATTGGACACACCTCGAACTCCTCCGCTACTTCGATATCGATGAGACGTTGAATGAAGCTTCTGCGCGGAAGATCTGGGATAAAGCGAATGCGCGGTTGCAAGGCGATGACCTAAGGGCGCAAGGCATCTTTCGGAAGTTCAACGTAAGAGCCGTCTGCACGACGGACGATCCGACGGACGATTTGCATTGGCACAAAGAGATTGCGGCATCGGCCTGCCCGGCGCGGGTGTTTCCGGCGTTTCGTCCAGACAAAGCCCTGCGGGCCGCCGACACCGCGGACTTTAATGCGTGGGTCGATAGACTCGCTGAAACGAGCGGAAAGGACATATCGAAGCTGAACGATCTGCTGGATGCGCTGAAGTTACGTCACGACTACTTCCATTCTCTGGGATGCAGGCTTTCTGACCACGGCTTGAACCATTCCTACGCAGACTTCTGCACGGAGCAGGTAGCGTCGGCTATCTTCGACAAGGCAAGGTCGGGGCAAAACGTCAGTTCGGCAGAGCAGGAGCAATTTGCGTCGTTCCTTATGCTGTTCTTCGGTCATCTTGATGCGGAGAAGGGATGGACAAAGCAAATGCACCTGGGGGCCTTGCGCAATGCGAGTTCGCGTGGCATGCGCATGCTGGGACCGGACACGGGATTCGATTCGATTGGAGACTGGCCGCAGGCGCAGTCGCTAGCCAACTATCTCGATCGACTGGAGCAGGAACATGCGTTGCCGAAGACGATCATCTACAACCTGAATCCGGCGGACAATTACGTGTTTGCGACGATGATCGGCAATTTCCAGGACGGCTCGATCGCGGGAAAAATCCAATACGGCAGTGGATGGTGGTTCCTCGACCAAAAGGAAGCCATGCAGTGGCAGATCAATGCACTCTCGAACGTAGGACTGCTCTCCCGCTTCATCGGCATGCTCACCGATTCGCGATCGTTCATGTCGTATCCGCGGCATGAGTACTTCCGGCGAGTCCTTTGCAACCTGCTCGGAGACGATATCGAACGAGGTGAAATGCCAGCTGACATCGAGTTAGTGGGAGGCATAGTGCGGAATATCTGCTTCGCCAATGCACGAAACTATCTTGGACTCGAACTCGGAGAGCGTCAGACAACTTCAATCGGAGCAGCTTGATGCCGAACACGCGGATAGCGGTAGCAGTCCTGTGCTGCAGTTTGACTTTGTGCGGTTGGGCCCAGCAGACAAGTACGCCAACTCGGCAAGGGCGTAGCGATCCATCGTTTCAGCAGCCCTCGATTGCGCCGGGGGTGGATTACACGGTTCCAACCGAAGCGGAGATCAAAGCTGATCTCGACCGCATTCTTGATTACTACGTTCGCTCCACGTCCTACGAAATTATTGACACCGCAACCGGCAAGCCGATTACGGACTTCACCCGCCCCATAAAAACGGCTGGGCCCAAGCCGACGATGGGCGAATTCGGCGATTGGACGTACTCGAACGGCGTCGCGTTAGCCGCCATGATCCAAGTTACGCAGGCGGTGGGCGATAAGCGATTTGAGGACTACACCCTTAAAACCTTCAATTTCATCTTTGATCATGAGGCGTACTTCCGTGCCCAGGCGAAGGAATTTGGTCCGCAGCGTACGGGTTACGGCCGCCTCATGGAGATGCACGAACTCGACGACTGTGGTGCGATAGGCGCGGCCCTGGTAAAAGCCTACGCCTACAAGCAGGACCCGAAATATCGTGCCGCTATCAATCAGGTCGCGACATTTATCAGTGAAAATATGTCGCGTATGCCGGACGGGACGTTGGCTCGGACGCGCCCACAGCTGCCGTATACGATCTGGCTCGACGATGCGTACATGAGTATTCCCTTCCTGGCGCAGATGGGAAAGCTGACCGGCGATCGAAAGTACTACGACGATGCAGCGCGGCAGGCGATTCAGATGTCGGCACTGTTGTTCAATCCGCAAAACGAGTTGTATGCCCATGCTTGGTTTGAGAACACCAAATATCCGCAGCGTTTCTACTGGGGCCGCAGCGCAGGTTGGGGCATCATGTCACTTGCGGAGTTGCTGAGCGTGCTTCCAGAAGACCATCCGGATCGTGCGCAGATTCTTGATCTCTTCCAGCGTGCCGCACAAGGGTTGTCAGCGACGCAGAGTGCAAACGGGATGTGGCACCAGGTGCTCGACAAGCCCGACAGCTATCTTGAAAGTTCCGCGACGGCGATGTTTACGTTTGCGATTGCGCGGGGCGTAAATCGCGGCTGGCTCACGCCTGCCTATGCGCCGATCGCGCAGACCGGTTGGCAAGCATTAAAGGAGCACATCCACGATAACGGGCAGATTGACGGAATCTGTGTGGGAACTACCGCCGCTTATGACGCAGTTTATTACTACAACCGGCCCACTTCGATGGAGGCTCCACAAGGTTACGGTCCCACGCTAATGGCCGGTGCGGAAATGATTACGCTCCTGAACAACTTCGACGTCGAGCGCAAACTCAATACATTCCACTATCACCGCAAGAAGTAACCGGGCCCGTTTCATAGAGGACCAACGCTTATGCGAGTCGGATCTGCCATTCTGCTTGTCGTGTTCCTGTTGCTTGGAAGTGCATTTGCGGTTGCTCAAAACAGGCCTGCGATCGTAACGGTCACAAACCCCATCGATCTCAATCGGCCGAGCGAAACTGTGGTGTTGAATGCAGGTGAGCTGCGCACGCTGCTTTCAGTCGATGATGTCCGCAAAGTTCATGTCCGTGATGCGGCCGGCACGGATGTCCTAACGCAGGCGGTTGACAACAACGACGACGGAACATTCGACGACTATATCTTCCAGACCGATATAGGCCCGAATGCGAGCAACCCGTTCACGCTGGTCGTTGGCGAACAACAGGTTCCGAAGAAGGACGACTTCAAAGCGTATGGACGTTTCGTGCAGGAGCGGCGCGAAGACTTCGCCTGGGAAAATGACCGAATCGCGCATCGCATGTACGGCAAGGAACTCGAAACATGGCCGCAGGAGCCGCTAACCAGCAGTGGTGTAGACGTATGGACGAAACGAACGTCGCGCTTGATCGTAAACGAGTGGTATATGACCGATGACTACCATCACGACCATGGCGATGGCGCAGACATGTATTCGGTGGGCAAGAGCCGTGGCTGTGGCGGGAATGGAATTTATGTCGACGGTAAGTTGTACACCGCAGCGAACTTCATTCATTCCAGGACGTTCGCCAATGGCCCGATTCGCGTAATGTTCGAGTTGGAGTATCCGGCATGGACCGCCGGCGGAGTTCAAGTCACCGAAGTCAAACGCATTACGCTGGATGCCGGACAGAACATGGATCGATTTGAGAGCCACTACAAGTTCCAGGGTGATACGAGTGCGCTCTTGCACGCTGCGGGCATCAAGAACAATGCCGGCTCGACTGAGTTTACGAAGACTGACGTCGGGACACTGCGCACCTGGGAGCCGGTAAAGGCCGATAAAAGCCAGCTTGGATGTGCGCTGGTGGTGAAACCGGATCAACTGGTGAAGTTCACAGAAGAGGCGGGCAACTATCTGGCCGTGACCAAGTTAACGCCTACTGGTGTGGTTAGCTATTATGCCGGTTTCGGCTGGAGCAGGTTCGGATTCGCAAACGCCGAGGAATGGGATGGTTACGTTGCGAACTGGGCCCGCCGGATCAACTCTCCATTGCAGGTTACTCTCTCCGCTAAGTAGGTACGAGGCACCATGTCAAACGAAGCTGCTCGTCGTAATTTCATAAGAAACATGGCTGTCAGCGCAGCCGTTGCAATTCCGGCTTCGGGGGTCGCTTTTGCGGCTACCTCGGGAGCCACTACCGCTACCGGTACTGCTTTCTTCAATATTGCGGGATTTGGTGCAGTGGGCGATGGTAAGACGCTCTGCACGGCGGCGATACAGAGAGCGATCGATGCCTGCGCGCAAGCGGGTGGCGGAAAAGTTCTGATCCCCGCCGGACGCTATGTTACCAATGCGATCTTCCTGAAGAGTAACGTACATGTGGAAGTGCTCGCGGGCGGCACTCTGGCCTTCACCGATGAAATTGCGAGTGTAGGAGGCGTGCAAGGGCGGTGGGAAGGAATCGACCGAACTGTGTACGCCTCTCTCTTCAACGGTCAGAGTTTGGAGAACGTGTCGATCACAGGGCGTGGCACGCTCGAGGGCCAGGGCAAGCCGTGGTGGGATGCTTATCGGAAAGTGCGGCGAATGCGCCGCGAAGCGGGAATGGGTGATGAGCGCGAGCCAGAGAACCCGCCGGGCTCGCCCCTGAAGTGGGGCCGTCCGCGCATGATCAACCTCTATGACTGCAAGAACGTATTGATCAGTGGACTGCACATCCAGAATTCGCCTTCGTGGAATATCCATCCGGTGCGCTGCGAGCATGTGAATATCGATGGAGTGACGATTACCGCGCCTGCGGATTCGCCGAACACCGACGGCATCGATCCGGATTCGTGCAAGGATGTGCGGATATCCAACTGCTACATCAGCGTCGGCGACGATTGCATCATCATCAAGTCGGGATACCGATATCGGGAAGACGGAGTTCCTTGCGAGGACATCACTGTCACAAACTGCGTGTTTGGCGCGGGACACTGCGGCGTCGGTATCGGCAGTGAAACGTCGGGCGGGGTGAAGAATGTCGTAGTCAGCAACTGTATTTGCGACGGGACCGACCGTGGACTTCGCATCAAGACCGCGCGCACGCGAGGCAACGTCGTGGAGAACTTCCGTGCTTCGAATGTAGTGATGCGTAATGTGGGAGAGGCAATCACCGTCACCATGTTCTATACCGGTGGTGACCGCCATAAAGCCGAAGCGGTGGACAAATTCACACCGACGTTCCGCAACTTCCACTTCAGCGACATCAGCGTTAACGGCGCGAAACAGGCAATACTGATCGAGGGCTTAGCCGAAATGCCCATCCGTGGAATCAGCGTAAACAACTTCAACGGCGAAAATGCGGAGGTCGGTTTGGCGTGCGTGAACGTGATCGGCGCTTCGTTCTCGAACCTGGTGATCGACAGCCAAAAGGGACCGGCGTTTGACGTGGATACGGTTACAAACCTTGAGTTGCTACGAGTGACGACCACCAAACCTCGGCAGGTGGATCCTGTTGTGCGACTAAGTAACGTGTCCGACGGGGCCGTTCAACTCTGCTCCGTGCCACAAGGGACGAAGGTATTTCTGGAACTGAAAGGCCCGGCGAACCGGGACATTGCCTTGATCGGCAACCGGTTCCCTGTTCCCGGGCAGGCAGTGAGTTTCGCCGATGGGGCTACCAGAGCGTCTATCACTAAAGAAAGCTAGGCAAAGCAATCTGTGATTGCGTTGGCTCGAGGACATGAGTGAGCGTGAGTGTACAACTCGCGAACAAAAGACAAACGCGCGTCCGTTACGTGATCCTGCTCATGCTGTTTCTCGCAACGACCGTGAACTATGCGGATCGGGCGACGCTATCCATTGTCGGCACTTCGCTGGCAAAGGACCTGCAACTTGATTCCGTCGCGCTGGGATACCTGCTTTCGGCGTTCAGTTGGGCGTACGTGCTTGGCCAGGTGCCATCGGGTTGGCTGCTTGATCGATTTGGATCCAGAACTATTTATGGCGGCAGCCTGCTGATATGGTCAGCCCTTGCGGTGATGCAAGGCTTGGTTGGACGGATGGCGACGTTCGCAGGCGTATTCACCGCTCTTTTTGCACTGCGACTCCTTGTCGGATTAACAGAATCGCCGATCTTCCCAGCCAATGGGCGTGTTGTAGCCGCGTGGTTCCCCGCATCGGAAAGAGGAACGGCGTCGGCTGTCTTTAACTCCTCGCAGTACTTCGCATTGGTACTGTTTTTGCCGATCATGGGATGGCTAACCCACACGTTAGGGTGGCCGTCGGTTTTCTGGTTCATGGGGGTGCTCGGGGTCATCCTGTCCGCGTTCTGGTTCAAGGCCGTGTATGGCCCAAAGCAACATCCACGGATCAATTCAACCGAATTGGAACTGATTGAGCAGGGCGGCGGGCTTGTGGACATGGATGTGAAGCGAACGAGCGTTGGCGGCCCGAAATGGTCATACGTCCGAGAGTTACTGGGAAACAGAATGCTACTGGGAGTCTACTTCGGGCAGTACTGTATCGCAACCGTGACAGCCTTCTTCCTCTCGTGGTTTCCGATTTACCTGGTGCAGGCGCGCGGGATGTCTATCCTTAAAGTAGGGATTGTGGCTTCGGTCCCCGCCCTATGCGGATTTTGTGGCGGCATCCTGGGCGGTGTGGTTTCAGACAAGTTGTTGCGCCTGGGACATTCACTCACCTTTGCGCGCAAGTTGCCTATAGTGATTGGAATGTTGATGTCGGTCAGCATGGTGGGTTGCAACTACGTCAAGGAGGAATGGCTGGTGGTCGTCATCATGGCTCTGGCATTTCTCGGCAAGGGATTCGGCGCGCTGGGCTGGGCAGTAGTTTCCGACACTTCACCAAAGCAGATCGCCGGACTGAGCGGCAGCCTATTCAACATGTTCGGTAATATTTCTGGAATTACGACGCCGATAGCGATTGGGTACATATTAAAAGAGTACGGTTCGTTCAATGGAGCCCTTGTTTTCGTTGGAGCGCACGCGGTAGGCGCGATCCTGAGCTATCTGCTCGTGGTGGGAAAGATACAACGGGTGGAGTTGACGGACCAAGGTCCTGCCGCTGCGATGGCTTGAGTTTTAACTGGACGATTCTATGGATGCTACCTTTGTTCGTGGAGTTATACCTCCCATCCTTACGCCGGTTGACACAGAAGACCGCGTGGACGAGGCGGGACTGAAGCGCGTAATCGATCACGTGTTGGCAGGCGGCGTACATGGCATTCTTTCTCTCGGGAGCAATGGCGAGTTCTTCGCGCTCTCACCGGAAGAGCACAGGTGGAAGTGAAACGATAGGAATGCAACCTCTTTACATACAACTCGACCAACGTGACAACGTAGCCATCGTCGCAAATGCCGGAGGCTTGCCAAAAGGAACGGTGTTTCCGAGCGGGCTCACTCTGACGGAAGCGGTCCCGCAGGCACACAAGGTCGCGCTCAAGGAACTGTCAGAGGGGGCATCGATTATTCGCTACGGTCAAACGATTGGCTATGCAAAAGTAGCGATCGCAAGGGGATCATGGATTCGGGAAGATCTCGTGCTCGAACCACAGGCACCTCGATTGGAGGAACTGCCCATCTGCACGAATGTTCCCGTGACTCTGCCTGCGTTGGAAGGCGTCACCTTTGAGGGTTTTCGCAACCAGGATGGGACCGTCGGAACCAAGAACATCTTGGGCATTACCACGAGCGTACAGTGTGTCGCGCCTACGGTGGAGTTTGCCGTTCGTCGCATTAAAGCTGAGATACTTCGTCGATATCCCGCAGTTGATGATGTTGTGGCGATCACGCATCCCTACGGATGCGGTATAGCGATCAATGCGCCCAACGCCGAGATTCCCATCCGTACGATTCGTAATATCAGCCGGAATCCCAACCTCGGCGGCGAAGCAATGGTGGTCAGCCTGGGCTGCGAGAAACTTCAACCAACGCGACTCTTTCCTGATGGAAGCCTTCCCGTCTTGAACAACGAGCCGTGGGTGGTTCGCATGCAGGATGAGGAATACCGCGGCTTTGGCGACATCGTCGGTGC
>Ga0075355_1000067_pt1 | contig 13705 bp, 10 predicted proteins | sample WestPond_Cattail_6_FD_120069 | JGI IMG/M metagenome (GOLD analysis project Ga0075355, IMG submission 120069) | Natural and restored wetland microbial communities from the San Francisco Bay, California, USA, that impact long-term carbon... | ecosystem: Environmental > Terrestrial > Soil >...
CATGCGGCTTGCCCCGCCAGCGCAGGATTTCGCGCAACAGCCGCTTGCCCGGCACCATGCGCACGCCGAAGCGACCGCGCAGGCCGAGCATCAACTGGTCGGCGCGGGCGCTGTGCGGCGGCTTGTAGGCCGCGAGAAAGGGCACGCCGACGCCCAGCGCGGTGGCCTGCAGCATCCATTCCCAGTTGCCCTGGTGGCCGATCAGGAGCAGCGTCGCCCGGCCACGCGCGCACTCGGCCCGCATGCGCTCGATCCCGGCGATGGCGACGCGCTGCTCCAGCTCGGATGCCGACATGACGGCGACGCGCGGCAGCTCGAACAGCACCTCGGCGAACACCTGGTAGTGCCGGCGCAGGATCCGGCGCCGCTCGCGCTCGGGGAGCTCCGGCAGCGCGCGGCGCAGGTTATCGCGCGCCACGGCGCGGCGATAGCGCACCAGGTCGCGCACCAGGAACGCCGCCAGCGTCGCGAGCGCGTACATGAGCGGCAGCGGCACGCGCCCGAGCGCGCGCAGCCACCACGCGGGGCGCGGCCTGTCCTTGCTAGAATCCATGGCGTCGCTGAGTCTAGCAGCGCCCGCGCCGGGCGCGGGGTTGCCCATGCTCTGGATCAAGTGCTTTCACGTGCTGGGCGTCATGGCCTGGCTGACCGGAATCTTCTACCTGCCGCGCATCTTCGTGCACTACGCCGAGGGCAGCGCGGCCGGCGAGGACGTGCGCAGGCTCGTGACCATGGCGACACGCCTGTACGGCTTCATGACCATCATGGCGCTGGTGGCGATGGGCCTGGGCATCTGGCTGTGGCAGGGCTACGGCTATTCCGGTGCGTGGCTGCGCTGGAAACTGGTGCTGGTGATGGGCCTGATCGGCTACCACCTGGCCTGCCGCGTGCTGCTGCAGCGGCTGCGCAGCGGCGCGCCCATGCCGCGCGGCGTGGCGCTACGCTGGTTCAACGAGGCCGCGCTGCTGCTGGTGGTGCCGATCCTGGTGCTGGCGATCGTCAAGCCGTCTGGCTGAACAGCTGCCGCTCCGGGCTGTGGCGCGCGAGGCGCGCGTCGAAGGCCATGCAGATGTTGCGCAGGAACCCGCGCCCGGCCTCGGTCACGCGACAGCCGTCGGGCTCGAGCTCGACCAGCCCGTCGGCGGCGAACTCAGCCAGGCGCGCGAGCACGTCGGCGAGGAATGGGGTGTAGTCCGCGCCCGACCAGCGCGTCTGCAGCCGCGTCATCAGGTTGAGGATGTGCCGCCGCAGCACGCGGTCCTCGGCATCGAGCAGGTGCCCACGATGGATCGGCAGCTCGCCGCGCGCGATGCGCTCGTGGTACTGCTGCAGCTCCTTTTCATTCTGCGCGTACGCGCCGTCGGCATCGCCGATGGCCGAGACGCCGAGGCCGAGCAGCGGCTGGCGGCAGGCGTCGGTGTAGCCCATGAAATTGCGGTGCATGCGGCCGGCGCGCGCCGCCTGCCACAGGCTGTCGGTCGGCAACGCGAAGTGATCGAGCCCGATCTCGCGATAGCCGGCCTGCTCGAGCAGCTCGCGCCCGCGCTCATAGAGCGCACGCTTGGCGCGGCCCTCGGGCAGGTCGATCTCGGTGAAGCGGCGCTGGCCGGGCTTGATCCAGGGCACGTGCGCGTAGCCGTAGAGCGCGATGCGATCGGGCCGCAGCGCGCACACTTCGCGCATGGTCAGCTCGATGCTCGCGAGCGTCTGCAGCGGCAGGCCGTAGATCAGGTCGTAGTTGACGCTGTCGAAGCCGAGCGCGCGCGCGCGTTCGGTCACTTCGCGCACCTGCGCCGCGCTCTGCACGCGGTTGACGATGGCCTGCACGCGCGGATCGAAGTCCTGCACGCCGAGGCTGATGCGGCGGAAGCTGAAGCCGGCGAGCAGCCGCAGCTGCTCCGCGGTCGTCACGCGCGGATCGACCTCGATCGAGAAGGACGCGCCGGGCAGCGGCGTCGAAGCGGACAGCAGCCCCTCGAGCAGCGCGGCGAGCTCCGCCGGCTCGAGGAAGGTCGGGGTGCCGCCGCCCAAGTGCAGTTCGCCGAGCTCGATGCGCGCCGCCCCCAGGCGTTCGCGGTACATGGCGTACTCGGCCAGCACCGCCTGCACGTAGGGCAGGATGATCGAGTGGGTGCGCGTCACGCGCGTGTTGCAGCCGCAGAAGGTGCACAGTGCACGGCAGAAGGGCACGTGCACGTAGACCGCGGCGCCCTGGCCGGCGGCGTGCGCCGCCTGCAGCGATTCGGCCACCTGCCCGAGCCACTGCGCCTCGTCGGGGGTCGCCTCCCAATACGGCACGGTCGGATAGCTGGTGTAGCGCGGGCCGGCGACGTCGTACTTGGCGAGCCGCGCGCTTAACTGCGCCGCGTTCATGCGAACATCTCCTTCTGGATCCTGAGCACCAGGCGCACGTTGTCCTCGGGTGTGTGTTGCAGCACGCCGTGGCCGAGGCCGCACACCCAGGCGGCGCGCGCGGCCGCCGGCAGCGCGCGCACGCGCGCGAACACCGCCCGCACGCGCGGCTCGAGTTCGGCCGCCGGCAGCCGCAACCATTCCGGGTCGAGGTTGCCCTGCAGGCACCAGCGCGGCGAGAGTTCCGTGAGCATCGCGGCGAGGTCGTGGCGCCAGTCGATGCCGAGGCACTGCAGGTCGAGCGCCTCGAGCGCGCGCCAGTGCGCGGGACCGGTATCGCGCGAGTAATAGATGACCGGCGTGCGTGGGCATGCGGCGCGGAAGCGCGCCACGACCCGTGCGAGCGGACCGGCGGCATGGCGCGCGAACTGCGCGGGATCGAGCGCGCCCGCGGCCGTGTCGAACAGCGCGACGCAATCGGCGCCGGCGCGCGCCTGCAGCGCCATGTTGCCGGCCAGCAGTTCCTCGAGGCGCTCGCAGAAGCCGGCGTACAGGCCATCCTCGAGGCCGGGCAGGCCACTGCGCGCGAAGCCCTCGTGCGAACCGGCCACGGCGTAGGCGTAGAGCGTGAACGGGCCACCGACGAAACCGATCAGCGCGCGCTCGGCGCCGAGCCGCGCTCGTACCAGGCGCGTGGCCTCGGCCTGGAAGTCCAGCTCGGCCAGCGTGCCCGCGCCGCTGCGCAGCCGGGCGAGGTCGGCGCGCTCGCGCAGGTGCCAGTCGAGCTTGGGACCCGGGTCGTAGCGCAGCCCCATGCCCAGCGCCTCGAGCGGGAACAGCAGGTCGGAGAACAGGATCGCGGCGTCGAAGCCGAAGTCCTCGATCGGCCCCATCGTGACCTCGCAGGCCAGCTGCGGGCGCTTGCACAGGTCGATGAAGTCGTGCCGCGCGCGCAGCGCCTGGTAATGCGCGTGGTAGCGCCCGGCCTGGCGCATGAACCATACCGGCGGCCGGCCTGCATTGCGCCGCGCGATTGCCGCCAGCAACAAGGGTTCACTCACGCGTCACCTCCGTCAGCAGGTAGCCGACCCCGCGTATGCTGCGGATCACCTGCGGCTCGCCCGGCCCGGGCTCGACCAGCCGGCGCAGGCGCACGATGAAGTTATCGACCGTGCGCGAGGTCGGGAATTCATCCGCCGACCAGGCGCGATCGAGGATCTCGTCGCGACTGACGGCCTTGCCGACGCGGCTCGCGAGCAGCCGCAGCACCGCGCATTCCTTGTGGGTGAGCGCGTGCACCTGCCCACCGGCCTCGGCGCTGAAGCGTTCGAAATCCACGCGCGCGCGCCCGATGCGCACCACGCCGCGCATCTCGCCCGGCAGCTCCGCCAGGTCCTGCGCGCGCTTCAGGCAGTTCTGGATGCGCAGCAGCAGCTCGCGGAAGTGGAACGGCTTGGTGACGTAGTCGTCGGCGCCGAGCTCGAGCCCGCGCACGCGCTGGTCCGGGTTGCCGTGCGCGGTCAGGAACACCAGCGCGGACTGCGGCACCGCGGCGCGCAATTCCGCCGCCAGCTCGAAGCCATTGCCGTCCGGCAAGCCGACATCGAGCAGCACCAGCTGCGGCGCCTGCGAACGCCAGGCGGCGCGCGCCCGGGCCGCGCTCTCCGCCAGCGTCACGCGGTAGCCGGCGTCGCGCAGGCGCTCGACCAGCGTCGCACCGACGTTGCGATCGTCCTCGACCACCAGCAACTGCGCCGCGGCGCTCACGCCGCCGGCTCCTCGCGGCTGCACTGGAAGCGCAGCAGCGCCTTGAACCCCTGCCCCGGCGCGCTCGAGAAGTCGGCGCTGCCGCCCATGCGCACCATCAGCGCGCGCACCAGGTACAACCCGACGCCGCTCCCGCCCGAAGCCGCGCCGCGCCCGAACAGGCGGCCGAGCTCGCGCCCCTGCGCGTCCGTGCCCTGCCCGTCGTCGCGATACTCGAGCACGGCCTCGGCACCCACGCGGCGCGCCGCCAGGCTCACCTGCACGCACGGCAGGCCCGCGTGGCGCGCGGAATTCTCGACCAGGTTGCGCACGATCATCTGCAGCGCGGTGGCGTCGGCCAGCACCGGTGGCAGGTCTTCCTCCACCTGCACGCGCGCCGCGACGCGCCCGCCGTGGCCCGCCGCGATCGCGGACACGCTGCGTTCGAGCCAGCCCTGCAGCGGCACCGACTGCTCGGCGAGCGGCCCGCCGCCCTCGATGCGCGCCAGTTCCAGGGTCTTCTCGATCTGCGACTCGAGGCGGCTCGAGTCCTCGAGCAGGCGCCGCGCGAGCTCGGCGCGCTGCTCGCCCTCGGCGATGGCCTCGGCCTGCAGGCGGATGCTGGTCAAGGGCGTGCGCAGTTCGTGCGTCACGGCAGCGAAGAAGGCCTGCATGCCGCGCGCGCGCCGGCTCTCGCGCCAGTAGAGCCAGGCGAGCAGCGCGGTGACGGCCAGCAGCAGCAGCAGGAACACGACCGATTCGCCCACGATGCGGCGCCGCGTGCTGTCCCACTGCGCCGCGACCTGGGTGTCGGCGCTGCCGGTGAGCGCCTGCAGCGCGCTGATCTGCCGCGCCTGGCTCATGACCAGCGCAACCCAGCCGGCGCCGAGCACCATGACCAGCAAGATCCACAGCGAGGCCAGGATCGCGACCAGCCGCGCGCGCCGCGCGGGCATCACGCTCAGCGAACCCTCGCCGGCCTTGCGGTTCACGATCGCAGCCACTCCCGCCAATGCGCAGCCGTTGGGAATACCGTCAATGCGCGCACGCCCGCGCGATGGATGGCCTCGGCGGTCTTGCCCGGACCGCAGGCGTGCTGGCAGTCCGGTCCCAGGCGCGCCTGCCAGCGCGCGAACTGTACTCCACTGTGCCACCAGGCATGCGTCGCGCCGGGCTCGGGTCCGGCGCCGTCCGTGGCGTCGTCGGCGGTGGTGCGGTGCCCATAGGTCGCGAACGCGGGGATGCCATCCCAACCGTCGAGCGCTTCGCGGCTGGTCAATGCCAGCCACTGGTCCAAAGGAGGCAGCGCCAGCAGCGGCTCCTGCAACATCGGACGCAGCGCCGCGAAGCCGAGCGACTCGGCGCAACCTTCCACCCATGCGCCGCGTGCCGCGAGCGCGAACCAGGTCGAACAGCCTGGTACCCACAAGTGCACGATGCGGTCGATGGCGCTGGCAGGCAGTTCCGGCAAGGCGCGGCGATGGGCGATGAACGCCGCCTCGACCGTGCCGAGGCGCCGCGCGCATTCCGCCGCGGCTCCCGGCAGCTCCTCGCAGTCGCCGGCCTCGTGCGCGCTGCCGTCCCAGGCCCGCACCACGCCCGATGGCCGTGGCGGCGGCTGCCAGCGCAGTTCCGGGATGCCGGCATCCGCTGCTCCGGCCGCGCGCAGGTACAATAGCGTGCCGAGCCCGTCGGCCTGGCGTTGCGTGGCGCCAAAGCGCTGGTGGCACCCGCCGCCGCGCTCGGCCAGCAGTACGCGTTCGGCGGCCACGGCGGCGCGCGTCGGCGCATGGTCGATGGCCGCGAGCAGCGCGCGGGTACGCTCATCGTCGGCGCGGCACTCGATCGCCAGCGCACCCTGCGCGGGCGCGGCCGGGCACGCATCGAGCGGCAACACCATGCGCGGCAGCCCGGCGAACAGCTCGCGCAGGATGGCGCCAGCGCCCACCGCCTCGTCCTGCCACAGCCGCGCCAGCCCCGCGAAGGCCAGCACCACGCCGTCGAGCTGGCGCTCCGCGCCGCGCGGCTCGCGCAGGCGGCGCAGCCGCGAGTCGACGTTGCCGCGCAGTTCGTGCAGCTCCACGCGTGGCGCGTGCCCGCCGCGCCGCGGCAGCGCCCGCGAAAGGAATTCCGGCACGAAGGCCTGGCGGCGCGGCGAGGAGCTGCCGATGCGCAGCGGCGCGCCGCGCTCGAGCTGCGCCAGCGCGTCGGGCGCAAAGCAGGCGATGTCGCGCGGATTGGCGCGCTCCGGCACGGCGCCCAGGTGCAGCGCCGCCGGGCGCTCCAGGCTCAGGTCCTTGAACGAGTGGACCGTGACATCGACCTTGCCGGCGCGCAGCGCCGCGTCGATCTCGGCCGTGAAGAATTCCTTGCCGTCGACCTGGCTCAGCGGGATATCGGTGATGCGGTCGCCGCGCGTGTCGATGCCGACCAGCTCGACTTCGAGGCCGGGATGGGCGCGCTGCAGCAGTTGCGCCACGGCGCTGCTTTGCGCGCGCGCCAGCAACGAGCGCCGTGTGCCCAGCCGAAGTGGCCGCTGCCCCATGTGAAATCAGCCCCTGGAAGAGGTACTAAGGGCTAATGGTGGCAAATGCCGCGAGATCTTCCCAGCCGTGCGCCTGGGTCGCGTTCGGACCCAGCGCACGCAGCACCGCCTTCTCGGCGCAGGCGCGGCGCGCCCGCGCCACCTGCACGCCGCGCTGGTCGGACTGGGCGCGCAGCATGTCGAACAGCGTCGCGAGGCTGGTCAGGCCCGGCGCCTGCGCCCACTGCTCGTGCTGGCCGGATTCGTTGAGGCCGAGGTGGACGATGCGCCCGCGCTGCGGCGCACGCGCCATCCAGGCCGCGATGCGCGCCGCATCGCGCGCCTCGTCCGCGGGCACGCACAGGATCACGTCGCCCGCGTGCGCCCAGGCGTCGATTTCAGCCGCCGCCGTCGGCGCGAGCACGCGGCAGGCGCGCTGCGGATGGCGCTCGTTCACCAGGCGCGCGAGCTCGTGGGCGCGCTCGCCGGTGCGGTTCCACAGCAGCAGTTCCGGGGTCTCGATCCATGGCGCGACGGCCTGCGCGAGCTGCCCCGCACCGACCAACAGCGTCGGACCCTCGCTGGCGGCACCGAGCAGCCGGCGCACCTGCGAACCGTAGGACGAGCTGCCGAGGTGCGTGAGCGGCCCGGCGCGGACTTCCTTGGTGTCCTTGAACAGGCGCTGCACCCAGCCATCGAGTTCGCGCGACAGCGCGCCCGGCGCTGCAGAAAACTGGCGCCAGGATTCCTTCACCTGTCCGAAGATCTCGCACTCGCCCACCAGGCGGCTTTCCAGGCCGCAGGCGAAGCGCAGCAGGAAGGCGTAGGCTTCGGTGCCCGAGTATCCTTGGGCGCGTGCCGCCACCGGGAGCCGCTGGACGATGCTTGCGCGTGCCGAGCTGCCGGCCGCCACGATGACCGTGCGCTGGCAGGTGTCGATGACCCAGGCCTCGCCCCCGCTGCGCACGACGGCATGGTCGGCCGGCGTCAGCGGGAAGACCGCGGCGTCGAGGTGCAGGACCTGGAGCTCCGGCAGTTTCATGGCCCCGAGGCTAATGGCCGGAGGTCCCTGCTGTGTCACGGGGAGGTCATGCACGGCGAGCCAGACCCCAAGCGTGACGGGGCGCACAGAATCCGATTTGCCATATCCGTTCGACAATCTGCGACGGCAGTTCATGCCAGTCCCCTGAGCAACCGCTAGATTCGGCCACTCTTATGGAAGGCTCCGGTCAAGTTCCGCCGCCCTGCCGTGCCGGCCCGTCGCGCCTGCGCCTCGCCTGCGTACTGGCGGCCGGCTGGCTGGCCGCGGGCCGCGCACTCGCCGCCTGCATCGACCTGCCGTTCGCGGACCTGCAGTCGCTGACCGAGCTCGACGTGACCAACGCCAGCCAGGCGGTGCAGCGCGCCAACGCGCGCATCGCCACGGCGCGGCATGACAGCAAGATGGCGCCGCTGCGCCTCGCCGCGCTGTACGCCGTTGCCGCGCAGAGCAACAGCATCCTGGAACTCGACGATCCGGCCCGCGCCGCCGCCCTGGCGGGGCTGGGCCTCAATCCGCCCGAGGACAGCGCGGTCCGCATGAGCCTGATGATTTCCTACGCGGAAACCGTCTACGACGTGGCCGGCCTGGAGCGCGAGGTGGCCGGGCTGAGTGCGCTCGCCGCCCGGCAGCCGCGCGGCTCGCAGGGCTCGGTCTGCCTGCAGACGACCATCGGCTGGCTGCAGCACCGCCTCAACCAGGACGACCTCGCGGTCGCGACCCTGACTTCGGCCTATCGCGAGAGCGCGCTGCAGACCCTCAGCCGCCAGCGCGCGCTCGCGGCCGAGGCGCTTGCCAAGGTCATGGAGTCCATGGGGGACTTCGACCAGGCCCTCGACCTGACCCGCGAGACCATCGAGTGGGAGACGCAGCACCACGCCACGCAGATGCTGACCGGCACGCGCTATGCGCGTGGCGAGGTGCTGCTCGAGAAGCAGGACTACGCGGCCGCACTCAAGGAATTCGGCGAGGCGCGCCGCATTGGCCGCGAACTCGACGACGGGCAGTCGCTCGCCTTCGCGGACCTGCGCGTGTGCGAGTGCCGGCTGCGGCTCGGGCAGGTGGCGGTGGCGCGCCAGTCGTGCGCAGCGGCCAAGTCCGTGTTCCAGGCCACGGGCGTGAAGCAGATGGTCAAGGAGACCGACGCCCTGTTCGCCGAGGCCGACATCGACGAGGGCAAGTACGCCCCGGCGCTCGCGACCCTCGACCAGGTGCTCGACCAGCGGGGCGCGGACATCGTGCCGCGCTGGGTGCCGCAGCTCTACGAATTGCGTGCGCGCGCCAACGCCGGCCTGCGCCGCTACGATGCAGCCTACGCCGACCTGCGCGAATACGTCGCGCGCGCACGGGCCGCCACCGAGGCCGACCGCGCGCGCAGCGGCCGGGTGCTGCGGGCACGCTTCCGCGTCGACAACGAGATCGAGCGCAATGCCTCCCTCAAGCGCGAACTGTCGCTGAGCCAGGAGCGCTCGGTCCTGCAGCGCGAGCAACTGCAGCGGCGCACCGAGGTCATGGTCGCCGGCGTGGCGCTGATCGTGTTGCTGATCTACATCCTGATGGCCACGCAACTGCATCGTCGCCAGCTGCAGCGCATGGCGACCGAGGACGCGCTGACGCGACTCCCGAACCGCCGCCGCATCGCCGAGCTCGCCACCGCCGCGCTCGACCGGGCGCGTGCCCAGAACGAGCCGCTGACCCTGGCGCTCGTCGACCTCGACCACTTCAAGCTCATCAACGACGCCTGCGGCCACGCCGTCGGCGATCGCGTGCTGCGCGACCTCGCGGCGCTGACGCGGCGCCTGCTGGCACCGCACGAAGTCATGGGCCGCTGGGGCGGCGAGGAATTCCTGCTGCTGCTGCCGGGCATGCCGCTCGATCTCGCCATGGCGCGAGTCGAGGCGCTGCGCGCGGCCGCGCTCGAGATCAAGCTGCCGGAAAGCGGCACCGCCGCGGGGCTCGGCGTCAGCCTGAGCGCCGGCATGGCCACCAGCTACGAGGGCGCGACCTCGCTCGATGAGATCATCGCGCGCGCCGACGTGGCGCTCTACGAAGCGAAACGCGACGGCCGCAACCTGGTGCGCGTCGCCGACGAGAGCCTGCAGGCGGCGACCACCGCGATCCGGCGCGCGCTGCGTTCGCGCCGCTGACCCCGCGCTCCGTCTGCCCACGCGCCGTCTGCTATGGTACGGCCCGGGCGCAGCCGTCGTCGGCCGCGGTGGGGTTCGACAATAGTGGTCCAGCCAGTTTCCACCCCGCGTGGTGACACCGGCCAGCCGCCCGCGCCACTGCGCTGGTGGGCGCTGGCGCTCTCGGCGCTGGCGATCTTCACGAGCTACTACGAATCGGACGTCATCGGTCCGATCGCCGACCTGCTCGGCCGGCAGCGTGGCTTCACGCAATCGCAGATCGGCGACCTGAACGCCGTCATCAACCTGCCGAACGTCGCGCTGGCGATCTTCAGCGGCGTGCTGATCGACCGGCTGGGCGCGGCGCGCATCACGCTGTGGGCCGCGGCCATCGGCCTCGCGGGCGCGGTGCTGACGGCCATCGGCGAGCCCTACCGGCTCATGTGGCTTGGGCGCTTCGTGTTCGGCATCAGCGAGGGCGCGATCTTCATCTCGCTGGTCACCGGCGTGGCGCAATGGTTCCCGCGCACCGGCGTGGCGCTCGCCACCGCGCTGTTCCTGAGCTTCGCGCGCATCGGTTCGTTCTCGCTCGACATGTCGCCCACCGTGGCGCGGCGCTTGTACGAGGCCGGCTGGCAGCCGCCGCTGTGGCTCGGCGCGGCCATCACCGCCATCGGTCTCGCCGCGGCGCTGCTGCTGCGCGCGCTCGATCGCCAGCGCGTGCCCGCCACGGCACAGGCCGCGGCCGGGCGCACGCCATTCCGCTGGGCCGACGCCTGGTCGTTCGACCTGTCGTACTGGTACATCTGCGCGCTGCACGTGCTCTACGCCGCCGTGTTCTTCCCGTTCCGCCAGACCTATGCGATCGAGTACATGCAGCACGTCAAGGGACTGACGCTGCAACAGGCCAGCCAGGCCAACGCCGGCGTGTTCTTCGCCGCGATCTTCGCCACGCCCGTGTTCGGGCTGCTGGCCGACCGCATCGGCCATCGCGCGCTGATGCTGATCGCCGGCACCGTGCTGCTGCCGATCACCCTCGTGATCCTCGGGCTGACCAACCTGCATCCCTGGTACTCGACCGTGCTGATGGGCATCAGCTGGTCGCTGGTGCCGGCCGTGATCTGGCCGTCGACCACGCTGATCGTGCAACCGCGCCGGCTCGGCACCGCGATCGGCATGATCATCCTGCTGCAGGCGCTCGGCCTGTGGCTCTCGAATCGCACGGCGGGCTGGCTCGCCGATCGCGCCGGTGCCAGCGCCGCCCATCCCGCCGGCTACGACGCCATGCTGTGGTTCTTCGGCTGCGTCAGCCTCGCGGCGCTCACCGCGGCGGTGCTGCTGTGGCGACGTGAAACCGGGTCCGACGGCCACGGGCTCGAGCGCGCCGACCTCGCCCGCCGCGCATCGGCCAATCGTCAGCTCTTGCCGTAGGAAGTTTCCGTTCCAGCCATCGCGTGCTCCCGGCCGCGCCTCGTGACCAGCGCCAGCAGCACGCCAGGATCGACCGGCTTGACGAAGTGGCCGTCGAACCCGGCGTCCGCCGACTTCTGCCGGTCCTCCTCGCGGCCCAGGCCCGTGACCGCGACGATGGTGACGTCCTGGCCCCAGGGTTCCGCACGGATCTGCCGGCAGACGTCGAAGCCATCCGGGCTCGGCATCCCGAGATCCAGGACGATGACTTCCGGACGCAGGTTCCGGGCCTCGGCGAGCGCCTGCTCGCCGCCGTAGGCCACGTGCGTGTCGTTGCCATTGAGGCTCAGCAGCGCCGCCAGGCTCGCTGCACTGTCGCGGTTGTCGTCGACCACCAGGATGCGGCTGGAGCCGGTCGACCGCTCGTGCGCCGCCGCGAGCACCTCCGGCGCCGCCTCATCGATGACTCCCGGGAGCCTGACCACGAAACGGCTGCCTTGCCCGGGACCGTCGCTGTGCGCCCCGACCGAGCCGCCGTGCAGTTCAACGAGCCGCTTCACCAGCGTCAGGCCGATGCCAAGACCGCCCTGTGAACGCTCCGGCGTATTCTCGAGCTGCGAGAACAGGTTGAAGATGTTGCCGAGTTCGCGCGCCGGGATGCCCACGCCGGTGTCGCTGACCTCGATCAGCAGGTCGCGCCCGTGGGCGGTCGCCTCGAGCGCGATGCCGCCACCACGCGGCGTGAACTTGCAGGCGTTGTGCAGCAGGTTGCCGATGACCTGCGCCAGGCGGACGCCATCCACGCTGAGGACGATCGGCTGCGGTGGCAGACGCACCACCAGCTCGTGGCCGGCCGCGTTCACCAGCGGCGCGGTGATGTCCATCGCCTGCTGGATGATGCGGTCGAGCCGGACACGCGCGGTCTTGAGCGCGATCTTGCCGCTGCTGATGCGACTGACGTCGAGCAGGTCGTCGACCAGGCGCACGGTGTGCTCGATCTGCCGTTCCATCATCGGCGCGAGCTGGTCGAAGGTCTTGCGATCACCGAAGGACCGCGCAAGGATCGCGAGGCCATTGCGGATCGGCGCCAGCGGATTGCGCAGCTCGTGCGCCAGGGTGGCGAGGAACTCGTCCTTGCGCCGGTCCGCCGCCAGCAGCGCCTGCTCCGACTGCTTCTGCGCGGTGATATCGCGGCTGACGCCAATGACTCCGATGATGTCGCCATTGTCGTTGCGCAGCGGCGTCTTGGTGGACTGGAAGATCCGTTCGCGGCCATCGGCGCCGGTATACACCTCCTCCACCTGCACGATCTCGCCACTGGCAATGACCCGCCGGTCATTCTCCGATACCGAGGCGTACTGTCCCGGCACCGAGAAGTATTCGTGCTCGGGCTTGCCAGCGCTGAGCTGCGGGATCCCGAACAGGCGCAGCGTCGCGGCGTTGGCGTAGGTCAACCGTCCCGCCAGGTCCTTCATGTAGATGAGCTCGGTGGTGTTGTCGTTGATCGCGCGGATGAGCTCCGACTGGTTGAAGAGCGTGCGCTGCGTCAGCAGCAGCCGCTCCTCCAGCGAAAATCCCAGGCTTGCGGCTTCGCGACTGGTGGCGATCGTGCCCGCGAGCATGTAGATCCCGCCGAGGTATTGCATGCAGCGCGCGGCCCAGCCGAGCCAGCTGCCATGCGTCGACTGCATCATCAGCCCGATGGAACCGCAGGCGATGGCGGTGAGCCCGAGCGCGTACCAGTGCAGGAAGCGCCAGCCCGTGGCACGGTAGCGCGCCGTGGTCAGCAGTGCCGCGACGGCGTAGGTCGCGACGGCCACGGTCAGCACCACCGTGCGGATCAGCGTCGAGCCGCTGCCATCGATGAAGAACACCGGCAGCCAGCGCTCCAGGGTCGCCATCCAGATCAGCCCGACCAGCGCGGACGCCGCCGCCACGCCGAGCGCGAGCGCCGCTCCGGGGGAATTGACGCGCGAGTCCTGTCGCTGGCCGGCCAGTGCACCGGCCAGGTGGCACAAGCCGGCCGCCGCCACCCCAAGGTTGTGGATGGTGATGTTGTAGTTGCCGACGTGCCCGCCGACCGTCGCCACCAATGCGGACAGCCCCCACACGCTCATGCCCACGCAGATCGCCAGCAGCTGCGTGCGCGCATTCACGAGATAGGTGCGACCGGCGACCGTCGCGATGAAGGCAGACACCAGCGTCGTCAGCAGGAAGTTGGTGACGAGCAGCAGCGTCGCCGATTCGTGCGACTGCACCGGCCCCCACACGTACAGGACGGCCGCGGCCACGACCAGTACCAGCAACGGCGACACGCCCCACGCGGAGGATTTCATGGCGTGCCAAAAGTAGTGCCGGGAAGTGGCCATTGCAACGCCGCGCGCTTTGCAAGCTCGCTGGTGCAGCGCACAAGAACGACAAGGACGATGGTGCCGGAGATAGGAATCGAACCTACGACCTACGCATTACGAATGCGCCGCTCTACCAACTGAGCTACTCCGGCGGGAG
>Ga0075355_1000068_pt1 | contig 13667 bp, 14 predicted proteins | sample WestPond_Cattail_6_FD_120069 | JGI IMG/M metagenome (GOLD analysis project Ga0075355, IMG submission 120069) | Natural and restored wetland microbial communities from the San Francisco Bay, California, USA, that impact long-term carbon... | ecosystem: Environmental > Terrestrial > Soil >...
ACTGACCTTGCTTGTTAGGATCGCCTCCATAAACCGCCTGCTGATTTGGTGGAGCGCTGGTAGTAAGACTGAAGAGGCTCTGTCCCGGAGTGGACGCGAAGTACAGATTCGCGGTTGAGAGCGCAAAGTTGTCTAAGCTGAGGGCGTTCGCGGTGTTCGCCTTTTCGGCGGCGATGAGGCGACTGCCAGGCCATTGGGAGCCACGATCGGGACCGCTGTATACAACGGAGCAAACGACACCGTCGCGATTAACGACGACCGCCCACTGATTATTTCCAAGTCCGCTATTGGCAGTTTTGCCTTCTTTGACAGCCGACTGAAGAGCAGACTTGAGCTTGGCGTAGTCCGGTACTTTCTCGCAGCCCGATGGCTTAGCCTGTGCCAACGCTGAGCTCACAAGAAGGGTGATTAAAGGGAGCGTATGCAACCCCGTCTTCATGCTTTTCATAGAATTGTTCCTCACTGAGCAATCATCTATTCGAGCGAATACAGGTACGCCGCGATGTCTGCACTGTCCTGATCGCTCACCCCCATCTCCGGCATGGCAGTTTTTGGTTCTACTTTTGTCGGGTGCTGAATCCACTTCCTTAAATTGTCCGGCGTGTTGGGTATTTCGCCAGCGATATAAATACGTTTTGACCAATGATCCAGCGGAGGACCGACCAGAGCCTTCGCGTCCTGCACGCCTGGAATAGTGTGGCAGGCTTGGCAGCCATACTTACGAAGCGTCTCCTGTCCTATATGCGGATCTCCTCCCGTAACGCGACGAATCTCATCGATACGATTTTTACGGGCGGGATCGCAGGCGATGAGCAGGGAGAGCGACGCCAGCATTAATAGAAGCGGCTTACGCACTGCGCGGTACCTCTTCGACCTTGCTGTAAGTAACGCGTTTTTCCGATTCGCGTAGCCATGCGGCCATGAGCCATAGCCCGAGGACGATGAAGATCACCCCAGCGGGAATCCACATGATGAGTCCGCCGAGCTGCTGGTCTTCGATGGGCGTGAGGTGGAAGGCTGAGGTGCGTCCGTCGTAAATCGGATACCAGAGCTGATTGGTAAACGTCATAAGCGCGCCAAGAATGCTGGTGTGAATGGCGGTGGTGAAAACGTAGAGCACGCCCGTGCCGTAGCTGAGACGCCCATGACGGCCGTGGATGAGCGTCCACCAGAAGAGCAGCGCGGTGAACAAGAATGTTGTGTGCTGGAGGGCATGGACCCAGTCATGTTCAACGCTGGCGTCGTAAAGGTAGGGAACATGCCAAGCCCAGAGCGTGGATCCGTGGAGCAACCAGACGAAGAGCGGGAGAGTCATTACGCCCCAGACAGCAGCGAACTTACGGTACTTGGTCCAGCGACCGGTAGTTTCGCGCCAGCGAAAAGGGAGCGCCCAGACGAACCACGTCAGCGGACGGGCGAGGACGAGCAGCGGTGCGGCGACGATCATCAGCAACTCGTGCTGGGTCATGTGGATGGAGAAGAGCAACGATCCGAGCTTGTGAATTGGCGAAACAAGCGCGGCGACGAGCGTGAGCCACCCGGCGACGAAGAAGGCAATCTGCGTCTTGGAGAATCCCGGCCTATGGTAGCGGCGAATGACTCCGACGGCGAACCATAACGCCATGATCACCAGCGGAATGATGACTTCCGGTTCAAAGCTCCAACTGCGTTCGGCTTGCGTTCGCGTGAGATGCGCGGCGGCGGCTTCGTCGTGGGCAAGCGCAACTTGGGTCATCGCGACGAATGCAAAGACGAGTTGAAGTAGTTTGTTCACTAGTCGCACGGACTCAGGATGAAGCGTGGTACCGCAGTAGCGATAATTACAACGGCAAAGCCGATGTTGGATGCGATCCCAAGCAGGGCCATGAAATGCGAGCGATCTAGGGGCGTTCCGCCGTCGTCGAATCCCTGGCGAACGGCCTGGAATTCCCGCCAACCTACAAACGCTCCGGTTAAGGCGACGATGAGAGCGATGAGGCTGATCACGTGCAGCACGTAAAAATGTCCGGTGGAGCAGGCGTGATAGACGCTCATGTAGCTGAAGCCAAGATCCGTCGCCCATGCGATAGGGCCGATGAGCAGCGAGTAAAACTGCGGCAGCGGCGATCTGGCAGAAGTAGCATCCATCTTGAAAATCAATCTCCTAAAGCAGTCTTGGCGCGATGTAGATGACAAAGAAGATCGGCAGCCAGGTAAGCACGACGAAGTACCAGTAGTCGCTGTTTTCAGATGCATCCATGTAACGTTTGCCATCGAGCGGTCCGGTGAAAAACAGCACTGCCAGAACAGCGGTATCGAACCAGTCAGTAAGCAAGTGCACGGTATGAAGCCCCAACAACAGCCAGACGATGGAAGCGTAGGCGTTTGCATCCCATTGGCAGTTCAACGCAGTGAACTCGAAACCACGCAGCACGAGATTGCCGACGCCAAACATCGTCATCACAACTAATCCAATACGCACCTTTTGCAGATCACCCTTTTCGGCGATAGTTTTTGTCCACTGGTTGGGAACGACGCTGAGCAGGAACCAAATACTATTCAGCACGCCATACTTCAAGGCCGGAGGCATCAGGCCGGGAGGCCAGTTCGAAATTCGAGTTCGCAGATAGAAGTAACTGGCGATTACGATGGCGAACATGGTGCCTTCAATCGCCATCATGCCAAGCGTGCCCCACCAGATGAGGCTGCGATGGCCGAAGACGATTGTCGGCAGATCACCGACGTAGAGTTCTCGACGGCGTATTAACGGTTCTCCCATACCTCGATCTCTTTCTTCTCCTCGGTTTCTTTCTTCGTCGGCCAGAACCAACCGGTCAACGTAATGGCGACTGGAATTGCTCCCCAGACGACTGCCCAGGGAGTGAAAATGCTGCCGATGAAAAGTCCCGTAACCGCCAGCGAAGTGAGGAAAGGCCAGATAGTTGGCGAAGGATACAACGTGAGGTGTTCAGGCTCGGCGTCCATTGGCCTGGTGACGAGGACCTCGCGCATGTCCTCGCGAACGCCGGTTACGATGGGCTGATCGGGAGCGTTCTCCCACAGCGGCTCGCGCCCGCCGACGGTCGGCAAATCGAGGAAGTTGTAATTCGGCGGTGGTGATGTGGTGGCCCACTCAAGAGTTCCGGCGCCCCACGGATCAGCACCTGCAATCCTGCCGAAGCGGTTGCTTTGAAACACATTCCAAATGAAAGCGAGCACGCCCAAGCCCATCAAAATCGCACCGATCGATTCGAGCGCATTCACAGAGCCCCAGTGCATTTCAACCGGATACGTGTAAATACGGCGCGGCATCCCGCGGAGCCCAAGGATGTGCATGGGGAAGAATGTCAGGTTGAAGCCGATGAAGAAGAGCCAGAAATGAAGTTTGCCCAGCGCCTCGCCGAGCATGCGCCCAGTGATCTTCGGGAACCAATAATAAAATGCGCCGAATAACGGAAAGACCGCTCCGCCCAACAGCACGTAATGGAAATGTGCGACGACGAAATATGTATCGTGTACCTGCCAGTCGAGGGGGACGGCAGCGAGCATCAGTCCGGTGAGTCCGCCGATCAGAAAGACGAAGAAGAAGCCGCCGATCCACTGCATCGGCAACTCGAAGTGCAGGCGTCCGCTCCAGAGAGTAGCAATCCAGCAGAAGAACTGCACGCCTGTCGGAACAACGATCATCAGACTGGCCGCAGTGAAGAAGTTTTCGCTCAGTTGCGGAAGCCCAGTGGCGAACATGTGATGGACCCAGACACCGAACCCGATGAAACCGGTAGCGACGGTTGAAAGGACGAGTGCGGTATAGCCAAAGACTTTGCGTCGGGAGAAGGCAGCGATGATGGTAGAGACGATGCCCGTGCCCGGAATGAAGATGATGTAGACCTCCGGGTGGCCGAAGAACCAGAACATGTGCTGATAAAGCAGCGCGTCGCCGCCTTCCGACGGATTGAAGAAGTGGGTGGCAATCAGGCGGTCCATGATCAGCATCGTGGAAGAGAGCATTACCGCTGGCATGGCAAAGATGACCATCAACGAAGTGATTACTTCCGCCCAGCAGAAGATGGGCAAGCGGTTGAGCGACATGCCCGGCGCGCGCGTCTTCATCACCGTCACCACGACCTCGACCGCAACAGCGAGTCCGGAGAGTTCGGTGAAGGTGATCATCTGCGCCCAGAAATCGGCGCGCTTGCCTGGCGTGAACGCCGGGCCAGAGAGCGGCGGGTAGGCAAACCACCCGACGTCCGGTCCGGCGTTGTAAACAAACGCGACCCACAGCATGATTCCGCCGAACACGTAGACGTAGTAGCTGAAGGCATTCAGGCGCGGGAACGCGATGTTGCGCGCTCCAACCATGAGCGGCACGAAGTAAACGCTGAGAGCCTCAAACATCATGGGCACGGCAAAAAGGAACATCATGGTGCTGCCGTGCATGGTGAAAATCTGGTTGTACTTGTCGGGTCCCAGGAAGTGGTTTTCCGGCCGCGACAGTTGTAAACGCATCAGGACAGCGAGCAATCCGCCGAGTAGAAAGAAGATGAAGGCGGTGATCATAAAGCGCTTGCCCACGCGCTTATGATTCACCGTCATGAACCAGCCCAGAATGCCGGGCGGATCACCCCATGTGAGCGAGAGTCGCTCGTGACGGTCGAGGTGGGGCGTTGTCGCGCTTATGTTCTCAACCGTGGACAATTCGCTCTCCTCATTTCAAACTCTGCAAATATGCGACCAGCGCCTGCAGGTCCGGGCCGGTTAGCGGATTGGGTGGCATGCGCACGCCCGGCTTAATTGCCTGAGGATCGGAAATCCATCCGGCCAACGCGCCCGGATTGTTCGGCAGCGTGGCGGCGGCGATGCTGGTACGACTTCCGATGTGCGTGAGGTCCGGGCCGACATGCGAACCGGCGTTGGTTCCACGAATCGTGTGGCACATCATGCAGGTGCCCTTCTCAAACACATCTTTGCCGTGCGCGAGGGTGGCATTCGCAGGATCGGGCGCGGGCTTACGCTGCTGGTCTAACCAGGCCTGAAACTTTTCGGGACTCTCGGCGATGATGTAGAACGCCATGTGCGCGTGCTGATGTCCGCAGAATTCGGCGCACTGCCCGCGGTAAGTTCCTTCTTTGTCGACCTGAAACCAGATCGCGCTGGAGTGGCCGGGGATGAGGTCGCGTTTGCCTTGGATGTTGGGCGCCCAGAAGCTGTGAATGACGTCGCGCGATCCGGTTTGCAACACGATCGGAACGCCGACAGGAACGTGGATTTCATTCGCGGTGGTCACCCAAAGACTCGCATCGTCGTTGGGATATTGCACTTCCCACCACCACTGGTGTCCGTACACCTGAATGGTCACGGGGTTCTTCGATTGCAACGAGTTCATGTACTTACTGGTCACAACCGTGTGACCCAGAATCGCGAATAACACAACCAGCGTAATGCCGGTGGCGACCATGACCCGGCGCAGGTATCGCTGCTCACGCGCGGGATCAGGATTTAACTCTGGCGGCAGTTGTTCATGCACGCGGCGACGTGCGGCGGCACCGGCGAGAAAGATCCAGACAATGACGAAGACGGCGACGGCAATGGCAAAGATGAACCACCATAGTCCTTCGATTCGAGCCGACATCGGCCCAACCGGTCGAAACATCGTCTGTTGCGGCTGTTGCCCTCCACACGACGCGAGCCACAAGATGGCGGCGATGCCAAATACACGCGAGTTGTGCCGGAAGAGATTCATCGCTGCTGGGGATTTTCCTTCGGCCCAAGATCTTCCGGCTTTTTGACGTTCATGTTGTCGGGACGTGCCGGAGCGACGGTCGGCGGTAATTGCCCGCTAAGCGAGCGAACGAAAGCGACGATTTCCCAGACTTGGTAATCGGGAATGCGTCCACGGAATGAAGGCATGCCGTTCGGGCGACCTTCGATAATCGTGTCGTGAATGTTCTGTGGCTGGCTACCGTAGATCCAGTTGGCATCCATCAATGGCGGACCGATGCCGCCGCCGCCGTGAAAGTGACATCCGCCGCAGTTGTAGGAGTAGTAAAGCTTTTGTCCTTCAGCAACCGCATAAGCGTTGAACTCGAACGGCCCGGCGCCATTGTTGGCTTCAGATTCTGACTCGCCAGGCTTCAGTGGCGCGGAACCGCCGGGATGCAATGGACTCTGTTCCACACCGGTATCGCCCGGGACCGCGGAGCCCGTCGGTTCGCGGAATTGACGCTTCTCGCGCTCGCAAGCGCACAACAGAGCAATCGCGGTGAGAAGAATCGCGGTGGAGATCGTGCGCTTCATTCGCCAGCCTTCGTTCTTTCTGTGGCAAGCGGCAGCAAAGGCACACCGTAGCTGCGAAGGATGCGCTCGATCTCGGACCTATGCTCGCGCAATTGCTGGTTCAGGCGATCGCGAAGAGCCGTATCGGTTTTGCGAACTCCCATCGAAATCGAAAACGCCAGCGGAAGACCCGGAGGATCGAAGGCGGGAGTCGGCGACAGCTGCAATTGGTTGGGAAAGCGCTTCGCGAAGTATCCCGCGGAAGGGCCCCAGACGACAGCAGCATCTACCTTCTTGCGCACCACGGCATCGACGATGGAACGCGTATCGCTACCCGTAGTCTTGAACCCAACGAGGTTCGCGATCAAGCCGCGACGTCCGAGCGCTTGGGCCGGCGGAGCATATTCCTCACTCAACACCTGCACGCCAATTTTCATTCGCTTCAGCTGTGGTTCGTCGAATGATGCGAGACGCAACCCGTCACCCTTGCGAGTGACAAACATGTAACTAGATCGGTAGTAGGGTGCCGTCGTCAGCACCGCAGGGAAATTTTGCGGGATGCCGAGCAACACATCGCAGCGATGCTTATTGAGAATCTCGCGGACGAAGCCACGTCCCATGCGCTGCCACGTGTACTGCACGTTGGTGTGCATGGCACGTGCGAGCACCTGTGCGATCTGATTTTCGAATCCCCGCTGTGCACGATTCGAAAACGGGAGGTTGTCCGGATCGGCGCAGACCCTCAGTTGGGCGAAGCTGCTCAATGAAAGCGCAAGTGTCAGCAGCAGAAGCCTAAGGAAGCGAGAACACATAGAGTGTGCCTCCTTTGGTCGTTACGTGCTGAAGCTCCTTTGTCGCGTTCGCGAACCCTAACGCGGCAGAAGAATCGCGCGGATCAAGTCCGCCGGAAACAACAGCTCCTGCCCATCCGCCTACACCGGAAAGAATCGCGACATACTGCTTGCCGTCGGGCCCACGATATGTGACAGGCTGGCCAATGATTCCCGACCCTGTCTTGAAGCGCCAAAGCTCTTTGCCACTGACAGCATCAATCGCTTTGAACCACCCGTCCATCGTGCCGTAAAAGACGACATTGCCCGCCGTTGCAAGCGCGCCGCTCCAAACGGGGAACTTCTCCTTCAGCACCCAGATCGCTTTGGCCTGCACCGGATCCCACGCGGTGAACTCGCCCATGTGTCCACCAGGACCGGCGTACATGCGATTGTTCGAGCCGACATACGGCGTGCCTGCGATGTAATTGGCGTCGGTTTCTTCCGCGTCCATGCACAGGTTCTGGTGCGGGATATAGAGCAAGCCGGTTTTCGGCGAGAAAGACGAAGGCTGCCAATCCTTAACTCCGGGTGCCGTCGGACAAATGTCACGCACGACTGCCCCGTAGCGCGGCTTCTTCTCTTCAACGTACTGAAGCAGTCCCGTTTTTAGGTCGACGCCGGTTGAGGTGTTCACATAACCGAACGGTTGCGCGGAAAGCACTTGCCCATTCGTGCGATCGATGACGTAAACGTAACCGTTTCGCTCTGGTCGAATGAGCACTTTGCGAGTCTGCCCTTGAATCGGCAGATCGAGCAGGATGTTCTCGTTTACTGAATCGTAGTCGTAAACGTCATGTGGCGATGTCTGGTAAAACCAGACTGCTTCGCCAGTGTCGGGATCGCGCGCGAAGATACCGGCGGACCAGAGATTGTCGCCGGGACGTACCTCGGAGTTCCACGGTCCTGGATTCGAAGTGCCGTAGTAGATGAGGTTGAGTTCCGGATCGTAAGAGATCCATCCCCATGCTCCCGCGCCGCCAATCTTCCATGCGTCTGGCGGCCACGATTTGACGCCGAGGTCCTGACCCTTGTATTGCGAATAGAAGGGCTTGAAACGTGGACCGATGAGGACGTCTTTGTCCGGACCCGCATGATAGGCGGTCCATGCGAGTTTGCCGGTTTTGGCGTCGATTGCTTTCAGCCATCCGTGAACTCCGAACTCGCCGCCGCTGACGCCGACCAGCACTTTGCCTTTCACGACCAACGGCGCCATGGTGATACTTTCGCCTTTGTTGATGTCGCCAACCTGTGTTTTCCAGACCTGCTGCCCGGTGTCGGCGTTAACGGCGACGGTATAACCATCGAGTGTGTTGTAGAAAATGTTGCCGTTGTCGTAGGAGGCGCCGCGGTTCACCCAATCGCAGCATGCGACGCCTTTGGCCGCCGCTGCGGGGCGGGGATCGTATTTCCACTTCATCGGACCACCGGGCTGAGTCAGGTCGAGCGCGTAAAGAAGGTTGGGCCAAGGCGTCACGATGTACATCGTGTTATTGACCACCAGCGGCGCGGCTTCCTGGCCGCGGTCGGTACCGGTATTAAAGGTCCAGGCGACCTTCAGCTCTTTCACATTGCTGGTGTTGATCTGATCGAGCGTGCTGTAACGGGTGCTGGCGTAATCTTTGGCCGGGCGGATCCACTGGCCGTCGTCAGCCTCCATCTTGCCCTTGTAGGCTTGGCCGGAATACTGAGCTGGCTGTGGTTGTTGAGCGCCGGATTGATAGTTTTTCGATCCCTTGCAGTTACACAACAACAGTCCCGCTAAGATAGCGGCTGTGGAGACAATCAATTGAGGCTTGCGGCGAATCCCCATTCGTAAAGCCTGCCTGAGCGGATACATACGGCGGACATTCGTGCGCATTAAAGAACGGGGAGATAGATGCAGGAGGCGAATCTTTCGTTGTAAAGGCGAGAAGTATTCCTCCAGGCGATTAAGACAGACCGCCGGTATCAGCCGAACTGCGCTTCCAATGGCAAACGATCTCACAGTACAACCTGAGATCTCAATGCTCCCTTCCTAGTTGGTCGGAACCTCCCTGGTTCGGAGAATTTCAATATGGAAATGGAAAATTTGAAGGATCTCCTTGTCGATGAGCTGAAGGACCTTTATTCAGCTGAGAACCAAATCACAAAGGCGCTTCCAAAGATGGCGAAGGCCGCCTCCTCGCCGGAGCTGAAGCAAGGCTTTGAAGATCACCTGAAACAGACGAAAGATCAGATTGCTCGGCTGGAACAGATATTTAAGGAACTAGAGGAAAGCCCGAAGGGCAAGAAATGCCATGGAATGGAGGGCCTACTGGAGGAAGGCAAAGAGTTGATGTCTGAAGACGCCGAACCCGAAGTGATGGACGCCGGTTTGATCTCGGCAGCGCAGCGCGTGGAACACTACGAAATTGCAGCGTACGGCACGGTGAGAACTTATGCGCGACTTTTGGGAATGTCGAAAGTTGTGAAGCTGCTAGAAGTGACATTGCGCGAAGAGAAAGAAACGGACGAGAAGCTCAGCGGGCTAGCAGAAGAGATCAATGTCGAAGCGGAGAAGGCTGCATAAGACGACGGTTCGCTTGAGCCTCTGACAAAGAAGTTAGGCCGCCGAAATCGGCGGCCTGAAGGGTGTCTCCAGAACACTGGGTTTGGAAACAGCCGCCCCCACCAAACGAGCGGGCACTCTTCGTACATTCGCAGAGGTCGATAGGATGCTCACTTCGGCCAGGCAATCGTAAGAAGAAACACGCTGTTGGTCTCTGCTTCTACCTCGTGCGCCACATTATGCTCCAGCGTAAGCAGACTTCCCGCAGGCATTTCGACAACGCGATCTTCAACATGAACTCGAATCTCGCCTGAGAGTGTCTGTATAGAAATGCGGCCCGCCGTCTGGTGCTCGTGCAGCCGACCTCCAGCTTTGAGTGCAACGAGTACCACGCGCAAGTCTGGATACTTCGCGATGGTGTTTGCCGTATGTTCCGCCTGCCAGGGTTGTTCCGAGAGCAGCCGGTCAACCTCTTTGGACAAATCGAATGAAAGTAATGTTCCCGAGGTAGGCACCGATTGCCGTATTCTCCCATCCTTTGGCTGAGTCTTAAGGGTCGTCGGCGTCTGTGCGCTGGTGCTGGCTTGGTGAGCAGCAATCTCACCTCTTAACACGAGTTCTCCGCCGTCGGAAGTCGCTCGGTTTGCGAGCTGCTCCCACGCAGAACTGAGCGCATTGACAGGTTCCCGATCAAATAGTCGAACCTGAAACAGAGGTGGGCACTCCGTCTCTTCGTGCACCGGGCAGCCACACCGAACAACGGTGTGCGACAGCAGAACATCGCGCAACGGAACTTCGTACGTTTGTCCGCATCTGTTGCATGGCATGCGGATCAAGGCGTGATCGAGGATGTCGAATCCAGCACTCATGCACGCCTCACTTCCTGATCGCATTGCGGACAATGACCGATGCGTTCGGAAAGCTCGACGGCAAGCTTCTCGAACCGCTCGTGAGCGTTGGTGCCGAGGACCTCTTCCGCCTTGGCGAACTGACGCAATAAAAGTTCCTGGTCGCTCTCGGCCAGGATCTTGTCCGCCATTGGAAACAGAAGATAGTCCTCTTTCCAGATATGAGCGGGATAGAGAGTTACAAGGCTCTGCAACACCTGAATTAAGGTCAGGCGGCCTCGCTCGGCATCCTTGATATAAGCGGCTGTGGCCGATTTCAGATCGTCCAGAAGTTGTCGCGACTTCGCGTGCTCGCCTTTCAGTGCTGACAGCGGGCATCCAGTCGAGGGCACGCCTCTGCTCTCAAGATAGGGGAAGAAATAGCTTTCTTCCTTGCCATGATGGAGTTGGTCGCTGAATTCCCGCATGAACTGCAGCAGGTCTCGCAGAACTTCCGCGCTGACAGCGTGACGCAATTCGAGCTGCGTGACGATCTGAGCCATTACGGCCACGACTCTCTGAATCACCTTGTGCTCTCGCTCCAATGCCTCGGTTGCTTTTCTCATTGAGCCCTCCTTCTGTGCCGGTGAGCAGCGTTCGCCAGCTACTTCGTCGGTGCCTTAATTTGGACGAGGAGCATTGTCGTTGGCGTTTTCGCGGCGATTGCATGGGGAAGCAACGGCGGCATGTACGCAAAGGAGCCTGTCTTCGCGTGATGTACGTCTTCTCCGAGTGTTATGTCTGCCTCGCCGTTTAAGATGCAAATGACGGCCGGAGTCGGAGCCGAATGCGTTGAGAGTTCCTGCCCGGCGGAGAACCCAAAGAGCGTGATATTCACATGCTCGTCCTTCTGCAGCACGCGACTGTGAATTCCTTCTTGTGGGACTTCTGCCGTGGCCATTAGATCGTCAATAAATCTGTAGTCCATCCGCACCACCTTGGCTCTAGTGTATCGTATTACGATATACAATGATGCTGTCGGAGCACGCATCTTCGCTGCAAACCCGGCAGATCACCCGCACAAACTATCTATCTCATTTTGAATCTAGGTATCTATGGTCCATTTCGATGCAGCACATCGCGCGGTGCACGTCCCCGACGACCGCCGGTTTCGAATCTGGGTGCGCCCATCCATCATCATCGGGATTGCCGCGGTGGTGATCGCCGTTTTTACGGCGGCATGGATAGAAGTTGCGGTTGGGGGCCTGCCCACGGTTCCTGAAGTGCCTCAGTTGACAAATACAGCAGGGCCGCATGGGTTTCCCCTGTGGGTTAGATATTGCCACTTCTTTAACTTCTTCTTCGTGATGATGCTGATCCGAAGCGGACTGTCGATCCTGATGGACCATCCGCGGCTCTACTTCAATGACGATTGCACTCCAGGCAGCGAATGGATCCGCTTCACGCCAATCACTGTTCCACGTGACCGTTTGTGGACCGCGAAGGACGACTCCCGGTATATCTCGCCTCTGGTAGCGACCCCGGGATACCGGCACACGATCGGTATCGCACGCGTCTGGCACTTCATCAACGTCCACGGTTTCATCGTAACGGGGATTCTCTTTGCGATCATGCTCTTCGATACGGAGCAGTGGCGGCGGATCGTGCCGGATTCTTCGGTTGTGCTTCTGCAGGGATGGAACATCTTCGTGCACTACGCCACTCTGCACATGCCGGCAGAGCCGAACGGGTTCTACGGATACAACGCCTTGCAGCAGATCGCATATTTCAGCGTGTTCTTTGTCTTTGGTCCACTGGCGATTCTGACTGGGATTGCCATGTCGCCTGCGGTGGTGAATCATTTCCCGTGGTACGCGCGCCTGTTCGGCGGTAGGCAGTCAGCTCGCTCGATTCACTTCCTGAACATGCTGGGGTTTCTTGGGTTCCTGGTGGTTCACGTCACACTGGTGGTGATGACAGGTTTCGTCCGCAACATGAACCATATTGTGATGGGAACAGACGACCAGAGCAGCGGCGGTGCCTTGTGGGGATTCGTTGGAATCGGCGTAGTCGCGCTCTCGTGGCTGATTGCGCATTACCTGTCTTGGAATAAGCCGCGCGCCCTGCAACACGCGCTTAAGAGCGTCACATACCCTATGCAGCTGATCACTCTCAATCGGCTCATTCCGCGTCAGGATTATTCCGAGGCCCAGATCTCTCCGTACTTTTGGCCCAACGGCAAGATGCCGGTGCGAGAAGACTGGAAGCATCTTGCTGAGAATAACTTCCGGGGATTCCGGCTCAAGGTCGGCGGACTCGTCGAGAACCCAGTCGATCTTTCGCTCCTCGAAATTGAAAAACTTGAACACTTTGAAGACATCACAATGCACCATTGCATTCAAGGCTGGACCGGTATCGCGAAATGGGGCGGTCTCCCGATGAAACGCCTTATTGAATTGGTGCGCCCCAAACCCGAGGCAAGGGTCGTGGCGTTCTTCTCGTTTGGTGACGGCCTGTACGGCGGAACCTACTACGAAACCCAGACGATCGAGAACCTGATCAAAGCCGAATGCCTCCTCGCTACTCACATGAATGGACAGCCTCTGCCCGATGTATACGGCGCACCGATTCGGCTGCGTGTTGAGAACCAACTCGGCTACAAGATGGTGAAGTGGATTGAGCGCATCGAGTTCGTTCGTTCGGACAAGGAATTGGGAGCGGGCGAAGGCGGAAAGAACGAGGACGACGAGTATTTCGACCTTCTGCCCAATATCTGACGCGTCGACGAGACGCCTTTGACTTCTAAGTCGTGTCTATGAACGCGGTGTTCCAGAGATCACCCTTCAGGCCGCCGATTTCAGCGGCCTAACTTCTTTGTTGTCAGCATCGCTGGGAGCAGTCTGTGGAAGGGTTCTGGAGACACCGCTGCGCGCATCCTTTATTACACGGCAAACGCTGGCTTCCGAGATCCCATAGGTTTTGGCCAGGGTCTTCAGGTTCAGGCCGTGTGCACGATCGCGGAGTAGGCCGGTGCGGTCTACTTCCAGCGGAGCACGACCGATCCGCCTGCCTTCGAGTTTGGCTCGGCGCAGGCCGGCGCGTACTCGTTCGACGATGAGGTTTCGTTCCAACTCGGCGACGGCGCTGATAATCACGACGACCGCGCGGCCCAAGGCGCCACCGGTATCGAGCTGTTCACGAAAGCTGGCGAACTCCACACCGAGCCGG
>Ga0075355_1000069_pt1 | contig 13571 bp, 11 predicted proteins | sample WestPond_Cattail_6_FD_120069 | JGI IMG/M metagenome (GOLD analysis project Ga0075355, IMG submission 120069) | Natural and restored wetland microbial communities from the San Francisco Bay, California, USA, that impact long-term carbon... | ecosystem: Environmental > Terrestrial > Soil >...
GAACCGTCGCGTCGAGGTGTTCAAAATTCACTCGCTCGCAAATGAACTGACCAAGACGGTTGCTTCGGCTGCACCCTAATCCACAGCACCCGCACGCGGTTCCTCCCCCACTATTCCTCCCCCAGATGTGCCTTCAGGCGCTGCAACGCCCGGTCCCATTGATGGGCAATCAAATCGAGCTGCTGACGCGCCTCGCGCAGGGGCTCGCCCGTTAGTTCCCAAAGCTGTTCGCGTCCCTGGCGGGAGCAGCGCACCAGCCCGGCCGAGGCCAGCACGTGCAGATGCTTCGTGATGGCCTGCCGAGTCACCCGCGTCCCCGAAGTCAACCGCGTGATCGAGAGTGGCCCGCTGCTCGCAAGTCGTTCGAGCAGTCGCAACCGCAACTCGTCGCCGAGTGCCGCAAATACCGGCGCGGGATTAGGAGTTCTTCTCAAGGTAACTCGTGAGTGACTTGGCCTGGTATTCCCAGCCGCCAGTATTGTCTTTGTACGCCGCCGCGCGATACGACAGCGAGAGGCGATCAAAGCCAGATTCAGTGATTGTCAGCCGTGTGCCAGGATTCAGATCCTCAAGCGTGAACTCGACCAATGTGGTGGGCTCATTCTTAGGCTGCGTAGCTCCGGGAATCCACCGCCACGAGAACAGCTTAGGCGCATCCATCTTCTCGATCGTCATGTCGAACTCAATGTGCTCGTAACCCGGGTGCGTCGAGCGAACCCTCATTCGTGCGCCGGGCTGGAATCGTCCCTCCAGGAACTTCACGCCAAACCACTGCTCGAATTCGGCTTCCGTGGTGATTGCGTTCCACACCCTTTCGCGCGACGATTTGAGTTCCACTGTCCGCTGGATCCTGTCCGATATTGTCGTCGCCATCAATGCAACCTCCGGGTTGCATAATACAACCATCCTGGCATTTGCGCAACCTATTGGTTGCAAATGGACGGCGGTTCGACGCCGGAAGAGTTATCCTGTTCGTTCCTAAGGAGACGCATTCATGTCGTATGTAGCCGACGCGAAGCGATACGAAGCCGCGCAGTTCCGGCGCTGTGGCCGGTCCGGCATCGTGCTGCCGCCCATTTCCCTCGGATTATGGCAGAACTTCGGCGGCGTCGACGTCTTTGAAACCGCGCGCGCGATGCTCCGCCGGGCCTTCGATCGCGGCGTCACGCACTTCGATCTCGCCAACAACTACGGACCGCCGTACGGTTCGGCCGAAGAGAATTTCGGCGTCATGTTCGCCAAGGATTTTCGCCGTCACCGCAACGAACTCATCATCTCCACGAAAGCGGGATGGGACATGTGGCCAGGCCCCTATGGCATTGGCGCCTCGCGCAAATACCTGTTGGCGTCGCTCGATGACAGCCTCCGCCGCATGGGCCTCGACTACGTCGACATCTTCTACGCTCATCGTCCGTGGACCGACACTCCGCTCGAAGAGACGATGGGTGCCCTCGCCACCGCCGTTCGCCAAGGCAAAGCCCTCTACGTCGGCATTTCTTCCTACAGTCCCGAGCGCACCCGAAAAGCCTACGACATCCTGAAGTCCGAGGGCGTGCCGCTGCTTATTCATCAACCCTCGTATTCCATGCTCAATCGCTGGATCGAAAAGGGCCTTCTGCAAACGCTCGACGAACTCGGCGTCGGTTGCATCGCCTTCTCTCCTCTCGCCCAGGGCATGCTGACCAACAAGTATCTCAATGGCGTCCCGCAGAACTCGCGTGCCGCACTGGGTGGCTCCCTCAAGAAGGAATTCCTGAGCGAAGAAAACCTGAAGTACGTTCGCGCCCTGCACGAAATTGCCAAAGCGCGCGGCCAATCCCTGGCGCAGATGGCCATTGCGTGGGTGTTGCGCGACCCGCGTGTGACCTCAGCCCTGATCGGTGCACGCAACGTCGAACAACTCGACAACTCCCTTGATGCGCTGAAGAAACTCCAGTTCAACGACGACGAACTGAAGCAGGTCGATCAGTACGCGCAAGACGGCAACATCGATTTGTGGAAGAATGCACGGGAGAAGATGGAATGAAGCGAAAGCCACAACAGCGACACGACCGTCCGTCGCGAAAACCCGCGCGCTTTCCCCGCGAGGTCGTAACTTTGTTCGAAGACGATGCGGTCATCGTCCTCGACAAACCTCCCGGCCTGCTCTCCGTTCCCATCAAGGGTTCGGAAACACCATCTGCGTGGTCGCTGCTCGCCGCCGACCTTAAACAGCGACGCCAGCGCGCGTTTGTTGTGCATCGCATCGACCGCTTCGCTTCGGGGATCCTTCTGTTTGCCAAGACACCGCGTGATCGCGACGCGCTCGTGAAGCAATTTCTCGCCCACAAACCAAAGCGCGAGTATCTCGCCGTCGTTCGCGGTCGTGTCGAAAAGAAAAGCGGCACCCTGATCCACTACTTTCACCGCCAGGGCATGCACCAGCAGTTGCGCAGCGAGCACGATAAGCACGCCACTAAGGCCGAACTCCGCTATTCCGTTGAGAAGACCTTTGCCGACGCAACTCTGGTCCGCGTCGAACTCGTTACCGGATTGCAAAACCAGATCAGGGCGCAATTTGCGGCCATCGACCATCCGTTGATTGGCGACCGCAAGTACCGGCCGGAAGAGGCGGAGGAAGCCCGTATTCAGCGTGTCGCTCTGCATGCCGCGCAAGTGCAGTTCCAGCATCCGCGGACCGGCGAGACCGTCTCGGTTCATTCCAAGCCGCCTGCCGACCTCTCCCAACTCTTGCGTGTCCTCGAACGCGCTCGACCGTAGCTCTGGGCTGTCACCGTTGTTGTCACTCGGTCGGGTGCTGCAAGACACAGACCGGCGGCCTTTCGCGTTGTAGCGTTCAATCGGACTCATCCCATCCAATTCGTCTGGTGGCTGCCATGCAACTGACTCGCGCCGCAGATTACGCCGTCCGGGTAATGATCCATCTCGCATCACTCCCTTCTGGCACCCGACTCCCACTCAACATGCTCGCCCAGGCGGTCAACGTCCCGGAGAGCTTCTTGTCCAAAGTGCTGCAATCGCTCACGCGCGCAGGGCTCGTTGCGTCCCGTCGCGGCACCGATGGCGGTTTCACCCTTGCGGCGGGCACCAACACCGCGAGCATGCTGGATGTCATCCAGGCGATCGATGGTCCCATCCAGTTGAATGTCTGTCTTGCCCACGATGGTAGCTGTGCCCGGTCGGGCAACTGCCCGGCGCATCCGGTATGGCTTCGCGCGCAGGAGGCGCTGGTGAAGGTGCTGGCAGAAGCCCGGCTCAGCGACATGGGCACGCATGCCCATTCCGCTTCGTTGGCGGCCATCAATTAGTGCCGTCTTGCAGCGCGAGCATCTCCAGACCGATACTGTTGGCATGGAATCGCTTGACGAAGTGCAGATGAGTCCGGCGGAAGCGCGCATCGTTGGCGCGCTGATGGAAAAAGAAGCCACCACGCCGGATTACTACCCGCTATCACTTAACGCCCTCATTAATGCGTGTAATCAGAAGTCGAATCGCGAACCTGTCATGGAACTGGACGAGAACACCGTTCGCGACGTGCTCGAATCGCTGCGCGACAAGCGCCTTGCCGGCCCGACCAGCAGCGCCGACAGTCGCGTCACCAAGTACGAGCACCGCATGCAGGAGTTGTTCAATTTCACGCGCGGCGAGAGCGCGATCATCTGTGTTTTGTTGTTGCGCGGCCCCCAGACCCCCGGCGAACTCCGCGGACGCACCGAGCGGCTTCATCGCTTCGAAGAACTCAGCGACGTGCAATCCACTTTGCAACGCCTCATGCAGCGCACGCCTGCGTTGGTCGCCATGCTCCCGCGCCAACCGGGAACCAAGGAAGCGCGCTACGCACACCTGTTCTCCGGAAACGTCGACACCGTCGTCAACCCGCAGCCGTCAACACGCGCCTTCGAATCTCCAAGTGCAGGTCTGGAAGAAGAAGTCCGCGCCTTACGCGCGGAAGTAGAAGAACTCAAGCGGCAATTCGCCGAATTCAAGAAGCAGTTCGATTAGTTTGGCGACTTCACCAGGATCGGGAAACCGATCGCACTCTCCAACAGATGTCGTGCCGCTGCAATCCGCTGGGCGCCTGCCGAGTTCGGTAGATATCCGCTGGCCTGTACCAGCAGGGCCGAATCCGTTTTTGTAACTTTGATCTTCGCCACGGACCCGTTTCGTCCCCGATCCAGCGCGTCCGCGAAACGAATCACGCCTCCGAGCAAGTTCACGACTGCCTTCGTATCCGCGGGCAGCGCTGCATACATCTTCTGCGACTCTGCCGGCAACGCACCGCGATGATAACGCGCTACCATTCCCGTTATCGTCAAGTGTATGGGAAGCCATCCCGGTGGAGCTTCGAGTTTTTGCAGCATGTGGACCGTCTGTTTGTGGTGCTTGCGCTTCGTTCCATGTCCCACCTCGTGGGTTAGCACCGCCACGGTCAACAAATCACTGCAGCTGACGCCCTCATAACGAGCCGTCGGATCGCCAACGCGCTCGAAGATCGTCTGGCTCAACGCCAGCACCCGCCGCGTATGCGCGACCTCCGGATCACGGAATTGCGACCACGTCTCGAACGTCTTCAGCACGGCCGCGTGTAGTGCCTCGCCGTCGGGCAATCCTGCGCGCCATTCCTGCCACAACGTTTTCGGGCCCACCATCTTCGCCCGATACGCATCCACCCGCTGTTGCCGCTCGCGTCTCAGCGTGGCCGCCCATTGCTGACGCTGCTGCATATTTTCGAACACGTGCAGCGTTCGCGCGGTTTCGCCCAGCACATCGAGATCGTGTACTTCGCCAAGCAGGTCTTGCGACTTCTTCAAGTCCTTGTGCCAGTTGTCGTATAGATCGGGCAGGAAGTTTTCGACGATGTAGCGGAACTTCTTAATGCCGATGCGCAGCGCGTGTAGCCCGTTCTTGCTGCGGCTCTTCAGCGCCACCGTCTGTAGATGCCGCGCATTCCTCCAGCGCTCCAGTGCCATCACCTCGAAGACCGCGCCTCCCGGCGGCAGCAATTGCGATCGTTGATCCAGTTCCGCCGTCCACTGCTGCCATTGGGCAATGTCGAATGACTCCAGCGCCGTGCCTGCGGCAGCCTTTAGTTCCTGCTCGCGGGTCTGGAAGTGCTCCATCAACCGCCTGCACACCAAATCGGACCCGTCTCCGAGCTTCTCCACCCACTCCATTTGTACTTGGATATCGCGAAGTTCGCCGAGTGCGGCGAAAAGAGGTTTGGCCGCACGGCGCATCTTCTTCCACGCCGGTTCGGCATCAATGGTGCCAAACCCTTCCGCCATCGAGCGACAGCGTCGAATCGCTACTCGCAGATCGTGAACGGGATCCGCTTTAAAGCCGTCGCGCGCTTTCTCGGTCTCAACGACGACTTGCTCCATCCAGTAGCGCAGGCCGCGCTCCGGTTGCGATGCTTGGGGTGCTGTGGACATGAGTGCCGTGCTTCATTGTATTCGCGAGCGCCTCACGACACAGTATCTCAGCTTTGCTGCAGCACCTGGTGCACCATGTGGATGGCGATCGACCCTTCGCCAACCGCCGACGCCACTCGCTTTACGTTGTTCGCGCGCACATCGCCGACCGCCAGCACGCCCGGCAAACTGGTCTCCAGTAAGAACGGTTGCCGCGGCAAATTCCACCCACTGCTCAGCAGGTCTTTCGGATCAAGATCGTGCCCCGTCTTCACGAAACCCCGCTCGTCCAGCGCGATGCAATCCTTAAGCCACTGCGTATTCGGCGCCGCCCCGGTCATGATGAACAAATGCCGGATCTTGTGCACTGACGCTTCGCCCGTTCGATTGTCGCGCCAGGTGACTTGTTCCAACATGTCTTCGCCGGCGAGACCAACAATCTCCGTTTCCGTGAGCAACTCGATCTTCGGATTCTCCTCGATCCGCCGAATCAGGTACTTCGACATCGTCTCCGCCAGGCCTCTCGATCGCACCAGCATGTAGACCTTCGCCGCCGTTTGCGATAGATACACCGCCGCCTGTCCTGCCGAGTTGCCGCCGCCCACCACGATCAATTCTTCGTCGCTGCACAATTGCGCTTCAATGTAAGTCGCGCCGTAGTACACGCCCTTGCCCTCGAATTGCGGCAAGTTCGCAACCTTGATCTTGTTGTAGGCAGCGCCCGTCGCAATCACCACCGAGCGCGTTGTGATTGTTCCCGAGCCCTCAATCTCCACAACATACGGTTGCCGGTCGCACCTCAGCTTCACGGCTGATCTTGCAATCGCGATTTCAGCTCCGAATTTTTGCGCCTGCGTGTATGCGCGTCCCGCCAGTTCCTGCCCTGAAATCCCGGTAGGGAAGCCAAGATAATTTTCGATTCGTGAACTTGATCCCGCCTGCCCGCCGGGAGCCTTCGTCTCGAGCACCACGACGTCCAATCCTTCCGAAGCGGCGTACACCGCGGCAGCCAATCCCGAAGGCCCGGCGCCCACCACCACCACGTCCCGGACTTTACCGCACGTGATAGACGCATTGAACCCAAGGCATTTCGCGATCTCCTCGTTAGAGGGATTCCTCAGCACTGCGTCGCCGCGGCAAATCAGCACCGGAACGTCATCAATGGTGACATTGAACCGTTCCAGCATCTGCTGCGCTTCCTGGTCGCGGTCGAGATCGACATAGCTGTACGGATGCCCGTTGCGTCCCAGGAACTCGCGAACGCGCAGCGTGCCCGCCAAATGACGCGATCCGAGTACGACGACGTCGCCAAATCCGTGTTGGATCAGCAACAGCCGCCGCAAGATAAACGCCCGCATCAGTACTTCGCTGATGTCAGCGTCGGTTTGGATTACCGTCTTCAGCCGCTCTTGCGGAATCTCCAGCACCCGCCCGTCGGAGATCATGCGGCCTCGCACCAGCGAACGGCGGTTCCATAACATGTTAACTTCGCCGGTAAATTCGCCCGGATCGTGGTCGGCGATCGCGCGTTCGCCTTTCTCGAGCGGCTGCACGATCTCCATCTTGCCATCGAGCAACACGAACAACGAGACGTTCACGTCACCCTGCTCAAACAGAATCTCTCCGCGGCCAACCTCGTGCACGATGCCGTACCGGCGCAGTCTCTCGATGTGTGCCGTCGTGAGTTTCGGGAATGCGCGGTCAAACGTGTCCTGCGTCGGTACTTCAACAGTCGTCAGGTCTGCCATAGTCTCCTCGGCGGTCAAACTTCTATTTCATCCACATAACACCAGCGCCAATCTTCGCCCGGCTCGAATGACTGCACGATAGGGTGTTTGGTCGCATGGAAGTGCTTGGTTGCGTGCCGGTTCGGAGAACTGTCACAGCAACCTACATGCCCGCATATGAGGCAAAGCCGCAGGTGTACCCACCGGCCCCCGATCTTCAGGCAATCTTCACAACCCTTCGCCGAAGGGGTTACCTCTCGAATCTCATTGGTGTGTTTGCAAACAGAGGACATCGGCACTCCGGGATCGCTGGAGAATTTGAGACTTGCATAGATGTGAGGAATTGCCCGGAAGATTCAGAGCTTCCAGGCGGGGGATCCGAGAATCAAGATCAGTGCAGCGATTGCCAGCGCCGACGCGAGATGTGTTGCACCGCCCGCTCCACCACTGCGCTGAGTTCACTGCCGTAGTGAAATCGGCGCTCGTCATGCAGGCGCCGTTTGGCTTTTTCCGGAGAGAACCAGGTTGGATTGCGATAGTCCTCTTCCGGATCCACCCGTCCATACACCTCGCACAGGTGTGCATCCACATGAAATTCGGCGTGCGCCGCCCGCATGTGCGGCGCCTTGGAATGCAGATAAGTGGCGAACGGCATGTGCTCGACATGCCCGTGTACCCCGGCTTCTTCGTACGCCTCCCGTGCCGCGGCGGCTGCGCGGGTCACATCGTCTTCCACGCGTCCTTTCGGAAACGTCCATCGCCCGGCCCGCGTCTTCACCAGTAAGAACTCGATTTCACCATCGCGCACTCGGTAGCAGACCGCTGCCACATGGCGTGTCGGTTCACCGCGCCAGGGATGATGCTGCCAATGGCGTTCACTGGTCGCGTTTCGCTGCGCAATGGGCATGTGAATGGCCTCCTGGAGCCAGTTCCAAAGCCGGTCTCGCATCGATAATGCGCGCATTTGGTCAGACCGCATAGAAACTGCTTTGGTTCCGGCAACTGCACCATGATTGCAGCACCATGCTAATGCAGAATGAACGGAAGGTTAACGTTTGGTTAACGTTGTGCGACCACGCGGTTGCGGTCCAGCAGGATTTGCTGGGTGTTGATGATCGCCTCACCCCGGCGGCGCTCACGCCGGATATAAATTCCGTCGGCGTTCATTACCCGGGCTTTGACGTTGTCAGTCAGGTAGATGTCCAGCACGTCATTGCGCAGGAAGCGCTTCAGCCTGTCTTCCTCGATCGGAAACAACACTTCCACCCGGCGATTCAGGTTGCGTGGCATCAGGTCCGCACTCCCAACATAAATCTGCGGTTCGCCATTGTTGTGGAAGTAGTAGATACGGCTGTGCTCCAGGAAACGGCCCACGATGCTGATCACTCGAATATTCTCGCTGACGCCTTTCACTTCCGGACGCAGGCAGCAAATCCCGCGCACCAGCAAGTCCACCCTCACGCCTGCTTGCGAGGCTTCATACAGCAGGCGAATCATCTCCGCATCCACCAGTGCGTTCATCTTAAAAATGAGATATCCCCCGCCGTTCTGCTTGTGGTGGGCAATCTCGCGCTCGATCAACTCCCGCAACCGCTGTCGCATGTTGATCGGAGCCACCAATAACTTCCGGTAGTCCCGCTTCGCCGAATAACCGGTCAGGTAATTGAACAGGTCAGTCGCATCAGCGCCGATGTCCTCATCGGCCGTGAACAACCCAATATCCGTGTAAAGGTGGGCGGTTACCGAGTTGTAATTGCCGGTGCCTAGGTGGATATAGCGCCGTATCTCGTCGCCTTCCTTGCGGATGATCAGCGCAATCTTCGAATGCACCTTCAGCCCGATCAACCCGTACACCACGTGTACGCCCTGGTCTTCCAGCGCTCGCGCCCATTCGATGTTGCTGCCTTCGTCGAACCGTGCTTTCAACTCCACTAGCGCGGCCACCTGCTTCTCGTTTTCCATCGCCTCCAGCAGCGCCTTGACGACCGGCGAATTCCGGCCGACGCGGTACAGCGTCATCTTGATCGCCAGAACGTCGTCGTCATCTGCCGATTTCTTCAGAAAGTCCACCACCGGCTGGAACGAGTTGAACGGATGATGCAGCATCACGTCCCGCCGCCGGATCACGCCGAAGATGTCCTCTTCTTCCGGATTGAATTCCAGCACCGGCGGAATACTTGGCACGAACGGCGGATCTTTCAACTCCGGAATATCGATCGCCGCAATGTACTTCAAACGGCTCAACGACAACGGCCCGCGGACCCGATACACGTCGTTGCGAGAGACCTCCAAATTGCTCATCAGGATGCGCAGGATGGAGCTCGGCATCTCATGATCCACCTGCAGGCGCACCACGTCGCCAAAGCGCCGTTGCCGCAATCCCTCTTCCGTCGTTTCCAGCAGGTCGCCGGCTTCCAGTTCCTGGATCTCGATGTCAGCATCGCGCGTCACGTGAAACGGATGCGCCTCGATCACCATCATTCCCGGGAACAGCGCATCCAGGTTCGACCGAATCAGGTCTTCCAGCCACACGTACGTTTGGCGCGTAAACTTCTTTCGCGGCCCTCTCGGCACGGCGTCCACCGGTACCAGTTGCGGCAAAGCTTCCGGCACCTTGATACGCGCAAAATGCTGCTCACCTTCGGGATCGCGAATCGACGCCGCCAAATTCACCGACAGGTTTGATATATGCGGAAAGGGACGGCCGGGGTCAAATGCCAGTGGCGTGAGCACCGGGAACACGCTGCTGCTGAAGTACTTCATCGCCCGGCGTTGCTGCTGTTCATTCAAATCCGCGAAGCAGCGTATCTGGATTCCCGCCGCTTCCAGCGCCGGCTCAATTTGGCGCCGATAACACCGCGATGCCGCTGTCTTCAAGTTGCTCACGTCGGTGCGAATGGCCTCGAGTTGTTCCATTGGCAGCATGCCATCCGGCCCAACCTCAAGGCTTCCGGCCTCCACCTGACGCTTCAGGCCCGCCACCCGCACCATGAAGAACTCGTCCAGGTTCGATCCCACAATGGACAAGAACTTCACCCGTTCGAGTAACGGGTTCAATTCGTCCTGCGCCTCTTCCAGCACACGCCTCTGGAATGCCAGCAGGCTCAATTCGCGATTGATATAGAGCGAAGGATCCTTGAGCGAAATCGACGAAACAAAATTGCCGTTCGCACCCGCCTGACGCGCACCCGCATTTGTCCCGTTGGACTTGGCGTCTTTCCGCGTTGCTCGGCTCGATGTCGCAGGCATAACCGAATAGTGTAATCGCAACCCTAGTACAAATATGTTAATGGCTGGTGAAAAATGTCGCAACTATAACAAAATGAATGGCTTACGACCATCGAGGGTGCCTTCAAGCCAGATCGCTCGCCAGCCAGCGCCAGAACTCCGCCTTATAACTTCCGCCCGGCATCCTGAACCGTGCCTTTCCTGTCAAGTCACCACCCTTGCTCAGTGATCAGGATAGTTACGTTCCCGCCGGTTGTAAGTCCCTGCAGAATAACGGCATCGCTCAAAACAGCAGTCCAGTCAGGCCTGAGCGCGAAGGTTCTTGTTGGGTCCGGAAACGGAACCTTCCGAGGGTGGGAAACAAGTGACGATCAGCATTCGTGGTTGCGACGCCTCTCCGATACGCCGCATTTTTCTTTTCTCGGTCATTGGTGTGTTCCTTTTAGCGACAGCTCTGCCAGCGTTGGCTGTCCCGGTCATCGTCAACAACACCACGAGCTTCGCGTCGCTTACCTCCGGCACCCCGAGTTTCAGCTTCAACCACACCACCAATGCTGGCACCTTTCGTCTCCTGCTCGTCTCGGTCTCGATGAACGTTCAAAGCAACACCGCTTCGACTGTCTCCGGCGCGACGTACAACGGCGTGGCACTGACGTTTGTCGGTGCGGCAACTAGCTCCGGGCCGACGAACAAACGCCGCGTGGAGTTCTGGCGACTAGTGAATCCTCCGATCGGAACTTATTCCCTCGCGATCACCGCCGACAACATTACTACCGCGAGCGTCGGAGTCGTGGCCACCGCCACCGGTTTCAATGGTGTGAACAACACGACCCCATTAGGAACTGCGGCCTTCAACACCGGCAACAACACTGGGCCCACGGTGAATGTCACTTCCGCTACCAACGACCTCGTTGTCGATCGAGTCGCTCTCTCCGGCAATGGCGGAACCGTCACGCCGGGAGCTGGTCAAACCCAGTTCGTTGCACCTACCAGCAGCGGCGGCACTGCCACCAGCACGACTGGCGCAAGCAGCTCGGAAGCCGGGGCCGCTACCGTCACCATGTCGGAAACACTTGGTAGCTCCCAGCGCTGGGAACTCGGCGGCGTAGCGGTCAAGCCCACGGCCACCATCGCCGATCTCGTCACTACCGTTTCTACTCTCTCGCCCGACCCCGTCCAACTCAACACCGCCACCACCGCGACGTTCACCATCACCAATAACGGACCACAGGCCGCGACCGGCGCCACCTTTACCATCACTTTACCCGGGATCGTGAGCAGCCCCGTAGCGACGCCAAGCTCCGGATCCTGCACCGGCTCCGGCCCCATCACCTGCACATTCCCAACCATCGCCAGCGGTAACTCCGTGACCGTCGCTTTGACTGTGACCGCTATCGCGGCAGGAACCATCTCCATCACCGGCACGGCCGACGATACCGTCGAATTCGATCCGCCGGCCAACAGCTCAGCTACGGTTACCGCGAGAGCGCAGAACCCATGCGCCACGCCCGGCAAAGACGGCGCGGGTGGCACGCTCACCGGAATAGTGAATGCGTACTATCCCGGCACTTCGACCACCTCGACATCGATCACCGTTAGCGCCGGCAACGCGGCCGGTGCAAACACCAACATCGCAGCCGGCGACCTGCTCCTGGTCATCCAGATGCAGGACGCCAATATCAATTCCACCAATACCAGCAGCTATGGATCGGGCGTCGCCGGCCCCGGAGCCGGATACATCTCCCCCCTCAACGGTGCTGGACTCTACGAATTCGTTGTCGCCACCAGCGGCATCACCTTCGGCACCGGCGGGACCGTCAACATCACGGGCGGCGGACCGGGTGGTACGTTGATCAACACCTACACTAATGCCGCTGCCGCCGGCGCCAACGGCGCCAAACGCTTCCAGGTCGTCCGGGTTCCTCAGTACACCTCGGCCACTCTGGGTTCGACCCTTACCGCCGCACCCTGGAATGGAACCAGTGGCGGCATTCTGGTTATTGACGTCGCTGGCGTGCTGACCCTCGGCGGAACCGTCAGCGTCGACGGCAAAGGCTTCCGCGGCGGTGGCGGGCGAGCGCTTGGCGGAGGCACTGGAGGCACGAATGCGGACTACGTCAGGGTGGCAACCGCAAACGCTAACGGTAATAAGGGCGAGGGCATAGCCGGAACTCCGCAATACGTTTACAACGGTGCGCTTCTGAATACCACGATCGACGGATATCCGAGTGGCTCCGAAGCCCGCGGCGCACCGGGCAATGCCGGCGGTGGTGGAACTGACGCTGATCCCACTGGCAACTCTCAGAACAGTGGCGGCGGTGGGGGTGGAAACGGTGGCGCTGGCGGCGATGGTGGCAACTCCTGGAACGCCAACCTCACCAACGGCGGCATTGGCGGTGTAGCACTCTCCGCCTCCCAATCCCTGCTCTTCCTCGGCGGCGGCGGCGGCGCCGGCACCACGAACAATGGCAGTTCCGATCCAAATACGAATGCCACTGGCGTTAACAGTAGCGGTGCCATCGGTGGCGGTCTCGTCATCATTCGCGCCGCTGAGATCAGCGGAACCGGTACCATCACGGCCAACGGCGGTAACGCGCTCAACGTCGGGCAGGACGGCGGCGGTGGCGGTGGTGCCGGAGGCACCATCATGGTGGTCACCAAGTCCGTTACGCTCACCGGACTCACCCTCGCCGCCAAGGGCGGCAACGGCGGCAGTACCTGGCTGACTCAAACTGCTGGTACGTGCCCGAACTCGGTCCCGATCGGCGCCGCCTGTAACTATCACGGGCCGGGTGGCGGTGGTGGTGGCGGCGTGATCCTCACCAGCTCCGCCCCTGCGTCGACTGACGTTTCGGGAGGCGCCAACGGCCTCACCACGCAAGGGTTGAACGCCTTCAATTCCACAGCCGGTGCTTCGGGCGCCGTGTCCAGCTCGGCTACCTTCAACGTTATCCCCGGTTTCAACTCCGGTGCCGAGTGCGCGCCTGACCTCACCTCCACCAAGTCCGGCAACGGTCCCTGGATCCGCGGCAATGCCTTCTCTTACACGCTCGGCGCTTCCAACATCGGCATTCAGGACACCTCCGGTGTCGTGACTCTCACCGACACCCTGCCCACCGGCATGACACTCGTCTCCATGACGGGCGCCGGGTGGACCTGCGTCAACACCACCTGCACGCGTAGCGACGCGCTGGCAGCCGGCACC
>Ga0075355_1000070_pt1 | contig 13482 bp, 9 predicted proteins | sample WestPond_Cattail_6_FD_120069 | JGI IMG/M metagenome (GOLD analysis project Ga0075355, IMG submission 120069) | Natural and restored wetland microbial communities from the San Francisco Bay, California, USA, that impact long-term carbon... | ecosystem: Environmental > Terrestrial > Soil > Wetlands...
CACGCTCACGACGCCACCTTGGGCGGCTGGACGATCTTCGCGTAGCTGTCGGGATTCCACTGCGGGCGCATCGGCGCGTTCGCGACGGCCTGCCCGAGGTAAAACAGCAGCTTGATGATCCGCGACTCCTTGTCCGACTCGATCTTGTCGGGGGAGTCCGACACCTGGTGATAGTCGGCGTGCACGCCGTTGAAGAAGAAGAGGATCGGCACGCCGTTCTTGGCGAAATTGAAGTGGTCGGAGCGGGAATAGAAGTTCTCCTCCGGCCAGCGGTCGTCGATGGCCGTCATCCCGAGCTCGGGATGGGCGGCGTTCACTGTGGCGAGCGTCTGGCCGAGGTCGGAATGCTCGCGACCGATCGCGACGATCGTGTCGGGCCAGTTCCGGCCGATCATGTCCATGTTGAGGTCGGCCACCATGTCCTTGAGGGGCACGGTCGGGTGGGTGACGAAGTAGTCGCTCCCCCAGAGGCCCTTCTCCTCGCCGCTGACGGTGATGAACAGGACCGAGCGCTTCGGCCGCGCGCCCGGCCGGCTGAAGGCCTCCGCCATCTCGATGACGCCCACGGTCCCGGAGGCGTCGTCGTCCGCGCCGTTGTTGATGCTGTCGGCCTTGCCGGACGAAATGCCGATGTGGTCCATGTGACCGGAGTACACCAGGAACTCGTGCTTGAGCGTCGGGTCGCTGCCCTCGAGGATTCCGATCGTGTTCGGCGCGGTGGTCCGCTTCAGGATCTCCTGCTTCAGGTCGAGCATGATCTTGAGGCCGGGGGCCGCCCGCACCACCATGGCGGTATCGGCCCGCACCTGGGCCACGTCCACCCCGCCGGCCGAGAGCACGGCATCGAGCCCGGCGCCGTTGACGGCCACCATCGGCGGGCGACCCTCCGCGCCGCCGCGCTGGACCCCCACCCGGTAGGGGGGCTTCAGGCGAGTGGCCCAGGCGGCGGAGTCATAGTTGGAGAGGACGATGATGCCGACGGGGTGCAGCTCGAAGAGCCCGCGGACGACCTGCCCGTAGGCGGCCGGCAGCGGGCTCTTGCTGAAGTCGGCGACCACCAGGATCACCTTGCCCCGGGCGTCGATTCCGGTGAGCCCCTTGGGGTCGAAGGCCCCGCCGACGACGAGCACGTCGCCGCCGACCTCCTCCGCGGGCACGTTGCCGAACTGGAAGCGGGCGCCGGTGGTGAAATCGACGTGCACGTGCTGCCCGCCCGCGATGAACCCGACGTGCGACTCGGCCGGGTTGAACCGGGCCTGGATGATCTCGTACCGCTGGAAGAACGTCCCGTTCTCGCCGCCGGGCTTGAGCCCGAAGGACTTGAACTGGTCGGCCACGTACTGGGCCGTCATGTCGAGCCCCGGGCTCGGCGTGTCGCGGCCCATCATCGAGTCGTCGGCGATGATGTTGATCCGGCGTTGGACGTCGGCCGCCGTGATGGTGCCCGCGGCCTTGGTGACCGCCGGCGACGGCGCCGGCACGGCGGGCGCGGAGGCATGGGTGGCGGTCTGGGCGGCGAGCGGGGAGGCGGCAAGCAAGGAGAGCGTGACGAGCATGCGCATGCGGGGTCTCGGTCGAAGTGAGTTCAGGGTCGGACACGGAAGGGCCCGGCGTGGCCGGGCCCGGTGACGCTACGGCAGTCCGGGGGGAGGAGTTTCAGGGTCCGCGGCGCTTGAGCTTCGGCTCCCCCGTGCCCCGCGGCTGGCCGGCCGCGGCGGGAGGTCTGTGAGCGGGAGGATTGGCTCGCCCGGCCGACCCGGTCTGGGGCGGCGGCGCCGGTTTGGGAGTTGGCTGCTTCGGGGCCGGCTTCGGCTTGCTGGGGTCCTGGACAGCGGCCACCGGCTCCGGGGTCACCGCCGGACGGCTGGGCGGAGCCTGAAGCGAGAGGAGCGCGAGGGCCAGGGCTGGGAACAGCACGAAACCTCCAAGGGAGCTGCCACGTCGAGAGCCAGAGGAATCAGCAGGGGCCGTGCCAGCAACCGCGCAAAGCATAATACCATCCGGGACAAGCGTTTGCGATATCCGAATCGCTCCGTGAATGGCCCCCTTCGTCCCCGTTTGGCGACACCGCCGGCCTCGCGTTGACTTCCCGCGTCGTTCCCCGGTACGTTGACGCCCGCATGCCAGTGACCCACAGCGCCGGCGCCCGGCTCGACCTGCTCGATCCCTTCGAGGTTTCTCGACTCGGCGGGCTTGAAATCGTCACCGCCGGGCTGGTGGAGGGCTTCCTCGCCGGCCTGCACCGCTCCCCCCGCCGCGGCTTCTCGGTCGAATTCGCCGAGCACCGGATGTACCAGCCGGGCGACGAACTCCGGTACGTCGACTGGAAGCTGCTCGGCCGCCAGGACCGCCTCTACGTGAAGCAGTACGAGGAAGAGACCAACCTCCGCGCCATGCTCGTGCTGGACACCAGCCGCTCGATGGCCTGGTCCGGCGCGCCCGACCGGCGCCTCGCCAAGCTGGAATACGCCCGCCGCCTCGCCGCGGCGCTCGGGCTCCTCCTCCTCAGGCAGCGCGACGCGACGGGCCTCGTGGCGTTCGACGACCGCGTCCACACGGTGCTTCCGCCCCGGGTGAGCCGGGCGCACTGGCAGCGGCTCCTGGCCACTCTGGCCGCGCTGGAGCCGGGGCAGGCCACGGCCGCCGCCCCGGCGCTGGCGGCGGTCGTGGAGCAACTGCGGCGCCGGGGACTCGTGGTGTTCGTCTCCGACCTCTTGCTCGACGAGGCGTCCACGCTCCACGCGCTCAAGTTCCTTCGGCACCGGGGGCATACCGTCTTGGTGCTGCACGTCCTCGACCCGGGCGAGCTGGAACTCGAGGGCCCCGCCGAGGTGCGCTACGAAGACCCGGAAACCAGGGCGGCGGTGGTGCTGCGGCCGCGAGAATGGGCCGAGGTGTACCGCCGGACCGTGACTGGAGTGGTGGCCGGCTGGCGGCACGCGCTCCGTCGCGAGGGCATCCAGTATCACACCGTCCGGACCGACCTCCCGTTCGGTCTGGCGCTGCGCGAAGCCCTCGCCCGGCCGGGCGGCCTCGCGTGAACGGATTCCTGCATCCGGCGTGGCTCTGGGCGCTCCCGGCCGCGGGGCTCCCGCTGATCCTCCACCTGATCGCCCGCCGTCAGCCTCCCACGGTCCCGTTTCCCGCGGTGCGCTACCTGCAGCAGGTCACCCGCGAGCACCAGCGACGGCTCAAGCTGCAGCACTGGCTGCTGCTCCTCGTGCGCACCCTGCTGATCCTCGCGCTCGTGCTCGCGGCCGCCGGTCCCACCGTGGCGCGCGACGGCCTGCCGGGCCACGCGCCGGCCGCGCTCGTGCTGATCCTCGACAACTCGCCAAGCAGCGGCGCGGTCTCGGGCGGGACGCCGGTGCTCGAGCCGCTGCGCGAGGCGGCGCACGCGGTGCTGGAGAAGGCGACGCCGGACGACGCAGTCTGGCTGCTCGGCGCCGACGGGATCGCGCGCCGGGCGCCGGCGGCGGAGCTGCGGGCCGCCGTGGATTCGGTGCAGCCTTCGGAGTTCCGGCTCGACCTCGGTGACGCGCTCCGGCAGGCGGACGCCATCCTTGCCGACGCGGGCCGCCCGTCGGAAATCGTGCTCCTCTCGGACTTGCAGGAAAGCGCGCTCAGCGCCGCCGAGATCCGGACGCCGACCCTCGTCGGCATCTCGGAGCGGGCGACGCCCGCCAATCTCGGGGTCGCGCTGCTCGATCCGGGGCCGCAACCGTGGTCCCCGGGCGAGGGACGGGTGCGGGTGACGCTCAGCGGCGATTCGGGCAAGTCCGCCCCGATGGTCCTGCAGCTGGGGGACCGGCCCGGCCGGCCGCGCCTGGCCGGTGCCGGCGCCACCATCGAGGCGCCGCTGGAGGCGCCGGCTCCGGGGTGGTGGACGGTGACGGCGCAGCTCGACCCGGACGAATTTCGCGCGGACGACCGCCGCCAGAGCGTGGTGCGCGTGGCGCCGGTCGCCCGGGCCCACTGGGATTCCGGCGACCGGTATCTCGACGCGGCGGCCTCGACGCTCCGGCAGGGGGGCCGGCTCCGCGACGGCAGCGAGGTCTCGATCGGCTCGCTCGGCGACGGTCCGTCCATCGTGCTGCCGCCGACCGACATCGCGACGCTGGGTGCGCTCAACCGCCGGCTGGAGCGGCGCGGCGTGCCGTGGCGCTTCGGCGGTCCGGTGACGCTGGAGCAGCTGACCGACAGCGGCGCCCTGGTCGGTGCGGTGCGTGTCACGCGGCGCTTCCGGCTGGTGTACGCGGGCGGGGCCCCGCGCGGCGTCGAGGCGACGGTGGCCGGCGAGCCGTGGATCGTCCGCGCCGGAAGCGTGGTGCTCGTCGGCAGCCGGTTCGACCCGGCGTGGACCGCCCTCCCGATGTCGGCGAGCTTCGTCCCGCTGCTCGATGCCCTGGCCAACCGGATCGTGCGCGGGGAGGCGCCGCTGCTGCTCGGCGCGCCGGGTGCGCCGCTCCCGCTGCCCGATGCCGCCGACGCCGTGCGCCGCGAGGCGCAACGCTGGACGGTGGAGGGTGGCGCGCCATGGCGGCCGCCCGCGCGCGGCATCTACTTCGTCCAGAGCGGGAGCGACACCATCGGCGCGGTGGCGGTAAACCTCGACCCGCGGGAGTCGCTCCTGACCCCGGCGACCCCGACCCGGATCCACGCCCTGTGGCCCGGGGCCCGGCTGGTCCCGCTCGCCCGGGTGCGCGAGGCGTCCTTCGGCGCGGGCGCGCGTGGCCAGCTCCGCGGGCCGCTGCTCTGGGCCGCCCTCCTGCTCGGATTCCTCGAAGTGGTGCTGGCGAGCGTGCGGAGGCGGGCCGCGTGACGCTCTCCATGCTGCTCGACGTGCTCGACCGGACACCCACCGCGCTCGACGCGGAGGCCCGCCTGCCCGTGCGCGGGGCGCGGCTCGCGCTCGGGGGGCTGCCGGGATCGAGCGGCGCGGCGCTGGTAGCGTGGCTCGCGCGGCGTTCGCCGCAGCGGCTCTTTGCCGTGATGGCGACGACGCCGGCCGAGGCCGAGCGCTGGCTCAGCGACCTTCAGCGGCTCTCGGACGCCCCGATCGCGCTGTATCCGCAGCGGGAAGGGCTGGGCGAGGAGGAGCCGCACCAGGAGATCGCCGGGGAACGAGTGGAGACGCTGCAGGCGCTGGTCGAGGGGCGGATCCGGATCCTGGTCACCACGGCGCGGGCCTCCGCCGAGCGCACCGGGGTGCCCGCGTGGCTCCGCGCGGCCACGCTGCGGCTCGGTCCGGGGCGCACCGATTCGGCCGGTCTCACGGCGGTGGTGGCTGCGCTGGAGACGATGGGGTATCGCCGGGTGCCGACGGTGACCGAAGTGGCCGAGTTCAGCGTGCGTGGCGGCATCGTGGACGTCTACGGCTTCGGCATGGCCGCGCCGGCCCGCTGCGAATGGTGGGGCGACGTGCTGTCGTCGCTCCGCGCATTCGACCTGACCACGCAGCGCTCCCTCGGCGACCTCGACGAGGTGACGGTCTTGCCGGTGGCGGGCGCGCCTCGCGGCACCGGGGCGAGGCCCGCGGCCGCCATGAGCCGGAGTTCCCTCCTCGAGTTGCTTGCCGCCGACACGCTGGTGGTTGAGGAGGCGGAAGGGCCCGACGCCGACGAGGTGGACCGGGCCTGGGTGGAGGCGGCACACCATCTCGACATCACCCGGCGGATGGGGGAGGAGGTGCCCTCCCGGGACGAACTCTACGAATCGCCGGAGCGCTGGCGCGCACGCCGGGCCGGCTTTGCGCGGGTCCTGCTGCGGGATGACGCGGTGGACTTCCAGATGGGATTCCTCCCGCCGGAACGGATCGACCGCGACATCCCGCGGCTCCGCGCCGTGCTGGGTGGCGGGCAGCCGACGCTCCTCCTGTGCGACAACGAGGGTCAGCTCGAGCGGCTCGAAGAACTGCTGAGCGAGGGGCATCGCGGGCCGCACGCGCAGCTGGCCATTGGCGCGCTGGACGGCGGCTTCGTGCTTCCAGCGCTCCGGGTGCTGACGGACCACGAGATCTTCCGGCGGGCCCGGCGGCTTCGCCGGCCGCGGCGGTACCGTCAGGCGGCGCCCACTGCGGCCACGGGCACGCTGGCCGCCGGAGATTACGTCGTCCACCTCGACCACGGGATCGGGATCTACCGCGGGATCGAGACGATCACCGTGGGCGGCGGGCTCCTCGAAGTGGCGGTGGTGGAGTACGAAGGCGGCGACCGGCTGAACGTGCCGCTCTACCGGCTCGACCAGCTGGAGCGCTACCGCGCCGCCGGCGAGGACGGCGACCGCCCGCCGCCCAAGCTCCACCGCCTCGGCGGCTCGGCCTGGAAGCGGACCCGCGAAAAGACCCGCCAGGCGATCCGCCAGATGGCCGCCGAACTGCTCGACCTGTACGCGCGGCGCAGCGTGAACGCGGGCTACGCCTTTCCGCCGGACACCAAGTGGCAGCGCGAGCTCGAGGCGAGCTTCCTGTACGAGGACACCCCCGACCAGAAGAAGGCCGTCGAGGAGGTGCGCCGCGACATGGAGCGGCCCGTCCCCATGGACCGCCTGCTGGTGGGCGACGTCGGGTACGGCAAGACGGAGGTGGCCGTCCGGGCCGCGTTCAAGGCGGTGCAGGGCGGGAAGCAGGTGGCGGTGCTGGTGCCCACCACGATCCTCGCGGAGCAGCACGGCCGCACCTTCACGGAGCGGCTGGCCGATTTCCCCGTCCGCATCGAGGTGCTCTCCCGGTTCCGGAGCGCCAGGGAACAGAAGGCCGCGCTCGGGCGGCTGGCGTCGGGCGAGACCGACATCGTCATCGGGACCCACCGGCTCCTCAGCCCAGACGTGTCGTTCAAGGACATCGGGCTGCTGATCGTGGACGAGGAGCACCGGTTCGGCGTCAAGCACAAGGAGCGGCTGAAGGCGCTGCGCCTGTCGGTCGACGTGCTCACGATGACCGCCACCCCAATCCCGCGGACACTGCACCTGTCGCTCTCCGGCATGCGAGACCTGACCCAGATCGAGACGCCGCCCCGCGACCGATCCCCCATCCTGACCTTCGTGGAGCCGTGGGACGACGCCCTGCTGGAGGAGGCGTTCGCCCGCGAGCTCGACCGCGGCGGGCAGGTCTTCTTCGTCCACAACCGGATCGAGACCATCGACACCTATGCGGCCCGGGTGCGGTCGCTCGCGCCGCGGGCCCGGGTGGGCGTGGCGCACGGCCAGATGGCGGCGGACGCCCTCGAGCGCGTCATGCAGCAGTTCGTGGCGGGGGAACTCGACATCCTGGTCTCGACCATGATCGTCGAATCGGGGCTCGACGTGCCGAACGCGAACACGATGGTGGTGCACGACGCGCACCGCTTCGGGCTGGCGCAGCTCTACCAGCTGCGCGGCCGGGTTGGGCGCAGCCACCGGCGGGCGTATTGCTACTTGCTGGCGCCGGACGAGGTGGACCTGATGGCCGAGGAACGGCTCAAGGTACTCGAACACAACAGCGACCTCGGCGCCGGCTATCGGATCGCGCTCAAGGACATGGAACTCCGGGGCGCGGGCAACCTGCTGGGGGCCGAACAGTCCGGGCACGCGCACGCGGTCGGATTCGACCTGTACATGCGGTGGCTCGAGGAGACGGTGCGGGCCCTCCGGGGGCAGGGCGGGGCCGAGGAGCCGGTCCCGCCGGACGTGGTGCTCGACCGGCCGGCCCACTTGCCCGACAGCTACGTGGCGGACGACGACGCCAAGCTCGATCTCTACCGCCGACTGGCGCGGGCGGGGTCATCTGGCGACATTCAACAGCTTGGCGCGGAACTTCGGGAGCGCTTCGGCCCCCTCCCTGCCGAGGCGGAAACGTTGCTCCACCTCACGCGGTTGCGAGTGGTCGGCGCCCGGCTCGGCGTGCAACACGTCGTGGTCCGCGGCGACGAGGCCCGGCTGACCTTCCGGGGCGGCACCGCGCCGCGGATGGCCGGCCTGGCCGCCGCCCTCGACGATGTGCAGATCGCCGCCGACGTCCGGCGGACCGTTCCCCTGTCGCTCCGGTTGACGCGACTGGGTGGCGAGGCGTTGCTCCCCGCGCTGGTGCGGGCGCTCGAAATGGTGCGGGCCTGACGGCCCCTGGTGACCTTATTCCAACTGGAGATTTCATGCGCAGGATTTTGCTGGTGGCCGGGGTGCTCGGACTCGCGGGCTGCTCGAGTTTCGGTGATCTCTTTTCGGCCCACGCAGACGTGGCCGCCTCGGCGGCCGGCCAGACCCTGACGGCCGAGCAGCTGGCCGGGATGATGGGCAAGGCCAAGGGCGCCCAGATGAACGCCGAGACCGCGGAATTCATCGCCGGGGTGTGGGTGGACTATACGGTGTTCGCCCAGGCGGTGGCCCGGGGCGACCTGAAGACGGACTCGGCCACGGTGGCCGAGGTGCTCTGGCCCCAGGTGGCGGAGGCCAAGGGCGCGGTCTGGTATGACACGCTGGCCGCGCGCCGCTCCAAGCCCCCGACCGGCCTCGCCGACAGCACCTACCTGGCGGACACCGTCCGGGTGCTCCAGCACATCCTCTTCTCGGTGCAGGCCACCGCGCCGGCGGAAGACCGCGCCAAGGCGAAGAAGACGGCCCAGCTCACCCTCGCGCAGCTGCAGCAGGGCGCGAACTTCAGCCTCCTGGCCTCCAAGCTCTCCGGCGACCAGGGCAGCGCCCGCGACGGCGGCTGGCTGCCGCCGGCGAAGAAGGGGGCCTACGTCACCGCGTTCGACTCCGCCGCCTGGCGCCTCGCCCCGGGCCAGATGAGCGGCATCGTCGAGACTCCGTTCGGCTACCACATCATCCGGCGCCCGACGATGGACGAGTCCCGCGAACGGATCCTCGCCTACCTGACGCAGGACGCCACCCGCCGTCTCGACAGTCTCTACATGGACAGCCTCGGCGTCCGGTACGACCTGAAGATTTCGGAGAAGGCGCCGGCGCTCATGCGCTCCTCGCTGGCCGACAAGAGCGGGATGCGGAAGTCGGGCAAGAAGCTCGCGACCTACAACGGCGGCGGGCTGACGGTCGAGGAATATCTCCGCTGGCTCGCCGCGCTGCCGCCGCAGTTCTCGGCGCAGGTCAAGGAGGCCACCGACACGCAGCTCGGCCAGTTCGCCCGGGCGCTCGCCACCAACCAGATCCTCCTGCACCAGGCCGACTCGGCCGGGATCACCCTGCCGCCGGACCAGTGGAACGCGATGGTGGCGACCTACAACGCGACGATCGACACCCTCAAGCTGACGGTCGGGCTGGGCGCGGACGTCACCGATTCCAGCACCCCGGTGGCCGAGCGCGAGAAGGTGGCCCAGCTGCGCGTGGACGATTTCTTCGGCCGCGTGTTCGCGCAGCAGGCGCGGCTCCGTCCGCTGCCGGGCGCCCTCGGCCAGCTCCTGCAGGATCGTGAACACGCCAAGATCAGCCCCGCCGGCATCACCCGCGCGGTCGACTTGGCGGCGGCCGAGGCGGCGAAGTCCGGCATGGGGGCTGGGGCAGGCGGGGCCCAGGCGGCTCCGACTGGAGCGGTCCAGCCGGCGGCCGGCCCGCCGCCCGTCGGCGGCCCGCCGGCGGCTGGTCCGCCTCCCTCGAAGCCGTAATGCGGAGCGGCATCCTCCTCCTGGTCTGTCTCCTCGGAGCGACCGCGCGAGCGGCCGCCCAGGGGCAGACCGTGGTGGTGGACCGCGTCGTGGCCGTCGTCGGCAACAGGCCGGTGCTGGCGTCCCAGGTGGACGAGGATCTCTTTGCCCGGCAGGCCCAGGGCACGCCGGTGCCGGTCAATGACTCCACCGCCATGCACGCCCTGCGGATGGAGATCCTGAACGACCTGATCAACAAGCAGCTGGTGGTCCAGCAGGCGCTCCGGGACACGGCCATCAAGGTCACCGACCAGGAGGTGGCCACGGCGGTGGACGCGCAGGTCAAGAAGGTCCGGGCCGGGTTCACCAGCGAGGTGGACTACCGGAACGAGCTGAAGAAGGCGGGATTCGGGACGCCGGAGGAGTACCGCCGGTGGCTCATGGACCAGCAGCGGGAGACGATGCTGCAGCAGAAGCTCATGGAGTCGCTGCGGGACCAGGGCAAGATCAAGCCGGTGACGCCCACCGAAAAGCAGATGCGGGACTTCTACGAGGCCAACAAGGCGCGGATGGGCAAGCGGCCGGCCACGATTTCGTTCAAGCAGATCGTGATCGGGCCACGCCCCGACTCCGCCGCCAAGGCCAAGGCGCTCGCGCTGGCCGACTCCATCTATGCCGCGCTCAAGGAAGGGGCCGACTTCGCGACCGCCGCCCGCCGGTTTTCGCAGGACCCGGGCTCGCGGGAGCAGGGCGGCGAACTCGGCTGGCTCCGCCGCGGGCCCCCGCTGGCCCCCGAATTCGAGAAGGTGGCCTTCCAGCTCAAACCGGGGGTCATTTCGCGGCCGGTCGAGAGCCCGTTCGGCTATCACATCATTCAGGTCCAGCGGTCGCAGCCCGCGGAAATCGACGTCCGGCACATCCTGATCATGCCGGAGGTCACGGCGGCGGACGCCGCCGCCGCGCAGGCGCGGGCCGACACGGTGATGCAAGCCCTCAAGGCCGGGGCCCCGTTCGACTCCCTCCAGCAGGCGGACCACGACCAGTCGGAGGAGCGGGAGGCCACGCAGGCAGCCGTGACCCAGCTGCCGCCGGCCTACCAGAAGGTGCTGGCCAACGCGGACTCCGGCACGGTCACGCCGGTCTTCGTGCTGGACGCCCCGAACAACCGCAGCAAGTACGCGGTGGCCTACGTGACGGGCCGGTCGGCGGAGGGGATCGTGTCCTTCGAGGACGTGCGCGAGATGATCCGCAACCTCCTCACGAAGCAACTGGCCGAGGAGCGCTACGTGCAGCAGCTGCGCCAGTCCTCCTACGTGGACGTGCGCGGACTGTGAAACCGCGGATCGCCGTGACGCTCGGCGATCCACGCGGGATCGGGCCGGAAGTCGCGGCCCGCGCGCTGGACGCCCCGTTGGATGCCGAGATCACGGTGGTCGGGGCGGAAGAGCAGGTTCGCGCGGTGAAGGCCGATCACCGGATCGCGATCGGATCTTGGGGCCTGGGGCTCGGGGAAGGCATCTCCACCGCCCCGGGCCCTTCGCGCGCCATGCAGGCGGGCCGCATCGCCGGGCATGCCATCGAGCGCGCCGCGGCAATGGCCCTGGCCGGCGCGGTGGACGCGATCGTCACGGCGCCGATCGAGAAACACGCGCTCCACCAGGCGGGATTCCGCTGGCCCGGCCACACTGAGTGGCTCGCCGACCTGGCCGGCGGCGTGGACGTCGCGATGATGCTCGCCTCGGACCGTCTCCGCGTGGTGCTCGTCACCACGCACGTGGCGCTGCGCGACGTGCCCGCGCTGGTGACGCAGGACCGGATCGTCCGCACCGGCCGGGTCACCCTCGCCGCCCTGCGGGACTGGTTCGGTATCGCGGCGCCCCGGCTGGCGCTCTGTGCCCTCAATCCGCACGCCGGCGAGGGCGGGCTCTTCGGCGACGAGGACGACCGGGTGCTCCGGCCGGCTGCCGCCGCGCTCGGCGCACGCGGGCCGTTGCCGGCGGACACGGTGTTCGTGCGGGCCATCCGGGGGGAGTTCGACGCCGTGCTGGCGCCCTATCACGACGTGGGGATGACGGCCATCAAGGTGGCGTCGTTCGGCGAGGCGGTGAACGTGACGCTGGGCCTGCCCTTCCCGCGCACCAGCCCGGACCACGGAACGGCGTTCGACATCGCCGGCACCGGGACGGCGGATCCGTCGAGCATGCGGGCGGCCTTGCAACTCGCGGTGGAACTCGCTGGCAAACGGGGGAAGGAGAAGACGGACTGAATCCCCTCCAAGTCCTTAAGTCCCTTTCTCTTTCTTCCCTTCCATCATCCGCACCTCCTTCACCCTCCTGCCCTCCATCGACGCGATCTCGAAGGTTCGCGTCCCGACCACGACCCGGTCGCCGACGCGCGGCAGCCGGCCGAGCTGCCCGAACAGGAATCCGCCCAGCGTGGTGTAGTCCCGATCGTCGAGTTCCATCGTCCAGGCTTCGTTGAAGTCCGAGAGGGTCATCGAGCCGTCGAGCACCGGCGCCTCGCCCGCCGGGGCGGGCGCCGATTCGGGGCGGTCATGCTCGTCGAAGATCGGCCCGACGATCTCCTCCAGCAGGTCCTCCACCGTCACCAGCCCTGCCGTCCCCCCGTACTCGTCGAGCACCACCGCCAGGTGCGTCTTGAGCCGCTTCATGTCGGCCAGGACGTCCTCGACTTCCCGGGTGCCCGGCACGAAGAGCGGATCGCGGCGGATGCTCCCGACGGTCGCCGACGGGTTGGAGCGGAGGGCGCGGAGGACGTCCTTGGCGAGCGCGACGCCGGTGATCTCGTCGAGCCCGGACTCGTAGACCGGGTACCGGGAGCGCCCTGCGCTGGCGATGATGTCGGCGGCCTCGGTGACGAGCAGGTCGGCCGCGAGTGCGATCATCTGCGTCCGGGGCGTCATCACCTCTTCCGCGGTCTTCTCGCTGAACTCGAACACCCCTTCGAGGAGCCGGGCGTCCTGGTCCTCGAGCGAGCCCCCCTCCTGGCTCTGCTCCACCAGCATGCGGATCTCTTCCGGGGAGTGCAGCCGCTCGTGGTCGCCGCGGGGGTGGATCTTGCCGAAGCGGAGGAGCCCGTTGGCCGCGCCGTTGAGGAGCGCGATCGGGCCCGCCATGAGCCAGCCGAAGCCGATGAGCGGCCCCGCCACCCAGCGGCTGATGTCCTCGGGGTAGAGCAGGGCCAGCGACTTCGGCACCAGCTCGCCGAGGACGATGTGGAGGGCGGTAATGATGGCGAAGGCGGTGGCGCCCGCCACGGCGTGGGTGGTCCATGCCGCGGCGCCGGCCGGGAGGAAGGCGAAGGCCCCGTCGAGGAGCCCGGCCAGGGCGGGCTTCCCGATCCAGCCGAGGCCGAGGGAGGCCAGGGTGATGCCGAGCTGGGTGGCCGAGATGTAGCGGTCCAGCGCCCGGAGCGCCCGGCGGGCCAGGACCGCCTTGCCGTCCCCGGCCTGGGCCATCTCGTCCAGGCGGGTCCGCCGGGCCCCGACCAGGGCGAATTCGGCCGCCACGAAGAAGGCGTTGGCGAGCACCAGGAGGACGACGGCGAGGAGGCCGGTGCCGATCGCCGGGGCGGGGGCTGGATCCATGGGGTGAAGCTACTCACGGCCCCCCGGCCCCGCGAGGCGGCGGGCCCCCGGGCGGAGGGCTCCCGTGCCATTGCTCCGGCCCCGGTAGTCCACTATATATGCCGCCGTTGGGAGGGGGTGGGGCGGTTGGGATGTCACGTATGGAGTGCAGGGGCCCATGGCTGGAACTGAACAGATTCGCAACATCGCGATCATCGCGCACGTCGACCATGGGAAGACCACGCTGGTCGACCAGATGCTCCGCCAGGCGGGGGCCTTCCGGGCCAACCAGCAGGTGGACGAGCGCGTCATGGATTCGAA
>Ga0075355_1000071_pt1 | contig 13466 bp, 11 predicted proteins | sample WestPond_Cattail_6_FD_120069 | JGI IMG/M metagenome (GOLD analysis project Ga0075355, IMG submission 120069) | Natural and restored wetland microbial communities from the San Francisco Bay, California, USA, that impact long-term carbon... | ecosystem: Environmental > Terrestrial > Soil >...
AGCGCCGATCGGAGCCGCAGCCACGTCCTCCCGCAGATAATCCAGCGCCTCCCTCAACTGCGCCTGCCGCACCACATCGCGATAGTGTTTTTCGGCCGCGCGATTGAACTCTGCCGCGCTGACGCGCATTGCATCCTGCTGGCCGCAACTGTTCACAATGTCTGCGACTAACCGCTCCGAGGCCCGCAGGCGCTTGTCGGCCAGCCGCCAGCGCAAGTCGCCGAGTAGCAGCTTCGCCTCGAAATCGTCGATTACGTCGCCGGCTGCTTCCTCCAGAAATGCCAGCAGCGCGTGACAGTAATCGCCAAGCGAGACACGAAAATAGTCTGCCTGACGCCAGCTGGAGCGCGTGTTCCGCGCGTGGCGCAAGATGCGGCGCAGCAACTCGTTCCGCGTGCGCTGGTGAACGTAGAAGGCAGGCAGACCAGCGGCGCGAAAGAAGAACGGTTGGCGACGTTCGCTCTCCGAAGTGGGATCGTCTGGGATGTCCTGGTGCGAGACCGCTCCTTGCAACGCCATGCGATACGAGGCTGCCAGAAGAAGCTGCTGTAGATCGGTCGCCGGAGCCATGTCGCGGCCATAGCTGGGGAACAGGCTGTAGTAGCGCGCCTCAAACCCGGAATATCCTGATCTGCCGAATTCGCGCAGCCGCAGCGGCATGTAGAACGACATGCGGCGGTCAACGATGCCAAGCTGATCGAGCTCTGCCGCCAAACGCGCCGTGTTCCCCGGCTCGCCGTCTAAGGCCGACGCGTGCTCGGTCGCAAGCCAGGCCACGGGATAGTTCAGCAGCCGGTAGTCGGGAACCAGGTCACCCCGCAAGCGAAACACGCTCGAAATGCCGCGATCCAGCCAGTGCGGTCCGTAGGGAGTCGCGGGCCGACCAAGGACCTTCAGCTTTGCCTTCTCCTGCCACTCGCGCCACATCAGCCGCAGGTGTGTGAAGTCGAGCTCGTGAGGAAGGAATGCCAGTAAAATTTCCGGATGAAACTGCGCGAACTCGATGCGATACGGCGCCGCAGAATAAGTGCCCACGAACAGGGGCAGAAAGTGTTCGAAGATTTTGATAGCCAGGTCGCCCATCCGCTTCTCTTCGCGGAGGGTATAGGCGCTATCGGCATCAGCCAACGCTCGCGTGAGAGAGCGGCTTCCCATGCTGACGTGAATTCCGTTGTTGGCCAGACTGACGTTCGAGGGGCTGGGCAACACAATCAGGTTGTTGGCGATCAGGCCTGCCTCACGCAGCTTGGCTACGGAGTTGAGCTGGCTCCGGCTCAATACCTGATGGCACAGGTGCATGTACTCGGCTTTGGCTTCGCCGTCGTGCCATCCCGAGAGACACGGGCTCATGAACAGCTCGCGGTAGAACGAGTCGGAGATGCAGGACGACAGTTCGGTCTGCCGCACCGGAGGATGCGGCCCGTGGTAGACCATGCCTCGCTGGCCATTCTCGCTCAGGCCGAAGCGCAGATTTGCCCACGACATCAGCAGCGTGGTGAACAGGAACCGTCGCGCCGACTCACGCGCCACCTGCTCGCCGGTAGAGCGCTGCGCGGTGGCCGACACGACATGAAACGAAGTTGTCTCGGGAGAAGTGTTGTCGTTGGAGAAGTGTCCCAGCAGGCGTTCGGCCTCAACCCAGATGGGCGCGGGCACTCGCGGCTGCGATCCCATGAGGTCGGCCAGCGCCAGCTTGAGCGCGTAACTTATGGGCACGCGCAACCATGGCCGTCCTTCGTGCGTAAAAGCGTAGCGCTGGAAGTCGCTGCGGGTCGCCTTGCGACCGTTGCTGGATTGCATTCCAAGATCGGAGTGCAGTGTTCCCATGGCATGCGCGCTGAGGCGGCTTTCGGGAAAACGTATCCAACTGTTCTCCCACACCTCGCCGGAGTCACTGAGGAACTTTTCGATTTCGAGGAAGGTTCGACGCGGGGCTTCGCCACTCGAGATGCGCTTTTCCAGGTTGCGGTAAAACTTCGATTCGCGAATTGCAGTGGGCAGGTCACAGGCATTCGAGTGGCCGGCGACCACGGCTTGCAACTCATCTTCACTTCCGGCTGTGACATCGCATGGGCCGAATGGAAGTTCGCTCAGCGCCAGGCGTTGACGGCGCTTTGGCTGCAAAGTTGTCGGCAATGCTTCAGTCCGAATAAGCATGCACTCCGAGGCCCGCCGTGGCGGGAGTCTGCATGCTGCGATTGTGCCGCAGCGTAGTGACTCCCTAGTTAATGCCTCGTGAATTGTGCATAAAAGTGCAAGCGAGGATCAGACCGGCAACCCCGCAATCAGGGATGAGCGCCTTCAAGGCAATGGCCTGAGCCGTCGATGAGCTATAGGTGCAGGGTGCAAACTCTGCCGGCTCCATCACCGCCGTTCGCCCGGCGCCGTCGCCAGGCCTGATGCTGAGATGGAAGCTGGGTTGTGCTGCTCGCCCTGCGAGGAGAGGAGTGCATTCAAAGACGGTTGCATCATGAGTTTCCTTGACGATCTCTCGCTCGGCCGCAAGCTGGTGTTCATTATTACCGGCATTAGCGGCACAGCCCTGCTGATCGCCTGCCTTCTTCTGGTGAGCTACGACATTCACCGTTTCCGCGTGGACGAGGTCGAGCAACTGAGCCTGCTGGCCGACGTGCTGGGACAGAACAGCGCGGCCGCCCTGGCCTTTGACGATCAGCAAGCCGCATCGGCAATCCTCACCTCGTCGCGATTCTCCTCTTCTTCTGTCAGAGGCATCTGCCTGTACCTGAACGACGGATCCACCTTTGCTCGATTTGCCCGTGACCCGGCCTGGAGCTGTGCCTCACCGCCTCCAGGAGATGGTCTGCTGGCTACCTTCGGCGATCTGACGCTGGTGCGGCCGGTAATGGCAAACGGGGAGCGGCTGGGCACCGTCGTAGTGCACTCGCATTTGAGCGAGATGAACCCGCGGCTGCTGCGCTACGCGGCAATCACCTTCTGTGTGTTGCTGAACTCATCACTCATCGCGTTGTTTCTTGCAATGCGATTGCAGCGGCTCATCACCCGTCCGGTTCGAAGGCTGTTGCGGATCGCGCGGGCGGTGTCGCGGACGGGCGACTATTCGCTGCGCGCGCAGGTGGAGACCAACGATGAGATCGGCGAGCTGGTCACCGGCTTCAACGAAATGCTGATGGAGATTGAGAGTCGCGACCGTCAACTAGAGTCCAACCAGAACAGCCTGCAACACGAAGTGGCGCGGCAAACCGCCGACCTCCGGCTGCTGAATAATGATCTGCTCGCCGCCAAAGAGGCCGCTGAAAGCGCAAGCCGCGCCAAGAGTGAGTTCCTGGCCAACATGAGCCACGAGATTCGCACTCCCTTGAACGGCGTCATTGGCATGCTGGGACTGGTGCTCGATTCCCGCGTGACCGCCGAGCAGCGTGAGTACCTGCTGATGGCCATGGGTTCGGGCGAAACCCTGTTGCGGGTCATTAACGATATTCTCGATTTCTCGAAGATCGAGTCGGGCAAGCTGGAAATGGAAGAGATCGACTTCGACCTTCCCGAACTGGTTCGCGACGTAGTGAAGATGATGGCGGTACCTGCGCGGCAGAAGCAGCTGGAACTGGTCTGCAATATTCAGACGCCGCTGCCAGCGCTGGTTCGTGGAGATCCGGCTCGCCTGCGGCAGGTTCTGTTTAACCTGCTGGGCAACGCCATCAAGTTCACCTCGGCCGGGGATGTAACGATTGAAGTCAGCCCGTGCAGTTCGACCAGGGGGAAACAGGAAATCCTGTTTCGCGTGTCCGACACCGGAATCGGCATCCCACCGGAAAAACAGGGCGCCATCTTTCATCCTTTCTCGCAGGCTGACAGCAGCACCACGCGCCGCCATGGCGGCACCGGGCTCGGACTCACTATCGTGTCGCGCCTGGTCGCGATGATGGGCGGCCGCATCTGGCTGGAAAGTGAAGTCGGCAAAGGCAGCACCTTCCTGTTCACCGTCAGGCTCGGCACGGCGCAGAGCTCACCGGCAGTCAGCGAACCCATCCTTGGATGCCCGGTCTCCGGCATGCGAGTACTGGTGGTCGACGATAACGAGACCAACCGCCGGGTCGTGCAGTCGGCTTGCATCTCGTGGCACATGCTGTGCGAAAGTGCTGCCTCGGCATCAACCGCGCTGCGAATGCTGTGCGATGCAAAGTCGGCTGAGTCCGGCTACCGGCTCGCCATCATCGATTCGCACATGCCCGAGATAGACGGATTCGAACTGGTGCGGCGCATCCGCGAAGACGCCAGCCTGGCTGACATCCTCGTAATCATGCTTGGCTCGGCAGACCTGCCGGGTGACATTGCGCGCTACCGCGAAATCGGCGTCGATTGCTGCCTGGTCAAGCCTGTCTATAACGCCGAGCTGCGCAGGGCGATTGAAATTGTGCTGCAGAAGCCCAGGATTCTAGCGGCAACAAGCGTCGTCACTCGTTCCACCCCGCACGCGGTGCCCACATCCCTTCGGATCCTCATCGCCGAAGACAACCGGGTGAATCAGAAATTCCTGCAACGCTTGCTGGAACGCATGAGTCACCTCACGGCCGTCGCCAACAATGGCGCGGAAGCGGTCAACTTTTTCCGCACCGGCAATTTCGACCTTATCTTCATGGACGTGCAGATGCCGGAAATGGACGGATATGCCGCTACGGCGGCGATCCGCGATATGGAAAAGCACACGGGCCAGCACATTCCGATCATCGCCATGACCGCGCACGCGCTCAAAGGAGATCGCGAAAAGTGCCTGGCCGCTGGCATGGACGATTACTTGAGCAAGCCCGCTCGGTTGACCGAAATCGAGCAGGCACTCAATCGCGTCATGCTGGATGCCGGAAGCAAAGCTTCGCGCTCGCATCCCAGTGCTCCTGACAAAGCGGTTTGGGACCGGGCTGCCGCCCTGGATCGCCTGGGGGGCGACGAGTCGCTGCTGGACGAATTGATCGAACTGTTTTTCAAAGATTACCCAATGCTGGCCCGGCGCATCACCGAAGCCATGGCGAAAGGGGATATGGCCTCGCTACGTGCGCCCGCGCATAAGCTGAAAGGCAGCTTGGGCGCGCTGGGCCTACCCGCGACAGCAGATCTGGTTCAGCAAATCGAGTCGGCCAGCGAGCTCGAGGACGCGACCGCGGTCGTCAGCCTGATCGACCGCTTTATGGCGGAGATTGAGATGCTGCAAGAGGTGATGCGGCCGAAAGCGCTGGCCAGTGGAGCCGCCGATGACTGAAACCCCGTCTCCTCAGGATGGACCGTGGTTAGCCCGCGGGGGACCTAGGCAAATCCTCGTCGCCGAGGATGACGCTGTCTATCGACGTCTCCTGCAAAAACTGCTGGAGCGCGCTTCATTTTCAGTGATCACAGTTGCCGATGGCGTGGCAGCGCTGCGCGCGGCGCAGGCGGAAAACGCGCCGCGTCTGCTGATTCTCGACTGGATGATGCCGGGCATGTCGGGCACCGATGTATGCCGGCGGCTGCGCCAGGAACACACTCTCTCCCTCTATAAGTACATTATTCTGCTCACGGCGAGAGATGCCAAGACCGATACCATCGCCGGTCTCGAGGCCGGCGCCGATGACTACCTGACCAAACCGGTCGACTATCAGGAACTCCTGGCCAGGCTGCGCGCCGGCACCCGCATTTTGGAGTTGCAAGACAAGTGCCTGAAGGTCCAACAGGAATTGGAGTACCAGGCCACTCACGACGCGCTGACCGGATTGTGGAACCGGCCGGCCTGGAAGGGTTTGCTCACTGCCGAGTTTGAACGGGCCTACCGCAATGCGACCAGTGTCGCCGTGCTGATGATCGACCTCGACCACTTCAAATCCGTGAACGATACCTACGGCCATCATGCCGGCGACGCCGTGCTGAACAAGGTCGGGGACATTCTGCGCTCCCTGGTCCGTTCCTACGACCACGCCGGCCGGTATGGTGGCGATGAATTCATCGTCGTCGCGCAAGACCTGTCGCGAGACGAAGCCTACGACTTCGCCGAGCGCATCCGCTGTGCCCTGGCGCAAACCAGGGTCACTTACGAGGGATCTCCGCTCTCCGCGACCGTGACGGTTGGCGTCGGCTTTGCCGAGAACCTGCACGACCGCTCCCCCGACGTGATGATTCGTCTGGCCGACCGTGCCCTTTACCGCGCCAAGGCTCGGGGCCGCGATTGCGTGTTTCTGGACTGTATGCCGCATCCGGCTGATCCTGCGGCGGATGCGGATTTGCACAAACCCGCGGCGTCCCACATCGCATGACGCAGGAAATTCAGGACTCGTTGCAGGCCAGGATTGCCGCCTGTGTTCTCCTGTTAAACTTGGCGCTTGCTGCAAAACGGCAACAACTGAGATGCGCGCCCTTCGTAATACCTCACTTGCGTTTCTGCTCTGCGCTTTTGCAGCTTCCAATCTCTTCGCGCAGTCGTTGCGTTTTGAAATTGCGGTTCCCTCCGGTGCCCATGCTGCGCCCATCACCGGTCGCGTATTTATCATCCTTAGCCGCCACGCAAGCAACGATCTACGCGAGGATATCGGCTCCTGGGCACAGGAGACACCGTTCTTTGGAGCTGACGTCTCAGCGCTCGCGCCCGGCAACGCTGCCACCATCGACACCAACACGCTCGGCTATCCGCTGAAAAGCTTGCGCGAGATCCCCGCCGGCGACTACTACGTCCAGGCGCTGGTTAACGTCTACACCGAATTTCATCGCTCCGACGGCCACGCTGTCTGGGCGCACATGGATCAGTGGGAAGGGCAGCAGTTCAATCAGTCACCTGGCAACCTTTACAGCGACGTGCAAAAAGTCCACCTGGATCCTGCGACCGGTTATGCCGTGCACCTGCAAGCCGACCACGTCATTCCGGCGATCAAGATGCAGCCCGACACCAAATGGGTTAAACGCATTAAGCTGCAAAGCAAATTGCTATCGGCATTCTGGGGCCAACCCATGTTCATCGGCGCAACTGTGCTTCTGCCCAAGGACTACGACCAGCATCCGGATGCGCACTATCCCGTCATTTACGAGCAAGACCACTTCGGACTCGAACCGCCGCTGCACATGGATACAGGAGACTCGACCGTCAAGCCGCGGGCGCGTCGCCCGGGACATGGCGGCTTTGAGGCGTGGAGCGGTGACCACTTTCCCCGCATGATTGCCGTGACCTTCCAGCATCCGACGCCGTACTTCGATGACTCCTACGCGGTGAATTCCGCCAACAACGGTCCTTATGGCGACGCCCTGATGCAGGAACTTATCCCCTACCTGGAGGAACACTTCCGCATCATTCGCCAGCCCTGGGCACGCGTGCTCACTGGAGGCTCAACCGGTGGTTGGGAGTCGCTGGCGCTGGAACTTTATCATCCCGACTTCTTCGGTGGAACCTGGACGGGCTTTCCCGATCCCATCGACTTTCGCCATTACCAGCTGACGAACATCTACAGCGATCCGAATGCTTTCGAGGTTCCGGAATACGAGTGGGTCGCGCGCGAGCGGCCCTTGATGCGCACCGGGGAGGGCCAAGTCGTCGAAACCGTGCGGCAGATGAGCCAACTCGAAGAGGTGCTGGGCTCGCATGGCCGCTCAGGCCAGCAGCTCGAAGCGTGGGAGGCAGTGTATGGCCCGGTCGGCCGCGATGGCTATCCCGAGCCCCTGTGGGACAAGCGTACCGGCGTCATCAATCGCGAGGTTGCCAATTACATGCGCGATCACGGCTACGATCTGCGCGACTATGCCCACAAGAATTGGTCGAGGATCGGGCCCATGCTCACCGACAACATCTTCATCTGGGTCGGCGACATGGACAACTTCTATCTCAATCTCGCGGTCTATGACATGGAGGATTTCTTCAAGACGCATCCCGAAGCCAAAGCCCACTTTGAGTACGGCCGGCCGGAGAAGGGGCACGGCTGGTTCCCGTGGTCGATCGCTGACTTCGTCAAGATGATGAGCCAGCATGTCGAAGCCCATGCTCCCGCGGGCACTGACTTCAAGAGCTGGAATTACTGAGCGAGCATGAGCGTCCTTCTGTTCACTTTTCTCGTCGCATCCGGCTCTTTCCTGGCCGGTTTCCTGGGAGCCCTTACCGGGCTGGGCGGCGGCGTGGTCGTCATCCCCATGCTCACGCTGTTGTTCCACGTCGATATCAAGTACGCCATCGGCGCTTCCCTGGTCTCGGTAATTGCCACCTCGTCGGGTGCAGCGGCGGCTTACGTCCGTGAAGGCTACTCCAACATTCGCATTGGAATGTTTCTGGAGACCGCAACCACGATCGGCGCGCTGGTGGGCGCGTTTGTGGCTCTTCTTGTCTCAGGAAGCTCAATCGCCGTGATCTTCGGATTCGTGCTGCTCTACTCGGCCTATCTCTCCAGCCGTCATCGCGAGGCCGACGCCCCGGCGATCAAGGCATCGCCCCTGGCCAACAAACTGCGCCTTAACGGCGACTATCCTACGCCGCAAGGCTTGGAGCACTACGAGGTTACAGGCGTTCCCGCGGGATACGGCTTGATGTTCGGCGCCGGCATACTGTCGGGCCTACTGGGTATCGGTTCAGGCGCGGTGAAGGTGCTGGCCATGGACCAGGCCATGAAGATTCCCTTCAAGGTCTCCACCACGACCAGCAATTTTATGATTGGCGTCACCGCGGCGGCCAGTGCGGGACTGTATCTCAGCCGGGGATACATCTCTCCCGGCATCGCCATGCCCGTCACCTTGGGAGTGCTGGCCGGATCGTTGTTTGGGGCAAAGATATTGGCCAAGGCGAGAGTGAAGGTCCTGCGTTATGTATTCGCGGGGGTCATCGTAGCGCTGGGAGCGGAAATGATCTTCAACGGGATCACAGGACGCATATGACCATAAAGGGCTGGGGCGATCAGCGCATCGAAATCATTGTTGGTACCCTGCTGCGCGTGGGGGTCCTGCTGTCTGCCAGCGTGGTGCTCATCGGGGGCATGATTTACCTGACGCGTCACGGGCACGAACATATCAACTACTCGACTTTTCATGGCGAGCCGGAAAACCTCAAGAGCATTCCCGGAATAGCCAAGGGGACGGCCGGATTCCACGGCCAAGCCATTATTCAGCTCGGATTGCTGTTGCTGATTGCGACGCCGGTCGCGCGCGTGGCGTTTTCAGCGGTCGCCTTCGCCATTGAACGCGACTCCATGTACGTGGCCATCACCTTGGTCGTGCTGGCTGTCTTGCTCTATAGCTTGTTCGCATCGGGTGGATGATGAGATTATTTGTTGCCCTTATTTCATTCAGATCCAGGAGACAGTCATGGCAGGAGTAACACTCGCAGATGCACGCCGCATTATCGCGGCAGCTGAGAAGAAGTCCCACGAAATCGGTCAGCCGATGAACATCGCCGTCGCCGATGAAGGCGGCAACATTGTCGCGCACGTGCGCATGGACAACGCGTGGATCGGCAGCATCGACATCTCGATGAAGAAGGCCTACACCTCGCGCGCCTTCGACATCATGACCAAAGACCTCGCGCAGCACTCGCAGTCCGGCGGACAGTTCTTTGGCATCCACGCCTCGAACGATGGCAAGATCATGATCTTCGCCGGAGGCATTCCATTGAAGCGCGATGGCAAAGTCGTAGGCGCAATCGGGGTCAGCGGCGGCTCAGGCGAGCAGGACCACGCCGTGGCCGAAGCTGGGGCAGCGGCGTTCTAGTTCGAACCCTCATGGATGGGCGGCGCATTGCGTCGCTCACCCAGCAAGCCGCGCATTACCTTTACCGCCTCCCGAAGCTGCTCCTGTTCTTGCCCACCGATGCTGGCGATCAACTCCGCTAGGGCCTGCACACGCCGCTGCCGGGCGCGCAGCATCAAGTCACGGCCGCGGCCCGTCGCCGAAATTACAAGTTTGCGGCGGTCCCGCTTGTCCGGCTTGCTGGCCACTAACCCTTCTTCATTTAACGCTTGCACGATCCGGACCATGGTCGGCGGCTTCACCTGCTCTGCCGCTGCAAGGTCGCCCAGCGACATCCGCCCGCCGAACACCAGCACCGAAAGCGCAGAGAGCTGCGCCGGTCCGATCCCGGATGCACGGTCCTGGCTGCGAACGCGACGGAGCAGGTGAATCGCCGCCGAGTGCAGGGCATCGGCCAACTCAACCGCGTCCTTGACAGCTTTTTTCATTTGCTTTCCGCCGGAAAACAAATTAGCGTATCGCAAGTCAGATTAGTTAGCAATGCTAATTAATTCCTACAGGAGGCAAACCATGGTTAATGAAATCTTCGAAGCCATCCGGGCCGGCGATACTGCGCGAATTACCAGCCTCCTCGCGAACGATCCGGCCAACGCGGGGGCTCGCAACGACGCCGGCGTGTCGGCCATCATGCAGGCGGTGTATCAGCGGCAGCATGCGATTGTCGACCTGCTCCGGCAGCAGGCAGGCGAACTTGACATCTTCGAGGCCTCAGCCCTTGGCGATACCGTCCGTCTGCATTCCCTGGTGCGCCAGCATCCCGACCTGGTGTGTACCTACAGCCCCGACGGCTTCACCGCTTTGCACTTGGCCAGCTTTTTCTCGCAACCGACCGCCGTAGAAGAACTACTGAATCACGGCGCCGATCCCAACGCGATTGCCACCAATGGAAGCAAACTCGCCGTCATCAACAGCGCCGCCGCTTCCAATAATGCTGAACTGGTGAAGCTGCTGCTACGCGGGGGAGCAACCCCGGATGCACAGCAGCACGGAGGCTTCACCGCGCTCCATGCCGCCGCCCAACATAACAATGCGGAGATGATTCAGGCCTTGCTGGATTCTGGTGCCGACACTTCTTTGTGCACCGACGACGGCAAGACCGCCGCCGATTTGGCCGGACCCACCGTGGCCATGCTGCTAAAGAAGGATTAATCGCCCGACAGTTCGGGCTGCAACTGCGTGCGCAGCGAATGGGTGCGCAAGATCAGCATGCCCACCAGAACGGCACAGCCCAGCAGAAGCACGCGCATCACGTTTACGTGCAGCACCTGGTCGCCCATGACGATGCGCACCAGGCCAAAGGACGCGCTACCTGCACACAATGCGAAGTAGAGCTTCTCCTTGGTGCAGTCGGACGCCTTCAACAGCATGAGCAGAACGGTGGTAACGATCACGTAAATCGTGAGCAGGATGAGTCCACTGGTGGCTTTTGATCCATGGACTGCCAGCGGCTGAGCGTGTGAAACTACGGCCTGGATTCCCGCTACGGCGAGAAAGATGATGGAGTGAACCAGTGCGACGATGGCGCGCTTACGGCTGTTCAAAATGGAGAACGATTCCATGACGCTGACTCATGATGCCCCACGACTAAACACCTAAGCTGTGACAGAGGTCACATGGCGCTGCCGAATTCATGCGGAAGTTCGTAACTGGAACCCACGATGCGGTCGCGCCCCCAACCTCAAGGGAAACCGCCTTTATCCTAAAAGCATCCCACTTCCGGTGTAGCTGCACGGCCCGAAAGTGCTTGCAAATGCTGAAGGAAATCATTTATCGTCAGGCATTCACCGAGATGCTCGCGCGGAGTCAGACCGCCGAGGCGAAGAACTTAAAAATACTGATGCGCGTTCCAATCTGGCCGAGCTGGACTCATAAATCTCGTACTATGCGCACTGTGCTCTGCACGATGTTGGTGTTGCTGACAGCGGGTGTCAGTGTGCCTGCCAGCGCCATCACGCATACGCGCACCAGTAAAGTCCGCCGCGTTCGTGCCAGCCATCGCTTCAAAATTCGCTTTAACCCTGTATTCCCCGGTTCGCACGAGATGCTGGTGCAGCAGAATGTTGAACTGGATAAGCTCCAGTTGCCACGCATCTACAACGATTACGAACTGCTAAGCTACGAACTCTCGCAGGACCTGGTTCCGGTCAGCGAATCTGACGCTCTCAAAATTGCCGCCAATCTGCCGGAGAATCGCCGTTACTGCCGCCCATGGACCCGCGACTTCCTTGAGGACTTCAGCCAGGCTTTTTACAACGAGTTTCATCAGCCCATCCAGGTAAACTCGCTGGTAAGGACGGTCGAGCAGCAGCACACGTTGCGTCGGCACAACCGTTTTGCCGCTCCCGAGTTTGGCGACACTGCCTCCACCCATCTGACCGGCGTCACCGCAGACCTCTCGCGTCGTGGCTTCACCAAGGCGCAGTATGCATGGGTTCGGGCCTACCTTATGCCGCTGCATGAAGCGGGACTGATCGATCCTATTGAAGAGAGCCAGCCGGTGTTGCATGTTGTGGTATACGACCGGTATTCCACCCACAACACCAACAACGAATTCAGCTTGTCGGAAGCGAGCGAGCCTGGCGAATTTCCACTAATGATGCCGGTATCCAAAACCTCCGAAGCCCCTCCTCAACCGCGGCCATAATTTCCGCTCCCCTCCAGCAATCCTCCTGAAGTTCTACAACTCTATGCATGGCACGTTTGTGCAACCACCCGCATATTCCAGAAATTTCCTGAATATCTGGCTACAATCGGGAAAAAAATTCATAGCTACCGGATTGAGCATCTCGTAAGCTCAAGATTCCGCTTGACATGGATTTGGTACCCACATTGCACCTCATTGTTGTTCGGAATCGACCGGGTGAAGGCAGTTAACCATGATTTCAACTTTTCCCCGAAGAGAAAGCGAGGCGGCATTGTATTCCAGGCGCAAGGAGATTCTGTGTGTGTGCCACGATGAGCTGACACTTCAGGTTCGCCAGATGCTTTTGGAGCACTTCGGATACAAGGTTCTGACCACCAACTCGACGGGACAAATGAGCACCATCCTGCGCCAAGCCTGTCCTGACATGTTGCTGCTCGACACCAGCGACCCTGAACTCGACTGGCAAGACTTGGCTGGCAAAGCCAAATCCATTTGCCCAGACATTTTTTCCGTCGTGCTCACCGCCGACTACGGTCGCTTGAACAATGGCTATGAATCTGTCGACCGTTTTCTCCGACTAGACGGTCCACGCGAGGAGTGGCTGTCGGGGATCGAATCCCTATTCGCTCGTCAGTCCGAAGGCGACACGAAATCTTCCAAGACTTCGATCTAATCAAGTCCGCTTCCCTTTTTAAATTCCCATCTTGAATCGGTTTCCGCTTCCGGGAGCCGGCAGACACTCGTAGCCGCTTCGCTTTTTATTCGTAGCTGCTTAATGCGCAACGACTTGACGGTACTGGCTAGGCTGTCCGTAACTTGGCACGCCACATGCATTTAGCTAATGCATAGGAAGCAACCCATGCGCTTCCTAGGAGAAGACTCGCATGTCAGTCACAAGTTCGGCACAGCCGCCAACCAGAACCATCCTGCTGGTCGAAGACGAAGAAGCGGTTCGCGACGTCACGCGTCACGTTCTCGAAAGCGCCGGCTACCTGGTATTGGAGGCTTCCAGTGCCGAACACGCCTTGGCTGCGTTTCGCAGTTTTGGCGGTGCTATTAATCTCTTGCTCACCGATGTAATCATGCCCGGCATGAGCGGCACGGAGCT
>Ga0075355_1000072_pt1 | contig 13413 bp, 11 predicted proteins | sample WestPond_Cattail_6_FD_120069 | JGI IMG/M metagenome (GOLD analysis project Ga0075355, IMG submission 120069) | Natural and restored wetland microbial communities from the San Francisco Bay, California, USA, that impact long-term carbon... | ecosystem: Environmental > Terrestrial > Soil >...
AAGTACCACTCATTGTCCGTAGGATCGCGGCGCGCGAAGAAAATGTGCAGGTGCGTATTCACGCCGCCTCCCCAGATCCAGTCAGGATCGTCGCCCTTGGTGCAGCCACAGCCTCCCGGACCAGTGCAGCCGGAGTGAGCGATTACGTCTCCCTGATTGACATGCTTTCCCAGCAGGCTCATGTCGATCTTGTCGGCGTCCGTTCCCCAGTAATCCGCATTGGGATGGTACGGGCCACCTTGTGGGCATCCGGTGTTCTTCAAATAAGCCTTGTACTGCTTGAGAATCGGATCGCCCAAAGTCGGCACCGTTATGTTCCAGGCGTTATCCGCATCATTGGTCGGCCCGTTGCGCAAGTGCATGTAGATGGTGCGGAACGCGTCGGTAACTCCGCCTGCATCATGGCTTACAACCATTGTGTTGCCTGACCACGAGTCCCAGCCGATGTGAACCACCTTCCCCGCCGCAGCCGCCCGCACCGGGAACGATTTCGAATCATCGCGGCTGAAGTCGATGGCATGATGCCAGCTCCCCGGACTGTACAACCACGGCCCGTGCTGCTTGACGTTATGGTCGTTGAACGGCAGTTTGAATATCGGATCAGCGCTATACGAGACCGCCGACAGCCTTGCGTAATGCGCGCTGCCGTCGAAGGTGATGCACGGCCAGCGGTAATAAACCATGTCGCCGGGATGCGGCGCCGGACAAGCTCCCGGCCCTTTGCAGTGCGTAGCCGTGGCCGTGATGCCGTAGTTGTAAGTATCAACGTAGGGCGTAGAAGGATCATCACGCATCAGGACCTGGTTCAGACAACTGTCACTACAAGCGCCCGGATAGACTTCCAGGTTGGTTAGCCGCAGGTCCTTTTGAGCGAGCTCATACCACTTCGCGGTAAGGCTCTCCCAGTCCACGCCCACCCACAGGTAATGAGCGTCGCTGCCCGCCCGCCACACCCCTGCATATTTCGTCTGCCCACCATCCTGGTAGATGTCAATGTCGACCAGTCGCAGGTTCTGCGCGCTCAGCTCCTTCCATTTGGAGTTGAAGCTATTCCAGTCCACCCCTACCCACAGATAGTGAGCGTCACTGCCTGCCCGCCATACGCCGGCATACTTCAGGGCCCCGCCCTCGCGGTACACCTGGATGTTGGTTAGCCGCAAATTCTTCGCTGCCAGCTCCGCCCACTTGGCATTGAAGCTATTCCAGTCCACCCCAGCCCACAGGTAGTGAGCGTCACTACCGGCGCGCCATACCCCGGCATACTTGGTGTGCCCGCCTTCCTGGTAGATCTCCAGATCCACCAGGCGCAGGTTTTTCGCCGATAGCTCCGTCCATTTGGCGTTGAAGCTGTTCCAGTCCACGCCCACCCACAGATAGTGAGCGTCATTGCCTCCCCGCCATACTCCGGAGAACTTCGTGGGACCGTTGCCGGGGTAGACCTTCAGATCGACCAGGCGCAGGTTTTGCTGGCTAAGCTGCTGCCACTTCGTGTTGAAGCTGTTCCAGTCGACACCTCCCCACAAATAGTAGGGATCGGAGCCATGACGCCATACACCCGCATAGAGCGTACCCATTCTCACCTCCAAGGATTTAGGCAGGGGACGCTACGGTAATTAGTTCGGCAATTACCTGTCAACAAGAACGCGACAATTTTGCAAGAAAATGACAACTACTAAGATAGGAAATGGCGCCTGCGTTCCAGAGATGCCGAACGACAGACGCCACTTTAATGTTGGGTAAAGGAGTTTTACGCCTTGACGACTTTGCCGCTGCGCAGACAGCTGGTGCAAACCCGCATGCGCTTGTTGCCCTGCGCCGTTTTCGCGCGCACGGGGCGAAGATTCACGTTCCAGCGCCGCTTGGTGATGTTGTGCGCGTGGCTGACTTTATTTCCGGCGAGCGGCTTCTTGCCGCAAACTTCACAAACTTGTGCCATTGGATAGGGCTCCGAATTACGAGTTCTGGCGGGAGCAGTCCCGAACGGCCCTTGGCCGTGGAACGGTCGACAAGCAGCCCCAAAATCTCTTGAAATTTACCCTCTGATTATACCTGAGCCGCACCTTCTCTGCTTGTTCCCCGCCCGTCGCCCGCCCTCGCCTCCCTCCCGGATGCTCCCCAGCCGCACAAATCGTTGTTCAGGCGCCAAGTTTTCCGTCCAACCCCAGACGAACGGTTTACGCACCCGTCGCCAAATTTCATCAGGAATCACGTATCGGGTAGCACGAACTGCAATAGAATCCTGCTCATAGTTTAGATATCTCAAACCTGAATAGGAAGGCCAGCTTGTCCGATTACTTGCTCAAGACCGAACCGACCGTGTACTCCTTCGCCGATCTGAAACGTGAAGGTACAACCGTGTGGGATGGCGTGTCGAATCCCGTAGCCGTAAAGCATCTGCGCGAAATGAAACCGGGCGACCGGCTGGTGATCTACGAGACTGGGAACCAGAAGTCTGCCGTGGGTACTGCAACCGTCATCGCCGTCGAGATCCCTGAGCCGACGAAGCCCGAGGTGAAGATCAAAGCCGGCAAGCCGCTTCCCCGTGCAGTTTCCCTGGCCGAGATCAAAGCCCACAGCCTGTTTGCCGACTCGCCTCTGGTGCGGCAAGGAAGGCTCTCCGTAGTTCCCTTGAGCGCCGCCCAATACAAGTTCCTACCCGCAGAATAACTCGCGGCTCCCGCGAAGCCTTCGGGTGGAAGCACCAACTTCAGGACGGAGGCCTTTACCTCCGGCGCCACTCTTCATGGATCGCCGTCAGCAACTCTCAGTCCCCATCCGCCGTCACCGTTCTCTTCTTCGGCTGCGCCGTCTCTCGCTCCCCGTTTCTCTGCTCACCCATCAGCGAGTCCGCAGCCGTCGTGGCAGCAGCTCCCTCCGGAACACTCCGCAAATGCAAATCGCGTTGTGGGAACGGAATCTCAACGCCCGCGTCATCCAGGCACTTCATCACCGCCATCGCAATCTCGCTTCGTACCCGAATCCAATTGCTGTCCTGCATCACCCAGAAATGCAATTCGAAGTTCAGCGCGCTGTCGCCGAATCCTGTGAAGTACGCCATCGGTGGAGGCGTGGTGAGCACGCTCTCATGCTTGTTGGCCCCCTCCAGCAGCAACTTCAGTACGATTTTAGGATCTGTCCCATAAGCCACGCCCACCGGCAGCTCGGCGCGCCGCATCGATTCCGACAGCGTCCAGTTCACCACCTTGCCGGAGATGAAGTTACCGTTGGGGATGATGACCTCCGCCCCCTGCGGCGTCTGCAATGTGCTGGAGCGCACGCCAATGCGCGTCACCCGGCCCGTATAACCTTCCACCTCAAGCACATCGTTGATATGTATCGGTCTCTCAAACTGCAGAATCAATCCCGATACGAAGTTGTTGATGATGTTCTGCATGCCAAAGCCGAAGCCCACGCCCAGTGCGCCGGTCAGCAATGTGAACTTGTTCAGTTCCACGCCACCTGCGTTGACCGCGATCAGGAAGACGAACAGCAGCAGAAGGTAGTACACCGTCGACGCAATCAGGTCCGGTAGGCCCCGTCCCATGGGGAGCCGGTTGAGCAGCTCTTCCCGCAGCACAAACCGGATGGCGCTCGCGATAATGTAGCCCACCGCCAGCATCAGGAAAAATCCCAGTACGCTGCCTAGCGTGGTTTCGCTGGCGCTGCCTGCGATGCGGAAGTTAAGCGCCGCCTTGAGCGCACCCAGCACCCCCTCCCGCACCTGGAACAGATCCAGGGTCGTGGACAGCCATACCAGGACTGCAATCGTAGCCAGAATCCGTGGCCCCCAGCGGCGCAGTCCAGCACTGTGGATTCGCGCAAGGGCCAGGCGCTCGGCCTGCGGCAGATCCAGCGCCGCCAGCAGTAAGGTCTTGTACACCCGCGTCCCGGTATACATGCTGATAGCGACCAACGAGCTGTACAGGCATGCCACTCCTACGTACTGCGCCAATCGCACGTAGCCAAACACGTTGGCCGCCAGCGATATTCCTAGGCCCAAGGTCGCCAGCCGCGCTCCCAGGATCAGCACAGAATGGTGCTTCAATTGAGCACTCCTGCTGGGACGCAACAGGTACGCCAGGCTGACGAAGACCGTCAAGGCAATGACGAATGCAAGCTCCCTTTTGAGCACCGGTGGTAACGACAACCAGCCAATGAGGATAAGTCCGGCATAATAGCCCGCCAGCCAAAGCAGTGCTCTTCGGTACGAGGGTCGCAACAGCGGCGCCAGCAATCGCAGGATCGGAAAGAAGGAGGCCAGCACCGTCAATCCAATCAGCGAGAAAGGAGCCGAGGTGGCGAATGCGTATGAAGCCAGCAGCGGTAAAAGCAGTCCCAGCGCCACCCAGCGGTGGATGATTAACCACACGTCCTTTGGAAGTTCTTGGTTCAGACGACTATTGCCGGCGGCTCGATGCACCCGGTAGGTCAAAAACAGCGACGCCACCGATAACAGGCACAGGAACGCCACCGTTCCGCCGCGGTCGTGAAAGAAGGTGGTGATCGAAAGCCAGCGCGTACGGGCCGACGTGAACAGGACTTTGTTCTCCCCCTGTTGCCGTCGCTCACCCAGCTCCCAAAAGGGCAGGCTGTCGCGCTGGAACAGCCGTTTCGCCAGTACCTGCTGTGCCGAAGTCAGGTTGGTCATGACCTCCGCCGCCGCTTGCTCTTGCGCTCCCAGGGCGATCTGCAGGTTCACCGTGGACTGAAGCTGTTGCGTCGCCTTACTGCGCAGCTTGTGCAGGTTGTCGAGGTTTCCGCGGATCAGCAGGATCAGCGTCTCCAACTCATGGTCGGAGTGGTAAGCCTCCAGCGTGGCAGCCCACTTCGGTTCGAGTTGGTTCACTTGGTTGATGGCAGCTTGTTCCGCATTGGCCCAACCCAGTAACTGTTTTCGCCACACCGCGCTAGAGGTCTGAAAGGCTCGCCAATAGGTCTCCTGTTCGCGCAACTCCAGCGAGGCCGGCGAGCTTGCCAGCAACGCAGCGGCTTCTTTGCGCTTGCTCTCCACCGCCCCGCCATACTGGCTAATGGCGCTGCTCAGGGCCTGCAGCTGCTCCTCCGCAGGAAGACTCGCGGAAAGCTCGATCAGCGTTTGTGTCAGCTGCTCCAACTGCATCGCCACTTCGGGCAGTGGAATCGCCTGGGTCTGCGCCGGCTCCATCGTCGATGGCGTAGCCGCAGCCGGCTCCGCTGGTTTGGCCGGCGCAGCTGTGGTCTGGGTCGGCTTAAGCTTTCCCGTGACCAGCTGGGCCAGCGGGTTCTGCGCCGCGGCGGAAACTGCCACGGCAGCCAGCAGAAGCCCCGTCAGCCAACTTTTGCATCCCAACCGCAAAGCCTCGTAGCTACGATTCTTCAGCATCTCTGGCGCTAATTATCGCCTATGGCTTCATTGTCTCTGAATACAATCTGCACAGAGTGCATCCATATCAGCATGCAAAAAGAGACAGCAATCCTTGGCGGCGGATGCTTCTGGTGCGTCGAAGCCGCCCTCAACCAGATCGAAGGTGTGGAATCCGTGCGCTCCGGGTACATGGGTGGACGCCTCGCCAACCCGACCTACCAACAGGTTTGCGGCGGCAACAGCGGACACGTTGAAGTGGCCGAAGTCGTCTTCGATCCCGAAAAGCTCACCTATCACGACCTGCTCGAGATGTTTTTCACCGCGCATGACCCTACCACTTTGAACCGCCAGGGCAACGATGTCGGCGAGCAGTATCGCTCGGTGATTTTCTACACCAACGAGCACCAGAAAGAAGTGGCGGAGAAAGTTATTGCCAACTTTACGCGCGAGAAGGTCTATCCCGATCCCATCGTCACTGCCATCGAGCCAGCCTCCACCTTCTACGTCGCCGAGGACTACCACCAGAATTATCTGGACAACAATCCCACCCAGCCATACTGCATGTTCGTAGTCGCGCCCAAGGTGCAAAAGATCCGTAAAAAGTACGCCGACCGCCTGAAAGTGAATGCCTGATGAAACTCGCGGCGTCATGCCATTCCGCCGCCGCGATTTTTCTTCCGTCCCCTCGCTGTAGCGCGTAGCGTTAATACAGTCTCGTCATGCTCAAAGGCTCAGTCAGGGCGATGCTGTTGCACGACGTGTGCGAAGAGATTCGCCTCGATGAGCTGCGCGCCATGTTGGGCGCTCGCCGCGCCGCGCCCAGCTTCAAGCACGCTACCCCCGAATATGTTCGCTTTGAGAAGCCTCCCGTTATCGGAAGGGCGGCCGCCATCACCCTTGCTTCCGGCGAGGTCGTCGATGCCCAGGTCAAGTATTACGACTACGGCGTGGTCAGCGTAGGCTTCGACCTTCCGTTTGAAGGCGATTGGGAATCGCTGGTGGCGCTGGCTGCACGCTTCGTTCCCAGCGCAGAGTTTGAGCGCCACGCGCAGGAGATCGTACGCGAGCGGCTCGGCCGTATCGCCTCCGTCATCGTTCGCCCTTACGAGCAGTGGATCAGCGAAGACTATTACGTCTTCGTGCTGAATGAAATTGATGGCAACCCCACCAGCGCCGACCTGTTGCCCCGCCACGGCGGCGAGATTGCCTGCATTCTGCGCGGCGAGAAGACCGAGCTTGCGCAAAGCGAGCGTGCCGACGCTTTGCAGGCCAGCTTGTCCTACTACCCTGACGATTTGGTGGTGGTGGGCTGGAACGCCGCTCTCGTCTACGACCGGCCCACCGGGGTTGACGCCGCCATTCAGATTTTGGAGTACGCCAACTCGCAGCTACTGGAATTTCGCCACTATGACGAACTGCTGACTCGTGAGCTCGCCACCGTGTACCCGCTGTTGAAGCGCCGGCCCGGCATATTGTCCCGCTGGCGTATGGGACGCGAGGCCTCGCGCCTGAACAGCGTGACGGTTGAAGTAACCGAACTGGTGGAGCACGCCGACACCGCCATCAAGTTTGTCAGCGACATGTTCGCGGCGCGGCTTTATCGCCTCGCGGCCAATAAGATCGGAGTCCCCGAATACAAGAACCTGGTCAACGAGAAGCTCAAGACGGCGGAAAACCTCTACCGCTTTCTGATCGACGAGTTCCAGCAGAGCCGCAGCTTCGTGCTGGAGATGCTGGTCGTCATCATCCTGGTCATCGAGCTCATCTTCCTCTTCCGCGGCAAATCCTGAGCCGCGTGCATCGCCGGCCGGCCACCCGCCTGCGAACGCCTGATCCATCCCGGAAGAGGCCAGACCCTGCTCCGGTTTACACTGTGCTGTGCGCATTGCCATCGACATCCGCCGTATCAGCGAGTTTGGCCTCGGCACCTATACCCGCAACGCCATCCGTACCCTCGCCCGGCTCGATCACGAGAATGAATACTTTCTGCTGGGAATTCCCGGTAAGCTCAGCGGCATCGAAGACCTGCCCTCGAATTTCACCACCATTCCCACTCACCCCAACGAGTTCTCGTTGGCCAGCTATCTCGAGCTGCATCGCATTCTGAAAATCAACGGCTGCGACCTGCTTCACGTCCCCCATCTATTCTGGAAACCCCAGGGAATCCCCTGTCCTTACGTAGTCACCGTGCACGACTTACTCGATCACATGTACCGCCACAGCACCAGCTCCGACCTCAAGCGGACGGTGCACTTTATTCTGACCAAGCGAGTGTTGCTGAACGCTGCAAGAATTTTTGCCGTTAGCCACTTCTCCAAGAAAGATACCGAGAGCTACTTCAAAGTTCCCAGCGAGAAGATTGAAGTTATCTACAACGCCATCGATGACCGGTTCAAGGAGGGCCACGCCACCGCTGCCGACCGCGAGTTCATCGCCCAGCGCTACCAGGTGAACTACCCCTTCCTGCTGTATGCCGGCCGCATCAGTCCCCACAAGAACGTCGTCCGTATCATCGAGGCCTTTTCCCTTCTGAAGAACCAATTAACCCAGGATGGCCGCTTCACCGACCTGCGCCTCATCATCATCGGCGACGAAGTCTCGCGGCATCCCGACCTGCGGCGCACCGTCATCAAGAGCCATATGCAGAATGATGTGCGCTTTCTCGGTTTCGTGCCCATCGAGGTGTTGCGCATCTTCTACGACCAGGCCAAGATATTCGTCTTCCCCTCTTTGTATGAAGGCTTTGGGTTACCGCCTCTCGAAGCCATGGCCCACGGGACTCCTGTCGTCACCAGCAACACCTCGTCGATTCCTGAGGTCGTCGGCAATGCCGCCGTTATGGTGAATCCCGAAAATGTCTTCGACATCCAGCGCGCTCTCTATCGCGTGCTGCTCGATCAGAACCTGCGTGAGAAGCTTAAGAGCCGCGGCGTTGAGCAGGCGCAGAAGTTCTCCTGGAACGAGAGCGTCAGCCGGATGCTCCGCGTCTATCACGAGGTTGCACAAAGCTAACCCGCTCCCGCACAGTCTCTTCCGGCGAGAACAACGCTTCCGCACTCCGGCAACATTCCTGTCATGAATCGGCGGCCCGCTTTGAGGCATCGCCCGCAACTCCCCGCGCTTCTAACTCTGTACACGTTGCACCTGGCCGGGATTTGGGGACATCATGCGGAAACATTGCGGGAAGTTACTTGTGCTGGGTATGGTGGCGCTGTTGACGCTGCCTGCTGCGGCGCAAACCGCAACTTCGCTCAGTCTTCCTGAAATCGTGAGCCGTATGCATGCCGCCGAAACTGCGGAACAGAACCGCCCCAGCTACCGTCTCCTCCGGCAATACCGTTTGTCGGGCGCTGATCCCAAGATTGCCACCTCGGAAGTACTGGCGGAAGTCGACTACGTTCCACCCTCCAGCAAGGCATTCTCCATTCGCAAAGCCGAAGGCAGCGAACGCGGCACAAAGATCGTGCGCCGCGTGCTCGAACACGAAGCCGATATGGCGAAGGGATCCGTCAATTCCGACTTCTGTACCAGCAACTATGACTTCGCTCTGCTGGGGCAGGACACTCTCAACGGGAAACCAGTGTATGTCCTTCAACTGAAGCCCAGGCACGCGGCCGTCGAATTACTGCGCGGTAAAGCCTACGTCGATGCTCAAACCTTCCTGGTCGTAAGAGCTCAAGGCGAACCAGCCCGAAATCCTTCCTGGTGGATCAAGGACCTCGAGGTGGTGATCGACTATGGCCGTGCCGACGGAGTTTGGCTTCCTTTGGCTACTCACGCCACCGCCGACCTTCGCCTTCTGGGCACGCATGTCTTGACCTCCAAAGACTTGGAAGTTCACGCCGCGACCGAGACCGCTAAGCTTGCGCCTCCGCGCCGCACACGGCCTCCACGCAGCCGCAACTCTGCGGTGCAGGCGGGTGTCTGGGTTCCCCGCTAGTCCGTCTCGCCGTCCCGCGAGTCACTTCTATTTAGCCGTCTTAGCCGTCGTGTCCCTCGACGTGTGTGCCTGTTTAAGGGCACCTTGGTGTCTTCTATCGCATGAACCCGGAATGTAGACTTCTCCTCACACTGATTTTTTCTGATGCGCCGGACGATTGGCGCACAGCGTTTTGCAGTGGAGGAGACTGCTTTGACGCATTACCTCATTGCCATGGGACTCTTTGGTCTTATTCGCTTCGCCGTATTTGGTCTGATTATTGGCGCACTGGCGAAGTTCTTTATGCCGGGCAGAGATCCTGGCGGATTCTGGATCACCATGCTGCTGGGCATGGCGGGTTCTGTGCTTGCCACTTGGCTCCTTACTACGGTCGGTCACTACCAGGGAGGCCAGACCGCCGGCTGGATCGCCTCGTTCTTCGGCGCGATTTTGCTGCTGCTCATCTACCGCATGTTCAAAGGGAAGAGTTCGTAACCTCAGGCCGCCCTGGAACCGCTCCGCCCTCCGCTTGCCGCGCCCCGGGCATGGCTGCCCCGCCGGACCCACGGTAGGAGGCAGGCTCGATTGGGACTATCATCTATAGAGAGCTTGCATCACCTCACGGGGACGGCATAGACGCTGCAAACGAAGAAGCCAAACAAGATTCTCCTGGTGCGCTTTAGTGCCTTGGGCGACGTGATTCAAACGTTGCCCGTCCTCACTATGCTGCGTGACGGCTTCCCCGATGCCAAAATCGGCTGGGCCATCGATACCGGTCTTGCGCCTGCTATCGCGGGCCACCCGGCACTCGATTATGTCCATCGCTGTTCACGCCGCGAGTGGTCGCGTGCCTTGTCTCATCCCGCCAGCTGGTCCCCTACCTACCATGACTTCCAAGCCTTCATCGGCGAAATCCGTTCCGTCGGATACGATGTCGCAGTCGATGTACAGGGGCTCTTCAAAACCGCTGTGGTTCCCTACCTGGCCGGAATCAAGCGCCGCATCGGCTACCGTCACGGCCGCGAATTCAGCAGCATGTTCTATACCGAGCGCTACCTGGACCGCGACCAATACTTCGATCCCACGGTTTCGCACCTCCAGCACATGGCCGAGCTGGCGCGCAGCATTGGAGCCGGGGACGTCCGCCAGACCATTGAGCCGCCTCGCCTGACCGACGCCACCCGCGGGCATGTTGCTGAGCTGCTGAACGGAGCATTCTCCACCGCCGCGCCCATCGTCGCCATCGCTCCCGCTACGCAGTGGGTGAGCAAGATGTGGCCCTTGGAACACTGGACCGCATTGCTGCGGCAGATTCTGGCGGAAACCGACCTCAACCTCGTGGTCCAGGGCTCCGCAGCCGACGCCAGGATCGGCGCTCAGATCCTGCGCGAATTTCCGGCCGCCCGGCGGCAAGGCCGCATCTGCGATTTGTTCGGCAAGCTCCCCATTGCGGAGATGTACGCCCTTTACGAGCGCGTGCAGGTCGCGGTGGGCTCCGATAGCGCCCCTCTTCACGTAGCCGGCGCCATGCGCGTACCGGTGCTCATCGGAATCTACGGGCCAACCGGCTATCGCCGCACGCCTCCCATCGGCAGCCCGCACATCAAGCTGTTCTCCACCGAGGGTGAGCTTGCATGTCAGCCCTGTCACAAGCGGGTCTGCCCGTTAGGAACCACCGAATGCATGAAGCGGATCACCCCCGGCGAGGTTTTCCAGGCCTTGCTGGAAGGCTTGCGCCAGGCCGCAATCCCGTTCGCCTGCAAGCCGCCGGATACCGTTCCCTCCGGCCGCCTGGTCTCGCTACAATAGCCGCAACGCAGTCATGTTGAATCTCGCCAAACTCGCTGCCGCCGAACTCCATCGTGAGCCGTTCGAATACCTTCTCGTCGACGATGCCCTCACCGACGATTGCAAAGCCGGCATCGTGGCCGACTTTCCGCAGATTCACAAAAAAGGCAGCCATCCCTTGTCGCGCCTGACCTGCGGACCGGCGTTCACGCAACTTACCGGCGAATTGCTCGCTCCCGAATTCGCTGCCGCCGTCGCGACCAAGTTCAATCTCGACCTCAGCTCCTATCCCACCATGATCACCGTGCGCGGCTGGTCCGATGCGAGCGACGGGCAGTTGCACACCGATTCCAAAGACAAGCTCATTACCGTGTTGCTCTACCTCAACCCCGAGTGGAACTTGAGCGGCGGCCGCCTGCGCCTGTTACGCTCCAAGAACGTGAACGACTATGTAGCCGAAGTCCCGCCCACCATCGGCAGCATGATCATCTTTAAGCGCTGCGACCATTCCTGGCATGGTTTCCCGCCCTTCGAAGGCAAGCGCATGAGCCTGCAAATGAACTGGGTGAAGAGCGACAGCTACCGCCGCAAAGAGCGCTTCCGCCACGAGATCAGCTCGTTCATGAAAAGTCTGGTCGGCCGCACCACCTGATCATGCAGCCTCCGGCCGCGAGCCCCGACGTCGTTTCCCCCGCATCGCCAAGCACCAAAACTGGCGGGCCGCCGCTTTCCGTTACCATCGTTGCCCGCGATGAGGAGCGCACCATTGCCCGTGTTCTCGCTGCCGTTCAAGACCTCGCCGATGAAGTCGTCTTCCTCGACAGCGGCTCTCGCGATCGCACCCCCGAGATCGCGAAGAGCTTCGGCGTTCGCTTCTATCACCAGGACTGGCTTGGCTATGCCGAACAGAAAAACAAAGCCATCGACCTTGCGACCGGCGCGTGGATCCTTAGCCTCGACGCCGATGAAGTCCTGACTCCGCAACTCGTCTCTGAGATTCGCAATCTCCTGCGACACCCTGTACCCGACCCTGTCGCAGGCTTCCGTATTCCGCGTGTTCTGTACATCGGAGACCATGCAGTTCGCGGCGGCGGCTTCTATCCCGACGCCCAGCTACGCCTCATCCGCAAAGGCCGCGGCCGCTTTCAGCCACGCATCGTGCACGAGTCGATCAAGGTCGATGGTGCTGTCCGTCACCTTAGGCACCACATGCTGCATTACGCCTACACCGACGTCGCCCAATTCGCCGAGACCATGGATCGCTATGCCAGGCTGAGCGCACAACACTTCTTCGAAACCGGCCATAGCTGGTGGCAGGCCAGCCGTCTAGCTGAAATCCTCAAGCCCGCCTGGACCTTCTTCTACCGCCAGGTAGTTCGCGGAGGAATTCTCCTCGGCCCCCTCTGCTGGAAACTAAATCTCATCTACGCCGGGTATGTGAGGAAGAAAGTTACACGCCTGCGGGAACTCGCGAGCGAAAAAGCGAACAGCTAAAAGCCAATAGCGGTATTTCTTAGCTGCTGGACCTGTAAGCCGAATTTTGTTCCCGCCCTTGCGAGCAGGAGACGGTCATTCCTCTAGGCGACGCATTACTGTGCCGCTCCAGCGACCTACCCGGAAGTTGTGGCGCACCGAGCCGGCACGCGCGCCCCGAAAGACGCTCCTCCCCTATTTGGTCTTGCTCCGTGTGGGGTTTGCCCTGCCACCCCCGTTACCGGAGGCGCGGTGCGCTCTTACCGCACCTTTTCACCCTTACCCTGATCGCTCAGGGCGGTATATTCTCTGTGGCACTTTCCGTCCACGGCCTTTGAAGGCCGTTGCCCGGACGTTATCCGGCACACCGCTCTGTGGAGTTCGGACTTTCCTCTCCCCGCCTGCGCAGCCCAGCCAAAGCTGGCGTTCGCAGACCGGCAGCGACCGTCCGGCCCAGCAGCTAACAGAGCAATTATAGATGGCGGCCAACCACTTTCGCTCTTCGCTTTTGGCCGGAGTCCGAGCAGGATTGCGGTATCTCTGGCGCAAAGCGAAAGCCGAAAAGCCAATACCGACTGGCTGGCGGTGCACGGCTTGAGTGATGCAGACCTGTCGACTAAGCTGAGCAGCAGAGGAAATGCATGCCCCACGCGCTCGCCCAGTTCGCCGCCGCCAAGTACCTCAGCCTCGAAACCTTTCGCAAGACGGGTCTCGGCGTGCGCACGCCCGTCTGGTTCGCTGCCGATCCCGCCGCGCCGGAATCGTTCTACGTCGACTCCGCCCCCGACGCCGGAAAAGTTAAACGTATTCGCAACAATGCCAGCGTCCGCGTCGCCCCCTGCGACATGCGCGGCAACCTGCGGGGCGAATTTGTAGACGCCCAGGCCAG